>Ga0070734_10000876_pt1 | contig 51471 bp, 50 predicted proteins | sample Coa_R1_8_FD_66444 | JGI IMG/M metagenome (GOLD analysis project Ga0070734, IMG submission 66444) | Surface soil microbial communities from Centralia Pennsylvania, which are recovering from an underground coalmine fire - Coalmine... | ecosystem: Environmental > Terrestrial > Soil > Unclassified ...
GCTCTCGTAAGCGGCCGCCGATTCCTCGCGCTGCTTCACCATTTTCGCGAGCAGCGCCAGGATCTCGTCGTCGGCCACGCCTTCGCGATTCGATTCGCTGCGATTGGCGATGTCGCGCTCCTTGAGCGCGGCGAGGATGAGCCGAATGGTGCCCAGACGTTTTTGATCCTTGGCGCGCATCGCCGCTTTCATCTGTTCGTTGAACTGTTCGCGCAGCGCCATGGTGAAAGGCCTTTCGAGACGAGCCGCATTGCCCAGCGGCCACTCCGTCATACAACGCGACTGAGCCACAATTAAAGCGCGCTCGTCACGCGCTTGACCGGTTCCGGCCTGCTCCCTATTTTCCGGCGCAATCGAGGCACCCATGACGACGAAACGTGCAGAAACCGCCGAAGCCGCGGCGGAAACTGTTTCGCGCGCCGTCCTCGTTCTCGCTGACGGAACCGTGTTCGAGGGCCGTGCCTTCGGGGCGCCGGCCGAAGCCGTGGGCGAGGTGTGCTTCAATACGGCGATCACCGGATACGAGGAGATCTTGAGCGATCCGTCCTATGCCGGGCAGATTGTCGCTTTCACCTTTCCCCATATCGGCATCGTTGGGACGAATCGCGAGGACATCGAATCGCTCGCGCCATCCGTCCGGGGCGTGGTGGTCCGTGCCGACGCCGAGCATCCGTCGAATTATCGGGCCCTCGCCAAACTGGATGGCTGGCTCAAGAGTCACAACATTCCGGGCATTTCAGGCATCGACACGCGGGCCCTCACCGCACGGATCCGCAAGCACGGCATGCCGCATGCCGTGATCGCCCATCGCGCGGCCGGATCGGGTGTCGAGGACCTGATCGGCCAGGCGAAAGCCTTTCCCGGACTCGAAGGGTTCGACCTCGCAAAGGAGGTCAGTGCGCGGCAGACCTATCAGTGGCGCGAAACGCCGTGGCAGTGGGACAAAGGATACGGGGAAGTCACCGAAACCCGCTGGCGAACGGTCGTTGTCGATTACGGCGTCAAGCGCAACATCCTTCGAATGCTCGCAGGGTTGGGCGCGGACGTGACGGTCGTTCCTGCAACGGCAGACTTCGATCACATCATGCGCCACCAACCGCATGGCGTGGTTCTCTCAAATGGCCCAGGCGACCCCGCTGCAACAGGCGTCTATGCCATCCCGACGATCAAGGCGCTCATCGACTCCAAGCTGCCCGTCTTCGGCATCTGCCTCGGCCACCAGATCCTCGGACTCGCGCTCGGCGCGCGCACAAAAAAAATGGCGCAGGGGCACCATGGCGCGAATCATCCGGTGAAGGATCTCGAGACCGGCAAGGTCGAGATTGTGTCGATGAACCATGGCTTCACGGTCGACCGCGAGACGCTCCCATCCGGGGTTACCGAGACGCACGTCTCGCTTTTCGATGGGACGAATTGCGGCCTGAAGCTCGAAGGCAGCGACGTCTTCAGCGTGCAATATCATCCCGAAGCGTCGCCCGGACCGATGGACAGCCACTACCTCTTCAGGCGCTTCGCCAATGCAGCACTGAAGCGGGCTGGGTAAGAAGCGATGGCGGCCGACGAAAAGATCAAGATCGATTTCCGGCTCGCAGCGGACGTCCTCCTCAATTCGGCGGAAACAGCGCAACGCCATTTCGAGCGCGAGGACGTCTCTGTCGTGCTCTACATCCCCAAAGATTCGGATGCGCAATCGCCGCATGCGCGTGACGAACTCTACGTTGTCCTGTCCGGCCACGGCACCTTCAGGCGCGGCAAGGAACTCGTCCGCTTTGCGCCCGGCGATGTTCTCTTCGTCGCCGCACATGTCCCGCACCGCTTCGAGAGCTTCAGCGGTGATTTCCGGACCTGGGCGATTTTCTTTGGTCCGCAGCGGCCAAAACCTGAATAGATTGGCGGCGCCGGTCAGCGCAAATGCTTGCGCACCACGAGCTTCAGCCCTGACCAGACGTCGTTCACAGCGCACACTTTGATATCGACAAGATCGGTTCGAAGCGCGTGCGCGCGGATGGCGTCTTCCGTTACGTCGGTCGGAATCCTTGCGCTCTTCTTGTACCAGGAGACCCAGATCGCGCCGTCGTTCGATATTGCCTTTCGCGCCTTCGGAAGATCTCTTTCAAGCACTTTCAACGAATCCACGAAGAGATGAACGATCCCGCATGATCCGGAAGCGGTTCGGACGAAGCGCGCGCGCTCGGGAAGTGTCCCCAGCCAAGCGGAATATTCCTTCGGTGCATTGAGCGCGAGAATCGCGCATCCCGGACCGATCCCGAGCTTTTTGGCGAGCGGCGCGCCCGAGTAGCCGGCCATTAGCACACGCCGGTCCGAAAGACCGCGCGCTCAGGCCTGGGCGGCATCCTTGCTTTCCTCGCCCTCGGTTTCGCCGTTTCCCTGGCCGTTCTCGGGCGCAACCCAGCCTTTAAGATCCGCGGTCGGCGGCATGCCGACGACATTGAATCCGGCATCGACGAAGTGCACCTCGCCAGTAACTCCCGCCGAGAGATCGCTCAGGAGATAAAGTGCGGCGCCTCCCACATGATCGAGCGCGACCGCCTTCTTGAGCGGGCTGTGCGCACGATTCCATTTGAACACGGTGCGCGCGTCGCCGACGGCTGAGCCCGCCAACGTCCGCATGGGACCCGCCGAGATCGCGTTTACCCGGATGCTGTCGCGCCCGAGATCGGCCGCCAAGTATCGGACACTTGCCTCGAGCGCAGCCTTCGCCACGCCCATCACATTGTAATTTGGCATCACGCGGGATGCGCCGAGATAGGTGAGCGTCAGCAGTGCGCCGCCGCGGCCGCCGAGCGATGGAGGCGTCATCAACTGCGCGGCGCGCTGCGCCACCGCGGTAAAGGAATAGCAGGAGATATTGAGCGTTCTCTGGAAATTGGCGCGGGTGGTATCGACGTAGCGGCCCTTGAGCTCATTGCGATCCGAATGCGCAATCGCATGCACCAGAAAATCGAGGCCGCCCCATTCGCGACGAAGCGTGTGAAAGGCCGAATCCAGTTCGTCGTCGCGCTCGACGTCGCCGGGCAGCACGATGCCGGCACCGACCGAGGCGGCGAGCGGTTTCAGCCTCCTGGCCTGGGCATCGCCCTGATAGGTGAAGGCGAGTTCGGCGCCTTCGTTTGCGAGCATGCGCGCGATGCCCCACGCGATCGAATGATCGTTAGCGACCCCCATCACAAGGCCGCGCTTGCCCTTCATCAACCCGGCGTCACTCATCTTGTTATTCGCCCCAAACCCCACTCACGCGTCTAACCGCCGGAAGGCGAGCACCGCGTTCGTCCCGCCGAAACCGAAGCTGTTCGAAAGCGCAACGCCGATCTTCGCGTCGTCCACCCTCTTTCTCACGATCGGCGCGTCGCCGACTGCGGGATCGAGTTCCTCGATGTTCGCACTTTCGCAGATGAAGCCGTGTCGCATCATCAAGAGCGTGTAGATGGCCTCATGAACACCGGCCGCGCCCTGGCTATGGCCCGTCAGCGACTTGGTCGCACTGATGGGCGGCATCGTCTTGCCGAAAACCTCGCGGATGGCATTGATCTCGGGAATGTCGCCGACGGGCGTCGAAGTCGCGTGCGGATTGATGTAGTCGACGGGCGCCTTCACCGTCTCGAGCGCCATGCGCATGCAGCGCGCGGCGCCTTCTCCGGAAGGCGCGACCATATCGGCGCCATCAGCGGTCGCACCGTAGCCGGCGAGTTCGGCGTAGATTTTTGCGCCACGCGCCTTCGCATGCTCCAACTCCTCGAGCACCAGAATTCCGCCGCCTCCGGAAATCACAAACCCGTCCCGATTCTTGTCGTAGGCGCGCGAGGCCTTCTCCGGCGTCGCATTGTATTTTGACGACATGGCGCCCATCGCGTCGAACAACACGGAAAGGGTCCAGTCGAGTTCTTCGCCGCCGCCCGCAAACATGATGTCCTGCCGCCCCCACTGGATCATCTCCGCGGCATTACCTATGCAATTGGCCGACGTCGCACACGCGCTCGAGATCGAGTAGTTGACGCCCTTCGTCTTGTACCAGGTCGACAAATTCGCCGAGCAGGTCGAGGACATCGCCTTCGGCACGGCGAAAGGTCCGACGCGCTTGGGGCCGGACTGCCGTGCGGTATCGGCGGCCGCGACGATGGCTTTGGTGGACGGCCCACCCGAACCGACGATCAGTCCTGTGCGCGGATTCGAAATCTCGTTCGCTTCGAGACCGGAATCCCGGATCGCCTGTTCCATGGAAAGCCAGCAATAGGCAGCACCGTCTCCCATGAAACGGCGTGCGCGTCGGTCGACGGCGGTGTCGAGATCGACCTTCAGACTGCCATGAACCTGCGAGCGGAAGCCGAGCTTCGCGTAACTCTCGCTGTGCTCGATCCCGGAACGCGCCTCGCGGAGCGACGCGACGACTTCCTGGCTGTTGTTGCCGATCGAGGAAACAATGCCGATGCCTGTGACGACGACGCGTCTCATGAATTCAGAATTCTCACCGCAGCAAGCAGCGATCAGGCCGGCGCCGGCGCATCGGTGAAAAGACCGACGCGCAGATCCTTGGCCTCGAAAATGATCTTGCCGTCTACCTTGACGACACCATCGGCTATACCGAGCACGAGCTTGCGCATGATGACGCGTTTGAGTTCCACGTAGTAGCTCACGGTTTTCGCCGTCGGCAGCACCATCCCGCTGAACTTCACCTCGCCAACACCGAGCGCCCTGCCCTTGCCGATTCCGCCGAGCCAGCCGAGAAAGAACCCGACCATCTGCCACAAGGCATCGAGCCCAAGACAGCCGGGCATCACCGGATCATCCAGAAAGTGGCATTTGAAGAACCAGAGGTTCGGGTGAACGTCGAGCTCGGCTTCGACCTCGCCCTTGTCATGCGCGCCACCCCGATCGCCGATGCGCGTGATGCGGTCGAACATCAGCATGGGGGGCAGAGGCAGACGGGCGTTTCCGGGCCCGAAGAGTTCCCCGCGGGCGCAAGCTAGCAGCCCCGCCATGTCGAAACTCGCCCTGCGCCCCGGTGTCCGCGTGTCCACGTTCGTCACGTCCCTGGCCGCCCGTCTCTTGACGGCAGCCCCGTTTGCACCGATGTAGTTCTTAGAAACATTCTAACAACCGTCCGGCGAGCGGTCAGATTAGCAAAGATGCGGCCGGAGTGTCAGCGGCGCAAGGGCACAGGAGCAACATTGGAGCGATGCGCAGGAAGCGCCGCGAGCTGAGTGACAAGGGAGCAGCAAAGCTCCGCGCGGCGGGGCTTCGCCCGACGCGGCAACGCGCGGAACTGGCGGCCATCCTCTTTGTGCAGGGTCACAGGCATGTGACAGCCGAGCAGCTTTACGAAGAAGCGGTGCGCACAGGTGCCCGGATTTCCCTTGCGACCGTCTACAACACCCTCAACCAGTTCACGGAAGCGGGCCTCCTGCGCCAGGTCGTCATCGATGCGCAGGGCAGCTACTTCGATACCAATACCGGCGACCATCAGCATTTCTTCATCGAAGACGAAGGCAGACTGATCGATATACCTGGCGAGGCGGTGGCCGTGTCCGGGATTCCCGCTCCCCCGAAAGGTACGGGCGTGCGGCGCGTCGACGTCGTCGTGCGCGTGCGGCGGAATTGAGCGCCGTCGCGACAAAAAATCTCTTTAGAATAGTTCTAAACTATTGACTCCCGCTTCGCCGGGTCGCAAGTTTGTCGCTGACCGAGCCAGTTTTCGCTTCAAGGAGGACATGACATGGCCAATCTCAAAGGCAGCAAGACCGCACAGAATTTAAAGGACGCGTTCGCAGGCGAAAGCCAGGCAAACCGCCGCTATCTCTATTTCGCGCAAAAGGCCGACGTCGAAGGCTACAACGACGTCTCCGCTGTCTTCCGCTCCACCGCGGAAGGCGAAACCGGCCATGCGCATGGACATCTCGAATATCTTGAAGTGGTCGGCGATCCCGCCACCGGCGAACCCATTGGCGGAACTGCGCTGAACCTCAAGGCCGCGATTGCCGGCGAGACACACGAGTACACGGACATGTACCCCGGCATGGCGAAAACCGCCCGGCAGGAAGGCTTTGACGAGATTGCCGACTGGTTTGAAACGCTGGCCAAAGCCGAGAAGAGCCACGCCGGCCGCTTCCAGAAGGCGCTGGACACGCTCGGAAAGTAGAAGAGCCCGAGAGGCAGAAGCCCGGGCGCAGTGGCAGTGCCCGGGTCCTTTCACGCCAGCCTGTTTTCCTGAATCACGTTCCGCGGAATTAAGAAATGCGCGAAGGCAGTCTCGACGCGCCCACTCGCGAACCGATCGCGTGGCGGACGGATGACTTCTACGACGCCGAGAAGCTCGACAAAGAAATGCGCCGCATTTTCGATGTCTGTCACGGTTGCCGCCGCTGCTTCAATCTTTGTGACTCCTTCCCTCGCCTCTTTGATCTGATCGACAACGGGCCGACCGGCGAGCTCGATGGCGTAAAGTCGGAGGATTTCCCGAAGATCGTCGAAGCCTGCACGCTCTGCGACATGTGCTTCATGACCAAGTGTCCTTACGTGCCGCCGCATCCGTTCAATGTCGATTTTCCGCACCTGATGCTCCGCCATCGGGCGGCGGAAGTCAGAAGCGGCAACAAGGACTTCACCCAACGCCAGCTCGCGGAAATGGACCGTAATGGTCGGCTCGCGAGATTTGTTTCGCCGGTGGTGAACTGGGCCTCGGACAAATCGAATTCGCTCACCCGGCCGTTGATGGAACGCACCCTTGGAATCGACCGGGACGCCGAGCTGCCGGAATTCGCGGCTCGCACGTTTGTGTCGGACGCAAAGCGCAAGCCAGCCGCCCCCAATCCCTCTGCGCCGGCTTTCGGCAAACGCAAAGCGGCACTCTTTGCCACCTGCTTCGTCAACTACAACAATCCAAGGACAGGAATTGCGGCGAGGGCGGTGCTGAACCATTTGGGCATAGAGACACGGGCAAGCTATCCCGGCTGTTGCGGCATGCCGTTCCTCGAGCAGGCGGAGCTGTCGCGCGTTGCCCGTCAGGCAGAAAAAGTCGCCCCCGAACTTTTGAAGCTCGTCGACGAAGGCTATGACATTGTCGCGCTCACGGCCTCATGCGGGCTGATGTTGAAATTCGAGTGGCCTCTGATTGTCCCTGACAACCAGGACGTGAAGCGTCTCGGCGAGGCCACATTCGACATCGACGAATACGTCGTGGACATCGCCAGGAAGCACGGACTTCCCGAAGGCCTGCGGCCGCTGCCGGACGGCGTGAGCGTGCATCTCGCCTGTCATGCCCGCGCACAGAACATGGGTCCCAAAGCGGCGGAGATGTTGCGCCTGATCCCGGACACGCAAGTCGACATTATCGAGCGCTGCTCAGGCCATGGCGGGACATTCGGCGTCGTAAAGAAGACCCATGACGTCGCGGTCAAGGTTGGCCGTCCCGTCTTCCGGGCGGTGCTGCAGCAAGCCAAGGGCCACATCGCCTCGGACTGTCCGCTCGCCGCAGAGCACATTGCGCAGAACGTCAATCGCGATGCGGCCAGGGACGGAACGCCGCTCCGCAAGGCCGAGCACCCGATCGAGATCTTCGCCCGCGCCTTCGGCCTGGAGGAGGGGTGATGCCGGAGGGGCTGAGAAGGATTGAGGCAAGCGACATCCTGCCCGATGCCGAATACGAGAAGCGCCGGAAAGACCTGCGGGCCCAATCGATCGCAACCAAGCGCAATCGCAGGATCGAAGTCGGCCCCTTCGCCACGCTCCACTTCGAGAACTATCGGACCATGTGGCTCCAGATTCACGAGATGCTTCGCATCGAGAAGGGCGGCACTGCGCAGATCGCGGGAGAACTCGACGCTTACAATCCGCTGATCCCGCAAGGCGCCGAACTGATTGCCACGCTGATGCTTGAAATCGAAGATCCGATCCGCCGCGCGGACATTCTGCGCAAACTCGGCGGCATTGAAGAGGGGATCTTCATGGAGGTCGGAGACGATCGCATCAAAGGCCTTCCTGTCGATCAGGATGAGCGTACGACCGCCGAGGGCAAGACTTCGTCCTTGCACTGGCTGCGCTTTTCGCTCTCGAAAGATCAGATTGAAGTCTTCAGGAGTGGGACGAAGAGGATCGTGATCGGGATCGATCACCCCAACTATGGGCACATGGCAATCGTTCCCGACAACGTCCGGCGGGAACTCGCCCGTGACTTCGGCTGATTGATGATGCGTCCTGGACCAGCTTATTCATGACACGCATCCTCTTTTACGAACCCGCTTACAAGCGTATCGAGCACAGGATCGCGAACCTCCAGGGCATAGAACCGTTTCTGATGGATCGCGCCGGCGCGATTCGAGCGCGCGGTCAACCTGTCTCAGCTGAAGATGCGAAAGTGCAGGTCGGTTGGGCGACGAGCGATCTCTTCGGCGGTCCAATCCGCGAATATATGGTGGCGCTGCTCAAATCCCCCGAACTCTCCTGGCTTCAGAGCGGGGCGGCGGGCTTCGACAATCCTGTTTTCGCGCAGATCGTCGCCAAGGGCGCGCGGCTCACGACCAATCATTCGCAATCCGTCGGCATGGCGGAATACGTGTTGGCGACGGTTCTCGATCACTTCCAGCGCGGGCCAGAGCGCCGGCGTGCCCAGGCGGCGCGCGAATGGGCCCGGCTACCTTTCCGTGAAGTCATGGGTTCGCGCTGGATGATCGTCGGGTTCGGCGCGATTGGTCAGGAAGTGGCAAGGCGCGCACGTGCCTTCGGTGCGCACATCACAGGCGTTCGCCGCAGAACCGGCGCGCATCCGCTTGCGGAGAGCATGCTGACGCCATCTCAGATACATGCTGCCCTTGCAACCGCAGATGTCGTCGTGCTGAGCGTCCCGCTCAGCGGCGAGACGGAGAATCTCGTCGACGTGAAATTCCTCTCGGCGATGCGGCCTGGAAGTGTTCTTGTGAATGTCGGCCGTGGCGGCCTGGTCGATGAGAACGCTCTTCTGGCGAGTCTCGCGCAAGGAAAACCGGAACACGCAATTCTCGACGTGTTCCGCCAAGAGCCGTTGCCGGCCGACAGCCCCTTCTGGACTCACCCGCAGGTGACTCTGACGGGCCACGCCTCGGCCATCGGGTCCGGCCTGCTGGCACGAACCGACACGCTATTTGTCGAGAATCTCGTCCGCTATTTGCGCGGAGAGGCGCTGTTGAATGAAGCAAGTCCTGCCGACGTCAGGAACGCGGCCAATCCTCAAGGCGCGGTCTGAAGCGGTCCGAGACCGGGCGCAGAACGACGCAAGACATTCTTCATACGCGCAACTTTTGTTGGCGCGGCCGGGCCTGCGTGGGCATAGAGTCAGGAGCGCTCTTCGGAAGAGGCGTCCGTGCGCGAACACATCGACGAGCCAAAATTCTACACACCGACAGCCGTCCGCGATCTGCGACTCGCCTTTCGCAGGAGCTGGGATGTCGCGAGTGAGCGCAACCATACGCTGACCGAGGAGCCGGGCCGCGCGCATGCTCGCGAGGTGATTGCTCGCCTGTGCCGCCTCCGGCGAAACCAATCCTTCGAGGCTCGTCACCTACGCGCTTGCTCCCTTCGTCTGACCGCGCCATCGCCGCCGGTATAAACCAGACAGAATTTCTGCAAAGTCTTCCGCCAGATAGGCGACGACCATGATCGATGCGACGTCGAGCAAATAGAGGTAACGGTAGTCGCACGCGATCGCGATCACGAAAAACGAGAGCACAAACGCGAACGACGCAGACAGCAAGGCCGCAAAAGCGAGATCCGCATCCGATCTTCGTTTCAGCAGAAAGGCGAGACATCCGATACCTAACGCCGCGAAAAAGGCGTGCGAGAACAGCGGCGTTCCGGAGAACGCCGAACCGTACGCTGTCAGTGCGCGGTCCCGCCCGTCGAAGCGCGGCGGCAGACCCAGCGCGCCGAGAACTGATGGTGGGCCGGTGACGCCTGCAAATGCGGCCCGGCAGGCGGTTCGGTCGGGCGTAAAAAAGACCCACCGAAAGGCGTCCCAGCGCACCCTCAAATAGAGAAGCGGATCCGAAAGCATGAACGCGCGCCATTGTGCCGGAATCACTTCTTCATCCGTGGTCAACAAAGCGGATTGAAGCGCACTGGAGCGCGCGAGCGTGTCATTCCGTTCCGGCGTGTAGAGCCGCTGCGCGTCGCCGCGCATCAACCTCTCGAGAACCGGAGCGTCCTTGTGGAGGATTGGAAGCTGCAAAGCCGGATCGTCATGAAGCGCGCCCGCGAGATCGTAAGTCGCGAGCAGCCGGAATTGCCCTCTTGGGCCGGTCTGTCCTACCGAGCGTGTCTCGAGCGCGAAATATCCGATACAAGAGATCGCGAGCGCGATTGCGAGCCAACCCAGCCCATAGGAGAACCCCTTCCGAACGGGCGCTGTGGCGCTCGTACGCGCTGCGCACAGCCCCGTGGTAATGGCGGCGAAGGGGAGCACGACGGCTCCGTTCTGCCGGGCCAGGGCTGCGAGCGACAACAAGAGAGCCGCCGCAGCAAGCGTTCCGAAGCGCTCTGCCTTATTCGTCCAACAGAGCCCCGACGTCGCCAGCACGGCAAAGCCGAGGACCGCACTTGCCGCGAACAACACATCCTTCCAGACAACTCCCGCATAGAGGAGGTATTGCGGCGAGAGCACGCACAGTCCGGCAAACACAGCAGACGGCCAACCAGATCGCTTCGAAAGAACGAGGGCGAATGCGAGGGCCGCAAAAAGCAGAATGCCATCAAACAGGACGAAAAGCCCCGTCCCAGGAAGGACGGCATCGAAAAGGCCGAGAAGCCAAGACATCACGGGCGGATGCCAATTGCCGTAACGGGCTGTGCGGCCCTCCTGAAGCTGAACGACCGAATCGTAGGAAAGCTGGCCCGGCCAGTTGACCGCCATCGAAACGACAAAACCCGCAGCAACAGTCGCGAGCGTCGCGGCTCTTCCTGTTCTAAAACGCTGCAAATCGACGCCCCACACGCGAGCCGGAGCGGCTAGAATACAACATGGTCCAAAAACCTGTTTTCTTCGACGCCACCGGTCGGCGCGCTGCCGGCGTAACCTTCGTCGGCTGGTCGGCGGCGATCGTCAGCGGCGTTCTGGCAGCGGCGTTCCTGGCCAGCCTTGCCCTTTTTGACGCCAAGGTCCCTGGACTCATTCTGCCCGGCCGACTGACGGCGATCCACACGCCGGAGCTCGAGCGCAAAGCGCAGGATCCCGAACTCCTCAGAATTGCAGCGCGGCTTGCGCGGGAAGCGCGGCAAAGACGCGAAGAGGTCGCGCGCGCGAAACGCCTGCGAGCGCAAAATGGAGGAGTTCAACGGGCGCTGTCGGCTATCCTGAAGCCGCAGGCCGGACGGCCGCTCTCGATCGCCTTTTATCCGAATTGGGGTGCGACGGCCTATGATGCGATGCGCCACGCGCTACCCAAGCTCGACTGGGTCATGCCGACATGGCTTAGCCTTCAAACACCCGGCATGACATTCAAGCCCGCCTACGGAATCGCGCTTGCAAATTATATCCGGCACACCAAGCCTGGTGTTGCGATCGTGCCGGTGCTGCAGAATGCGACGCTCGGCAAATGGGATGGAAATGGTCTGGCGCAACTGCTCGCCGACCCCGCACGCACAAGGCAGCTCGTGGCCGATGTCACGAAGTTTGTTGGCGCAAACAAGCTTCAGGGTGTCGTCGTCGATTTCGAGCAGCTTCCGGAAAATTCCTATGCAAACATGCTGCAATTCCTGAAGCAGGTGTCCGCGAGCTTTAGGCCGCACGGCTGGATCGTCGTCAGCGCGGCACCGTTCGACGACGATGCCTGGCCGTTTGCTGCAGCCGCTCGCACGGTCGATTACACCCTGCTGATGGCGTACGACCAGCATGACGAATCGAGTGCGCCTGGAAGCATTGCCGGGCAATCCTGGTTCGAGGCGACACTCGACAAGCGGATGCGCGCCCTCGCCCCGAACCGCACGCTCCTGGCCATCGGCGCCTATGCCTATGACTGGAACGGCGGAGAGACCGACAATCTCTCTTTCCAGGAAGCCATCATCGCGGCCCATGACTCCGAGGCCGACATCGATTTCGACGACGCGACCAACAACCCGCGATTCTCTTACGTGGAGGACAATCATGTCCGCCATGACGTGTGGTTTCTCGATGGCGTCACGGCGTACAACGAGATCCACGCCGCCGACTCCTATCAGCCGGCAGGCTACGCACTCTGGCGGCTGGGCAGTGAAGATCCCACCGTCTGGACAGTGATGGGCAGGCGCTACGGCGCGCTGCCGCCAGCTGGTCTTCGCGATATCTCTATCGGCCGCGACATCGACTTCGAAGGCCAGGGAGAAATCTTCAGGGTAGAATCTGCTCCGGTTGCGGGGCAGCGCAGCATCGAAGTCGATCATGAGACCGGCGACATCGACGACGAAACCTATACCAAGCTGCCGTCGAGTTATGTCATCCGCCAGTTCGGCTACACGCCGGACAAAGTCGTGGCGCTGACCTTCGACGACGGCCCCGATCCCCTCTGGACGCCGCAAATCCTCGATGAATTGAAGGCGAAGAACGTCAACGCGACATTCTTTGTGGTCGGCGCGAATGCGGAGGCCAATCCGGGAATTGTTCAGCGTGAGATCGCCGAAGGCAATGAGGTTGGAAACCATACCTTCACGCATCCCAATCTGGCGGAAACGCCGATCGAAGCCGTCAAGCTCGAACTGAACGCGACCCAACGCCTGTTTCAGGCAATCGCGGGGCGTTCACTCACGATCTTCCGTCCGCCCTATCTCGGCGACGCCGAACCGACCGACGAAGACGAGATCGTTCCCGTCCAGGTCGCGCAGGATCTCGGCTACACAACGATCGGAATGCACGTCGATCCGAACGACTGGGCGCTGCCCGGTGTGAACGCCATCGTGCAACGCACGCTGGCCGCCGTGCACAGCGGCTCTGTTGAGAGCCACGGCAACATTATCCTGATGCACGATGCCGGCGGTCTCGACCGCTCGCAAACCGTGGCGGCCGTGCCGATCATCATCGATAAGCTAAAGGCCGAGGGCTACCGCTTCGTGCTTGTCTCCTCGCTCGCGGGCATCACGCGCGACCAGGCGATGCCGCTTCTCAATCCCACCCTGTCACTCTACGCCGACCGCGTTGTATTCGTTACGCTGCGCTGGATCGGCCGCACGCTCTATTTTCTCTTTCTTGCCGCCATCTGGCTCGGAATTTCGCGGCTCATATTTCTCGCGATTCTCAGTCTCTGGAACCGACCCCGCGAACTGGGTGAGCAGGCCGCGCCGCCAGACGAACAACCGTATCGCGTGTCGGTGGTGATCCCGGCCTATAACGAAGGCAAGGTCATCGCTTCGACTGTCCGGCACATCCTCGAAAGCAGCTACCGAAATCTCGACATCGTCGTCATCGATGACGGCTCGAAGGACGATACCTCCCAGGTCGTTCGTGACAGCTTCGCCCAGAATGCGAATGTAAAATTGATTCGCATTGCCAACAGCGGAAAGGCCAATGCGCTGAATGTCGGCCTTACGCAAGCACAAGGCGAAATCATAGTCGCGCTCGATGCCGATACGGTTTTCGAGAAGGATACCATCGCACGGCTTGTGCGCTGGTTTTCCGACCCAGCGATCGGCGCGGTGGCCGGGAACGCCAAGGTCGGCAACCGCATCAACATCGTTACCCGCTGGCAGGCGCTCGAATATATCGTGGCGCAAAATCTGGAGCGTCGCGCGCTCGCCGCACTCGGCACGCTGACGGTGATTCCGGGCGCCGTGGGCGCATGGAGACGGAAGGCGCTGGAAGCCGTCGGCGGATTTACGTCGGACACGGTTGCCGAGGACCAGGACCTGACGATCAATCTGCAGCGCCATGGCTATGGCGTGCAGTTCGACAGTTCTGCCCTTGCCTGGACAGAGGCGCCGACGACCTTCTCCGGCCTCGCCAAGCAGAGGTTCCGCTGGGCCTATGGAACACTTCAGTGCCTGTGGAAATACCGCACCCTGACGTTCAACGTTCGAGCGGGCGCACTGGGGCTCATCGCCCTGCCACAGGTCTGGCTGTTCCAGATCTTTCTCACGGCGCTCGCGCCGCTCGCCGATCTCCTACTGATCTGGCAGCTTTTTTGGCAATGGATGGCGTACGTCCAGCACGGCGCCGAATTCGACAATGCCGACCTTGTGACCGTCGGTGTTTACTATCTCGTTTTCGTCGCAGTCGATCTCGCCGCCGCCATCTTCGGGTTTCTCATGGAGCGAAAGGAGCGCTGGAGCCTGCTGCTCTGGCTCGTCCTCCAGCGTTTCGGCTACCGGCAGCTCATGTACTATGTGGTGGTCCGCTCGATCTCGACGGCGATCCGGGGACCGTTCGTCGGCTGGGGCAAGCTCGAGCGGACGGGAACCGTCCGGCTCAGACAAACCTGAATCAGTCTCGCTTCCGCGCGAGCCGCTCAATTTGAGCGGCGAGCGCTGTCCAGCCTTGGGCAAGCTGAACATACGAGCGCCGGATTTCCGGAGTGGCCGCGTGTTCTGCGCGGGCGAGAGCATCAGCCGCGAGTTCGCGGCACCGCTTGATGCGTGCAGGAGCCGATTGCTTCGCTGGTTTTTCGGGCATGCGCCCTCCGACCCGCGAGAAACGCCCGGATGTCGGCCTAGTTCCGGCCGGTCCCGACAAAAAAATTGTAAGACGTCACAAGATGATGGTTAGCGCGGAACGTAGAACATCCCGTTGTCGCTGGCGCGGGCGAGCACGTAGTACCGCCGAACGGCGCTGTTGACCGGCGGCGGGAACCCGGTTGCGACCGAAGCTGACTCGATCGTCACGAACTGACGCCGTGCGATGGCGGAGACGAGCTTGTCCGGCTTCCGCGCGCTGGTTGCCAACGCTTCGGAGAGGTTGAAGACATCCACGGTTTCCCGCTTGCCCCCCCAGTAGCAAAGGGCGAGGTCTTCACAGATGGCATCGCCGTTTCGCTGCCTGAGAAAGGCGAGATCGGCTGTGGCGGTCTGTGCTTCGTCTGTCCAAGGGTGAATCCAGAATTCCGGCGCGAGCCAGTCTTTGTCGATGGAGGTCACGAGCGAATAACCGAGGGGAGCGACAATCGCCGCCGCCGCGAGCGGCTTCCAAAGCGGATTTGCCGCTCTCAAATCCTCGACCACCACTGCCGACGCCAGCGAAAGGGCGATACAGGCGTCGAAGAGCACATTGCTGTCGACGCCATCGCCCGAGAGAAGAAGCAACCCGGCTGGAACCGCAAGCGCGACATAGATCGCGCAGAACTTTACCGGAAGGCTATTGCGATCACGCAAGGAAAGCCGGGCTAGAAGCGTCAGCGGCACCGCGATCCAGACAAGGGCCGTCTCCGCACCGGTGCGAAAATTGCCAAACGTCCACCGCCGCGGTGAGGCCAGCACGCTGTTCAGCCATTGTCCTTCCACGATGCGGAACGCTGCAAAGCCGAGAAGAAGAAAAGCAATTCCCGCACCGGCAAAGGTTCGCGCCCGTCGCGGATGGACGGTGACGAGCCAGATAGCAACCGCTGCCGGAAGAAGGAAAAGATTGTGCTTGATGAAGAGCGCGACGACGCAAAGGGCTGCTGCCGCAACGTCTTTGGTGGTCGTTGGCGCGGGGGAAAAAACAAGCAGCAACGCGCCCAGTTGAAGCGCGTGCCCGAACAATTGCGGGTCATCCATTCCTACATAGTCGCTTTCCAGCAGGAGAACAGACGCGAAGAAGAGCGCGCCGAAAAGCGCTGCGAGGCCGCCCGCACCCATTCGCCGCGATATGAGAGCGATGGCGCCGGCACCGAGGAAGAACGATAGAAGGGAGAGAATACGGCCCGCAACGATATTGTCGCCGATCAGGGCCCCGATCCCGCCCACCAGGTAGAACGAGAGCGGCGGATAATTGTTGATGAAATCCGGCGAGCTGCCCGGATAGAGGGGCCTGCCCGCCACGGCGTCGGCCGCATGATAGGCGTTCCACCCCTCGTTCGGATCAAGCGGCACATGGAGAAAGAGTACGGTGACGGCGCGGTAAATCCCGCCCAGACACAGTACCGCGATCGCCAAGAGGAGAACCGTCAAGCCAAGCCGTGCAGCACGGCTCACGTTCCGCACCCGCCATGATCGATGTCGTAAAGCGAGAAGAACGTTCCTGCGTGGCGCAATGTCAGAAGATCCGGTACCGGCGAGCGCTTTCCGTTCAAATGGATCAGCGCGACCTCGTCAAAATGACATTGGAAGTGCATCAAATAGGGAAACACGTGGACAATATCGCTGTCGCCGTCGGCGAGTCCCTGCGCCAGATCATCGAGCTCGGTGACGTCCGGCGGTGAGCCCTCCTGTGCGGTGCGCGCCGAGATCCTTGCAAGGGCATCGGTGCGGACCCTGACCACGTGCTGGCCGACGGTGGTGAAAAGCAGCGGGCTGAACCCGTCGCGATCGATCACCGCGAATTCGGCCATATGCCAATAAATCTGGTCGGAGGCTTCCCCGATCGCGTCGCCATCGAGAACGGTCATCATCCTGACGCCCCGTGGCAGGCCGGCAATCGCCGCACGAAACTCGCGAAACCGCGGTTCGTAGTAGCGCCAATTGCCGGCCATCGAAGCCACGCTGAAGTCGATGCCGATGATCGCAGCAGCGGCGAGCGCGCGTTCCCATCTAATGGAAAGGGTGGTCGAAACAGAGGCAAAGGTCAGCGCGCCCAGAATCGCGGGCAATCTAAGATCGACGCCCCAGCCGCCCATCGCCTCCTCCGGCATCAAAATCGTCAAGCCCGTGAGGACGGCCAGAACGAAGCGCATGGGCGCATGGATGCGCAGCCAACCCCGCCAAAGGCCAAAGAGGACAAATCCGGCGAGCGCCGACACAGCGACGTATCCCGGCTGATCGAAGTTGAGCGCAACCGCGGCTTCCACGCGGTCCCGCAACGAGTTGGTCAGGTCGAACAGAACATGCGAGTCGGCGCCACGCGGTTTCAGGAAGAGGAACGCCAGGAGAGCAGGAAGTCCGATCAGGATAAGCGGCACCACGCGCTCGACGACGCTCTTCGGATCGAAGCGTTTATCCTCGAAGAAGCGCGCGCATTCGAAGACGCCGATCAGGAGAAGCAACACCGCTGCGGCAAAGACATGGCAAAAGTAGATCGCAAGGACCGCGAGTGCAAAACCAGCGTTACGAACGTGTCCCCTTCGCGCGGAGGTCGCGATCCAGACGGAGAAAGCGAGAAGCGCGAGACCCGCCGCAAAATAGTAGTTGAAGAAGCCCCAGACGAAATTGTCGTTGTAGGCGAAGAACGCCGCCCCCAGAGAGAGGAAACTCACTTTACCGACAAGGGCGCGCTGCACCAAAGCGGGTGCGACGACCCACATCGCGACAGCGACGCTCAATAGCAGCCGGATCGCAGCAGAAAGGCCCAGTGCGGGCGCAAGTATAGGAACGAGAAATTCGAAAGCGAGATTGGGAATTGCGTCCCAATGCACGAGATAGTAAGGCGATTGGGTTGCGCCGCCCGCGATGAGCCAAAAGCTCGCAAGATGGGCTGGAAAATCCGGCATCGCCGGAATGTCCACACACCAAAGCGGTGCAATCATTGCGGCGGCGGCGGCGGCAATTGCTGCCACCGGCAGTCCCTCGCCCGAAGACAAGCGCATCTTTAAAGGTCTCGCCCGCTCCCGAGGCCGGATTCTGGCAATGCTTAGGACATTGCTTTTCGCGGAGCAAAGCGGGTTCTATGGCACAGGCGACAGCACGGTCCCCGCGCTTAAATTGCCTCCTTCAATACGAGGATTTCTTGTGAGCGAACGCACGGCCCGTTTCCGCGCCAATTTGCAGGGCGAAGTCGACAGTGCCGCCGTCTATCGCACGCTTTCGAGCGTCGAGAAGAACCCGGAGATCGCAAAGGTCTATGAGCGGCTGGCCTCGGTTGAAGAAGCGCATGCTGAATACTGGCGGAAACAGCTGCGGGAAAGCGGCGCCAGGGTTCCATCGCTGACGCCGGATTTTCGTTCGCGCGTGCTCCGCTGGTTGGCGCGCCGGTTCGGGCCTTCGTTCGTTCTGCCGACCATCAACACGCTCGAGCAGATCGATAGCGGCCAATACGATCGCCAGCCGGAAGCGGTCCGCGGCGGACTGCCCCAGATGGAACGTTCGCACGCGCGCATCATCGGTGCGCTCGCGAGCGACGATCCGAAGGGCTTGTCGGGCGGCACGCTCGCGAGACTCGAAGGACGCCACCGCGGACTCGGCGGCAATGCACTCAGAGCGGCGGTACTCGGCGCAAATGACGGCCTCGTCTCCAACCTCAGCCTCGTCATGGGAGTCGCGGGCGCTGCGCTCGATCCGCACGCGATCCTGGTGACTGGTCTTGCCGGCCTCCTTGCCGGCTCGTGCTCCATGGCGATGGGCGAATGGCTTTCCGTCAATACGGCGCGCGAGTCCTTCCAGCGCCAGATCGATACAGAAGCCCAGGAGCTCGAAGATGTTCCCGAAGAAGAAAAAGAAGAACTCGCGCTCATTTACCAGGCGAAAGGCTTGCCCGAAGACCAGGCGCGAGCGCTTGCCGAGCGGCTGATTTCCGACAAGCCGACGGCGCTCGATACGCTCGCGCGCGAAGAGCTCGGAATCGATCCCGACGAACTCGGCGGCTCGCCCTGGTCTGCGGGCGCAACCTCCTTTTTCCTCTTTGCAGCCGGTGCATTCTTTCCAGTCTCGCCTTTCATTTTCCTCACAGGCTGGCCCGCCATTGTTGCGAGTCTTGCCGCGAGCGGGATCGCGCTGATGACCATCGGTGCCGGAACGAGTCTCTTCACCGGACGCAGTCCGCTTTTTTCCGCAATTCGCCAGCTTGCGATCGGGATCGCGGCCGCCGCGATCACCTTCGGCATCGGCCGCGCCATTGGCGTGGTGGTTTCCGGCTGAGCTCGCGGGTTGTTGAATTCGGCCGCCAACCAACGATATTTCCCTTGCACATTCCATTGCAGCCTGCATTTCGGCGGCAGGGCTCCAGCCAGGGTGAACCTCATGGAAAGATTGATGAAATCGCGCCGGCCGCTCAGGCTCGCGGCAGCGTTGCTTCTGCCGCTTGTACTTGCCGGTTGCGGCATTAACGCGATCCCCGCCAAGGACGAGACCGTCAAGGCGCGATGGGGCGATGTGCAGGCGCAATATCAGCGGCGCGCGGATCTCATTCCCAATCTCGTCGCGACCGTCAGGGCCTACGCGCAGCAGGAACGTGGCGTGCTGACGGCGGTGACACAGGCGCGCGCCCAGGCGACACACATCTCCGTCGATGCTTCGACCATCAACGATCCTCAGCAATTCCAGAAATTCGAAGCGGCGCAAAACCAGCTCTCGGGTGTTCTCGGACGCTTGCTCGCCATCAGCGAGAATTATCCGCAGCTTCAATCCAATCAGAACTTTCTCGCGCTGCAATCGCAGATCGAGGGTACCGAGAATCGGATCGAGATCGCGCGGCGCGACTACAATGAGGCGGTCAGAGACTACAACACGGAGATGAGGACGTTTCCCGGAGTGATCTGGGCTCACACGCTCTACAGCGCTTCGAAACCGGCGCAGGAGTTCGCAGCGGCGTCGAACGCTCAAAGCGCGCCGCAAGTCAGCTTTCCCGATCTCAGCAAGTGAGCGCAGCGCGCAGGATCCTGGATTGCCAGAGCGCGTTTCTCGCGCTTCTGTTTCTGGCTCTTCTTTATTCGCCCGCGCTGGCGGCACCGAATTTTCCGCCGCTGACCGGCCGCGTCGTCGATGATGCCAATGTGCTCTCGCCCGAGGTGCGCGGAGCGCTGAACGGCAAGCTGCAGGAGCTTGAAGACCGCACCTCCCGCCAGCTGGTCGTGGTTACATTGGCTTCGCTCGGCGGCTACGACATCGCCGATTACGGCTATCAACTCGGACGCCATTGGGGGATCGGCCAGAAGGGAAAAGACAATGGCGTCCTCTTCATCATCGTGCCGAGCGAAAAGAAAGTCCGCATTGAGGTCGGCTACGGCCTCGAACCGATCCTGACCGATGCCCTCTCGGAAGTGATCCTGAGCGAGACGGTGCTGCCGAAGTTCCGCAGCGGCGACGTCCAGGGCGGCATCGTTGCGGGAACAGATGCAATCATTCAGCAACTCGAACTCGATGCGCCCGCGGCTCAGGCACGCGCTGCCGAGGCACAAAAGGCCGAGCGCGAGCCTCCGCCGTTCAATCCGATCCTTCTGCTTCTGATCGCATTTTTCGTGATCTCGATTCTCGGTCGCATTTTCGGCGGGACACGTCGCAGCGGCTCGATGATGTGGGCGCTGCCGTTTCTCTTCATGGGCGGAGGCGGCCGCGGTTACTCGAGCGGCAGCTACGGAGGAGGATTTGGCGGCGGCTTTGGCGGCGGAGGATTCAGCGGCGGAGGCGGATCCTTCGGCGGCGGCGGAGCGTCGGGGAGCTGGTGAGGTGCTGACCGAAGCCGACCATCAGGCGATCTCCGGAGCCATCGATGCCGTCGAGTCGAAGACAGCCGGCGACATCTATTGCATGGTCGCGCACGAGGCCTCGGCCTATCGCGAGGTGCCCCTGGCGTGGGCTGCGCTCGCTGCGCTGTTGCTGCCCCCGATCGTCTTCATCTCCGGTGCCTCGCCGGCGCTCCTGCGCAGCCTGATCGGCGGATGGATTTCCGGGCAGGATGTTGCCCGCGCCCATGACCTGATGCTGACGCTTTCGCTTTACGCGCTGGTTCAGGCCGCACTCTTTGCGGCGATCGCACTTTTGACGTCGATTTCTGCGGTCAAGCGCGTCGTGACGCCGGGCTTTCTCAAACGTCATCGTGCGCTCCGGCTCGCGCGGCAGCATTTCGTCTCGACCGGGCTGCACCTCGAGCGCAAACAGCCTCATGTGCTGATCTTCGTCGCGCTGATGGAAAGGCGCGTGGAGATCATTGCTGAAGACGCCGTGCACAAGGTCGCTGGCGAGGAGGTCTGGAAGCGGGCGAGAGACGCCGTCATCGAAGGCATGCGCGGAACCGATCCGACGGAAGGGATCCTCAAGGCGATCGAGATCGCCGGCGCGCCCCTGATTGAACATTTTCCGGCCACGCGCCGGGTGGATGCTCAGGGCGTCGGTGAAATCTGAATTTCGAGCGAGGAGAGAGCAATGGGACATTCGAAAGCGAGAGACGTAGCGATCGGAGCCGCGATCGCGATGGCAGGGGTGGTGGGACGCGCCGCCTGCGCGGCGGCCGATCCCCTGCCGATGGACAATCCCGTGACCCTGAACGGGATCGAAACCGTGTGCACTGGCATTGCGGATTCGAAAGACGATCCGAGGTGGAAAGTCTATCCCGTCAGAATCGAGTTCTCGAACGGTGGAGCGCAATATCTCGCCGGTGCCCATATCGCGCTCTCGCAAGGCGGACACGAACTCACGTCCTTCGATTGTCCGGCCTCATGGGTGCTGTTCAAGCTCGAACCCGGAAGCTACTCGGTCACGGCGAGTATCCTCGGATCGCAAGCGGCGCCGCGTTCGGCAACGTTCTCGCCGCCAAAAGCCGGCCAGAAGCGGATCGTGCTGCGCTTTCCCGACTTCCAGGCGAACCAGTAGCTCACGGCCGCAGCACCGCCGCTCCGGTAATCCGCCCCTCGCGCAAGTCGGCAAGCGCGACGTTCGCGTCGGCGAGGTCATAAGGGACCGTCGTCGTCTCGATCTGCGTGTGTTTTGCGAAGACGAGGAATTCCTCCGCATCCTTGCGCGTGAGATTGGCGACAGAACGCACGCACCGCTCGCGCCACAAAAGTTCATACGGAAAGGACGGGATGTCGGTCATGTGGATGCCGCCGCAGACGACCGTTCCGCCGGGCCTTACAGCCTTCAGCGCTGCCGGGACGAGTGCGCCGACCGGCGCGAAGATGATCGCAGCATCGAGCGGCTCGGGAGAAGCCTGATCGGAGTCGCCCGCCCAGACGGCCCGCATGCTGCGGGCAAAAGCACGCGCTTTCTCGTCGCCGGGACGCACGAAGGCGTAAACCGCGATCCCCTTTGCGCGCGCAACCTGTGCCACGATGTGCGCGGCCGCGCCGAAACCATACAGTCCGAGCGTCTTCGCCTCGCCCGTGGCCTTGAACGAGCGCCAGCCGATGAGTCCTGCACACAGGAGCGGCGCCGCCTTTTCATCGTCGTACGATTCCGGCAAGGCGAAAGCGAAGCGTGCATCGGCAATCGTCGCGGAGGCAAAGCCGCCGTCGATCTGATATCCGGTGAAGCGCGCATGGGTACAGAGATTTTCCTCGCCGCGCCGGCAGAATTCGCAAACTCCACACGTAAAGCCGAGCCACGGGATGCCCACGCGATCGCCTTCCTTGAAGCGTGTTACACCCGATCCGAGCGCCGAAACGCGTCCGACGATCTCGTGACCGGGAACGACCGGCAGTTTCGGATCGGGAAGTTCACCGTCGACCAGGTGCAGATCCGTGCGGCAGACGGCGCACGCACTAACCGCGACCACGATCTGCCCCTCACCTGGCGCGCGCGGCTGTTGCGCGGTTAAGACGAGGGCGCTCTTCGGCCGCAGCAACTGCATGGCGCGCATCGCGTCGTTTCGACTCCTTTACGCGGCCATCACGGCGGCCCGATCATCTTCGGAAAGCAGGAGCCCGCGGGCAGCGAGAACGCCATAGACGCAGATACCGATATAGCAAAGTGCGGGAACGAGAAGCGCCGCCGATAGCGAACTGGCATCGGCAATCTTTCCGACGAGGAGCGGAATCACCGCGCCGCCCAGGATGGCCATGATGAGAAGGCCCGAACCATTCGGCGTCTGGGCGCCCAGGCGTTCCGAGGCGAGGCTGAAGATCGTCGGGAACATGATCGAATTGCAGAGACCGACCGCGATCAGCGAGACCGCCGCCACGGCGCCGGACGTCGATGATGCCAGGACCGTGAGCACAATGGCGCCGAGCGCACAGGCCGCAAGCACGTAACCCGGTTTCGCGATCCGGAGCACATAGGAGCCGATGAAACGGCCCACCATCGCGCCGCCCCAGTAATAACTCACCAGAGCGCCCGCATGCTCTGCCGTCAGGCCGAGCACATTCTTCTGCATCAGAAAGTTCGTCATCACGGTGCCGATCGAGACCTCGGCACCGACGTAGATGAAGATGCAACAGGCGCCGAGCACCAGCAGCGGCCGATTGAGAAGAGAAACGATGCCGCGGAAATCGGCCTGGCCGGGAACAGGAGGCGCCGGACGATCGCGGAGGAACCAGAAGAGAATGGCGACGAGAAAGAGCACGGCCGCGATTGCGAGATAAAAAACGCCGATCGTATGCGTCTCATGGAGGCGCTGCGTATGGATGGCAGCGGCCGAACCGCCGGAGGCGACGCTCACGCCGGTCCTCAGGATGAGGACCGCGCCAATCGCGGGACCGATCGCCGTCGCCAGCGAATTGAACGCCTGTGCGAGCGTGAGGCGGCTGTGCGAAGTCTTCTCCGGACCCAGGAGTTCGATGAAGGGATTGGCCGCGACCTGCAGCATGGTCATGCCGGCCGCGAGCACGAAGAGCGGCACGAGGAAGGCTTCGAAGCGGTCGAGCGCCGCTGCCGGCCAGAACAGCGCGCAACCGAGTGCCATTCCGCAAAGGCCAAGCACGACACCGCGGATGTAACCGATCTTCGACAGCAGAAGGCCGGCAGGAATGGCAAAGACGAAATAGCTGAAGAAGAAGCAGAACTGTGTGAGCATGCCCTCCGCGTAGGTGAGGGAATAAAGGCCCTTGAGCTTCGGAAAGAGCGTGTCGTTCAGGACCGTGCCGAAGCCCCACGCGAAAAAGAGAAAGACGACGAGTCCGACCAGGAACGGCTGGCTTGCGCGATGGGACGGAACGCTGCTCGTCATCTCGTGATTCTCGATTTCCGCAATGTAAACGGTTTCACAGTGATCCCCTTTTGTCATCCCGGGCGAGCGCAGCGAGATGTTGGCCCTGTGAAGTGTGAATGAAGCGGTGGCCCGACCGAGCCGGGCCACAGGCTGCGCGCTGCGATGGGTGCCGGCTCTCGCCGCTAAAGCGGCTCGGCCGGGATGACACAATGGGAGGAAGAAGTCCCATTCGAAACGCGGAGGAAGAATGGAGGAACAGGCGTTAGCGGAATTCGAGGCTCGCGCGGGCGGCGCCGAGGAAGGCTGCGTCCTCGCTCAGGATCAGGCGCGTGGGAATGGCCTTCACATAGTAAGAGAGCCGGCCCTTGGCCTCGAATGCCGCACGGAACGCGCCGGTGCCAAGCTCCTTCACCAGTTTCTGCGCGACGCCACCGGCAATGAAGACGCCACCGCGCGCGCCATGAGCGAGCGCAAAATCGCCGGCCACGGTGCCGAAGATCGAACAGAAGAGCGAAACCGCTTCGTGCGCCAACGCGTCTGCCGCTCCGGCGGCCGCCTGGATGGCCGCCGCATCGAGAGGACGATGCGGCTTGCCGTCGATCGTTGCCAGCGCCTGATACAGATTTTCGATTCCCGGCCCCGACAGCACGCGTTCGACGGAGACATGGCCAAAGCGCTTCATCAGGACACGCAGCACCTCGATCTCGCGTTCGTTCGAGGGCGCAAATCCGATGTGGCCGCCTTCGCTCGAAATCGGGGCCGAGCGTCCGCGGTAGCGCGCAAGGCATGCCACGCCGAAGCCCGTTCCGGCGCCCACGATCGAGATCGGTTCATCGGCGAGACCTTCCAGCACGGGGCCGATCGTCTTCAATTCCCGTTCCGCCAAATCCCGTGCGGCAAAAGCCAGCGCCGCAAAATCATTGATGAGGAGCGCGTGCGCGAAGCCGAGTTGCTTCAAGTCCGCTTCGGAGGCTTTCCAGTTCCGGTTGGTGAACGAGACTTCGCCCCTCGTGACGGGCCCCGCGACCGCGATCGATGCGGCGTCGGGGCGGCGGCCGATGCGGCTCAGTCCTTCCTCCACCGTCTCGGCGAAACTTCCCCTGTCCGGAATGGCGATGGCATCATTGATGCGCCAGGGCTTCGCCCCCACATCGACGATCGCAAAGCGTGCGTTGGTGCCCCCGATGTCGCCGACGAGGACTTCGCTCAAGGTTTCATCTCCCGCGCCTCGAGAGTGACCGTCTTCGTTTCTCCGGGTTCTGCGGCCGATGCGCCGACCGCGACGGCATAATCGCCTTTGGCGATCCTCCAGGTCTGCGCGTCCGCATCGAATGTCCCGAGCAGCCGCGGCTCGGCGGGAATCGTCACACGCTTCGTCTCGCCTGCTGCGAGCGTGACGCTGGCAAAGCCCACAAGGCGCGATACGCCTTGCGGTGGCGTCGCGTAGAGCTGAACCACGTCGCGGCCCGCGCGCCCACCCTTATTAGTGACGTCGACAGTCGCGACGATCGTTTCACCTGCTTCGATGTCGAGACCGGAGCAGACGAAGCTGGTGTAGGAAAGTCCGAAGCCGAATGGAAAGAGCGGGACGCCCTTCTGTTTCTCAAACCAGCGATATCCGGCGTCTGCGCCTTCAGGATAGGTGACCGTGAATGGCCCTTTCTCGCCGCGCCCTGGCAATTGCGGATTCGGCAGCTGATCTTCGCTCTTCGGGAAGGTGATCGGCAGGCGGCCGGAAGGATCGACATTTCCGAAAAGAATATCGGCGAGCGCCGGAGCGCCGTCATTGCCGGCATACCAGGCCTCGAGCACGGCACCGACGCTGTCGAGCCACGGCATCAAGACCGGGCCGCCGGTCTCGAGCACGACAATCGTGCGCGGATTGGCCGCCGCGATCTCGGCGATCAGCGCGTCCTGGCCGCGCGGCAGCGAAAGCGACGGCACGTCCTGCGTCTCCGTCATCCACTGGGTCGCGAAGACAATGGCGATATCGGCTCCGCGCGCGGCGTTTAAGGCCGCATTTATGTCGCTCGTGTCCGCAAAACGAATCGCTGCGGTCGGAGCCAGGGCCGCGATCGCCGACAAGGGTGAAGGAGGATCGTAGACATAGCGCGGGATCGCGAGCGAACCGCCTTTCGCCGAAACCGGCGGCGAGGGACCGTCACTTGCAAATTCCGCCGTCTTGCCGTCGCCGAGCGGTATCACCTGCGAAGAGCCGCCGCCCGACAGCATGCCCACGTCGGCATGCGGTCCGATCACCGCAATGCTTCTGATGTTGCCAGAAAGCGGAAGGAGATTGCCTGCGTTCTTGAGCAGCACGATGGATTCCGAGGCGTCCCGGCGTGCGACAGCCGCGCTATCGGCGAGCGGCGGCGCCGTTTTGACGGCAGGATTGTCGAACAGGCCCATGGCGAACATGCTGCGCAAGATCCGGTGCACCATGTCGTGCAGCCGTGCCGGGTCGACCTTGCCGCTTGCAATGGCCTCTTTCAGCGGCGCGCCGAAAAAGTCCTGGGAATCGAACCTCGCAGCAGATTGCTGGTCGAGGCCGCCGTTGGCGGCCGCGATGGTCGAGTGCACGCCTCCCCAATCCGACAAGACCCAGCCGGGATAGTTCCAGTCGTGCTTGAGCACGTGGTTGAGGAGAAAATCGTTCTCGCACGCATAGACACCACCGACACGATTGTAGGCGCACATCACCGCGCCCGGCCGGCCATGTTCGATCGCAATCTCGAAGGCAAGAAGATCGGATTCGCGCATCGCCCCTTCCGGCATGTCCACGCTCAGAGTCTGACGGCCGGTTTCCTGGTCGTTGAGAGCATAGTGCTTCACCGTCGAGATGACGTGGCGGCTCTGGATTCCGCGGACGACCTCGCCGGCAATGGTGCCGGCAAGTAGCGGATCCTCGCCGGCATATTCGAAGGTGCGCCCGCCGCGCGGTTCGCGGCCGAGATTGAGCGAACCATCGAGCACCACGTTGTAACCACGAGCGCTCGCTTCGCCGCCGATCGCACTGCCGATGGCAAACGCAACCTCGGGATCGAAGCTCGCCGCGGTCGCGAGAGTCGAAGGAAATGCCGTTGCCGTGTCGCCCGGACGCATGTGCAGAGAATTGGCAATTCCTACGCCGGCATCGCTCTCTATCAAGGCCGGCACGCCCAGCCGCGGGATGCCAGGCACGTAGCCGGCGGTTCCCGGGAGTGACGATTTGAATTCCGGTGGCACAGGACGGGTGAAGCTGAAATCGATGTTCGCACCGAAATAGCCTCTGACGAGGCTCAGTTCTTCGTCCTCGTTCGTCGCCGACAACAGCGCGTCGGCGCGCTGGTCGGGCGAGAGGCTTGTATCCATCCAGGGCTGCGCCGCAGGTGCCGGCGCGGACGCGGTCTGCGCGCTCGCGGGCGCGGCCGCGAGCACCGCGGAGGAGAGAACAAAACAGCTGGCAAAACGGCGGCAAAAACGGAGCGCAGACGGACTGACGTTCACAGGAACTCGGGGGCTACGCAAACACCTGGCAGCATGGCACGGAAAACCGGCTCCTGCACGCTTTGGCCGTTCAAGCCGAAGGCCAGGCTCAATATTCGGCGTGGAGCCTGATGCCCAGGATCGAAACCGGGCCGCGGTCGCGATTGAAAGCAGGATCGATCACGAACTGATAGTCCGGCGAAACGGCAAGCCACTTGAACGGCGCATATTGATATTGCAGCTCGACAATCTTCTCGAGACCGCGATGGGGGAGCTTTCCATCGCCTGACAGGATCCCAAGACCGCCATGATCGAAATAGTCGGCATGTTCGCGCGAGATGCCGCCAATCTCGAAGGCGAGATCAACCGTATCGTCGGCGCGGCCCCAGCTCTTTCCGTGCAACGCGAGGCCGCCCGAAACCGAGGCGTCATAATCGGTGAATTCGTAAGGCTCGCGACTCGGATCCGCGTACCCGGCGCGCAGGAAGGCGCCTAGATCGTCGGTCAGACTCTGATCGGCGCTCATGCCAATGCCGGCGCGCACGTGAAGGTGGCGGACCAGCGCCGTACTCGCGGGCTCATGCGTCGCATCGGACAACGCAATCGCATCCTTAAAGAGACCCATGCGTCCGTGCGAGAGGAATGCCAGTAGGCGAACGCTTCCGCTCTCGCCCCAGAGCGTGTGCCGTTCCTCGGCTTCGGTCACGATCTGGAATTGACGTAGCACCGCTTCTTCGAGCCGCGTGCTGTTCGGAACATTCGACAAATCGAAGATGCCGGCCCTGAGGGTCCACCAATCCTGATACCACTCTGCGGCGGCGCCGTAAGTGTAACCCCAGGCGTTGGCGGCGTAATCGAAAGTGCCCTGATCGATGATCGCCCAGTTGAGCAGATTGTGCCTGGGATCGTCCGAATAGGCGTTGTGATCGAAGACGTCGATCACGGAATATTTTCCGATGGTGAGCACGATGCGATTCTTGTCGTGCGCGCCGCCGAGCTGGTTCAGATCGGGATCGACGTTCTCGCTCTCGCCGCCGAGACCGATGGTCTGGCGGAAGAAGAGGCGTGGGAGCTTGAGATAGGGAACGGCCTTTCCGACCTTGTACGCTTCGCCGCTCGGAAAACCGGAAACGCCGAGCGTATTGCTGAGGCCAAAGCCCTGGTCGACTTCGCCATTGACCCAGAGTTCGCCGCCGTCCCAGGGGCGGACTCCGCCATAAAGCGTCGCATCCCAGGTCTCACGGCCTTCGGCGGCGGGATCGAGGCTGTTCGCACCCACATAGGGCGAGCGGAACGCCGGATGGAACTGTTCGGTGAAAGTCGTTTGCGCATGGAAGGCCCAGACTTCCGGTTCCGCGCCGTCGCCCGACGGTTCTGCACCGCGCGCAAAGCCCGGAAGGAAAAGCCAGACCGCAAGGATCGCGGCCGTGCCATTTCTCAATCCCGCCCGCATGGTTCCCCGCTTCGAAAGCCCGCGCTCAATGCCGTTGTCTGAACGGCCGAGGACGGCATTCGGTCCCCACGGCATGTCTTGCGCTATATATCCCCAGGGGTATAGCTTCAACATACCCGCCGGGGTATAGGAGACCATGTCGCACGTCATCGAAGGCAAGCAGAAGCTGCACAACCGCGTCAGGCGACTGCGAGGACAGATCGAGGCGCTCGAGCGCGCGCTCGAAGCCGATGCCGGTTGCAGCGAGGTTATGCGGCTGCTGACGGCCGCGCGCGGCGCTATCAACGGCATCATGGCCGAGGTGGTCGAGGACCACATCGACATGCACATGATCGATCCCGAGCGCAAACGCTCTCCAGGCGAGAGGCGCGCCGCGGACGAACTGCTCAACGTGCTGCGCACGTATATCCGCTAGAGGCACGAGGATCGCCATGGATGAACATGCGCACACGATCGATCGGTACATCCACGATCACGTCTATCTCGGCCGTCATCACGACCGCAACGAGCGCAAGACCTGGAGCGTGATCGTGCTGTGCGGCGCGATGATGGCAGCGGAGATCGTGGGCGGAATCCTGTTCGGCTCGATGGCACTCGTCGCCGACGGGCTGCACATGTCGACCCATGCCGGCGCGCTTCTCATCGCGGCCCTTGCATACACTTACGCGCGCAAACATGCGCGTGACGCCCGATTTGCCTTCGGGACCGGCAAGCTCGGGGAGCTCGCCGGCTATTCTAGCGCCCTGATTCTGGCCTTGATCGCGCTTCTCATCGGTTATGAGAGCGTGAGTCGGCTCATTCACCCGGTGCGGATCGGATTCGACCAGGCGATCCCGATCGCGGTCCTCGGCCTCGGCGTCAACCTCCTGAGCGCGTGGCTGTTGCGCGACGACCATGACCACTCGGATTGCGAACCGCACGAACATGGCGAAAACGGCCACGCGCACGCGCATGCGCACCGCCATGGCGGTCATGATCACGACCATGCTGAGGACCATCGCGGACACCGGCACGACCTGAACATGCGCGCGGCTTACGTTCACGTGATGGCCGATGCCGCCGTCTCAGTGCTCGCGATCGTGGGTCTTTCTGCAGGTAAATTCCTCGGCCTCGCCTTCATGGATCCGGTGATGGGACTCGTCGGGATGGCGGTGATCCTGAACTGGTCCTTCAGCCTGTTGCGTGCGGCCGGTGGTGTGCTGCTCGACATGTCGGGAAATCCTTCTCTCGCAGGCGAGATTCGCGCGCGGCTGGAAGAAGGCGCCGACCGGGTGGCGGATCTCCATCTCTGGCGGCTCGGGCCAGGACACAATGCGATGATCGCGACCATCGTCACCGATCAGCCGGCGCCGGCGAGCGCTTACAAGGAGCGGCTAAAGCCCTTCGGCGGACTGAGCCACGTCACGATCGAAGTCGAGCAGTGCCCGGAGCACGCTGAATAGAGCGTGATCTGCTCAATCTGAATCACGGCTGTCATCCCCGGCCGAGCGCCAAAGGCGCAAGGGGAACCCAGCGCGCGAGCGTCCGCGAGCGCAAAATACGAGTCATTCAGCGCGCTGACGTGCGCTGGCTGGGTCCCTTCCAGCGCGCTGAAGCGCGCGTCGGGAACGACACCAATTCGGTCGAGATGATCACGATCCAGATCACTCGCAGCGGCCCGTTCGTTCATTGAACCGTGCAACGGGAACTGCGGCCGGAGCGTTGCCTTTCAGCAAGTCCCTTGAGCGCCTCCGCGCTCCTGATCGCGCGCAAAGGCACTCATGAATATCGCCGAACGAGAGTTGAAAGACGCGCGTGCGGGCAAGAGCAGGCCCGAAGTGCCGCGCAAATCCAAAAAAGAGTTCCATCCGCTTTCAGCGCTCGGTCCGGGACTCATCACCGGGGCAGCCGACGACGATCCAAGCGGGATCGCGACCTACTCCCAGGCAGGCGCCCAACTCGGACTGAACGCTCTCTGGACGGCGCTCATCACCTATCCGCTGATGGCTGCGGTCCAATCGATCTGCGCGCGCATTGGCCGGGTGACGGGCAAAGGCCTCAGCGAAAACATTCGCGCGACCTTTCCTGGATCGGTCGCGCTTGTCGTGGTCGGCCTGCTGCTTGTTGCCAATGTCGTGAACGTGGCCGCCGATCTCGCCGCTATGGGCGAAGGCGCAAGGCTCGTCTTCGGCGGCAACAAGCATTTCTATACGGTGGGTTTCGCCGTCTCATCGCTTCTCCTGCAGATCTTCGTCCCGTACCACCATTACGTCCGATATCTGAAGTGGATCACGATCTCGCTGCTCTCCTATGTGGCGGTCGCCCTGGTCGTGCACGTGCCGTGGCTCGAAGCGCTTCAGCGCACGGTCTTGCCGAAAATCGCATTTGACAGGACCACAGCAACGCTCGTGACCGCGCTTTTCGGCACGACGATCAGCCCTTACATGTTCTTCTGGCATTCCTCCGAAGAGGTCGAGGAAATCCACGACGACCCGCGCGCTGAGCCCCTCAAGCGCGCGCCGCGCCAGGCGCCGCGAGAGCTCAAACGGATCGGCTGGGACACGTGGGTCGGCATGGCGTACTCCAATGTCATCGCCTTCTTCATCATGCTCGCGACCGCCGTGACGCTGCATGCCACCGGCCACACCAATATCCAGACAGCCGCCGAAGCGGCTCGTGCGCTCGCGCCGGTGGCAGGTCGCTTTGCCGCCACTCTTTTTGCACTCGGCATCGTCTCGACCGGGCTGCTCGCGGTTCCGGTGCTCGCCGGCTCGGCCGCCTATGCGATCGCGGAAGCGCGCGGCTGGAAAGAAGGCCTCGGGCGCACCTTCGCCGATGCGCGCGAATTCTATGGCGTGATCGCCTTTTCGATCGCGGCCGGCATCGCCCTCGACTTCTCGCCGCTCGACCCGATCAAGGCCCTGTTCTGGAGCGCCGTCGTCAATGGCGTGATCGCCGTGCCGCTGATGGCCGTGATCATGATACTTTCCTCGCGAAAGAGCGTCATGGGGCGGTTCGTGGCGCCGCCCTGGCAACTTGTCCTTGGATGGATCGCGACGGCCATCATGGGCGCGGTCGCCGTGGGCATGATCGCGTTCTGACAAGCGCCTGGCGTTCCTTGCGGCGGAAGAAAAAAGCCGCGACAACGCCCGCATGGATGACGAAAGCGCACCCGGCCTGCTGCTGCCCAGAGGCTTCGTCCAGCCCTTCCTCCTCAACTTCCGGCGCGACGATTTCCATGTCATGGCATTCTTTCGCGAGCACCCGCTCTATGAGGCCGTCGAGGCGATGATTTCGCGCCAGGAAGGCGCGCGCTTCTCGGTTCGCGCCATCCTCACGCGCCACGACCAGACGCAGAGCGATCACATCAACGATGCGGCGTTGCGTGCGGCCATGGCACACGCCGAACGCGAAGTGACCGAAACAGACATCGAAATCCAGAGATCCGATCACGACGGCCGCCCGCGGATTGCCGTCGCGTTCGTCTCGCAGGCGGGCGAACGCATCGTCCTCGATGTGATCGCGACGGCGCCGCCATCAAAGGCTGGCGCAGGGCTTACGGACCCCGGAGATCATTCACCGGACACGAGCCTTCCCATCATGCTGCGGGGCGCGAGCAGTCTGGCCGCGAGGGAGAGCAAGGTCCTCATAGACGGGAAGAACCATCCCCTCGCAGAGAAAGAATACGCACCCGGCTTCAAGGCGCCGGCCGCCTATTTCACCGAACATCACGCGATGGGTGTTTTTCGCGCGGGTTCCGAGCTCGTTTCCGCGCCGGCGCGTTTCGCGCCCGGGTCCGAGTGGCATTACCAATGCGGCACTGCCGTGCGCCATTATAAGGTGAGCGCAATTTCGGACGGGCGGCTCAGGATCGAGCGCTCGGACAGCATGCGCGAAATCATTGTCGCGCGGCCGCGCGACGACGGTGCGCTCGTGCTCGAGCAGATCGAGCTTCCAGCGGATGACGGAACAGAAGGCCTGGTGCTCACGTTTGCCGGCCATTCGCGTTTCGAAATCGCTGTCGAGGGCGAGCCGGTGATCTCCGGCGCGTTATTGAGGACGCAATCCGGCGATGACACACAGATTACGCTCGCCCCGGAGCAGCCGGCATGGGCGAAGCGGCGCGCCGTCCACGTCAGCTGCTCGCGCAAGGGTCCGATCCTCAAACAGGAAACCCGGATCGGGCTGCCCTAGGCGGGCAGCGACAGTGCTTGCCTTTGCGGGCTCGCCTGCCTAGTTTCCGCGCCTCCCTAAGCACCGGTAGCTCAGCTGGATAGAGCACCAGACTACGAATCTGGGGGTCGTGGGTTCGAATCCTGCCCGGTGCGCCAATACTTTCACATGCGCAGCGTCAGCCGCGGATGACGGCATCCAAGAGGTTCTAAGACGACACCGCTGCGAGCTTGTCTGCGGTCTTCGTCTCGAAGTCGCTTGCGTCGTGGCGCTCGGGCAACTGGCTCGCGGGCTCGCCCCAGGCACGATTGACCATGCGCCCGCGCTTCACCGCCGGTCGCTCGGCGATGATGTCCGTCCAGCGCTGCACGTTCTTGTATTCGTGCACGCTTAGGAACTCGCCGGCTTCGTAAAGCAGGCCCTTCGCGAGCGCGCCGTACCAGGGCCAGACGGCCATGTCGGCGATCGTGTATTCGCTCCCGGCGAGATACGGCGTCTCCGCCAGCCGCCGGTCGAGAACGTCGAGCTGGCGCTTGACCTCCATGGCGAAGCGATCGATCGCATATTCGATCTTGATCGGAGCGTAGGCGTAGAAATGTCCGAGGCCGCCGCCGAGGTAGGGCGCACTGCCCATCTGCCAGAACAGCCACGAAAGACATTCGGCGCGGGTCGCGGGCTCGCCTGGCAGGAACGCACCAAACTTCTCCGCGAGATAGACCAGGATGGCGCCGGACTCGAAAACACGAATGGGCTTGGACCCGCTTCTGTCGAGGAGTGCTGGAATCTTCGAGTTCGGGTTGACCGCGACGAAGCCCGAACTGAATTGTGCGCCCGCATTGATGGGTGTGATCCAGGCATCGTATTCCGCGCCCTTCTTGCCGAGCGCGAGCAACTCCTCAAGCATGACAGTGACCTTCACACCGTTTGGCGTGGCGAGCGAATAGAGCTGAAGCGGATGCTTGCCAACCGGTAACTCTTTCTCGTGCGTCGCACCTGCGACTGGACGGTTTATGTTCGCAAAGCGGCCGCCGCTTTCCTTGTTCCAGGTCCATACTTTCGGCGGCGTGTATGTGTCTGTCATCAAATTGGCTCCGATTGGCGTGGTGCTAATGGAGCCGATGTGGGGGCGCGGGGCAAGTATTGACGCGATCTAGCGACTCGCGCTCTGCCGCGGGTCTTTGCTCTCACCAAGTGCGCGTTATCTTCGAGAGATGCGGCGGGTTATCCGGATCAAGGCCACGTAGGCGCGCCGCCGCTTCAATCGCGCGATAGGCGGGCACGAGCATCACCACAGGATCGCAGACGGGATCATCGTCAGCGATGAAGGGTAACGTACCCATCGGCCCTCCGGCGACGAACACCGTTGCGCCGTCGTCACGGAGTTCGCGGGCAAGGGCGTCCACCATGGAGCCGGTTTCATCGCCTTGCCGAAGCACGAGGACCGGCGTCGTCGAAGTGATGGCGGCGCGCGGGCCATGCCGCAGCTCGGCGGCGCTGAACGCAATCGCCGGCAACCGCAACGCTTCCTGGAGCTTCAGACCGAGCTCTTTTGCGACCCCCAATGCAAATCCGCGACCGGAAACGAAGGCCGCCGGTGCAGGCGCGAGCGCCCTGCCCCACGCAGACCAATCGCAGTGCCAGGCTTCGGCCAAACGATTCGGGAGCCGGCGCAAAGCTGCCATCAAGGCGGCATCACGCGCCGACGCCGCGACGAGCAGGGCGCCGGCGATCATCGACAGCACCACGGTCTTCGTCGCGGCAACGGCCCGTTCTGTGCCTGCGCCGATACCGAAAACGAGCTCGCAGCTCTCCGCCACCGGTGAGCTTTCGGCGTTTACGATTGCCAGAGTGAGCGCGCCACCGGCGCGCGCGGCGCGGCTCATCGCGACAAGGTCAGGGCTTTGGCCAGATTGCGATATCACGATGAAGAGTGCGTCGCGCACACCCGGCCGCGCACCGTAGGAGGTCAGAACCGAAGGCGCCGCCGCCGAGGCAAGAAGACCGAGCCGCACCTCCACGAGATAGCGCAGGTAGACACCGACATATCCAGAACTACCACGGCCGCAGAAGATCACGCTGCGCGGACGAAACTCGTCTATGCGCGCGGCGATCGACGCAAGGGATTCGCGTCGGCCGAGAAGCCGTTCCGCGGCGACGGGGATGTCGGCGATCTCGCGCGCCATCGCCGCCTGGGCGCTCGTCTCATGCATCGCGAGGACCAAGTTCGTGGAGGACCGCGCGAAGATTGCCCTGGTGTCGCGCCAGCATTGCGGCGGCTTTGTCAGCGGTCAGCCCGAAACCCAGAAGGATCGCGTTCTTGACGTCGCCACCGGCATTTTCCAGATGCCGTGCCGCCTCGTCGTTCGAACAGCCGACGATCTCAGCGATGATCGCTTTGCCGCGCCGCCTGAGCTTTTCGTTGCGAGCGCGCAGATGCACCATCAGCCCGCGGTACACCCTGCCCATTCGGGTCATGAGCGCCGTCGAGAAAAGGTTGAGCACCACCTTTTGCGCAGTTCCGGCCTTCATCCGCGTCGAGCCAGCGACGATCTCCGCGCCCGTTTGCACAAGAATGGGATAACGCGCGTTCTTGAGAAGCGGCGAATCCGGATTGTTGGCGACCGCGATGGTCACGGCGCCGGCCGTGTTCGCCGCGCGGATTGCGCCGACCGTGTAGGGTGTCGTTCCGCTCGCGGCCACGCCGACAACGACATCATCGGAGGTCAGCCTGGCGCCTGCGATCGCCCGCGCCCCCTCGACGTCCTTATCCTCTGCGCCTTCGACACTTTGCGTCAACGCCATCAATCCGCCAGCCAACAGGTAGACGATGCGTTCCGGCGGCCAGTCGAATGTCGGTGTCAATTCCGCTCCGTCCTGAACCGCGATCCGCCCGGACGTGCCGGCACCGGCGTAGATGATGCGCCCGCCCCGAAGCAATCCGGGCACCGCGGCGTCCACGGCCGCCGCGATCGCCGCAAGTGCTTCGTCGACGGCGGCAACTGCCGCCTGCTGTCCTTCAAACATCGCCGCGACCATCTCGGCCGTGGTCCAGGAATCGAAATCCCTGTAGCGCGCGTCCGCCAGCTCTGTGCCCGGAGTCGGTGTCGCAGGGCCATCCGGGGTCATGTTCGTTCCTTCGCAATGGTCGCGCGTTTGTCGGGCACACCGCGCGCCAGAAGAAGAGCGCCGTCGATCGAGTCGCCCCGGCTGGGCACAAGAAGCTGCAACACATCCGGCGCAAGAAAGGTTTGCATGCGCCGCGCCAACCCGCCAACCAACGCCACGCGCGGCGTCCCACACTGGAAAAGCCCCTTGGCAAGCTGCTCTATCTCCTTCGCCGCCACGCGGACAATTTCCGAGGCCGCCCAGTCGCCCTGCTCGGCAAAATCGACAACCAGCGGAGCAAAACGCGCGTAGTCGGTTGCCGTGGCAGTATCCGCCCAAGCGATCACCTCGAGAGGATCATCCTGAAAGCGCCGCATGATCTCGCTCCCAAGCCGCGTCCTCGAGATGCGGCCATCATGGGCTTTCAGCGCGACGCGCACGGCGCCGAGCCCGAGAGCCGCCCCGCTGCCACCATCGGAAACCGGAAAACCGTAACCGCCGATGCGGATTTCGCGCCCGTCGAGGATCGCGAGGCCAACACTGCCCGTGCCGACAATCACGACTCCTCCGTCCCGACCTCCATGTGCGCCGACACAGGCAATCGTCGCGTCATTCACGTAGCGGATGGACCCGAACGGATGCGGGCGCGCGAGTAGCTCTTCCATCAGGCCCTTGCGTCCGATTCCGGCCAACCCGACCACTGCATCCATGTGACGGAGTTCGCCGGCGGCGAGTCCCGCGTCTGCGGCGGCCGCGTTGCACGCGCTTTCGACCGCGGCCAACGCCCGGTCCACGCCGACGCGCAGCGCGGCCGGGCCAGCCTCGCCTCGCCCCAGCAGGTTCCCATGATCGTCCGCGATCCGCGCGCGGCAACCGCTTCCTCCTCCGTCGACGCCGATGAACAGCCGCCTCGCCGACGAACGTTCGCTGCGCAAAGCCCGCTTGTCCGTATTCTTCATAGCCGCCCCGTCGTAGTTTCGGGTTCGATACGACACGTTTGAACCACATCCAGTTGGAGGTCGATGGCTGCTTCCTCAAATAACGTTCGTACGGCGATTCTCGGCGAGCGGATTTTCGACGGCCGACGCTGGCACCGGCGCAGCGCAGCCCTTGTCGACGGACCACTTCTCCTCGGTTTGGTGCCCTGGGAATCGGTCCCCGGCGACTTCCTGCAGCACCACCTGCCCGCAGGAACCTTTTTGGTGTCCGGTTTTATCGACCTGCAGGTCAATGGCGGCGGCGGGGTTCTGCTCAACGATCAGCCAACCGCGGAAGGAATGCTGGCGATCGCGCAGGCGCATCGTAGAACGGGCACGACGTCGTGTTTGCCGACCTTCATCACCGACACGCGCGAGAAGACGCAGCGCGCGATTGCCGCGGCTCTCCTCGCCGCGGGCCGAGGCGGCATCCTCGGATTGCATCTCGAGGGTCCGTTCATCAATCCTGCACGCGCCGGCGTTCACCGCCGCGATCACATCCAGCGTGCCGAGATGGGCGATCTCGAATGGTTGTGCGACCTCGCGAGGGCCGGCCGCTCTCTGATCACGCTTGCCCCCGAATGCGTGCCGCCAGGGTTCATTCGCGGTCTCACGTCGCGCGGGATCCGGGTTGCGATCGGACATAGCGAAGCCACCGCCGAAGATGTGACGCGGGCGATCGCAGAAGGCGCGACCGGCGTCACGCATCTCTTCAACGCCATGCCGCCGCTTGCGGGCCGGGCGCCCGGCATCGTGGGAGCAGCTCTCGCTGACCCCAGGCTCGTCGCAAGCCTGATTGTGGATGGTCTGCATGTCGATCCCGTTTCGGTTCGTGCTGCCTTTGCGGCCAAGGGCGCCGCGCGCATGGCCTTGGTCACGGACGCGATGCCGACCGTCGGTGCGACAATCTCAGAATTTGAGCTCTCGAGCCGCACGGTGCGCCTGCGCGAAGGCAGGCTTTCCATCGAGGACGGAACACTGGCAGGAGCGCATCTCGACATGAGCTCAGCGGTCCGCAACGCCGTTTGTTCCGTGGGCATCCAGGTCGAAGATGCGCTGCGTGCTGCCTCGAGGACACCGGCCGAATTTCTCGGCCTCGAGCAGGAACGAGGCACGCTGGTTTCGGGTGCGTTTGCCGATCTTGTCGCTTTGACTGAGGATTTGCGCGTCGACGCGGTTTGGGCCGGAGGGGAGCTGTCACACCAGAGCGTGGTCCATTCACCCGGAGAGGCCTACCAGCAGCTATAGCCAAGGCGCTGCTCGATGCGACGATGGCTCTGATTTCGCCATAAGACAGGGCATGCCGCCGCTGTCGAAGAATCGTCTCGCCACCTCGATCGACGACAGTTTGCGACAAAGATGTTCACCGCGCGGCGCTCGGTGAACGGCCGGTTCACACGCGGTTCACGCGCACGCTGCTCAAATCGCGCCAACGCTCGCTGAAGGCCTCGTCCAACTTCTGGAGACGAGGCGCTCAGCGAAGCGACACTGGAAAGGCGACGCACATGAAAAAGCTCATTCTGGCATCGGTCCTCGCGAGTTCCGTCGGAACGATCGCGCTGGCCAGCCCTGCCCTTGCGCATGACGAATATGGATACGGATATGGCGACTCGTACGGCTATGGTCGCGATGGCGATCGGTACGATGGCGGACGTTATTACGATCGCCACGACGAGCGCTATCGCGAGCACGAAGCGCGCGGCTGGCACACCGGATGGTACTCGCGCCACCACCGCGATCGTTACGACGATCACCGCGGCTGGTACCGCTACGGCGAGGACAACCGGTACTGATTCCCGAATGCGCAACCACGGGAGCAGCAACGCCTTCGCCGTTGCTGCTCCTTTGCATGAGTGCCGCCTCGCGAAGTCTGTCATCCCGACGAGCCGTATCAGCGGCGCGGGAGATGTCCTCCGCTTAACGCGAGATATCAAATGTTAGACTGACGCCGTTCAGCAACGCCTGCGAAACCGAGTTCCTATTTCCGACCGCTCGTGCCAAATGTTGCGGTTACAGCATCGGGGGCAAGGTTTGTCGGAAAGCGCGCCGGACGTTTGCATTCCGGAGTGCAATTGCGGCCCACGTTCCAAAGCCAGCCGTGGCAGGACGTGGAGTCGCGCGACCGTCATCGGTGTTTTGCTCGTTGGCACGGCGCACGCCCGCGCCGAGGACACGCTCTCACACCTGCAGAAGCTCTCGCTCGACCAGCTCGCGAATCTGGACGTCACGTCGGTTTCGAAATCGTCCGAATCCCTGAACCGCGCGCCTGCCGCCGTCTATGTGATCACGCACGAACAGATCATGCGCTCGGGCGCAACGCGCATTCCGGAGATCCTCCGCCTCGCGCCCAATCTCGAGGTCTTCGAGGCGAGCCCGAGCCGGTACATCATCACGGCGCGCGGGCTCAGCGGCAACGATCAGGCACAGAACTTCACCAACAAGCTCTTGGTCCTGATCGACGGCCGCAGAGTCTACAACCCCCTCTTCTCGGGCATGTACTGGGAGCTCCAGGACATCCCGCGCGAAGATATCGAGCGTATCGAAGTGATCAGCGGCCCTGGCGGCACGCTCTATGGCGCCAATGCCGTCAACGGCGTGATCAACATCATCACGCGGCATTCCGCCGACACGCAGGGCGGCTCGATCGACATTGGTTTCGGAACCAACGCCGAGAGCGCGAGCGCGCAATATGGCGGCGCGATCACCGATGCGCTCACCTACCGCGCGTACGCGAAGATCTCTCGCGACCGCTCGTTCCGCTCCGTCTCCGGAAAGAGCGCCGACGACGGCTGGTACAAGCCGCAAGGCGGCTTCCGGCTCGACTGGGACGCGGGCGGACCCGACCGTCTCGTGCTCGAAGGCGACATCTACAAGGGCGCAGAAGACCAGCCCGGCCAACCCAATCTCGCCATCGACGGCGGCAATGTCGTCGGCCAGTGGCAGCATGAATTTGCCGATGGTTCGCAATTCCAGCTGCTTGCCTATTACGACGAGGTCGAACGCCTGCCTTCGCATCATCTTGGCGGCTTCTCGCTCCGGACCTTCGATATCGAGGTCCAGCACAATTTCACCCTGGCGAGCTGGAACCGCATCGTCTGGGGCATCGGCGAACGCATCACGCCCTACACCATCACGCCGCAGCTCGGCGCGATCACGAGTCTCTATTTCCTGCCGGCGCGAAGGACCCTCAATCTCGCGGACGCCTTCATCGAAGACCGCATGTCGCTTCAAGACAATCTTCAGCTGACGCTGGGATTGAAGATCGAGGACGATCCCTTCTCGCACCTTGCGCCCATGCCGAGCGCGCGGATCGCCTGGAACGTGACGGACGACACGTTGCTGTGGGCGGCAGTCTCGCGCGCCATCCGCTCGCCGACGCCGTTCGACACCGACGTGAAGGAAAAGCTCGGGCCGATCTTGTACCTGACCGGCAACACAAGATTCCTGCCCGAAACCCTCGTCGCCTATGAGCTCGGCTATCGTTCGCGGATATCCGACGCGGTCACGCTCTCCGTGTCGGGCTTCGTGAACCGGTACGACGGTCTCAGAACGGTCGAGTTCGGCCCGACGGTCATTCCGCTCACCTGGGGCAATCGCCTGCATGGCACGATCGAGGGCATCGAGGCCTGGGGGACATGGCAGCCGGCGCCCTGGTGGCAACTGAATGCCGGGTTCGATTATCTTTCCGAACAGCTCAAGTTCGCGCCCGGCGCGAGCCAAATCCTCGGCGTCGCCCAAGCTGGCGACGACCCGCGCTACCAGGCTCACCTCAGATCCTCGCTCAATCTCGGAAGCGGCGTCACGCTCGACAATGACCTGCGCTTCATCGGTGCGCTGCCGAAGCCGCACGTGCCATCCTATGCCGAGATGAACGCGCGGCTCGGATGGGACGTCGGCAACGGGCTCGAACTCTCCGTGTCCGGTCTCAATCTGCTCCACGCGCATCACCAGGAATTTCCGGCCCCGGCGGACGAGATTCCGCGCAGCGCCTATTTCGAAGCCCGCTGGAAGATCTGACGGCCATGCGGCTCTCGCGGGGACAAAACAGCGGACGGGTCCTTGCCGCAGCCCTCTTGCTCGCGACGGGGACGGCGGCGTTCTCGCATGCTTCCAGCGAAACGGCTCCAGCCCTGGCCGACGCGATCAAGGCGACGTTCGTGAGCAAGTTCGCACCCTTCGTGGAGTGGCCGGCTGCGGCCGGCCACAATTCCCCGACAATCTGCATCGTGGGCCGCGACAGCGTGAGCGCCCTCATCGAGCAGGCGCAGAGCGGCGGCGAGCCTGGGGCGGCGATGGCCGCGCGCCGCGTCGCCGCGCCTGTCACCGATGGCGCCTGCCCAATCCTTTATGTCGCGAACACGGACCCAGAACTCGCAGCCGCGGCGCTTGCCAGCGTGAAGCACGCGCCGGTGCTGACGATCACCGATGCGAGCGCCGGGGCGCCCCACGGCATCATCAATTTCGTCATGGTCGGAAATCATGTCCGCTTCGACATCGACGACAGACTCGCGAGCGAAAACGGGCTTGTGATCAGCTCCAAGATGCTGAGCCTCGCCCGGAACGTGGTGCCGCCGGAGCGAAGCCCGTGACGCGCCGGAATGATAACCGCATCGGCCTGATCATCGCGGCGGCGATCGCGGCCGCGGCAATCATGATCGCGGCGCTCGTGATCGCCATTTCCGCGGAAGCACGGCAGATCTCCGATCAGCGAGAGCAAACGCTGGCGCAGGCCAACGTGCTGGCTTCGGCGGTCACCGCCGCGCTTGCTTTCGAGGACCGGGCGGCCGCCCAGGAATATGCCGACGCCATGCGCGCCAATCCGCAGCTCGACGCCGTTGCCGTGATCGAGCGCAGCGGACGAATCCTCGCCCGCTTCATGCGCCCCGGTGCGACGCCCATCCCGCGGTCCCTTCATGCGGGGCTCTGGAGCGGCGAGGGTCGCGCGACAGCCGTCGTCAACGCGCTCCAGAACGGACGAGGACTTGGCCTCGTCTATGTGCAGAGCGCACGCCGCCCCCTCGAGGGACGCATTCTTCTCTTTCTGCCCACCGCGGCGCTCGGCATCCTGGCGGCCGTCCTGATCGGCGCGCTCGCCTTTGCACAATTCTCGCTGGTGCGCGCGAACCGCCGACTGATCTTCGAGATGGACGAACGCTCCAGGGTCGAACAGGCGCTGCGGGAAAGCCAGAAAATGGAGGCGGTCGGAAAGCTGTCGGGCGGCATCGCGCACGACTTCAACAACCTGCTCGGCATTATCCAGGGAAGTCTGCAGCTGATGCGCCGCCGCATCGCGCAAGGAAGCACCGATGTCGCCAAATATGCCGACATGGCCGGCGACGCAGTGCAGCGAGCGGCAAACCTGACGCGCCAGCTGCTTGCGTTTTCGCGCGGGCAGGCCCTCAATCCGGAGCCTGCGAGCCTGACCGAGATCGTGCGCGACAGCATCGAACTGGTGCGCAATGCCGTCGGCCCCGAAATCGCGCTCGATACCAGGCTTGCATCGCATTGGCTCACGCTGTGCGATGTCACCCACATGACGAATGTGATCCTGAACCTCGCGCTCAACGCGAAAGACGCCATGCCCGATGGCGGTACGCTTCGGCTTACGACGCAGGACGTCCCCGCCGGCAGCCTTCGCGATGGCGGACGCTCGGAGCGCGATTGCGTGGAACTCGAGGTTGCCGATAATGGGGCGGGAATGGCGCCGGAGGTCCTCGAACGGGCACTCGATCCGTTCTTCACGACCAAGCCGGTCGGCAAGGGAACAGGATTGGGCTTGAGCGTCGCCCTCGGTTATGTCCGCCAGCTCGATGGCGAGCTGAAGATCGCAAGTACACCCGGCTCGGGCACAACGGTGGCGATCCGGATGCCTCGCCATGTGGCGAAAACCGGATGCAAAGTCCCGGAGGCTGCAGAATGATCGCATCGAGCGAGCCCGTTCGCGCGGAAAACCCTGCGCCGTGCATCCTGCTCGCAGAAGACGAAACGATGCTCCGGATGGTGATGGCGGACACGCTGCGCGATGCCGGCTACGAAATCTCCGAAGCCAAGGACGGCGCCGACGCGCTTGCGGTTCTCGAGAGCGGCGCCGCGATCGATCTTCTGATCGCTGACATCCGCATGCCGCGGATGGACGGTTATCAGCTCACGATCCGCGCGCTCGAAAGAAATCCGCAGCTGAAAGTGCTGCTGGTGACGGGTTATGCGAGCGAACCTCTGCCCGAGCGGCTGCGCGCGCTTAAAGTGCCGGTCCTGCACAAGCCTTTCGACTTCGACAAACTGGTCGAGATCGTGAAAAGCCTGCTCGACTCCCGCGAGCGGATTTCTTGAGCGAGAACCACATGGACACGTTCAGCTTCACGAGCGAGGACGGCACCGAGATTGCGTGCTTCCGCTGGCCAGCGACGAAGCCGTGGGCGGCTCTCCAGATCGCCCACGGCATGGGCGAGCACGCGCTTCGCTACGCGCGCTTTGCCGAGGCCTGCGTCGCCAATGGAATCGAGGTCTGGGCAAACGACCATCGCGGCCATGGCCGGAGCGCGAAGAACAAGGACCAGCTCGGAGATTTCGCTCCGGGCGGGTGGGATGCGCTGGTCGCCGACATGGCGGCGCTCGCGCAGCGCATCCACGGCGAACGAAAGAACATTCCTCTAGTCCTTCTCGGCCACAGCATGGGTTCGTTCGCGGCCCAGCAATTCGTGCTCGACCACAGCGATCCCATCGCCGCGCTCGCGCTGTCAGGCTCCGCAGCTGCCGACAGTCTGCCGGTGCGGCTCGAGGGCGAAGTCGATCTGACGGCGATCAACGCCGCCTTCGAACCCGCCCGCACGCCTTTCGACTGGCTGAGCCGGGACGAAGCCGAGGTGGACAAATACATCGCGGATCCGCTCTGCGGCTTCGGTGCAAAGAAAGACTCGGTATTGTCGATGGCGCGTTCGCTTGCACGCACCATCGACGGCTCGGCGCTCGCGCGCATTCGCAAGGACCTGCCGGTCTATATTTTTGCGGGCGACCGCGATCCCGTGAACAACAAGCTCGCGGGCCTGAAGCCGGTGGCCGAGCGTTATCGCGCGGCCGGACTGAAGGACGTGCGCGAGCGGTACTACAAGGACGGCCGCCACGAAATGCTGAACGAGACCAATCGCGACGAGGTGATTGCGGATTTTCTCGGCTGGATGAAGGACGCGGTCAGGCGCAACTGATTCCTTGCCGGATCAGCGCGAGTAATGCGCCTCGATCGTGCCTTCGCATTTGTCGATCGAGAGCATGAGTTCGCCAGCACCCGAGATCAGCGTGATCGTCGGACGGCCGTTGCCATCGACCGAGGAGGTCGGCGGCGTGAACTGATAGACGCTCCAATACGCCCCGCCATCCTGGACGACGATGTTGTCCTTCAGGCGATCGCCGCGACCCGTCGCGACGGCGCGATAGATGGTTTTCGCGGCGTCTTCCGTAGCTACGACCGGATGGAGCCCGTCCGGATTGGCGCATTCGAAATTCTGGGCCGAGGCGGCCGTCGCCGTAAGCACAAGAACGCTCGAGAGGACGAAAAGCGAAACGCGCATGGTGTTGCTCCAGGCTGGCTGCAGGAGCTTGGCACGAGGAGGGTTAAGCAAGTTTCAAGGCGAATCCTCAAAAGCCGACGAGACGCCCCTCAAAATCGCTGCATCTGCCCGGGTGCGGGCCCGCTCCTCCGCCGCGCGCTTCAGGCGTGCGAGAGAGTCGGCCGGTCCTGATTCGAACTGCCGGCGAAAAAGCGTCCACAAGAGCCTGCCGCGCCAGCCATCGGGAAAATAGAAATTGCATCCATAGGAGACGCGACACGCATTGGCGCCAAGCGGCGTCACCGACAAACGCTCATGATTGACAATGCCAAACGGCAAACGGATGTCGATCGCGAGTTCGTGCCGCACTTCGTCAACGCCGGTAAACTCGAAGGTCAAAAGGAAGCGAAACGGCCAGGAACCGGTTGCAAGTCCGACGCGCTGTCCCTGAACCGCATGCCCTTCGGGGATAACGCTTTTCACCGTCGCATCGAAGTACGAACCCCACCCGGAAGGATTGGTGAGCAACGCCCAAACCGTTTCGGCCGGCGTGTCAACGATATCGGTGGGACAGACGGAATGCAGTTTCATGGCGGCACCCTCGCCTCGTTCGTCAGATGAGATAGTTCACCTTGACGGTGAGAATCAAAAATCCACCCGGATAAGGAACGGCCGCATCCTCGAAGCGAGGCGGCCCGAAGTGTCCGCGTGCGTCGCGCGAGGCGCCCACCCCTTCGCTCGGCATCCCCATGATCCGGTCGAGACGCCCATTTCCGTTCTCGTCATGAACGATCGCAACCGCGTACTGCCCGGGCGCAAGGCCGCTGAAGGTGCAGGCGGCGGTCCCACCGTGGATTGGCGTGGAAACGCGCGCGACCGCCCGTTCCGGATGCGAGGGGAATGCCTCCGCTGAGGCGAAGAGATCGCAAAGGACCCTGCCCGCGTCGCTGCGCAGTCCCCGGACCTCGACCAGAATTCCGCTGGCCGGATCGGCCCTTGCCGTAGCGAGCGCGCACAGAGCGGCAAGGACGATGCCCCTCAAGGACAACCAGGCGGTCAGTCGATCAGAACGCGGGATCTTCACTAGGGTATCTACTTGAATATATCTGTTTACAGATATATAGGGACAGATATGAAAGCGCAACGACCGGAAAATCCCCTCGCGCTCGCAATGATGGCGATGCTCGCGGAAGGCCCGATGCACCCTTATGAAATCGCCTCCACCATCCGGACCCGGCACGGCGAAGACGCGATCAGGATCAAATTCGGTTCGCTCTACAGTGTGATCGCCCAGCTCGTTGAACGCCGCTGGATCGTCGCGCACGAAACGGCGCAGAGCGGCCGCCGCCCCGAGCACACCAAATACCGGCTTACGGAAGAAGGCCGCGCCGCGCTCAAGGACTGGATGCGCGATCTGCTTTCAAACCCGGTGAAGGAATATCCGAAATTCGAATCGGCCCTGTGCCTGCTCGCCGTGCTTCCGCGCGAAGATATCCTCGCGAGGATCAGGGAGCGCGTGGGCCATCTCGACGCATCGGCCGAGCATCTTCGCGCAGAGATCGCGTGCGTCATCTCCGAAGGGCTCGATCCGATGTTCGTCGTTGAAGCAGATTATCGCCTTGCCATGCTCGATGCCGAGCGCGCGTTCTGCCGGCAACTCATCCCGAAACTCAGGTCCAGATCGAAGCAGAAGAGGGCGCGCAAATGAGACCAGTGCGAATTCTCGCGGGGCTGTGCGGAATCGCCGGTCCTTTGATTCTGGTGTCGTCCTTCATGATCAACCCGGCGCCACCAGCCGGCCTGGCAGGCGCCGCGCTGGTGGCATGGGCGCGTCCCCATAAAGCCTCGCTTTTGCTCGGCGGCTGGATGCAAGGCATCGGGTCTTTGCTGATGGTCATCTTCTGCCTCGCGATGATCGATGCTGCAGGCGCCGCGAACCGGCTGTCCGGCCGGCTGACGCAACTCGCCGCGACGACCATATTGTGCGTCAGCCTGATCGAGGTGACGTTCTATCTCGCCGCGGGAAGCTCGATTGCGAGCGGGGACATGACGCTCGGACTGGTCAGCAGCGGACTCATCAAGGCGGTCCAGCATGTTTTCCTGATTGCGCCGGCCCTTCTTCTGCCGCTGGGATTCGTTCTTGCGACAACGCGATTGATCGGCCGCCTGCTCGCGTGGTCTGCGCTTCTGATCGGCGCGAGCCTGCAAGGGCTTGGCCTTGCCGGGATCTTCATGCGGCTTCAGCCGGTGATCGATGTCGTTCTGATCGTGCAGGCGGCGTGGTTCGTTCTGGCCGGACTCGCATTCGCCATCGGGCGGTCCGAGCGTGCGAGGCGAGATCTTCACGCCTCGCAGGCCGCAACGGATGCCTGGTTGGCTTAGGGACCGCCAAACAGAATTTTGATCGAGATCTACGAGCCGGATGACCGCGCGTAGTGGAAAACGCTTTCGAGAGGCTTGTCGAAGACTGCAGCGATCCTGAACGCGGTTTCGAGCGAGGGCGCGTATTTTCCGAGCTCGATCGCATTGATCGTCTGGCGCGTAACGCCGACGGCTTCAGCGAGCTGCTGCTGGGTCATTTCACTGTGTTCGAAGCGCAGACGCCTTATGTCGTTGGTAATGCCATCCATCGTCAGGCCTGGCGCCTGTACTGGACGATCTGCACGGCCATCCGCATCATTTCGCAGACAACGAGAATGAACAGCAGCGAATTCGTGCCGAAGACGATCGGCGGTTTGAACGCAGCAAAGAAGCAGGCGAAGACGACGGCCGTTGCCAGCCCGGCATAAGCGACGCGGGTGGCGCGAAGCTCGATCAGCCGGTCGCGCTCGTCGCGCGGCGCTCGCGCATCTTTCGGCGCGAAGAGCGCGATCACCGTCAAGAAGACGATTTCGACCGCAACCAGCGCGACAATTGTTCCGAGAAGGCGGCCGCCATCGAGCGCCGCGTGCCCTGCGGCCATGACGGACCAGAAATAAGCGCCGTAGATCCCACCCATGGCGAGAAGCGAGACCCAGGCCGTCTTTTCGCGGAAAGACATGGTATTCCACCCCGCTGATGTCTAGTTTGAGAGACTATATGTAACTTATACAGTACTTGTTGTCAAGTATAGCTGTCTTTGGGTAAGCCGGCCAATGTCCCTTGTGGCGGCCCGCGGGAGCGATCACGGAGCGCGATCCGGTTTGCCCAAAGGGGCCGCGCGCCTCCGCACACGCACAGGCTTGTTCGCGATTGGCGCACCGGTTTAAGAGGTGCCGCGTGATGGCCCGCGCGCGTTTTCGCGCCGGCCGGACCGCCTCTGGGGCGAAACAATTTTGCGGAGAGATCGAGATGAGGGGTGACCGGTTGCGGTTGTGGCCGCGCATCGCCTTGGCAGGCGCGTTTGCGCTCGGCCTGGCAGGATGCTCGGACGTCGACGAAGCGCTCTTCGGTCCTTATCCCAATCAATCGGGCGGCGCAGCCCAGACCGCGGACAACGGACAAACGGCAGAACCGTCGGGTGCGCAACCGGCGCAGCCCGCCGCAGGTGAGACAGCGCAAGCAAACCCGCCGGCCGCAGCCCAACCAGGTGCGCAGGCCGAGAGTGCACCCGCCGCTTCCTCAGATCAGTCGGCGTCAGCGGAAGCCGCTCCACCTTCGACAGCGGCGACGGCACCACCGCCCGCGGAAGCTGCCGAGAGTGCACCCGCACCCGAGGCCGAGGCGCGGGGCGAAGCACCATCGTCGGAAGTTGCCGAGAACAACGCCGCCACGCTTCCCGGCACGTTACCTCCGGTTGCGGGCAGTTCCATGGGAACGATGTCGTTCGCGCCTTCCGATGTTTCCGCGACCATTGCACCGATCCGTATCTCCGCGGGTCGCGACACCGGCACCGCGGTCGGACGGACGGTTGCGGGACTGCGCGGCGAGATCTCGAACCTCAACACCAAGCTGATGGCGAGCGCCGCGCGGCTCAAGAACCTGCGCGACGCGAGCGCGCGGGCGACGAGCGCATATCAGGAGCTGCGCGCGAAAATCGCGGCGCATCTGCAGATCGGAACGACGCGCGCCAATCCCGAACTCGTCGCGCAATGGAACGCGGCGCAGAACGATCTCGACCAGCTCTCCGCGAATCTCAATGCCATGGGAGCCCTTGGCACGGAAGTGACCAATGATTTCACCTCCACGCGGCAGGGCCTGCAGCAGATCACGGCGGCTTATGACCTCCCCGGAGCGGTGGACGACGATCACCGCCAGCTCAATGTCCTCGAGGACGAAACCCGCCAGATGATCGTGTCCTACGACCGGCTCCGGAAGGACGTCATGAGCGATGTGCCGCGGCAGACGGCCTTCATTGCCAATGAGCGCGCCGGGCTCGCGCAGCTCGCGGGCGCGATCAAGCGCGGCGAGCTTTACAGCTCCGCCGGAAGCGTCGAGAGCGCGACGCTTCCACAGCGCTTCGCCGAGGTTTCTGAACCCGCATCGGACAAGCCGCTGGTCGTGATCACATTCGATCATCCCGATGTGGCTTATGAGCAGATCCTGTTCGCCGCGTTGAAAGAAGCGCTGAAGGTCAAGCCCGAGGCGAGTTTCAGGGTCGTGGGCGTGGCGCCCGCGGGCGGAAAAGCAACAAAGCTGGCGGGCGAAACGAAGCGCCACGCCGAGGATGTGCTGCATTCGATTGCGGAAATGGGCGTGCCCGCGAGCCGGCTCCAGATCGCGTCACGCACCGATCCGGCCGCCCAGCAAAGCGAAGTGCGGGTGTTTGTCGTCTGAGCGCGCGGAGCGTCGCTAGACTCCGTTCGCCTTGAACCAGGCGAGCATCCGCGCCCAACCGGCCTTCGCGTCCGCCTCGTTGTAACTTGGCCGGTAATCCGCATTGAAACCGTGCTGCGCGTCGGGGAAGACATCGATGCGCGATTTCGTGTTGCCCGCTTTTGCAAGCGCGCTCCGCATCGCGTCGATATCAGCGGCAGAAATACTTTGATCCTGACCGGCGTAGAGTCCGAGGATCGGCGCCTTGATCTCGCCTGCGCGTTCGATCGCCGTCTTTGGACGCAATGGGCTCGGCGTTCCAGCGAGCGGGCCGTACCAGGCCACGGCAGCGCTTACGCCATGGTTGTGCGCCGCATAGAGCCAGACGATGCGACCGCCCCAGCAAAAGCCGGTGATCGCGAGGCGCGAGGCATTCGCGCCTTCGCCGCGCGCGAACGCCACGGTCGAATCGAGATCCGTCATCACCTCGGAGTCCGGCACCTTGGCCACGATTTCGGTGATGAGATCCTTCACATGCGCCATGTCGTATTTGCCGGGATCGCCCTCGCGCGAATAGAGCGAGGGCGCGATGGCATAGTAACCCACCTTGGCAAGGCGGCGGCAGAGATCGCGGATATGCTCGTGCACGCCGAAGATCTCCTGCACCACCAGCACGACAGGAACGTGCTGCCGCGATTTCGGCCGGGCGCGATAGCCGGGAATTATTCCGTCGGCGACGGCGATCTTCACCTCGCCAGCATCGAGCCCTTCGGTATCGGTGACGATCATCGCTGCGTTGAGCGGCCCGGTCGCCAGCGTGAAACCCGCGACCAGCGTGCTGACGAAAACACGCCGCGGCAGCATCGCCGCCCCCAAGTTCGTTTCCCTGTCCATGGACTTTCTCCCCCTTCTTATTTCCGCCGGAACGTGTCCCGGTAAGACGGCATGTCGCCGACGCTCTCCGCGGCATAGACCCCGCGCGCGACGGCGCGCGCAAGGCAATCCGCCGCCACGCTTCCGATCCGCATGACGGCGCGCGCGCGAGGCTCGGCCAATGCCTGCCGTCCCGTCGAAAGCGCGAACACGATGTCGCCGTCGAAAGGCGTGTGGGCCGGGCGAAGCGCACGCGAGAGACCGTCGCCCGCCATGATGGCGACGCGTTTCAGTTCGACACGATCGAGAGCGGCGTCCGTCGCGACGATCGCGATCGTGGTGTGCTCCCGCTCACGCGGCCCGCGCATGTCCGACGGCAGATCGGACGACGGTGCAATGTCCGGCTTTGGACGCGCGCCCCCGAATTCCTTGCCGGACTCGAACGGAAAGGCCCAGAAGACGTCGGTGCCGGGAATGACAGGCGAGCCTAGAGAATTGACTGCAACGAGTGCGCCAACGGTCCAGCCTCCATCCGAAATTGCAGACGCGCTTCCGAGGCCGCCCTTGTACACGCCGGCGCGTGCGCCGAGCCCGGCGCCAGCGTTTCCCAGTGAGAATTCGGCCCCGACCTGCTCGGCCGCGCGCCTTCCCAAAACGCGATAGGGCGGTTCATCGTCCCAGGTCTTGTCGCCACCGTTGGCGAGATCGAAGAGGATCGCAGCCGGGACGATCGGCACCGGCATTGCGCCGCCGGCGAGCGCATAACCGCGGCCGGCCTTGCGGAGAAAGCTTGTCACGCCAGCCGCAGCATCCAGGCCGAAAACCGATCCGCCCGACAGCACAATCGCATCGACGCGACCGACGAGATTGACGGGATCGAGCGCCTCGGTATCGCGCGTGCCGGGCGCACCGCCACGCACATCGACCGCAGCGTTCGCAGACTCCGCTGTCATGAGCACCGTCACACCCGTCAGCGCCCGGCGATCTTCCGCCTGGCCGACGTTCACGCCCTCGACATCGGTTATGAGATTGCGCGGGCCCGGCCTTATCATGGGCGTTCACGCTACTCGCCTCTTCTGTCATCGGAAAGAGAAACCCATGAGAACCGTTCGCTGCTTCGCTGTCCTAGCGTTCCTCGTCGCGAGCACGCCGGTGTGGAGCGCGCCGTTCGCTCGCCATCACATGATTGCGGCAGCCAATCCCTACGCGGCAGAAGCCGGACTGAAGATGCTGCGCGCACACGGCTCTGCGGTCGACGCCGCGATCGCGGCGCAACTGGTGCTGACGCTGGTCGAACCG
>Ga0070734_10000877_pt1 | contig 51392 bp, 48 predicted proteins | sample Coa_R1_8_FD_66444 | JGI IMG/M metagenome (GOLD analysis project Ga0070734, IMG submission 66444) | Surface soil microbial communities from Centralia Pennsylvania, which are recovering from an underground coalmine fire - Coalmine... | ecosystem: Environmental > Terrestrial > Soil > Unclassified ...
ATCCCGGCCGACATCCAGGGCCAGCCGGCCGTGCTGCTGAGCAAGCACTTCAACAGCATCACCTCGGGCAACGACATGAAGTGGGACGCCACCGAGCCGACGGAGGGGAACTTCACCTTCACGCAGGCCGACGCCGAGGTCTCCTTCGCCGCCGCCAACAACATGCACGTCCGCGGGCACACGCTGGTCTGGTACAACCAGACGCCGGCCTGGGTGTTCAACCACACCGACGGCACTCCGCTGACGAATTCGTCGGATGACCAGGCGCTGCTCACCCAGCGCATGCAGAACCACATCACGGCGCTGATGACCCACTTCAACACCGTCTCCATCTGGGACGTGGTGAACGAGCCGATCGACGAGTCGCAGCCCGACGGCTACCGCCGCAGCCAGTGGTTCAACATCCTGGGCCCGCAGTACATCCCGATCGCGCTGCAGGCCGCCCGCGCCGCCAACCCGACGGCCAAGCTCTACATCAACGAGTTCAACACCACCATCCCGGCCAAGCGCGACTTCCTGGTCGCCCTGGTGCGCAGCCTGAAGAGCCAGGGGATCCCGATCGACGGCATCGGGCACCAGATGCACAACAACACCCAGTTCCCGTCGGGCCAGTCGATCATCGACGCCATCAACCTGTTCGACACCACCGGCGTCGAGCAGGCGGTCACCGAGATGGACGTCAGCATCTACAACGGCTCGCTGACCACGCCGTTCACCAGCTACACCGACATTCCGCAGAGCGTGCACATCCAGGACGCCTACGCCTATCTCGGGTTCCTCCAGGCCTTCAAGCAGGCCTCGGCCAAGCTGGTGTCGATCACCATCTGGGGGACCTCCGACGACAAGTCGTGGCTGCAGTCGCCCACCAAGGTCGACGCGCCGCTGCTGTTCGACGAGTCGCTGCAGCACAAGTACGGTTACTGGGCGTTCGTCGATCCGCTGCAGATCCCGGGCGCGGACCTGTCGACCAGCATGACCGCGGCGCCGGCCACCGTCCCCGCCGGCCAGGCCATCACCTACACGATCACCGTGAACAACAACGTCGACACCAACCAGCAGCCGTACGATCCGACCGACGACGATCTGCCGGCGGCCAACGTGGTGTTCACCACGACGGTGCCGAACCACACCGTGATGCAGTCCTTCACCTCGCCCTCGGGCTGGAGCTGCACCGCGCCCCCGGCGGGCGCGGCGGGCCCGGTGCAGTGCACGCTGGCCTCGCTGCCGGCCGGCGCCGCCGCCACGTTCACCATGACCGTGGCGCTCTCGGACTGCGCCACGCCCGACGCCTCGACCATCCAGGCCTCGGCGAACGTGACCTCCTCGACCGGCGATCCGAACCCGGCGCCGAACAACGCGTCGCAGGCCTCGGTGCAGGTCTCGAACTCGGCGCCGGTCATCACGGCCAACGGCCCGCTGACCATGACCGTCGAGTGCGCCACCTCGTACGCCGACCCGGGCGCCACCGCCAATGACGCCTGCCAGGGGCCGGTGGCCGTCAGCACCGCCAGCACCGTCAACACCAGCGCGGTCGGCAGCTACGCCGTCACCTACACGGCGGCCGACCTGGCCGGCGATCAGGCCACGCCGGTCGTGCGGACGGTCAACGTGACCGACACGACGGCGCCGGTGGTCAGCCTGAACGGCCCGAACCCGGCGACCGTCGAGTGCGCGACGCCGTTCGTCGACCCGGGCGCCACCGCCGTCGACAGCTGCGCCGGCACGCTGCCGGTGGCCGAGACCGGCGAGGTCAACTCGGGCGTCCCCGGCAGCTACAGCCTGGGGTACGCCGCCACCGACCCGTCGGGGAACGTCGGCGTGGCCCTGCGCCAGGTGAACGTGAATGACACCACCGCGCCGGCGATGGATCCCATCGACCTGACGATCCTGGCCAAGGGGCTGACCATCGTCATCAACGACGGCACGCTCACCGTGGGCGGCATCCGCTTCCCGCTGAACCGCTCGCTCCAGTTCAACGTCGACGGCCACACCGTCACCGTTCAGGGCGGCGTCGTGACGGTGGATGGGCTGCCCGCGCTCTCGGGCGGCCGCACCATCGTGCTCCTGCCGCCGAACCACGACTACCACACGTTCGCCATCGCAGATCTGATCTCCAGCGTGACCGACACCTGCGACACGGCGCTCGGGCTGGCAAACGCCGTCATCACCTCGATCTCGAGCGACGAGGCGATGAACGCCCCCGGCAGCGGCAACACCCAGAACGACGTCGTCATCGCCCCCGACTGCCGCTCGGCTCAGCTGCGCGTCGAGCGCCAGGGGGGTGGCAACGGTCGCGTCTACGACATCGCGTTGCACGTGCAGGACCCGTCGGGCAACCGGACCTCGACGACGGTGCAGGTGATGATCCCGGCCAGCGGTCTCCGCGCCGTCGACGACGGTCCGGCCTACACCGTCGCCAGCGCCTGCCCGTGACGAGCTTCCTGGTGCGATGATCCACGTGAGCCGTTGCGCGATCCGGACGCGGGTCGCGCAGCGGCAACCCCGCGAAGCAGGCGGGGAACTATGTTGGAGGCGTGGCGGGCGGCGACGGGGTCAGGGCATCGAGCGCCAGGAACGTCGCCTTGCTTCACCTGGTCTTTCGCCAGGTGCCGGGGACCGTCTGGGCGGTCGATCGTGACCTCTCGTTCACCTACGCGACCGGACGCCTCGTCGACGCGGCCGGCATCGACGCTGGCCGGCTGATCGGGACCGCGGTTCAGGACTTCCTCGGGACCCGAGATCCGGCCGATCCGGGGATCGCCCATCACCTGGCGGCGCTGGCGGGAGAGCCGCAGTCGTTCGAGTACCGCTACCGCGATCGGTGGTACGCGGTGCAGATCGAGCCGATGGCCGGCCCCGACGGCGCGATCGTCGGCTGCGTCGGCGCGGCGTTCGACGTCACGGAGCGGCGCGACGGCGCGGCGCGCCTGGCGCTGAGCGAGCGCCGGCTCAGCGAGGCCCAGCAGACGGCCCACATCGGCAGCTTCGACTGGGACATCGCCGCCGACGCGGTGACCTGGACGGACGAGCTGCACCGGATCTACGGCCTCGAGCCGGGGCGGTTCGCCGGCACGGTCGAGGCGTTCCTGGCCAAGGTTCACCCCGGCGACCTGGAGCTCACCCAGCGCGTGGTGCGCGAGGCCCGCCAGCGCGGCGGCCCCTTCGAGTACGACCACCGCATCGTCCGGGCGGACGGCAGCTCGAGGTCGCTCCACACCCGCGGCGAGGTGTTCAAGGACGCCGCCGGGAACGCGGTCCGCCTGCTCGGCTCGTGCTGGGACGTCACCGAGCTCACCGAGGCGACGGCCAGCCGGGAGCGCCTGCTCTCGCTCCTGCGGGCGACGATCGAGGCGACGGCCGACGGGATCCTGGTGGTCGATCGCGAGCGCCGGGTGGTGGTCCGCAACCGGCGGTTCCTCGATCTCTGGAAGATCCCCAGCGCCCTCGCCGACTGCCAGGACGAGGCGGCGCTGCTGGGCTTCGTGCGCGACCAGCTGGAGAACCCCGAGGAGTTCCTGGCCGAGGTCGAGCAGATCTACGCCAGCCCCGAGACGGAGAGCACCGGACAGATCCGCTGCAGCGACGGGCGGATCTTCGAGCGCTACTCGGCGCCGCAGCGGATCGGCGACGCGGTCGTGGGGCGGGTCTGGAGCTTTCGCGACATCTCGGAGCGCGAGCGCCTCCTGCGCAGCGCGCTCTTCCTCTCGGACGCCACCCGCCTGCTCGCCTCGCTGGAGGTCGAGCAGGCGCTCGACGGCGTGGCGCGGATCGCGCTCCCCTACATGGGTGACGGCTGCGCCATCGACATCTTCGGCGCCGGCGGTCCCCGCCGGCTGGTGGCCATCTCGCGCGATCCCCGCACGCCGATGTCGCCCGAGCTGCACCCCAGCGTCCTCGGCGGGCAGTCGCTGATCTACCAGGTGGGGCCGATCTCGTACCTGGGCGTCCCCTTGCTCATGAAGGACAACCTGGCGGGCGCCATCACCTTCTGCGGCTCGGCGCACCGGCGGTATCAGGCACGCGACCTGGAGGTCGCCGAGGAGCTGGCCCGGCGCGCCGCGCTGGCGCTCGACAACGCGCGGCTCTACCGGCGGGCCCAGGAGGCGCTGCGGGCGCGCGACGAGTTCCTCTCCGTGGCCGCGCACGAGATCCGCGGCCCGGTCACCGCCATCCACCTGGCGGCGCAGACGATCAAGAAGGGGAAGGTGCGGCCCGAGGCGCTGCCCGCCATGCTGGCGGTCGTCGAGCGCGAGGACCGCCGGCTGTCCCAGTTCGTCGACGAGCTCCTCGATCTGGGGCGGGTCCGCGAGGGGCGGCTGGCGCTGCAGTACGAGTGGGTCAGCCTGGGCGAGGTGGTGCGGGACGTCTCCCGGCGGCTGGACGTCGATCTCATTCGCAGCCGCTCGTCGCTGTCGGTGGTGGCTGAGGAGAACGTGGTCGGGCAGTGGGATCGGTTTCGCCTCGAGCAGGTGGTGAACAACCTGCTGGGGAACGCCATCAAGTTCGGCCTGGGGAGGCCGATCGAGCTCTTGATCCGCAGCCGCCCCGGCCGGGCCCTGCTGACCGTGACGGACCACGGGATCGGGATCGAGCCCGAGGTCCTGCCCCGGCTGTTCCGGCCGTTCGAGCGCGGCGTCTCCGAACGGCACTACGGCGGTCTCGGCCTCGGTCTCCACATCGTGAAGACCATCGTCGAGGCGATGCGGGGAACGGTGAGCGTCGAGAGCGCGCCGCACAAGGGCACGGTCCTGACCATCGAGCTACCCACGGGAGAGAACTGATGACGGAGCACGAGCGGATCCTGGTGGTCGAGGACGACGACGACATCCGCGAGGTGATGCAGGAGGCGCTGGCCTCGGAGGGGTTCTGGGTCGACGTCGCCAAGGATGGCCTCGACGCGCTCGGCAAGCTGGACGCCGGCGGGGCGGCGCCGCTCATCCTGCTCGACATGATGATGCCCAGGATGGACGGCGAGACGTTCCTCAAGGCGCTGCGCGGGCGGCCCGCCCTGGCCGACGCGCCGGTGGTCGTCATCTCGGGCAACGCGGCCGTGCGCGAGAAGGCGAAGAACCTCCAGGCCGCCGCCTGCCTGGTCAAGCCGTTCGAGCTCGACGAGCTGCTGGGCCTGGTCCGCCGGCTCACCCAGGCCCAGGCGGGCGCGCACTGACGGCGGGGCGCCCCCGCCGTCAGAGACAGAGGTTGCCGAGCATCGCGCAGGCGCCGGCGCCGTTGCAGCTGCCGGTCAGCAGGGCGCAGGCGCAGGCCGTCCCCGAGCCGGGGAAGACGCACTGGGTGGAGCTGCCGTCGCAGGCGCCCGCGCAGATCCCGCTGCCCGCGCAGGCCCCGCGCTGGCCGTGCGGCGCATCGCCCGAGGGGATCGGCGAGCAGGTGCCGGGGTGGCCGGTGACGTCGCACGCCTGGCACTGGTCGGTGCAGGCGACGTCGCAGCACACGCCGTCGGTGCAGTGGTCGCTCTGGCACTGGCCGTCGGCCGTGCAGGCGGCGCCCGCCGGTCGGGCGGCCGTGCAGGCCGAGCCCTGGCAGTAGGGGAGCGGCGACACGCAGTCGGCGTCGCGCTGGCAGGACGCCAGGCACGACGTCCCCGCGCCGTTGCAGGCGAGGCTGCCGGGGCAGCTGCTGGCCGCGGGGACCACGCAGGTGCCCGCACCGTCGCACGCCCCGGCGGGCGTCAGGGTCGCCTGGCTGCAGGTCTGCGCGCGGCAGGCGCTGGAGGTGCCGGGAAAGGTGCAGGTCGTCCGCGAGGCGGCGGCGCACGCCCCGGCGCAGGCGCCCTGGCCGCCACAGGCCAGGCGCTGGCCGTGCGGCGGCCCGGACGTCACGGCCGCGCAGTGGCCGGGCGAGGCGGAGACGTCGCATGCCTCGCAGGTCCCGCCACAGGCGCCGTCGCAGCAGACGCCGTCGACGCAGAACCCCGAGCCGCACGCGGCTGCGCTGGCGCACGACGCGCCCAGCCCCAGCGTCGCTCCGCCGCTTCCGCCCTCCCCGGAGGCGTGGCCGCCGGTTCCACCCTGGCCCGAACCCGCTGCCCCGCCGCTGCCCCCCCCTTTGCCCGTAGCGCCACCGCTCCCGCTGCCGCCAGCGCCGGAAGCGCCGGCTTCGCCGGAAGCGCCGGCTTCGCCGGACGCGCCTGCTTGGCCGGAGGTCCCGCCTTTGCCGGCCGCGCCGCCCTTACCCGAAACGCCGGCTTCGCCGGACGCCCCGCCCTTAGCGGCCGCGCCGCCGAGACCGGCGGCGTCCGTACGACCGCCATCGGGCGAGTGCCAGCAATGCCAGTCTCCGCCGCAGGTGAATCCGCGCGGGCAAACGCCGCCGGCGGCGCAGCCCAGCGTTCCGTCGCCGATCTCGGGCGCGTAGCAACGGAGCTGGGCCGCCGACAGCACCACGACCAGCGTCGCCAGCGCGCGGCGCGCCGACCTCCTCACCGCGCGGCCTCCGCCGCCGGGCCAGCGTGGGCACGATGGCGCGACCAGACGTAGAGGCCCACGGCGGCGGCGACCGCGACGGCGCCGACGGAGAGCAAGAGCACCTCGACGGTCTGGTTGCGGAGCCCGGAGGTCTCGTCCGTGGGCACGAAGGTGCGACCGGCCTGCGAGTCGCCCGTCACCTGGTCACCGGCGTTTCGCGCCATCAGGCCGAACGCGACGCCGACGCCCAGCGAGGCCACCCCGACCGCCGCCGCGGACAGCGCCCAGGGTCGGAGGTCGTTGCCGCCGCTGGCGGAGCCCGTCGCCGGAGCTCCCCCCAGCACCTCGACGGCCGGCGCCCGCGGCTGCTCGCCCGAGAGCGCGTGCTCGGAGGGGAGGGGCGCGATGGGCGGCACGGGCGCGGAGAGCCGCACGGCGAGGGGGATGGTCTGGCCGCCCACGCAGGTCAGCGTCGCCGCCTGCACCGACCCGCCGGCGCGCGCGACGACCTGGTGCGACCCGGGGGCGAGGGTGAGGCGCCGCGGGAACGGGAGCCGCCCCAGGTCGGTCCCGTCGACGGTCAGCTCGGCGGCGCCGACATCCGCCTGCAGGGTGACGATGGAGACGCGGGCGCGCAGCTCGTCACGGTACGCCTCGGCGCGGCGCTGCTTGTCCGCGGGGGCGTCCGGCGCCTCGGCCAGGAACCGCTCGAACGACTCGAAGGCGCGCGCGTCGTCGCCCAGCCCGCGGTCGGCCAGGCCGATGTCGTAGAAGATGAGCGGGCTCGGCACCAGCGCGTAGCCCTCCTCGAAGCGGGCGAGCGCCTCGCGGTAGCTGTGCGCCTTCAGGAGCTCGACCCCCGCGACGAGCTTGGCCTCGGCCGCCTGCTTGACGGCCGGTGGCGCGGCGCCCGGCGGCGGCGCCGCGCGCGCCCACGGCGACGCCAGCAGGATCGCCGCGGCCGCGCAGAGTGGCCGGCGCCAGTCACAGGTTGGTGATGCCATCGTCGACGTCCGGTGAGCGCTGGGGGTGCGCGTGATGGGGCGCGCGGGCGCGCCGCTCCGCCGCGGCGCGCTCGGGGGTGTCCGCGGGCTGGGCACGTGGCGGTGGCGCCGTGGCTGGCCCGACCGCCGGCACGGGCGCCGGCGGCGACGCGGCTGGCGCGGGCGTCGATCCGGCTGGCGCGGGCGTCGCTGCCGCGGTCACCGGGGCGGGGCTCCGGTCCGGGCGGCCGGCACGCGGCCGGAGCAGCGCCCCGGCGACGACGACCGCCACCACCGCCGTCCCCCCCAGCGCGAGGGCCAGCGTTCGGGGGCGCATCGCCGGCGCCGCGGGCCGCGCCCGCCGACCCGGTACGGCCGGCGCGGTTTCAAGCTCGAGGCTGGGCGCGGGCGCCGCGCGCGCGGGGGCGTTCGCCGAGGCGGCACGCCCGATGAACGTGGTCGCCGCGACCGCCGACGGGGACGGCGCGCGAGCCGTCTCCGCGGACCGCTCGAGCAAGGCGCGGAGGGCCTCGACCACGCTGGTCATGTGGGGCGGGCGGTCCGTCGGGCGCTTGGCCAGCAGGTGGGCGATCAGCGCGTCCAGCGCGGGCGGCACCTCGGCCAGGGACGACGCCGCGGGAGGCTCGCGCCAGCGGTGTGCCACGATGAGCTCGTTCAGGCTCTGGGCGGGAAACGGCGGGCTGCCGGTGACCATCTCGAACAGGACGCACCCGAGCGCGTAGATGTCCGTGCACGCGTCGACGGTCCCTTCCGCGCCGCATTGCTCGGGGGCCATGTACTCGGGCGTGCCGAGCAGCTTGCCGGGATGGGTGCGTGCCCCGGACTGCGTGTCCTGCAGCAGCTTGGCGACGCCGAAGTCGAGCACCTTGACGCGCGAGAAGGGCGCGTCCTCGGCCGCCGCGCTCCCCTCGGTGGTTCGCATGACGTTCGCCGGTTTGACGTCGCGGTGGACGATGCGATGCCGGTGCGCGGCGCCCAGGCCCTCGGCCATCTGCGCGGCGATCGCGCACGCCTCGGGCCAGGGGAGGCGGTCCTCGCGCTCGAGCGAGGCGGCCAGCGTCTCGCCGCGAAGGTACTCCATCGCGATGTAGGGCCGCTGTCCGTCCGGGTGGACGCCGCAGTCCAGGATCTCGACGATGGTGGGGTGATGGATGACCGAGGTGGCGCGCGCCTCGTCGAAGAAGCGCCCCAGGATCTCGGCGTCGGTGGCGAACTCGGGCGCCAGCACCTTGATGGCGGCGTGACGGGCGATCCGTTCGTGCTCGCCGAGAAACACGGTCCCCATCGCGCCGCTGCCCAGGCGGCGCACGATCTTGTAGTTGCCGAACGTCTCGCCGATCATGGCGCCCAGCTTCCGCGCCAATCTGGTCAGGGCGATCGCCTCGTCAAGATACCGAGGTCAAACTTCTCGTAAGTGGCTTCGGGGGGCTCCGGAACCTCTCGGTTCCAGGAACCCGTGGCCGCTCAGCGGCGCTCGGCGGCGCGCGCCAAAAGATCGGTCTCGGTGACGGGCGGCGCGGGGCGCCAGGGGACGCCGCGCTCGAGCAGCCGGCCGGTGCGGACGTCGATCGGCAGGTTCGCCTCGATCGGGTAGTAGGCGTTGTGGCGGGCGACGAGATCGTTCAGGAGGACCAGCTCGGCGGCCACCTCCGGCGACCGGGCGAGCTCGGCGGGCGCCGGAGCGGCCGCCAGCAGCTCGACGAGGCGGCCCTCCAGATCCTCGATGCGCCGCCGACGACGGATGTGGCCGGGTACGCCCTGCGCGTAGGCGCGCAGCCGCTCGTCGACGGAGAGCTTGAAGTTGCCGAGCGGCGCGCCGGCCGCGTCGGGTCGCGGGTCGCCTGACGTCATGTGGCGATCTTAGCAGCGGCCGAACGCCCCGCCGCGCGCCGCCGGACCTCAGCCGTGACCGCGGCCGCGTAGTCGCGATCACCGACCGCGGTCGCGCGAAGGTGGATAGTGAAGCGAGGAGGTCGCTGCCATGAACCACGCGCGCGCTGGTCGCGTCGTCAATCTCGCCGGGTTGCTTCATTCGGCGGCCCTCGCCCTGGTCATCGCCAGCCTCGCCGCCGGCTGCGGCAGCTCCACGACCAAGTCGGGGATCACCTGCGGCGGCGCGGGTCAGATCTGCTGCGACAACAATGTCTGCTCGGCGGCCGGTTGCTGCGTTCGCGGCACCTGCGTCGCGTCGGGCAGCACCTGCGGCAACCTGGGCGGGACCTGCAGCGCGACCACCTCCGGGGCCTGCGGCACCTGCGGCGCCTCCGGCCAACCCTGCTGCAACGGCTCCTGCACCGCGGGCAACGTCATGTGCCAGAACAGCGTCTGCACCGACTGCGGCGGCGTGGGACAGGCCTGCTGCTCCGGCGGGACCTGCCAGGGGAGCGCGTGCTGCGGCACGGGGCACGTCTGCATCGGGGCGGGGACCACCTGCGGCGGCGCGCTCGGCACCTGCCAGGCATCGGGGAACTGCGACGGCTGCGGCAGCGCGGGGCAGCCCTGCTGCCTCGGCCGCTACGCCTGCCTGGGGAGCGACGTCGCCTGCATGGGCGACACCTGCGCCGCCTGCGGCGCCGCGGGCGAGCCCTGCTGCGGGGGCGACAGCTGCAACGGCGGCGGCTGCTGCAACGGGAACCTGTGCGTGGCGTCGGGCGCGACGTGCGGCGCCGGGACCTGCGGCACCAGCCAGTCCTGCGGCGGCTGCGGCGCGGCCGGCCAGGCCTGCTGCGCGGCCGCCAGCGGCGGCGGGCGCTTCTGCTCGGCGCCCAGCACCACCTGCGACACCTCGGGTGGCGGCAGCGGCACCTGCGCCATCTGCGGCGCCGTCGGCCAGCCCTGCTGCGACGGGAACTTCTGCGCCGGCAACGTCGCCTGCCGCAGCGGCGTCTGCGGGTAGGCGCGCATTCGCCGGGCCGCCGTGAGAACATTCCGCCGGCATGGGTCTGCTCATGATGGTGCTGGCGGCGGCGGTCGCGGGGGGAACGGCCGGAGGGACGTTCCATCGGCCCTACGCGCGGGCCGACGTCGATCTCGTCTACAACCTGCTGTTCTGCGACGACCCGCAGCTGTTCCGGCCATCGGGGACCAAGCCGACAGGACCGCTCGCCACCGTGCTGGCCAAGAGCACTCCGACCGAAGAGCTCGAGCGGCTGGCGGATTCGGACGGCGTCGAGTCGCGGGTGCGAATTCTGGCCTTCAATCGCCTGCGGGCGAGCGGTCAGACGGTCGTTCCACGCCAGCTGCTGGGCGTCATCGTCGAGGTCCCGATGCCGGAGGGCCTGGACGTCATCGCCGCCTACGTCGACGGGCGCATGCGCTACATCAATCACACCGGGAAGCTCGCCATCGTCGAGACGGCCACCCCGGAGATGACCAACCGGGGCGAGCGGCTGATCAAGGCCGCGGAAGCCGCGGTGGACCAGATCGGTCCCTGGGACAAGCCGCGCCTGCCGCCGCCGAAGCTGGGGAAGGTTCGACTGACATTTCTCGTCTCCGACGGGCTGTACTTCGGCGAGGGACCGATGGGCGCGATCGCGAAGGACCGGATTGGCGGGCCGGTGCTGGCGGCAGCCACCCAGCTCTTGCTGGGGATCACCGACGCCTCGACGCGGCGCTGACGCCGGTCCGTGGCACAATCGGGGCGATGTCGACGACGGCCACCGCGGAGCTGGAGCGCAGCGGCGGCAGGACGCTGGGCGGGACGGGCGCGCGGGTGCTCCCCGTGTCGCTGGGCGGCGAGGGGATCCTGCGCACCACGGGACGCGCCAAGGAGGCGGTGCCGGTCATCGTCGAGGCGTTGCGGCTCGGCGTGCGCTACTGCGACACGGCGCCCGCCTACCAGCAGAGCCAGGACTACTACGGCGAGGCGTTCCGCGCGCTGGGTCCCGAGGCGCGCCGGGGCGTTTTTCTCGCTTCGAAGACGCACGAGCGGACGCGGGACCGGGCGCTGCGCCTGCTCGACGACTCGCTCCGCCGGCTGAGGACCGACTGGCTGGATCTCTGGCAGATGCACGACCTGCGCGAGATGCGCGAGCTCGACGTGCTGTTCGGGCCGGGCGGGGCGCTGGAGGCGGCGCGGCAGGCGCAGGCCGACGGGCGGATCCGCTTCATCGGTTTGACCGGGCACCACGATCCCGAGGTGCTGTGCGAGGCGATGCGGCGTTTCCGGTTCGACAGCGTGCTCGTGGCGCTGAACCCCGCCGACGGGCGCCGCCGGCCGTTCGTCCCCACGGTCGTCGCCGAGGCGCGGCGGCAGGGGATCGGCGTGGTCGGTATGAAGGTGATGGCGGCCGGGCCGCTGCTCGAGGAGGCGAGCGCGCGCGAGCTGATCCGCTACGCGGCGTCGATCGCCGATACGGTCGTCGTCGGGTGCTCCAGCATCGCCGAGGTGCGCGAGAACCTGGCCGTGGCCGAGGCCTTCGCGCCGATGGACGCGGCCGAGCGGCAGGCGCTGGAGGCGCGTATCGCGCCGCGGGCCGCTTCCTACGATACGTTCAAACGCCAGCGGTAGCGCTGGCGGCGCAAGCGCTAGCGGAGCGCGCGGGTGAAGGCGGCGGCGTGGATCGAGATCCCGGCGAAGCCGGCCGCGCCGATGCCGATCCCGACCACCGCGAACCCCAGCGCCAGGTACAGCAGGCGCCTGCGCTGGGTGAGCGCGGTGATGCCGAACAGCGCGATGGCGACGGAGGCGATCGCCTCGGCCATGTCGAACTGGTCGTCGCGCGCCTCGAGCCGATCGTACTCCTCCTCGAACCCCTCGGCGGTCGCCTTGATCTCTTCCTTCTCCGACTCGTAGTGGCGGGTCTTCTCGGCGTAGGCGTCGATCTTCTTGTCGAGGAGCGCGCGTCCCTCGGCGGTCAGCCCCGCGCCCATCTCCCGTTCCAGCTTCAGGTTGTCGGCCGCCGACTCGGCGATGTTCAGCTTGGTCCCCTTGGCCTGGTAGTAGGCCCAGGCGTCGACGCTCTTGGCCTGGACGTGCTGCATCTTCTCGCTGATGTTCTCGTCCTTGAGGTGGATGAGCGCGCTGCAGGTGGCCGTGACCGCCACGCTGATGGCCACGATCGCGTTCAGCGTCAGCTTGCCGCCGTGGTGGTGGCCGTGCCCGCCGTGCTCGGCCTCGTGGTCCGCCTCGTGCGAACGCTCGATCGCCTCGTTGACCGTGTCGCCCAGCTCTTCGCTCATGCGCGCATCTTACCCTCGGCGCCGGCTTCCGCGGCGATCCGCGCCGCGGTGAACGCGCAGCGCGGGATCCCCGCGGCGGCGGCCACGGCGAGGATCGCCTCGGCGTCGTCGGCCAGCGCCGCCAGCGGCGGCCGGGGGCGCGCCGCCTGCTCGGCGCGCGCCAGGTGGCTGAAGAGCGTCAGGCAGGAGACCAGCTTCAGCACGTCGATCTCGGAGCCCATCAGCGTCTCGAGCGGCACGCCTCCCGCCGGCGCGGTCACCTGCGCGCGCACCGCGGCGGTGGCGGTGGCGAGGCGCTCGGTCAGGGCCGCGTCGGCCAGGTACGCCCTCGCCTCGGCGAGCCCGTCGAGCCCGAACCGGACTGCCATGGACGACTGTCCGAGCCCGCGCAGCTGAGGGAAGACGTACCAGATCCAGTGGCCGGTCTTGGCGCCCGCGCGCAGCTCGGCGAGCGCCTCGACGAACCCGGGGCGGGCCTCCTGCGCCTCTCGGAACCGGGCCAGGTCGAACATCACCGTCAGGATACCCGACGGCGGGTGGACGTCGTCGCCGCCGGCGTCAGGCCGCCGGGATGGGGCCGCTCGGCTCGCCGCGCTTTTCCTCGGGCGTGCCGTCGGTCGTGCCGTCGATCTCGCCGGCCACCGCGGGCGTCGGTGGGGCCGGCGGCGGCCGATCCAGCGCGCTGGCGGCCACCCGGCGCGCGGGGGGCGCTGGCGGCGGCGCGCCACCGAACGGCGTCGGGGCGGGGAAGGACGAGGCGCCGAACGGCGTCGGGGTGGGGAACGGTGCCGGGGCAGCGGGCGGCGGCGCCGGCGGCGTCGGGGCCGCCGCGGGCGGCGGCGCCGACAGCGTCGGGAGGCCGTAGAGCGGCGTGGCCGGCCGCGAGGCGCCCGTGGCCTCGGGGCGCGCGACGGCGTCCGGACGGATCGTCGGCGCGATCGACGGCGCGACCCGAGGCGCCGCCGGCCCGTCGGAGAGCAGCGCCTCGAACATCGCGCGGTGGCCTTCGTTCAAGAGCGCGATCTTCGCCTTCAGATCCTGCTTCGGCAGGAAGATCTCCTCGCGCCGGTCGCCGCCGATCGCGCGCCGCAGGACCAGCTCGCCCGGCGACTGCGAGCGGGCGGCGATCTCCCGGGTCTCCGGCACCATCACGGCGACCAGCCGCTCGACCAGCAGCGACGGCGTCGCGTGGGTCTGCACCGGCTCGCCCTCCAGCTTCGCCTCGAGGATCTTGGTGCGGTACCGCGACAGCTCGGCCACCGCCGCCGCGACCTTGTCGCGCAGCGCCCGCAACTTGACGGCGTCGGCCTCCTGCGCGTCGAACGGCGGCTCCGCCTTCTGCTGCTCGTCGATGCGGACCAGCCGGACCGTCGCCGCGTCGCTGCCGTCGCTGAAGATCACGTCGTACCCCGCGCCCGTCCGTTCGGGCGCCAGGCGGAGCTGCAACGTGCTCCCCGCCGGGCCGGCCGAAAACCCGGTCAGGTGGTGCTTCTCGAGGTGCTGGGTGCGCAGCTTCACCTCCTTGTGCAGCCAGCCCGCCATCTCCGGCACCTGCACGTCCAGCCGCTCGGCCAGGCGATCGAGGCGGATGACCTTCTCGAACAGGTGTCCGGCCGGGACCTCCAGCGTCAGGCGGGCGTCGATCGCGTACGGCGTCGTCACCAGCAGCTGGCAGGCGTAGCGGCCCCCGGTCGCCAGCGCGACGTCGCAGTCCGAGGTCATGTCGGGGAGGTCGTGCTTGATCAGCAGCCCCTCGAGCGCGCTGACGAACGCCGCGCGCTCGATGGCCGCCTCGGCGTCGCGCCGGGTGGCCGCCGTCTCCAGCATGGCGTTCGCCTCGGCGACGGCCGTGCGGACGATGTCGGACGCCGCGCCGACGATGTCGGCCACGCAGCGCGCGGTGGGCGATCCGGGCTCGCCCACGGGCGTCCCCTCGAACGTCTTCGGGACCAGGCCGCCCAGCTTTTGCAGTTTGGCGATCTCGGCCGAGGTCGAGACTTCGAGGGCGCGGGTGCGCTCCACCCCTTCCGCGATGCGTTCGTCCGCCAGCAGCACCTGTGCGCAACAGTCGACCGCGTCCCGCAAGAACTCGATGTAGTTCACCTCGAGCTTGGAGGGCGTGGAATCGCCATAGAGGTAACTCATGGGACCTCCTCCCGGCCGGCAAAGCGCGTCGGCCCAGTGGGAAACACTAACACGCCGGTGGGTTTCATCCGGCGCAATTCGTCGGTGGTGGGCGTCACTGTCGGATAAGGTGGTTGCAATGAGCGCGCCGACGTTCTTGTTTGCACCGGGCGCCGGCGCGCCGTCGACATCGGCCTGGATGGTCGCCTGGCGCGCCCGGCTCGAGACGCTGGGCCAGGTCGTGACGTTCGACTATCCGTACATGCGCGCGGGGCGCCGCCTGCCCGATCGGCTGCCGGTGTTGCTCGCGGCGCACCGCGAGGCGCTGGGCGAAGCGCGCGCGCGGGCGACCGGACCGATCTTTCTCGCCGGCAAGTCGATGGGCGGACGCGTCGGTTGCCATCTGGCGCTCGAGGAGCCGGTGGCCGGCGTGATCTGCTTCGGGTACCCGCTCCGCTCGGGGACGAGCGGCGCGCTGCGCGACGAGGTCCTGGTCGCGCTCCGCACGCCAGCCCTCTTCCTGCAAGGGACGCGCGACGAGCTCTGCCCGCTCGATCTGCTGGCCGCGGTGCGCGTGCGGATGACCGCGCCCTCCACGCTGCTCGTCGTCGCGGGCGGCGATCACTCGCTGGTGCTGTCCGCGGCCGAGCGGAAGGCGACGGGGACGACGCAGGCCGAGGCCGACGCGCGCGTGCTCTCGGCGGTGACCGGGTTCGTCGCCGTTTGAATCAGTCCACCGATTCGAGGACGGTGCCGTCGGGCGCGATGTAGACGGGCGCCACCACGAAGTCGGGCCCCGCGCCCCGGGGCCACCTGCCGGTCTCCGATCCCCGGGCCGGCGCGCCCAAAAGAAAGATCTTCCCAAGACGCCGGTCCCCCAGACTAATCAGCCGGAGTGTATCCAGCGACACCCAAGATGGTCTTCGCCCGCCTGGCGGGCGTCGCGTTGCTGGCGGCCGCGGCCTTGCCCGCGCGCGCGCAGACCGCCGAGGCGCCGCCGCCGCTGACGCTGGGCTCGCCGGAGGCGCTGCCATTTTCGGACGCCGAGCTCCAGCAGGCCCTGCTGGCGCGCTTGCTCCCGCCGGGGGATGAGGCGGGCGCGCCGGGGCTGCCGCGGGTGGCGGTCGAACCGGCGGGGGAGGGGGCGGTGACCGTCCGGGTCGGCGGGCAGAGCCGGGTCGTCACCGTCGGCGGCAGGTCCGGGCCGGGCGCGGCCCGGGTCGTCGCGCTCGTCATCGCCGAGCTCCTGACCGCCGCCGCGGAGCCGCCGGCCGAGCCCGCCGCGCCTGCGGTGACCGCGTCGACCGCGGGCGCGCCGCCCGCCGCGATCGCCGCCGACGGGGAGGCGTCCGCCGGTCCCGCACGGACGTCGGCGCCGCCGTGGGCACAGCGCCTCTCCGTGACGGCCGGCGCCGCCAAGGGGACGAACGGCGACGAGCTGCTGGCGGGCACGCTCGACGCCGACGTGGTGGTGCCGCTCCCCGGGGGAGGTCTGCGGCTGTATCCGTCGGCCGGGTTGACGTTCATGCCCACCCGCAACGCGGGCACCGCCGACGAGGTCTCGTTCGTGGCCATCTCGGCGCGCGCGCTGTGCGGCGCGAGCTTCGGCCCGGTGGAAGTCGCTGCGGGCGCCGTGGTCTCGCCCTACAGCATCGGCGGCGCGGTGCCGCACACGGCGGTGCTGCTCGGGGCGGAGGGGATGGCGCGGCTGACGGCGCCGCTGTCGGACCGCCTGCGCCTGGTCGTCGGCGCGCGCGTCGATATCTTCGCCGAGCGCGTTCGGATCCTGTTCGCGGACGGCGGCATCTACGCGACGCCGCGGGTGGGGCTGGGCCTGGGCGCGGGCCTGGCCTGGGACTGGGCGTCGTGACGCGGACCTCCACCGCCTCGCCTCGCCGCGCGACCGGCGCCTCGGCCGCCAAGGACGCCAGCCTGGTCGACGCGGCGGCGGGCGGCGATCGCGCCGCCTTCGAGGAGCTCTACCGGCGGCACCTCGACGCCGTCTACGCCCGGCTGACGCGCGTGATCGGACCCGCGCCCGAGCGCGACGACCTGGTCCAGCAGATCTTCCTCGACGTCTACCGGGCGCTGCGGCGCTTCCGCGGTGACGCCGCGTTCTCGACCTTCTTGCACCGGATCGTCCTCAACGTCGCCTGCGAGCACCTCGAACGGCGGCGGCGGGGGCGGGGCCGTCACGAGCCGCTCGAGGCGCGCCAGCTCGAGACCTTGATCGCCCCGGGCGCGTCGCCCGAGCAGCGGGCCCGGCAGCGGCAGGAGCTGACGCGCCTGTTCGCGCTGCTGGAGGATCTCTCCGCCAAGCGACGCGCGGCGTTCGTGCTGGTCGCCATCGAGAACCTGCCGCTCGAGGAGGCGGCGGCGCTGCTGGGCGCGAGCGCGGCGGCGATCAAGCAGCGCGTGCTCGAGGCGCGCCGCGAGCTGGCGCAGGCGCTCGAGCGGGCGCCGAAGCCGGAGGAGAAGACGAGATGAAGGCCCGCGAGCGCGACGCCCGCGTCGAGGCCGAGGTCGCCGCCCCGCTGCGCGAGGTGAGCCCGGCGCTCGACGAGCTGCACCGCGCGCGCCTGGCGTCGGCGATCGAGGCGGCGCTGGATCGCGAGGACGAGGCGGTGGTGGCGGCGCGCTCCTCGGGCGGCCGCGGGCGATGGCGCGTCTGGGCCTCGCTGGGCGGGATCGCCGCCGCCGCGCTGGGGGCGGTCGTCTTGCTGCGGGCGCCGCACACCCAGACGCGGCCGCGCGCCGGGGTCGCGGTCGCGCCGCCGGGGGCGCGCGGCGCGCCCGCGCTCCTGGTTCCGGTCACGCCCGCGATCGAGGGGGCGCCCACGCTCGCCCCCTCGACCAGCCTGCTGGCGCTGGCGGGCGAGCGGACGCGGGCCACCGTCGGGGCGCGCGTCCGACTGACCCTGGTCGGCCCGGGGCGGGTCTCGGTGCTGGCGCCGCCCCGCGCGGGCGACATCGAGCTGGTCCTCGACGGAGGCCGGCTGCTCGTCGACTACGACGGGCACGCCGGCGGCACCCTGCGTGTCCGCTCGCCGGGCGCCGTCACGACCGTGGTGGGGACGTTGTTCGCCGTCGAGGTCGCCGCCTCGGGGAGCCGCGTGGCCGTGGCCCGCGGGCGGGTCCGGACCGAGAACGCCGCTGGGCAGGTCTGGCACGTCGCGGCCGGCGACAGCTGGACCAGCGACCAGGGGCGGCTGTCGCCGATCTCGGACGAGCTGGCCGCCGCCCTGGTTCGTCACGAGGCCGCCTGGACCGCGCCGAGCGCCGCGCCGGCCGAGCCGGAGGTCGCACCGCCGGCTCCCGCCGCTCGACCTCCCGCCGCCGCGGGCGCACCCGCCGGGCGGGCCGCGCGGCCGCTCGACCTCGAGGCGCTCTACGCTCAGGCCGAGGCGGCCATGCGCGCGCGCGCCGTCGGCGAGGCCCGCCGGACGCTGGAGACGATCGCCGATCACGACGGCCGGGGACCGCTGGGCGAGGCGGCGCTGCTCGACCTCGCGCGCCTCGCTCTCGGCGAGGGCGACCAGGCCGAGGCGCGTCGCGCGCTCGGCCGACTCCCGCGCCGGCTGGCCGATCCGGCCCTGGCCGAGACCGCCGCGCACCTGCGCTGCCGGGCCGAACGCGGTCCGGACGACGGCGATCGCTGCGGTCCCTAGCGGCGACCGGCGGCTCTGCCTCGCGCGGGCGGCGCGGCGCGGCTTGACTTTCGGGCCGCGCTGCTTCACCTTCACCAGCGAACGAATATTTGTCCTGCCCCCGCGGGCTTTCACCGCGGGGCGCGCCAGGGACCGGTTGGCGGCGTCGCTGTCTGAACGGGTTTCGCACGGACAGCCCCCCAAACTGAAGGATCTCCGCATGGTCCCCGTCGCGAGACGGGTGGCGCACACCGGCGGTCGATCCTCGAGAAACTCACTGGACCGAATGACCGCTACGACCGTTTCATCCGACAGCTCTACCTCCACCTTCGCGACGCTGGGCCTCATCGACCCGCTCCGCCGCGCCGTGCTCGGCGCAGGCTACGAGACGCCGACGCCGATCCAGCTGCAGGCGATCCCACACCTGCTCACCGGCCGCGATCTGCTCGGGTGCGCGCAGACCGGCACCGGCAAGACCGCCGCCTTCGCGCTGCCGATCCTCGACCGCCTGGCGCGCACGCCGCGCACCCCGGACCGCCGCGGCCCGCGCGCGCTGGTGCTGGCCCCGACGCGCGAGCTGGCGCTGCAGATCTCGGAGAGCTTCCGCGACTACGGCCGCCACCTCCCCTTCCGCGCCGCCGTCGTGTTCGGCGGCGTCGGGCAGGCGCCGCAGGTCGAGGCCCTGCGCCGCAACACCGAGGTGGTGGTCGCCACGCCGGGGCGCCTGCTCGATCTCATCGGGCAGGGGCACGCCCACTTCGAGGCGCTGGAGACGCTGGTCCTCGACGAGGCCGATCGCATGCTCGACATGGGCTTCATCGATCCGATCCGCCGCATCATCGCCAAGCTCCCGCGCAAGCGGCAGACGCTGATGTTCTCGGCCACCATGCCGCCCGAGATCCTGAAGCTGGCGCAGACCATCCTCGTCGACCCGATCGAGGTCCGGGTCACGCCGGTCTCGAGCACCGCCGAGGGCGTGACCCAGTGGGTGCTGCACGTCGATCGCGGCAACAAGCGGGCGCTGCTCGCCGAGGTGCTGCGCGATCCGGCGATGAAGCGCGTGCTGGTCTTCACCCGCACCAAGCACGGCGCCAACCGCGTCGCCGATCAGCTGGACCGCGGCGGCGTGACGTCGGCCGCCATCCACGGCAACAAGTCGCAGAACGCCCGGCAGCGCGCCCTGTCCGCCTTCAAGGCGGGGACGGTCCGCGTGCTGGTGGCGACCGACATCGCCGCCCGCGGCGTCGACATCGACGGCGTCACGCACGTCATCAACTTCGAGCTGCCCAACGAGCCGGAGAGCTACGTGCACCGCATCGGCCGCACCGCGCGCGCCGGCGCCTCGGGCGTGGCGCTCTCGTTCTGCGACGCCGAGGAGCGCGGCTTGCTGCGCGACATCGAGCGGCTGACCCGCGCGCCCATCAAGGTGGTGGACAACCACCCCTACGCCGGCAAGCGCGCGCCCGCTCGCAACTAGTTCCTGAACGCGTCGAGCGAAGGCCGGCTTGCCGGCCCCGAGGTGGCCTGGACCTCATCGCGGGAGGTGCGGAACCCTTCGTGGGGTCCGAATCAGAGCTGCAGGGCGAACCGGTCGGCGCCGCGCTGGATGACCAGCGTGGCCCGATCCCCGCGCTGCAGGCGCGCCGGCAGCGCCCTGAAGCGCTGCAGGGTGATCGGCCGTCCGTCGAGGGCGAGCAGGATGTCTCCCTCCTCGAGCACCCCGCTGGCCGGCCCGCGCGGGTCGACCGCCACCACGGTCAGGCCCCCGCCGCCGAGGCCGAGGGAGTTCGACTCGCGCCCGTCGAGCGGGCGGAGCTCGACGCCCAGCACGCTCGACTCGCCGCCCCCGCGCCCGCCGCCGCCCAGGGTCACGGCGGTCTCCACCTTCCGCCCCTGCCGCAGGTAGACCAGCTTCAGCTTCTCGCCCGGCGGGTAGAGCGCCGCCAGCCCCAGCAGCCGCCGCTGCCCGTCGACCTCGTGACCCCCGAGCTCGGTCACCACGTCGTTGGGCAGGATCCCCGCCGCCGCGGCCGGCGAGCCGTGCGCGACGCCGACGACGAGCGCGCCCGGACTGAACGGCACGCGCAGCTGCGCGGCGCGCTCGGCGGTGAAGTCGTCGGCCCGCAGCCCCAGGTACCCGTGCGCCACGCGCCCCGCCTTGCGGATCTGATCGGCGACCTGGCGCGCCAGATCGATGGGGATGGCGAACCCGACGTTCATCGCCACGCCGGGGTTGATGATCGCCGAGTTGATCCCGATGACCTCGCCGCGAAAGTTGAACAGCGGACCGCCCGAGTTCCCCTGATTGATCGCGGCGTCGGTCTGGATGAAGTCCTCGAAGCGCGGGTCGACGTCGCCGAGCTTCTCGCCGATGACGCGGTTCTTGGCGCTCACGATCCCCATGGTCACGGTCTGCCCCAGGCCCAGCGGGTTGCCGATGGCCAGCACGTAGTCGCCGACGCGCACCCGATCCGAGTCGCCCAGCGTGACCACCTGCAGGTCCGCCGGCGGATGGTCGATCCGCACCACCGCGACGTCGGTCGGGGGATCGGTCCCCAGCACCTTCGCCGAAAAGTGGCGGTTGTCGGCCAGCTTCACCACCACCTCGTCGGCGCCGGCCACCACGTGGTTGTTGGTCAGGATGATCCCCCCGCGATCGACGATGAACCCCGACCCCAGCGCCTCCTGGCGCTCGCGCGTCGGGCGGGCCCCCGGGAGCCCGAACTGCTCGCGCATCATCCGCGTCCAGGGATCCTCGACGGCGAAGCGGCGGATGAACTTGGTGCTCTGGATGGTGACCACCGCCCCCTTGACGCGGTCGACGAGCGGCGCGACCGAGCCCGGTTCGGCGCCCCCGCCGGCGCCGGGCGGCGCGACGGCGCGGGCGGCGGCCGGCCAGAGCAGGGCCGCCGCCGTGACCGTGGCGGCCGCCAACCTCGAACGCGATCCGAGCTGTGTCAGCACCTGAGTGGAGGTTTTTTTGCCAAATGATCGTCAGCCAGGTCAATCCCGGCTGCCCCGGCGGCGTGCATGAGCCGAGAACCTGTTCCGGGGGAACCTCCGGCCATGCGTCGCCTATTCCCCGTTCTCGCCACCATCGCGCTCTGCGCCTGCAGCAGCAAGCCCGCGAGCAAGCCGCAGGACGCCGCGTCCGACGCCGCCGCCTGCACCGCCGCCGTCCCCACCAGCTTCGCCTGGACCACGGGCGGCCCGCTGCTGGCGCCCCAGTCCGACGCCGCGCACATGCTGACCGCCATCAAGGACCCGTCGGTCGTCTTCTACGGCGGCCTGTGGCGCGTCTTCACCAGCACCGTCAGCGCGGCAGGCGCGTACAGCATGGCCTACCTGACGTTCCCCGACTGGGACCACACCGCCGACGCCACCTTCTATTACCTGGACCAGACGCCCGGCCTGTCGGGGTACCACGCCGCGCCCGAGGTCTTCTACTTCGCGCCGCAGGGGCTCTGGTACCTGGTCTATCAATCGGGCCCGCCCACCTACTCGACGACCACCAACATCGACGACCCGACCACCTGGTCGCCGCCGGCGCAGTTCTTCAACGCCGAGCCGGCCATCGTCACGCAGAACAAGGGGTCGAGCGGCGGCTGGCTCGACTTCTGGGTGATCTGCGACGACGCCAACTGCTACCTGTTCTTCTCCGACGACAACGGTCACTGGTACCGCAGCCAGACCACCGTCGCCGATTTCCCCGACGGTTTCGGCGACCCGGTGATCGTTCTGTCCGACCCCAACCCCTACCACCTGTTCGAGGCCAGCAACGTCTACGCGCTGACCGGCACCGGCAAGTACCTGGCGATGATCGAGGGCTTCGACGCCGACTCGAGCTACCACCGCTACTTCCGGTCGTGGACCGCCGACACGCTCTACGGCGACTGGACGCCGCTGGCCGACACCTTCGCCAACCCGTTCGCCTCGACCGCCAACGTGACCTTCACCATGCCCCCGCCGTGGACCGCCGACATCAGCCACGGCGAGATGATTCGTGACGGCTACGACCAGCACCTCTCGGTCAGCCCCTGCCACCTGCGCTACCTCTACCAGGGCGTCGACCCGACGATGACCAACCCCGACGGCGGCTACAACCACATCCCCTGGCGGCTGGGGCTGCTGACCTCGACGATGTAGCGCCCGCTCATCCTAGGAATCGCCGCGCCCTTCTCGGCCCAAGGTACCCCGACCGGACGCGGCCGTCACCGCGCGGTCGGTCAGACGTAGAAGAGAGATGGCCCCCCAAGAGACGATCACCGTGCGGCCTGCGCGGCCGATGGACCTGGTGTCGCTGCTGCCGATGATGGCGGCGTTCAACCGCGGCGAAGGGATCCGGTTTCGGCGCGCGCGGGTGACCACGGCGCTCCGGCGCCTCCTGCGCGAGCCGCGGCTGGGGATTGTCTTGGTGGCCGAAGGTCCGCGGCGGCGCAGCCTCGACGGCTACGCCGTGGCGACGTTCGGGTACGACCTGGAGTTCGACGGGACCGACGCCTTCCTGACCGAGCTCTACGTGCGCCCGGCGCGGCGGCGGCTGGGCGTCGGCGCGCGCCTGCTCGAGGCGGTGGCGCACGCTTTGCGGGAGGCAGGCGCCCGGGCGATCACGCTGCTGGTCTGGCCCGAGAACCGGCCGGCTCGACGGGCCTACGCCCGGGCGGGGTTTGAAGAGGTCAGACGCATCGCCATGGTCCGCCGGCTCGCGGGCTGATCGGGTCCCGCGCACCGGGAGCCTTCGGCGCCCGCGCGAAAAAAGCGACGAGGGGCTCGTCCTTGCGCGGTACCTCGGGACATCCATGTCTGAACCCCATTCGGGTCGTGGGCCCGGTAATCGTGCAGTCGAAACCCTCAACTCCGATCGCCTCGATGTTTCCGCTTCCGGAAAACACGCAGGTTCTTTCCGGGCCAGCGGCGGGGGCGGTTCCGGAGCAGGTCTTTGTCGCGTGCGCCGGCGAGCACGACGACGAATGGGCGACGCTCGAAAGAATCAAGTGGGAGTACATCCACTTCGTGGTGAGCAATTCGCGCTCGCTCGCGGAGGCGGCCCGTCGCCTCGGGCTCCAGGCCCGGTCGCTGCGCCGAATGTTGCAAAGACTCCGACCCACGCGCTGAAGACACGTTGATTCCGGGGCCTGGCCGCGCTAGGCCCGTGGGCAGGTCGACGTTGGGGGTGAGCGCATGAGAGCGATGAGAGCAGGCCTGGCCGCGGTGGTGTTGCTGCTCGCCTGCGCGCGCCCGCCCGCGGCGCACGCGCACGAGGCGCCGCCGGCGAACGCCCAGCCGGTGGTGTTCCGCGGCCTCGACGGCGCCGAGTTGCACGGGTTCCTCTACCTGCCGGCCGGCAAGGGGCCGTTCCCGGCGGTCCTCTGGAACCACGGCAGCGAGCGGTGGCCCGGCTGGCAGCCCGACCTGGCCGCGTTCTACACGGCGAACGGATTCGCCTTCTTCATCCCGCACCGCCGCGGGCAAGGGCAGTCGAGCGCCGCCGGGCCGTACATCATGGACCGGCAACCGTCGAAGCTGCGGGTCGTGTTCACCGGCTCGTCGGCCGGGAAGGCGGTCATCGCGCTGCACGAGGAGGCCGCGCGCGACGTCGACGCCGCGCTCGCCTGGCTGAAGGCGCGCCCCGACATCGACCCGGGCCGCATCGTCATGTCGGGCGTCTCGTTCGGCGGCATCCAGACGCTGCTGGCGGCCGAGAAGGGGCAGGGCGTGCGCGCCTTCGTCGCCTTCGCCCCCGGCGCGATGAGCTGGCGTTGGGTCTCCGGCCTCGACGCCCGCCTGGCGCAAGCGGCGCAACACGCGCAAGCCCCCACGTTGGTCGTCCAGGCCGAGAACGACTTCAACCTCGGCCCCAGCCACGAGCTCGGGCCCGTGCTGGAACGCGCGGGGCGCGGGCGGTCAGTCGTGTTCCCCGCGTTCGGGACCACGGAGCGAGACGGCCACGGCGGCTTCGCCCGCGAAGGGACGGCGGTCTGGGGCCCGACCGTGCTCGAGTTCTTCCGGACGGCGCTCGCGCGGTAGCCGCCGGCGAAGCAACTTCTCGCCAGGCTGCGCCGATGACGCAGCCAAATGGCCGACTCGTGTGGCAGTGGGTGGACCCAGGACGACTGGTATCGAGACGGCGAAGACCAGATCCACTTCTTCCCGTTTTCCAAGGTCCTGCTCTGGACGAAGGGCAAGAAGATCCTCGCCCAGGTCGAGGCGTGGGGCGGCGAGAACCCTAGAAGAGGCATCGACTACGGGAAGATGAAGCCCCACCTGACCACGCCGGGCGGCTACGTCATCTCGGGCTGGGGACCCTATGTGACCCAGTCCTGGGATTTTTCGGCTATTCGCTGGGGAACGCCGCTGAAGATGGATCCGACCCGCGAACACGTGCTGTATCGAACCGATGTCTTGGACAAATGGGAGCGCACCGAGAGCGTCAATCCCAAGCTGACGAAGGCGGCGATCTACAGGCGCCATTGGGACCTCTACGGCTACAGTCGTCGATACGACAGCGACGGCGACGGGATCCCAGAGCAGTGGGTGTTCAACGACTTCGGTCCCGTCGCGATCAACTACTTCTGTGACCCGAACAGGAACCGAAAACACGATCCCGGCGAGAAGATCATGGGCGAAAAGATCCATACCACCGCAGAGAACGAGGCTCAGACGACGAACGACGAGAGGGTAAAAATGGAGTACAGCCATGCCTGCATTCACGTGAGGCCTCTAGACCTGAGGCGGCTCTTGCGGCGAGGCGCGTTCAAGCGGGGAATGCTGCTGTTCGTACACGAAAACAACGAAAGACTTCCCGAATCCATCGGAAGGTGAACGATGCTTGCTGCTGCGCTGAGCTTCTTTGTGATCCTGGGTGTGCCGGCGCCGGACACAGTGAAGGAGATCTACGAGATCTCTTGCTTTGACGACGGGACAGTCATTGGCGTGGCCGGGGCCTTTCGAGTTGCATGGTGGGAAGGGTCGGCTTGGCGTTCATCTTCGATAAGAGGCGGGCACCTCTGGCACAGCCCGGACGATCGCGTCTTTGTCGTCGATTCGGGTCAAGTCGTCGAGGAGCTCGGGCGCGAACCCAAGAGCCTCACGCGCTGGCATTTGGCATCCGAGATCGGATATCCGCGCCTGATCGCCCTCGATGGCATCGTCGCGGTGACCAACTATCGGATGCTTCGCCTGGCTCCTGCGGGGCGAATCGTCGACCTCGGCCGCGCACCTGTCGCTCCCGACGGCTTCCGGCACCAGCCGGTGGTATTCGATGATCGCGGTCGACGGATCATGTGCTACGGGACATCAGATCGGGAGCAGGACGCGGGACAGGGATTCTGTTTTGCCCCTTCGCCGAACAAGTACGACTATCCCGCCGACTTCGGCGACTGGTCCCCGGATCACGACAAGTACGTGACGCCGTTCAGGTGCGGAGGCGCGATCGTCTCGACTCATCGAGGCGTGACTCGAGCGAGAGATCTGGTGACCGGTAAGGTCTTGGGGCAGGCGCCTGTCGGGGCCCTGCGCGGGTCCAGCTGTCTCCCTGGCGAGCGGGCATTCCTGGTGGGGGAGCACGACGTCTCGATCGTCGAGGTGCCGGGCCTTCGCACGACCTGGCGGAGGTCCCTTCGCGTCGCATCGGGAAACGCGGCCGTCTGTGGGAATCGGGTGGCTTTCGTTCGGGAGCACGAGACGGCGGTGAACTTCATCGAACTGCCTCCCGGCCCGAGCAACTGACGGCGGCATCCTGGAATCGCGCCGCTCGAAATTCCGGGGGCGCGCTCTGTTGCGTCCGGAATCCATGACCAACATCTGGTGCGCGAGGTCTCGGCTGGACGAACGGCCAGGACCTCGATGGACTTCTGGCAATTTCTCGGTGACCTGCACCCGAAGCTCGTTCAGTTTCCGCTCGTTCTGCTGCTCGCGGGGCTGAGCTTCGACGCCGTCGGGCTGGTGGCGCGCTCGTCGCGCTGTCACTTCGCCGGGCGCGCGCTCTCGGTCGCGGGCGTGTTCTTCCTCCTGCTCGCCTTCGTGTGCGGCATCTACGCCGAGATCTGGGCCGGGCGGGCCGGGATCCCGCAGCAGCAGATCGAGTGGCACGAGCTCTGCGCCAACGTCGCCTCCTGGGGGTTCGTCGTCCTCACCGCCTGGCGCTTGCTCCTGACGGAGGACCGGCGGCGCGCGCTGACCGTCTACACGGTCGCCGGGCTCTGCTGGTACGGGCTGCTCGTCGCCACCGGGTACTTCGGCGGGAGGCTGGTGTTCCAGTACGGCGCCGGGGTCGTGGGGGGGCGCGCCAACGACGTCCTCACGCTGCACGACCTGAACGTGCTGGCCACGCGGCAGACCGACGCCAACCTCCGCTACTCCGAGCTGATGCACCACACCGCCGGTTGGCTGACGCTGGCGCTGACCGGCGCGATCGCCGCCGGGACGCTGTGGCCGTCGCGGTCCGAGAAGCTGAAGTGGATCGGCCCGCTGATCCTGCTGGTCGGCGGCGTGGGGTTGTTCTTCTTCGCCGACAGAGATCTCTACCGGTTGACCGACCTGCGCCAGCTGCGCGACCGCGAGGTCCAGCTGCACAAGGCGCTGGCCATCATCCTGGCCACGCTGGGGGCGATCGGGCTCTACCGGCTGCGCCGTCCGGGCCAGCCACAGGCGAAGAGGCCGCGCCTGGTGACGCCCTCGAAGGTCGTCGCGGTGATGGCCCTCATCGGCGGCGGCCTGCTGTTCACGCACGTCCACACCGTGGCCCCCTACGCCAACGTCGCCGCTGGCGTGTACATCGCCCACCTCGTCCTGGGCCTGGTGGCGCTCGGCATCGGCGCCGCGCGCCTCCTGCAGGACGCCGCGCCGCGGTTCCAGCGTGCCTTCGGGGTCGCCTTCGTCGCGCTGCTGGGCTTCGAGTCGCTGCTGCTCATCACCTACAACGAGGGGCTCCCCTGGTACATCGGGTATGGCCGGTACCAGCGCTGGGGCGCCAGCGCCGACGGCGCGCGCGACCCGGGCGCGCCCATCGCCCCTTATGGACCGATCCGCGCGCAGCTCGACTTCGACCCGCGCACGCAGGCGGTGACGGTCACGGTCAAGGACCGCTTCACCGAAGCGCCGGTGGCGGTCCCCACCAAGCAGATCGACCTGCGCGTCTCACGCGGCTACCAGGAGTCCGCCGTGTTGCTCGACGCTGACGCCACCGGCAGCCGGTTCACGGGGCGGGCGCCGTGGCTGGCGGGGGTGATGGCCTTCTCCGCGCGCGCCGAGCTGCCCGTGGGCGGCGTCCCGACCATGGGCTACTTCGATCCGTGGGTCACCCCGGCGGTGCATCCCATCCCCCCCAACGAGGTGGCGCGGTTCCAGTGCCCGATGCACGACGGGATCGTGTCCGAGAAGGCGGGCGTCTGTTCGCTGTGCGGCATGCCGCTCGTCCCGCTGCGCCGGGTGCCGTCGGCGGCGTTGCACGACACCGACTACGACATGCGCCTCGAGATCGGGCCGAGCAGCCCGGTGGCCGCCACGCCCGCCTCGCTCCGGTTCGTGCCGTTGCACGGCGGGAACGTCGTGCGCGGCCTGATGGTCGTCCACGAGCACCCGATGCATCTCATCGTCGTGTCGTCCGACCTGGCGTTCTACGATCACGTCCACCCGACGCTGCAGCCCGACGACTCCCTGGCGCTGAACTACACGTTCCCCCGCCCGGGCGCCTACCTGCTCTACGCCGATGTCACCCCGACGGCCCAGCGCGCCCAGGTCTTCCGCCTCCCCGTGGCGGTCGCCGCCGCCCCGACGGCCGGCGATCCCGATCCGCCGGCCCCGACGGGGGCCGCGCTGGTGCCGTCGCCGTCGCCCTCGAAGCCCGTCGACGACGAGCCGAGCCTGACCGCCGAGCTGCTGTTCCAGCCGCGCACCCCGGTGGCCGGCCTCGAGACGCACTTCCTGGTCCGCCTCAGCAAGGACGGCGCCCCCGTCAACGACCTCGAGCCCTACCTGGCCGCGATGGCCCACGCCGTCTTCGTCTCGGAGGACTCGACCATCTTCCTGCACTGTCACCCCGAGCTGGTGACGCCTCCCGGGCCGGCGACGCGCGGCGGCCCCGACGTTCCCTTTGCCACGTTCTTCCCGCGTCCCGGGCGTTACAAGCTGTGGGTTCAGTTCCAGCGCCACGGGCGCGTCGACGTCGTGTCGTGGGTCGTGGACGTGGGGACGACGTTGCTGCCGGCGCGCGTGGTGCGGTTCCTGCTGGAATAGCGCGGCTGTCAGCGCCGTCCGTGACGGCACGACGCCAGGTCCAGCCGACCGACCTTCTGGTTGAAGTTCTCGGTGAACCAGATGTTGCCGTCGGCCCCGGCGGTGATGCCGAACGAGGCCGCGCCGGCGGTCGGAATGTCGAACCTCGTGAGCTGCCCGCCGACGGTGACCTGGCCGATGTAGTTCAGCGGAACGACGAAGTAGGTCGTGAAATACATCCTTCGATCCGGCCCCTCGGTGATCTCCAGCGGCATGTTGGTGGGGGTCGAGTATCCGGTGGCGTCGTTGTCCGGCAGCTGGACGACCGTCGAGGCGACCCCGCGCAGGGTGATGCGGCCGATGCTGTTGTCGCCCGGTCCGGGGCCCTGGGTGGTGAACCAGATCGCCCCGTCGGGTCCCGTCGCGAGGTCGGTGATCGTCCCCGTGGCCGCCACCTGGAAGTCGCTGACCGTCCCGTCCCGGTTCAGCCGGTGAATGAACCGGGTGGTGAGGACGGGGCGCGCGTACCAGACATTGCCGTCCGCCCCCACCACGATGGGGTCGCCCGACGACGCTCCGGCGGTCAGGACGATCGGAAAGAGCGTCACGCGCCCGCCCACCGTCACCCGCGCGATGTCGTCGAATCCCAGCACCCAGATGTCACCCTCGCGACCGGCCGTGAGGGCGCCTGCAAATCCGAGGTCGGGCAGCGCGATCTCCCGGACGTTACCGCCGGAATGCGTGAGGTGGTCCACGCTCAGGCCCGCGCCGGTCGTGAACCAGACGTTGCCGTCGGGCCCCAGCGCCAGGTTCTGGACCGTGGTCGGAATCGGAACCAGCGTGACGCTCTCGTCGGCGAGAGACATGCGCGCGAGAAGCGGCAGGCCGGTGGTGAACCAGAGGTCACCGTCGGCGCCCGGGACCATCGCCCCGGGGAAGATGGTCCCCTGGGAAACGGTGGGGATGGGGAATTCGTCGATCTGGCCGCAGGGCTCGCGCCCCGGCGCGCCCGGGCCGATGAGCGCGTTCACGGCCGCGCCGGTCTGGCCCGAGGCGGGGGCCGGCGCGGCTTCGTCCGCACAGGCGGACGCCAGCGTCGCCAGCAGCAATGATGACGTGACGATCGTGTTGCAACGTCGCATGAGGCTCCTCCGGGTTGAGGGCGCTGAAGCTGCAACCCCGGGCCGGCCTCGCAAGCTGTGTCTTCGCCGTAAATTCCGCGCGCCGCCGCGTGACTTCTCGGGTCGATGATGGTGGCCACGGCGGGCGTGCCCGTCGCTAAAAGATCGCCGATGGGATATGAGGGGGAATCCACCCCAGCCAGGCAGGCGCCCTTTTGCGTCTAGAAAGGCATTGGGAGTCATGAAAAAGATCGAAGCCGTCATCAGACCGCACCGCCTCGACGAGGTGAAGGATCGGTTGAAGCAAGCCGGGGTGACCGGAATGACCGTCCTCGAGGTCAAGGGCTTCGGCCGCACGGGCGGCAAGACCGAGGTCTATCGCGGGTCGGCCTACGTCGTGGACTTCGTCCCCAAGGTCATGGTGGTCGCCGTGGTCCCCGACGCGCTGGCCGCCACGGTGGTGGAGACGATCGCGCTGGCCGCCAAGACCGACAAGATCGGCGACGGAAAGATCTTCGTCTCGCCGATCGAAGAGGTCATCCGTATCCGGACCGGCGAGCGCGGCGACGACGCGATCTGAGCGCCGCGGCCCCCGGGGCAGCGGGCGCGGGCAGCCGCCGGGGCGGCCCGCGCCCCCACTTGCTCCTGACCTTGTCGCCACGTCCGAAAAGGCGATACCGTGGGTCCGATGCCGGTCCGCCCCGCGGTGATCTTCCAGACGCTGGCGCTCGCAGCGGCCGGTTGCATCCATGCCCTCCCGCCGCGCGAGACGCCGGGCCCGGTGTTCCCGCCGCCCGCCCCCTATCCGCCGGCCCCTGGCCTCGGCCGCCTCTACGTCGACGTGGTGGACGGGCCCGTATTGGTGCGCGCGGTCGAGCCGATCACCGTCACCGAGACGGAGAACGGCGAGTCATTCGAGACAGAGGAGCTGGAGGACCAGGCGGCTTGCACGTCGCCCTGCGTCCTGGACCTGCCGCCCGGCGGGCACCTGCTCGCCTTTCCGCTGCGCGGCACGGGCGGCGACGACGTCGTCCGCGTCATCGTGTCCCCGAACCCGACCGTCTACCGCCGCGCGCTCGGCTGGCGCCAGCGCGGCGACGCCGGCTTCATCCTGGGCGTCCTGGGCGCCAGCTTCGGCGGCACCTCGTTCGTCACCGGCGCCGCCTTGCTGCCCGTCGGCCTCGCGACGGACAGCCACGGCCTGACGCTGGCTGGTGGGATCACCCTGGGCGTCGGCGCGCTCCTCACCGCCGCCGGCATCTGGGCCATCGCCAACCACCCGTTGATGGAGCAGTCGGGCGCGGGCGCGCAGTACGCCCTGCCGGGGTCCGACGGGCCGCCCTGAGTCCGGGGCCCGCCGCGCTCAGGGCCCGTCGTATCGCGCCGCCGCTCGCGCGAGGTCGGCGACGACCGCGGCCCGCAGCGCCTCCGGCGCCACCACGCGCGCCGTCCCGCCGAACCCCAGCACCCAGCTGACGATCTCGGTCGTCCCGCGGACGTCCATCGTCATCTCCACGCCGCCGGCGACCCTGCGGAACCGCTGCGTCGGGTGCCACATCCGGCGCTGGACGTATCGCGCCACCTTCTCGTCGAACCAGATGCGCACCCGCGTCTCGTCCTTTCCGCGGATCAACCCGAACGCACCCTCCGTGATCTGCTCGGGGCGAAAGTCCGCCGGGTACTCGAACCTGTCGCCGCGCAGCCACTCGACCTCGCGGAAGCCGTCGAGGGCGAAGGTGCGGATCTCGCCCCCGTGCCCCTGGCTGCGGCCGGCGAGGTAGAGCCCCTTCTTGTAGACCAGCAGCGTATAGGGCTCGAGGACGAAGGTCTTGTTGCCGCCCGAGACCCCCTCCTGCGTGACGCGCAGCCGCTCCTCGCGCAGGAGCGCCGTCATGATGTCGTTGACGTCCTCGAGGCGCCCCTCGTAGAGGTGGCGCGCCTCGTTGACGTCGAACACCTTGCGGTCGAGGTTGCGGACGGCGGCGAAGTCCTTGCGGCGCAGCGTGGCCTCCAGCTTGGCGAACACGTCGTCCAGGTCCTCCTTGAACCCCGTGCCGGCGAGGAAGTCGAACACCCGCCGCGACAGAACCAGCGCGATCATCTGGGCCGTGGTCAGCGCGATGGTCTGGCGGCGCGCCGTCGGCATCAGGCGCCAGACCTTGCGTTTGCCGGACATCTCTTCGTAGAGCGGCTCGCCGGCGCGCGCCAGCGCCTGCAGGTAGCGCAGGGCCGTCCGCGGGTTCACGGCGAAGCGCTCGGCGACGTCGTAGATCGAGACGCCCTCGGCGCCGTCGAGCATCGTGCGCAGCTCGTGCAGGCGCGCCGCGGGGGCGTAGCGGGTGACCGTGCCGGCCTTGCGCGCGGCTCGTGTGGGCATGTCCGCAGGATACCCGCGCCGGCGGGAGACGCGGTCCCGTTCGGCCTAGTAGTTCAGGCCCGACGCGCCGGCGACGCAGGCCATGACCAGCGTCGAGGGACACGGCTGCGTCGCGCAATACGGTTCGGCCATCGCGCAGCCCAGTCCGGCCGGGCACGCTCCGGCGTCGGCGCCGCAGACCGGGGCGCAGCCTCCGCCCACCAGGCACACGTTGCCGGGGGCACATCCGCACGGCTGACCGCTCGACGACGAACAGCCGAGCGCGCCCGCCACGAGCGCGAGGGCCAGGATCCGGTGAAGGCGGGTGCGAAGGTGCATCACGCCGGAGACGCTACGCGCTGACGAGCCGCGAGGCCATTGGCCTCGATCACGCTACCACCCGACCCTGGCGGCGATCTCGGTCGCCAGCTGGTTGCCCATCAGCGTTTGCTCGGTGACGTCGGGGTGGTACTGGCAGGCGTAGGCCGACGACGGCTGGGGCTGGATCTGATCGAAGAGCTCGACGCGCGTGTCCCCCGCGCTGGTCATCGTCTGCACGACGTTGTGGATGTGACCCTCGATCGTCGTCAGGTCGCTGCCGGAGAGCAGGGGGCCGATGATGCAGACGATGTAGGCGTGCGGGTAGTGGGCGCGCACGGTCTGCAGGAGACCGAGGTAGGCGGTCTCGAACGGGGTCCCCGGGTCGCCCTTGCCGTTGCTGATGTCGTTGGTCCCCAGGTTGACGACCACGGCGTCGGGCTCGATGTGGAAGTCCCAGGTCGGCGTGGCGTCGAGGTACGTCGTCTGGGCGTAGACCTTCGGCAGCGTGCCGCCGGTGTCGCCGCCGTAGTTGCGGACCACGCCGCGCCCCGAGGCGCAGATGGTGCTCACCTCGGCGCCCAGCGCGCGGGCGGCGACCGAGGCGTAGCTGTCCCAGTCGCTCTCGGTCGGGTAGCAGTCGCTGTCGGCCAGCGCGCCGAGATCGCCGTAGCCGCAGGTGATCGAGTCGCCGATCACCTCGATGAGGCGCGCCGGGCCTGCCGGGGGTGTCATCAGCGCGCCGCCGGTGACGGTGATGCTGGTGAGCTGCGAGTCCCCCTCGGGCCCCTCGGTCTGGCGGTAGAGCTCGACGGTGTGCGTGCCGGCGGAGAGGCCGGAGGCGACGGTGAAGGTCCCCGAGGCCGTCGCCTTGAACACCGGCTGCGGCGCGCCGTCGACGACCGGCTTGAAGAGGTACGGCTCGTTCGAGGTGGCGAGCGACAGGCCGACCGAGAGCCCCGTGCCCGAGAGCTTGGCGATGAAGCCGGTGCCCGACCAGGCGAAGCGCGGCATCGCCGCGTTCGTGGTGTCGACGCGCCCGAACCAGCGGACGCCGGCCGCCACCACGCCCGAGTGCCCGGCGCCCGCGCCGCCGGCGCCGGCCTGTCCGCCCGTGCCGGTGGCGCCGCCAGTTTGTCCCCCGCTGCCGGCGTGTCCGCCCGCGCCGGCCTGGCCGCCGGTCCCCGCGCCCGCCTGCCCGCCGCTGCCGCCGCTGGAGGCGCCGCCGCTGCCGCTGGCCGTGGCGCCGGCCTGCCCACCGCTGCCGCCGCCCGTGCCGCCGTGGCCGCCGCTCCCCGAGGCCTCGCCCCCGGCGCCCGTGACGCTGGCCCCGCCGCTGCCGGTCGCGCCCGACGATCCACCCTGGCCCGTGGCGCCGCCGCTTCCGGTGGCGCCGGACGATCCACCCTGGCCGCTGGTGCCGCCCGTGCCGTTCTGGCCACCCGTCCCGTCGCTCCCCCCTCCCTCGGCGCCGCAGCCGGCGGCGAGCGCGAACGCGGTCAGCAAACCCACGAGGGAGACGAGCGGCCGGCGGGCGGGGCGCATGGCCACCGACTGTAGTCTCGATTTCGCCGGTCCTGTTAGCGTTGACAGCCGCCTCCGGCCCGTGTGCCTGTTTGGCCGGCGAGCGTGTAGCGGTTTTGCCAGTGGCACCCCGCTCGCCAGGTGATCGTCGCGGAGCACGCGAGATCGCGCCTCGGTCCAGCCGTTGCAAAGCGAGGCCGCGGAGGTGCGTGATGAAAGCATCGATCGGGATTGGTGTGTTCGCGCTGGCGGTCGTCGTCGGGACGGTCGCGCGGGCGTCCCCCGCGGCCGCGGGGGACGGCGACCACGCGCTGTTCGTCGGGCGCTGGGCCGTCGGATACCAGGGGATCTCGTCGCTGCCGATCGCCGGGAACTGCTGCAACGCGGACGACACCGGTCCGCTGCTGGAGACGGTCAGCGCCCCGGTCATCGGCGTCCGGCACTGGATTCGGAGCACGCTGGGCGTCGACGCGGGGATCGGGATCGGGATTCACTCCGTCGTGAGGGAAGCGAGCGTCTACGGCTTCGCCCTCCACGCCGGCTTGCCGATCGTCCTCGGGCAGGGCCGCCACACGGTCTTCGAGGTGACCCCGGAGGCCACGCTCGGCTTCACCATCGGCCACGATCTCGCGACGCCGCCGCCGATCGGCGGCACCACCACCAGCGACGGGTTCCTGCTGCGCGTCGGGGCCCGCGCCGGCGCCGAGGTGCACTTCGGCTTCATCGGCATCCCCGAGCTGGCGCTGCAGGCGACCGTCGGGCTGTACTGGCTGGGCGAGGCGTACAACGTCGAGGTGGATGGCACGTGGGTCGGCTCGCACTTCATGACGCTCACCACCAGCGTGAACGGCAATCCCTGGGACATCTTCAGCGAGAGCATCGCCGCGCTCTACTACTTCTGACGCGGGGCGGGCCGGGACCAGTTTTGTCATAGGTGGGGGTTAGGGTGGTGTTCATCGACGTTGCGAAAGGTGGACGCCATGGAGAACCAGAAAGACAAGACGCTTGGACCGGTGCTGGGAGAGATCGAAAAGCAGTTCGGCAAGGGGGCGATCATGCGCCTCGGCGCAGAGGGCGAGGGGGCGCGCCCCGAGGTGGGTGTGGTGTCGACGGGGTCGCTGGGGCTGGACATCGCGCTCGGGATCGGCGGGCTGCCGCGCGGGCGGATCGTCGAGGTGTACGGGCCCGAATCGTCCGGCAAGACGACGCTGGCCCTGCACGTGATCGCCGAGGCGCAGCGGGCGGGCGGCACCTGCGCCTTCATCGACGCCGAGCACGCGCTGGACGTCGGCTACGCGCGCAAGCTGGGGGTCAAGACCGAGGAGCTCCTGCTCTCGCAGCCGGACCACGGCGAGCAGGCGCTGGAGATCACCGACCTCCTGGTGAAGTCGGAGGCGGTGGACGTCATCGTGATCGACTCGGTGGCGGCGCTGGTGCCGAAGGCGGAGCTGGAGGGCGACATGGGCGACTCGCACGTCGGGCTGCAGGCGCGCCTCATGAGCCAGGCGCTGCGCAAGCTGACCGGGGCCACCGCGCGCGGCAAGTGCCTGGTGGTCTTCATCAACCAGCTGCGCATGAAGATCGGCGTCATGTTCGGCAACCCGGAGACGACCACCGGCGGGAACGCCCTCAAGTTCTACGCCTCGGTTCGCCTCGACGTCCGCCGGATCGGCGCGCTCAAGGACGGCGAGCAGGTGGTCGGCAACCGCACGCGCGTCAAGGTGGTGAAGAACAAGATGGCGGCGCCGTTCCGCGAGACGGAGTTCGACGTGGCGTACGGGCAGGGGATCTCGCGGGTGGGGGAGATCATCGACCTCGGGGTGGAGGCGGGCGTGCTGGAGAAGAGCGGGGCCTGGATCGGGTACGCCGGCGAACGGCTGGGGAACGGCCGCGACGCCGCCCGCCAGCACCTGCTCGAGCACCAGGAGCTGCTCAAGGAGATCCGCGGCAAGCTGCTGGCGCGCGCCGGGATCGGCGCGGCCCCGGCGGCGGCGCCGGCGGTGGCGCCGGTCGCGGCGATCGAGGAGAAGCGCTCGGCCCGGAAGGTCGCCTAGCCATGCGGCTCAGCAGGTCGCCTTTTGCGGCGCCGCCGCCGCGTCCGGCGAACGACAACACCACGCCGGTCGTGCGGGCGCCGCGCCGGCGCCCGGAGGCCACCTACGCGGCGGCCGGCAACGTCATCCTGCCCCTGCGCTTCGCCGAGCGGATGCCCGGGTGGCGGCGGTCGCGGTGACCGTCGATGTCCGGGCGGGAGGTGAGGGGACCTCAGGGGAGGGCGCGGCGATAGCGGAGATCGCTTGCCTCGACGCCCCCGACCATCTCGGTCCGCCGGGTTCCGTCCGGCGACCAGCCGTCGGCGCGGTAAAAGCGGTCGGCGCGTTCGTTCCCCTCGAGGGCCCAGACCACTGCCTGCGCATGCCTTCGCTGGACGAGCTCGCCGCGCGCGGCGGCGACGAGCGCGCGCCCCAGTCCTCGGCCCCACGCGTCGGGGTCGACGTAGAGCGCCCACAGCTCGCCCGCGGCGGTGCCGTCCCGGGCCGCCCCGATCATCGCGAAGCCGCGAATCGCGTCGTCTTCGACGACGACGAACGTCGCTGGGCCCGCCGGATCGCCGCCGCCGAACACGTAGCGCGCGGCGCGATCCTCGGGGCGCAGCCGCTCGAGGTAGGCGGCGGGCAGCAGGCCGCGGTAGCCCACCTGCCAGGCACGGACGTGCACCCGAGCGACCTGCAGCGCGTCGTCGGGCCTCGCCTCCCGGATCACCACGCCGCCAGAATAGCGCCGTCGCACGGCTGCCTGGAGGCGCGATCTCGCGTTTTTCGGGTTCATACTAGGGGTGTGTCGGGGCGCCTTCTGGCCGTGACGCCGCCCGAGATCGTCGTCCGCGACGAGGAGGACGCCTGCGTCTACCTCCCCGGGCGCCGGGCGCGGCAGCCCCTGCGCCAGCCGCTCCGGCGGCTGACCGCCGCCGAGTTCGACGTCCGGCTGGCGGCGGGAGATCGGCGCGCGGGGACGCTGCTCTACAACCAGGCCTGCGCCGGGTGCGCGGCCTGCGAGGCGATACGCGTCGACGCGAGGGGGTTCGCGCCGTCACGCTCGCAGCGTCGGGCCCAGGCCAAGGGGGACGCGGCCGTCACCGTCGAGCTCGGCCCGATCGAGGTGGACGACGCGCGCCTGGCCCTCTACCGCGCGCACGAGCGCGGACGCGGCCTCGACCATGGCGGCCGCGCGCCCATCGAGGCGCTCGAGTACGAGAGCTACTTCGCCACCAGCTGCGTCGAGGGGTTCGAGGTCCGGTACCGCGTGGGCGGGCGGCTGTGCGGCGTGGCGATCACCGATCGCGGCGCGCGCGCGCTGTCGGCCGTCTACACCTTCTGGGACCCGTCGTACGCCGCCCTCTCGCTGGGGACCTACTCGATCCTCACCCAGCTCGCGCTGGCGCGGCGCTGGGAGCTCGACTGGCTCTACCTGGGCCTGGCCATCCGCGAGAACCACTCCATGGCCTACAAGCTCGCCTTCATGCCCCACGAGCGCCGCGTGGGCGGCAGCTGGCAGCGGTTCGCGCGGGGCTGAACGGCCTCCAGCCAGGGTTTCTGGAGGCCAAGGTTTTGGACCGACCGGCGGTTCGCCGATACTGATGGTCGATGCGCGGCGCGGCGGTGGTCCTGGCGATCGCGGTCCTCCTCGGGGGGGCGGTCGCGCTGGTCCTGCGTGCGCGGGGCGGCGCGGTCGACCGCCAGCTCACGGCCGAGCTGACGTCGGCGCTGGAGCGCGGCGGGGTGGCCGATCTCGGGCGCGCGCAGGCCATCGGGCGGCGGCTGGTCTTCGGTGGGGGGGCGGGGCGCGGCGAGGCGGCCGCGCTGGCCTTCGCCGACGCGCGCCTGGCGCTCGACTACGGGGTCGCCACGACCACCGAGGCCGAGGATGTCCTGGCGCGGTTCCGGCTGCCCGACGGCGGCCAGGACGCCCCCGCGCTGATCGCGGCCAGCGCCCGGGCGATGCTGGACGCGCGCCGGGGCGAGCGGGACTCGGCCGTGCGCATCGCCGCAGCCGCGGCCGCCCCGGGAGCCGAGCTGCCTCATCCGCTGTACGCGCTGGGGCGGGCGCGCGCTCTGTCGGGCGATCTCGGGGGCGCGCTGCGCGCCTTCGACGCGGCGACGGTGCTGGCCCCCGGCTTTCTCGCCTCGCGGGTGGCGCGGGCCGAGGTGCTGCTCGACCTCGGCGACGCGAAGGCGGCGCGCGCGACGCTGGCGGCCGTGCTGGCGGAGGCGCCGGGCGACCTGGGCGCGCAGCTGCTGTTGGTCGAGACCGAGGCGGCTGCCCCCTCCGCCGCTGGGGCGCCGGCCGAGGCGCCGGTCTGCGCCGGCGAGCGCTGGAGGCCGCGCGCGATCGCGGCGGGCTGCCTGCTGGACCGCGCCGAGGGGGAGCGCCGGCGCGGCATCCGGGCGGGGGCACGCGCCGACGCCGAGGCGGCCGGACGCGCGATCCCCGACGAGCCGCGCTTGCTGGCCCGGGGCGCCCTGCTGCTCGCGCAGCTCGGCGCCGTCGACCAGGCGGCCGCGCTGGTGGCGCGCGCGCAGAAGCTGGCCGCGCCGGCGACGCCCACCCTCGCCTGGGCGACGGCCGCGGTGGCGCTCGGTCGCGGGCGGGACGGCGCGCTCCCGGTCGGTCCCCGACCGGCCGGTCCCGAGACGGCGCTGCTGGCCGCGCGCGCGGCCCTGGCGGCGGGCGGCCTGCGGGCGCTCGACGCCGCGCTCGGCGCCGAGGCGAGCGCCCACGACGCCGATCTCGAGCGCCTCGGCCGCGCCGTGCGTGGGCCGCGTCCGGGCGCCGCGCTGCCGGCGGCCGCTGTGGCCCACGACGACGACGACCCGATGCAGGCCTACCTCGATGGCGTGGCGGCCGAGCTCGACGGGGATCTGCCGCGCGCGGCGGCGCGCCTGCGGCACGCGCTGAGCGGACACGGCGACGCCTGCCGCGCGGCCGGCGAATACGCCGCCGCCCTGCGCGCGCAGCGCCTGCACGCCGATCGGGCGCTGCTCGCCCCCCTGCGCGCCGAGAACGCCCGCTGCGTGAACCTGCGCTGACCCGAAACGCGCGGCGCGCGCCTCAGGGCGCGGCGGTGTCGGCCTCGAGCTCGACCTTCTCGCCGTGCTCGGGGCCGTGCTCCGCCCCCTCGGTGTCGGCGCGGTCGCGCCCGTAGTCGATCCAGGTCGTGAACGTGTCGCGGACGTCGACGTGCACGAACCCGGAGACCGGGTAGTAGCCGATCCCCTTCACGCCCATCGACATCGCGAGGTCGCGGACCATGAGCGGCGTCATCCCCGGGATCCGGATGTCGGCCGCCATCCCGCGCGTGTGATAGCTGAGCGTGGCCAGCGAGAACATGGGTGCGCGGAAGCCCGAGACGAGGAGGATCTTCTGGTGCGTCCGCTGGGAGATCCGGTACAGCAGATCGATGAGCCGCGGGTCGACCGGCGTCTCGGCGGTGGTGCGCTGGCAACGCATCAGGTGGCGGAGCTGCCGGTAGCATTCGGCGTCGACCTCGCCGGTCGCGAGGTTGACCCTCACCTCGATCTCCTCGCCGGTGTTGACCAGCTGGATGACGAATCGGCCGAGCGCTCCGGCGGGCGCGTGCACACCGCCGGCCGGCCCCTGCGCCGAGGCCCCGTCCCACGCCGCGCCCCGCCCCGCGGCCGAATCGAGCGCCACGCTGTCGGCCGCGCGCGCCATGGCGAACATCCGCCGCTCGAGCCGCCCCAGCGCGCCGTTGAGCTTCCACGAGCCGCAGGCCAGCACCACCGTCGCCAGCGCCAGCGTCCCGACGACCACCGAGACCACCAGCGGCAGCCGCCGCGGCAGCGAGATGGTGCGGATGGGCCGGTTGGGATCGGTGGCGATCATGATCCGCAGCGGGGCGCGGCGCGAGCGTGCCTGCTCCTTGCGGATCCGTTCGAGGTCGACGCCGGGATCGGTTGTCGTCGACCGGGTGCCCATCGGGCTAGGCGACCGAGCTGAGCTCGCCGGGCCGTTGCGTCTGTTGCGCGTCGCTGCCGTCGCCCATGCTGCTGGTGCCGCGGAACACGCCGCCCGTCTCGATGCGCATGCTGCGCGCGCTGATGTCCCCCTCGATCCGCCCCTTGGCCAGGATCTCGAGGTGGCCGCTGCAAGTGACGTCGCCGATCACCGTGCCGGCCACGACCACGTCGGTGCCGCTCACGCTGCCGCGCACGGTCCCGCTCTCGCCCACGACCACCGCGGCGCGCGACTCGACCGAGCCGTCGACCGTCCCATCGATGCGGAAGGCTCCCTCGCCGCGGACGTCGCCGGTCACCGAGCTCGAGCGTCCGATCATCGTCTCGATCGCGTCCCGCGTCGTCGCTCCGCCGCCCTCAGGTTTTGCGCGCCATGCCATGGGATCCTCCGCACTTACATCGGGTGGCGCGCCAAAAAACTGAAGCGCCGGCCCCCGGAGGGCTTGCGTTCGTCCGATTCTCGCGCTCGCTACGGGGCCCCGGCGGTCCAGGCCGTCGGGCCGGCGGCCTCGGCGCGGCGCGGGGCGCGCCCGAAAGAGAACAGGCCGATGCCGATCAGGATGACGATCTGGTGCGTGAGCTCGCCCAGGATCCGGTGCATCGTGTAAAACGAATCGGGGTTGGCGGCGGTGGCCAGCGCCAGGTGGACGATCCGCGCCCCCACGGCGAACGCCGCGGCCTGCAGCAGCGGTCGGGCGAGATCCCTGGTCGCCTCCCGGCCGGCCGTCTCGTTGCGCAGGACGGCGGCGGCGACGGCCAGCGGCAGCCAGGCCTTGAGGATGATCGTGAAGGCGCCTTGCGGCGCGTGGCGTCCCGGATTGCCGACGTAGGCCAGCGAGATCTCGAGCGAGCCGAACCCGAACTCCCCCTCGAAGTGCCCGACCAGCCCCCAGCGCCAGAACGCCAGCGCCAGGCCGGCGAGCGCCACGGCCACGGCGGGCCGCGCCCGGCCGGCCGTGCGGACGAAGGACGCCAGCCCCACGACGGCGAGCCCGATGACCAGCCTCTGCGGGGGCGTCGAGAGCAACCACCAGAGGGCGACCAGCGCGCACACCGCGGCCCACGGCCCGGCCGGCGAATCTCCGCGCCACCAGGCGTCGACCGCCAGGGCCACGAAGCTGGCGAGAAACAGCGCCAGCCCCAGCTCGACGGCGGTCTCGCCGAGCGCGCCGCGGCGCAGGAGCTCGATCCCCGCGACGAGGGCCGGAAGCGCCAGGAGCAGGCCGACCGTGAGCCGCCGCGCGCGCGCGTCCCCCCGTGGTCCGATGAACCACAGGGCCGACAGCGCCGCGACGGCCCCGACGGCGGTCGCCGCGGGCGCGAGGCGGACCCAGGCCAGGTAGCGCGACGGGACGAGGTAGAGGGTGAGGAGCGCCCCCTGCGCCAGCGCGCCGAGCGCCCGTGCCGCCTGCCCCGGACCTCCCGCGCGCGCCCCTTCGGCCAGGTCCCACAGCAGCCAGGCGGCGAAGAAGCCGTTCCCGATCGCGATCGACGGATCGCCCCCCTCGCTGACCACCAGGAAGACGAGCGGCAACATCGCCGACGCTGGCGCTCTCTTCCGGTCGAGGGCGCGGAGCGCCAGGCAGAGCAAGGCCCCGCCGACGGCGAGCGACACGCCGGAAGGCGAGCCGAAGAGCAGCGTCGTGCGCCGCCCCTGATGGTCGCGCGCCAGCGCCAGCAGGATCGCCGCGCCGGCGCTGACGAGCCAGAGCCCATGGACGCCTGACACGAGCCGCGTGCGCCGCCACCCTGCCAGCGCGCCGGGGCCCAGCGCCCCGGCCAGGCAAAGGCCCAGCGCGGGCAGCGACCACCGGCCCGGCAGGGCCGTGAAGACGATGCCGGCCGCCAGCAGCGACCCGACGGCCGCGCTCGAGCGCGCGGTCATCCGCTCGCCCGTGCGGGCGCTCGCCTCGCCCATGCGGGCGGTGGCGAACACCAGGAGGACCAGCCCCCAGAGCGCCACGGGGAGCCGCGTGCGCGCCACGTTTCGCGTGAACGCCGCGAGCAGCGCCGAGAACCGGGCGTCGAGCGCGCGCTGCTCGCGGGGCGCGTCGGCGGCGTCCGCGCTGGCGGCGACACCGGTCGGCTTCGCCCACGCGGCCTCGACCTGCGCCAGGGCCGCCCGCAGTCGGCTCAGCCGCGCCGGCGCCGGCTCGTCGAACAGCTCGACCGCCGGGCGCCCCAGCGAGTTGGCGGGGAACGGCAGCCCCAGCAGGCAGGAGAGCGTCGGCGCCAGGTCGATCTGGTTGATGCGCACCCGCGCGCCGGGAACGATGCCGCGGCCGAACGCATAGAGCGGCGCCGTCGTTTCCACCTCGGAGGCGCCGCCGTGCCCGCCGGAGTCGGTGGCCCCGTGATCGGAGGTGAGGATGACGGTGGTGTCGGGCGGCAGCAGCCGGACGATGTTCTCGATGTGGGTCACGGTTCGGCGGGCGACGTCGGCGTAGCCGGGGGACTTCACGCCACGGCGGTGACCGGCGTGATCGAGGCCGACCAGGTGCAGCACCAGGAAGTCGGGCGCCGGCCGCGCGCGCAGCCGCTCGGCGAGCCGCTTGACGCGCGTCTCGTCGACCAGCGTCTCGGCCCGCAGGTAGAAGATGATGCGCGGCACCTTCACCTCCGTCTCGGTGACGGAGAAGCCGGTGGGGAACAGCTCGCGCCAGATGCTGTCGCCGTAGAGCTCGCTGTCGCGCCCGGCGGCGCGTGCCAGGTCCGGCACGCTGGGGAGCGGCGAGGCGACGTTGTCCCAGTTGTGGAGGACGTCGAACAGATCGGGGAAGGTGCCGGTCGCCATCGAGCGCACGCCCGCGGTGCTCATGCTGACCGGGCTGGTTCGAACGAGGCCGGTGGCCGCCGCCGGGTGGGCGTCGCGGAAGGGGGCGAACGCCTCGCCGAAGAAGGTGTCGGCCCGGAGGGCGTCGACCACCACCAGCGCGACGCGCCGGCCGACCGCCGGGAGGCAGCTGGGCGGCTGCTGCTCGGCCTCGGCGTGCGCGGCGGGGCGGAGGCAGGCGCGCACGATCGCCACCAGCACGCCGGCGGTGGCCAGCGCGAGCACGACCTGGGAGCGAAACCTCACCGGCGTCCGACGGCAGGCGGCGCGGGGCGCCTACTTACAGAGCAGGATCCCGTCGCAGCTGGTCGCGTTGGCGACGCAGGCCAGGAAGGCCTCCGGGCTCACCGAGCTGGACGACAGAGACGCGGAGCTGGAGGCCGAGCCGGTCCCGCACATGTTCAGGAGCGCCTGCTTGCAGCTGGCGCTGTCGCGCGAGCTGGTCCCGGCGCTCGACGTCCCGAAGCAGGTCCCGCACTTCGCCATGACGTTCTCCACGGCCTTCTCGCAATTCGACGAGGTCAGGCTGGTCGTCTTGCAGCCGGCCACGAAGGAGAACGACAACACCAACCCCCAGAGCGCGCGTTTCATGAGTGACCCCACGAAAAAGTTATTTGCCAATTCTAAGGCGTCGCCCCGCCGAGATCCAGCGCACGGCGCAATCCCAGACGTTCACCGCCAGGGCGGCGGGCGACGAGGTCATTTGACGACCACCGTCGCCGTCGTGAAATCGAGCGAGCCGCTGTTGTTCTGGGCCTCGACGAGGATCCGGGCCTCCTCCAGGTTTCCCAGCTGCAACCCGAGGGTGGCCCACTCGGCGAAGTGCTTGGAGATCGAGATGTGCCCGCAGGTGCGCGGCGTCTGGCGGACGCTCCAGAACTGCACGAAGTCGGCGTTGGTGCCCGTGATGTTGGGCTGGTTCTTCTGCATGTTGGTCATGACGTCGTAGGTCCCCTCGCCGTCGATGGTGAAGGTGGCCACCGGCGTGAAGTCGGGCCGCTTCCCGAGCCAGTTCTCCTCGATGTAGTACTCGTGCAGCGGGTTGACCGACCACCCGTAGACGCCGACGTTGCCGAACCCGCCGGTGGTGATGCCGCTGGTGGTGTACGCGAAGTCTGACGAGAACGTCCCGATCTTGTCGTACGTCTTGGTCTTGTCGAACGCGAGGCCGACGCGGCCGATCCAGTCGCCGACGTTCATCCAGGTCGCCTTGAACGCGGCGTCGACGCCGTAGACGGTGATGCAGCCCGTCCCCTTGCCGTCCGAGTACAGGTTGTAGCTGTAGTTACCATCGGCGGTCCCCGTGCCCGAGGTTCCGCAGTACTGGGTGCCGCCGGTCAGCGGCGTCGCCGGCGGGCAAGCGCTGGCGCCGCCGCCCGCGCCCGCGGAGCCGTTGTTGCCGGCGCCGCCCGCGCCCGCGCCGCCGCCCGCGCCCGCCGCGCCGCCCGTGCCTTTGACACCGCCGGCACCTCCGGTCCCGCCCGCTCCGCCCTTCGTGCCGCCGGCGCCCGCGCCACCGCCCGAGCCGCCGCCGCCCGCGCCGCCCGTCCCGGTGGCGCCGCCCTTCGCGTTGCCGGCGCCCGCGCTCCCACCCGAGCCAGTGAGGCCGCCGCTGCCAGTCACGCCGCCCGAGCCGCTGACGCCGCCGGCACCGACGCTGCCGCCCGTCCCGGTGACACCGCCGGCACCGACGACGCCGCCCGCGCCCGTCGCGCCCCCCGAGCCGGTGACGCCGCCCGAGCCGGTGACGCCGCCGAGCCCACTGCCGCCGGTTGCGCCCTCGCCGGTCGTTCCCGGGCTCGCGCACGCCGCGAAGACGACGGCCGCCAAACAACCGGCGAGCGCCGCGCCTGATCTCGTCTTTCGACCTGCACCGCTCGTCATGTGTGCAGAAGGCCCAGGGTCGCTCACCTGGATCACGCGCGGCGCCCGGCAGGCGACATCGGGGCAGGTGTGAACCTGGATTTCCACTCTCGCTCGTCCTGCAGCGTGAGCCGTCTCCGAAGGGTGGCGGCTCCAGATCGTGGGCCCTCGACGGTCGCGCTCAAACGGCGACGCGAACGGTCGATGGCCGAACTCAAGGAGCTTTGATGACCACCCGGACCCCTCGTCTCGTGATCGCTGGGCCTGCAACGCGAGCGGCGCTCGTCGCTTTGATGGTGATGGGGTGCAACGGCGGAGGGGCGGCGACGTCGGGGACCGGCGGCGCCGGCCTCGGATCCGGCCAGGGGGGGACCGGCGTGACCGGCACCGGCGGCGCGACGGGCGCGGGCGGCACGACGGGCGCGGGCGGCACGACGGGCGCGGGCGGCAGCGCGAGTGGTGGTTCTTCGGGGAGCGACGCCTCGGTGCCGGTCGTCGGCGACGCGGGCGCCGTCCTCGGCTGTACGCCGGGCGTCGAGGAGCTGGTCATCACCAACTGTGGTTATCCGACGACCACCACCAATCCCCTCACCGCCACCGCGTTCAACGAGAACGAGGTGTTTCGGGCGATCCGTCCGGCGGGCTCGTGGCCGAACGGCGTCGTGCAGATGTTCTACAACGACGAGCACGCCATGACGCTCGGCGTGCGTGAGGTGGCGGTCAAGACCAGCTCGGGGACCACCACCACCGACTACCCGGTCACCGCGCTCGCCACCGATCCGGGGAGCTCGACCAGCCCGCAGACCGGCACCAACATGCTCATCGGCGATCAGAGCGGGCTCGATCCTTCGTTGCGCCCGATGTGGCCCTCGCTGTTCATCACCGACATCAGCACCGACTCCACCAGCCGGTCGGGCGACTGGCAGATGGGCGGCGTGCCGACCGCCCCCAACGCCATCTTCGGCAGCTGGAAGGCGGCGGTCCGCACGGTCGACAACACCAAGAGCCCCAGCGCCGTGACCATCACGCCGGACGCCGACCCGATGAAGAACAATTGGACGCTCGGCGCAGGCGCCGACACGCCGCCGGCCGGGCTGGCCAACGAAGGGTACGGCGCCGAGGCGCGCTGGAACGTGCAGCTCCTCCCGGGGCACTCGTACCGCCTGCAGGTCCTGGTGCACGACGGCGACCAGAACAAGGGAGGCGGCGACTCGGGCGAGGCGTGCGTGCTGTTTTGCGCGGGCGCGGGCAGCTGCACCGGGTCCGAGTGCAACTCCACCGGGACGGGCGGCTCGGGCGGCGGCACGCCCCAGTGCCCGTCGGGGACCACCACCTGCACGTCGGGCGGGCCGGACGGGCCGAGCTGCCCGTCGGGATCCGTGTGCGCGAACGGCTGCTGCCTGCCGTTCATTCCGATCAGCTGACGCGCCGATCAGCTGGCGCGCCCATCAGCTGCGCTTCTGCGTCAGCTTGAACGGGTCCGTCGCGGCCCCAACTTGTTCGTATGACGAGCGGTGGTGGGGATCTGCACTTCGGGTTGCCGGAGCCGGCCGTCACGCCGGTGCTCGACCCTCTGTTTCGGCCGGCGGCGGTCGCCTGGCGCGCGTTCGAGCAGCGGGCGCACGACACCGGGCGGCCGGTCCATGCCTCTTTCGCGCTCGAGCAGGCGGGGGGCGCGGTCTCGCATTTTTCGGCCGACCTCGTCCCGGCGGGGACGCCCGGCGCGGCCGACAACTTCCGCATGCTCGAGCGTCTGGTGAAGCTCGCGCTGTGGGCGCGGGGCGGGTTTCGCATCGACATCGACGCGCCCGCCGAGCTGGTCGCCCGGCTCGAGCGGCACTTCCGCGACACGCCGACCGGCCGGTTCGATTCGGAGATCATCGGCGAGCGCGTCTACGGTCACCCGGTCGAGATCGTCGCCGCCAAGGAGTTGCCGCCCGAGCGCTCGATGACGGCCGGCCTGGGCGGTCACCTCGAGGGGTGCCGCATCGGCTTCGATCTCGGGGGCAGCGATCGCAAGGTGGCGGCGCTCATCGACGGCCAGGTCGTCTGGAGCGAGGAGATCGAGTGGGATCCGTACCACCAGCCCGATCCCGACTATCACTGGAACGGCATCATGGACTCGCTCCGCCGCGCCGCCGCGCACCTGCCGCGCGTCGACGCCATCGGCGGCAGCGCGGCCGGCGTCTACGTCGACAATCAGGTGAAGTTCTCGTCGCTGTTCCGCGGCGTGCCGTCGGATCTCTTCGGCAGCCGGGTGCGCGACATCTTCCGCCAGCTACAGGCCGAGTGGCGGGGTGTCCCGTTCGACGTCGTCAACGACGGCGACGTGACCGCGCTCCTGGGGTCGATGTCGCTGCGCGGGGGCGGCGTCCTGGGCATCGCGCTCGGGACCAGCACCGCGGGCGGCTACGTCACGGCGGAGGGCCACGTGACGCCCTGGCTCAACGAGATCGCGTTCGTCCCCATCGACCTGCGCCAGGACGCGCCGCCCGACGAGTGGTCGGGCGACCTCGGCTGCGTGGTGCAATACCTGTCGCAGCAGGCGGTGGGGCGCTTGCTCCCGGCGGCCCGCATCGAGGTCGCGCCGGCGATGTCGCTACCGGCGCAGCTCAAGGAGCTGCAGGCGCTCATGGCGGCCGGCGATCCGCGCGCCCCGGACGTCTACCAGACGCTGGGCGTCTACCTCGGTTACGCGATCGCCGAGCTGGCCCAGGTGTACGACTTCCGTTACGTGCTGGCCCTCGGCCGCGGCACCAGCGGTCCGGGCGGCGCGATCATGCTCGACGTCGCCCGCCAGGTGCTCGAGGCGGACTTCCCCGAGCTGGCCGCGCGCATCGAGCTGCACATGCCGTCGGAGAAGGAGAAGCGGCACGGTCAGGCGATGGCGGCCGCCAGCCTCCCGGCGTTGCGCGAGTCGGCCATCGTCCACACCTGATCGTTCAGGCCTTCCCGCGCAGCTTGGCGAACCACCAGCGCAGGCCCACCATCGTGAACCGCCAGTCCTTGATGAACTCGGGCGGCTTCCCTTCGACGGCGTGGCCGGCGAGCTGGAGCACCCAGCCGAGCACGAACAGCACCGCCGCCGGCGCCCACAGGGTGCGCACGAACAGCGCCGCCACGAACAGCACGACGGCCAACGAGATCATCGGGATTCCGACGGTGTGACAGAGCCGGTTGACCGGATGGCGGTGGCTCTTCGCGTACTCGGCGATCCAGTCGTCCCAGCTGCGCTCGCTCATCAGGGCCACCGTGCTTTCGATCCTCAGCTCTTCTGGTAGGTGCCGATGAGCTGGGCGGACGCGAGCACGTGCCCGCGCATCGCCTTCTCCAGCTCGGCCTTGTTGGCGACCTCGTCGGGCGGCAAGCTCAGATCGAGCGCGAACAGCTTGAAGAAGTAGCGGTGCCGTCCGATGGGCGGGCAGGGGCCGCCCCAGGCCGCGCGCCCCCAGTCGTTCTTGCCGGCGCGCGCCCCCGTCGGGAGCGCGGTGCCGGCCCCTTCGGGCAGCCCGGTCGCCGCGGCCGGGATGCCCGACACCACCCAGTGAACCCAGGTCGTCTTCGGCGCGGCCGGATCGGGGGCGTCGGGGTCGTCGACGATCAGCGCCAGCGTCCGGGCGCCCACCGGAACGTCGGTCCAGGCCAGCGCCGGCGACAGATCCTCACCCTGGCAGGTATGTCGCCGCGGGATTTCGCCACCCTCCTCGAAGCTGGGAGAGGTCAACGTCATCGCCATGCCCAGACCATAGTACCGTGGGTGTGGGGCGGAAGATGAGCCGGGCGCGACGCTGAGCGGCAGAAATGCGCGTTGCCTGCAATCGTCGTCAATCAACGGCCAACCGGGGCAAACGAAGCACTGGGGTTTCCCCTAGTTCCAGGAATGCTTCGGGGGCGGGAGCATTGTTCAAACCGGATCAGAAATGGCTCTGTTGCGCCCGCCCCGCCCGGATGCCGATCGTGGCTTCGATGTGCAGGTCATCGCCATCGGGGCGATGGTCCTGTACCTGTCCGGGCTCTTCGCCTGCGTCCTCTACACCCGGCGGCTGCCCGCGACGAGCAGCGGACCCGTCGTTCTCTGGTCCCTGGCCATCCTGATCTCGGGCGGAACGATTGGCTTCCTGTTCGGGATTCCCAAGGTGCTGCAGTCGAACCGGACGCCGGCGGCGGTGGCCGCGCCCGTCACCGCCGCCGTGCGCGTCGCGATCAACGGCGCGGGGGACGCAGCGTCACGAGAGTCCGAGGTGGTCTACGAGCAGCGGGTCAACACCAACCTCGAGGAGATCTCCGACTGGTTGACGAAGATCATCGTCGGCCTCGGGCTGGTCAATCTCAACAACATGCCGGCGCAGCTCCTGGGGCTGGCCCGCATCGTCGCGGCAGCGATGGGCCTGCCTCCCGATTCTCACCAGAGCTTCGGCCTGGCGATCGTCGTCTTCTTCTCGGCGACCGGGTTCCTGAGCGGCTATCTCCTCACGCGGCTCTACATCCAGGGAGCGCTGGCGCGCGCCGAGACCGGCATCCTGGCCGAGAACCGGCGGCTCCGGCACAGGCTGACCTCCGTCGAGACCCAGGCCCAGGTGCTCGCCGAGACGCAGTCGCTGCCCGCCGCGGCGGCGGCCGCGGGGAACCCCATCGACGACCGGCTCCGGCAGCTGGCCCGCCGGTATCTCTCGATCAACGTGGCGGACTACGCTCAGCGGGTGGCGGCGAAGAACGCGGCCGCGGCGGACCTGTACCGGTACGTGGTCGACCACCAGATCTCGCGCGATCTGCTGGCCGAGGAGGAGGACGAGGGGCTGATCATGGCGCTGGCGACCTCGGCCCACGTGGCGCCCAGCGCCGACGACCTGACGCGGCTGGAGAAGGTGGCGGACAAGGTCACCCGCTTGCACGTCAGGTACCGCATCGTGCTGGCGATCGAGGAGATGTTCCGCCGCCGGATCTGCGGGAGGCCGCAGCGAGACCGCGCCGTGGCGATCCTGACGCGTTATCTCGACCGGGCCGACGAGTCGCTGCGGACCGCGATCCAGACCGCGCTCAAGACGATCGACGCGAGCGCCTGAGGACGTCCGGGGTTCAGGCCAACGCTCGAGGCTGGCGGCCGGCCCGAGCTTGGTCGAGTCGTCGTGGGCCTCGAACGCCGGGGCGCCTGCGGGGAGCCAGCTCGTTCTCCGCCGCGCATTCTAGCGCTCGGGCGCCGGCGATCTGGGCGATAAAGGGCCCCGATGAGACGCACAGCTTTGCTGGTCAGCTTGCTCGGGTTGCTCGGGTTGGCGGTGCCGCCGGCTCGGGCCGGGCAGTACAAGAACTTTCGGGTCGCCATCTACTGCGTCGTGGATGCCACCCGCCGGTTCGCTGACGAGAAGGTGCTCCGCGCGGAGTTCGAACGGGTGATGGCCCGGGTGAAGTTCGACCAGGTCTACCTCGAGGTTTACAGAGATCGTCGGTTCGCCGACGAATCGACCATCGAGCCGATCAAGAAGTTCTTCACCGATCGCGGCGTGGCCGTGGCGGGCGGGCTGACGCTGTCGGCCGGCGGGGGCGGCGGGCAGTTCGGCACCTTCGACTACGAGAGCGGCGCCGACCGCGAGGAGTGCAAGAAGGCCGTCCTGCTGGCGGCGCGGCACTTCGACACCGTCATCCTCGACGACTTCTTCTTCTACACGAGCAAGTCCGACGCCGACATCGCCGCCAAGGGGAAGCGCTCGTGGACGCAGTACCGGCTGGAGACGATGCGCAAGGTGTCGGCCGACCTGGTGCTGAAGCCGGCGCACGCCGTGAACCCGAAGATCAAGGTGATCATCAAGTACCCGAACTGGTACGAGCACTTCCAGGGGCTGGGGTACGACCTGGACAAGCAGGCGCGCTTCTTCGACGGCATCTACACCGGCACCGAGACGCGCGATCCGCTGGCGACCGACCAGCTGCTGCAGCAGTACCAGAGCTACGAGATCGTCCGCTACTTCGACAACCTGCGGCCCGACGGCAAGAACGGCGGTGGCTGGGTCGACACCTTCAGCGTGCGCTACGCCGACCGCTACGCCGAGCAGTTGTGGGACACGCTGTTCGCCAAGGCCCCGGAGATCACGCTGTTCAGCTGGCACGGCATGGCGGCGCTCGAGACCCTCACGCCCGGCGAGCGCCAGGCCTGGCAAGGCAAGCCGACCAGCTTCGACTGGGAGGCGATGGTCCGCTCGGTCCGGCCGCCTGCCGGCGAGAGCGCGGCGCCGACCTGGGGGCGCGTCGCCGGCTGGTCGCTGGAGCAGGTCGACCGCGCGCTCGGCTTCCTCGGCAACCCGGTCGGCGTCAAGAGCTACAAGCCGCCGAACTCGAGCGGCGAGGACTTCCTGGCCAGCTACCTCGGCAACCTCGGCGTTCCGATCGAGCTCGTGCCCGAGTTCCCGTCAGGCGCGGACATCGTCCTCCTCACCGAGAGCGCCAAGCACGATCCCGACATCGTGACCAAGATGAAGAAGCAGCTCGCCGCCGGCAGGAACGTCATGGTGACGTCGGGGTTGCTGCGCGCGCTCCAGGACCGGGGGATCGAGGACATCGCCGAGGTCGCGCCGACCGGCCGCGTGGTGGCGATCCGCGACTACATGAGCGGCTTCGGCGCGGGCAACGGGCAGGCGCTCACCGACCCCAAGCAGCCGAGCCCGGCCGTCCTCTTCCCCGAGCTTCACTTCTTCACCAACGACTCGTGGGCCGTCGTGCGGGGCGTGGCGGGCGCCAAGGGCTTCCCCATC
>Ga0070734_10000879_pt1 | contig 51384 bp, 44 predicted proteins | sample Coa_R1_8_FD_66444 | JGI IMG/M metagenome (GOLD analysis project Ga0070734, IMG submission 66444) | Surface soil microbial communities from Centralia Pennsylvania, which are recovering from an underground coalmine fire - Coalmine... | ecosystem: Environmental > Terrestrial > Soil > Unclassified ...
AACCTCCAGGAACGTGGCACACTCTTCATTGGGGCCGCGGAGCCGGTCTATGAAGGACAAATCGTGGGCGAACATTGCCGGGATAATGACCTGCCGGTAAACGTCTGCCGGGAGAAGAAGCTGACCAACGTGCGCGCTTCCACTTCCGAGAAGAGCATTCTCCTCCGGCCACCGCGGCAACTAACGCTGGAGCTGGCCTTGGAATACATTGAGGAGGATGAGCTCGTCGAAGTGACACCGAATGCGATCCGGCTGCGGAAGACGCTTCTGAAGGAAGGAGACCGCAAGCGCTTCGCTCGGAGCGCCCAAGGCTAACGGCGAACGAGCTTGGAAATAGCGCGCGACGATCTCTGTGCCGCTGCGCGCAGAGGAGCCGGAGCGGGGAAAGTCGGGGTTTACAGGTACCATCAACAGCGGATGAGAGACAGCCATGCGCCAGATCAAGATCGGAGATTGCACGGAAACCGTGGTAGAGCGCGCCGATTTTCCTCCGGAGCGCCTGCGCGCCATTCTCGGCAAAGAGACGGTGGCCGTCCTGGGTTACGGCGTTCAGGGCCGCAGCCAATCGTTGAACATGAAGGATAATGGCGTCAACGTCATCATTGGCCTGCGCGACCGGGGACGGAGCTGGGACTTGGCGCAGTCCGATGGTTGGGTGCCAGGCAAGACGCTCTTCAGCTTGGAAGAAGCGACGCAGCGCGGCAGCATCGTGCAATACCTTCTTTCCGACGCTGGGCAAAAACAGCAATGGCCGCAGATTAAACCGCTGTTGACGGCCGGGAAAGCACTCTATTTTTCCCACGGGTTCAGCATTGTCTACAGTGATCAAACGGGCGTCATCCCTCCGAAGGATATCGACGTGATCTTGGTTGCTCCGAAGGGATCCGGCACAACGGTTCGCCGGCATTTTCTGGAGGGCAAAGGGATCAACAGCAGCTATGCAGTCTATCAAAATGCCTCCGGACGGGCCCTGGAGCGGTGCCTGGCCTGCGGCATTGCCATCGGTTCCGGCTATTTGTTCGAGACGACCTTCCAAAAGGAAGTTTACAGCGATTTGACCGGGGAGCGAGGCGTGCTGATGGGTGCGATTTATGGCCTATGGCTGGCACAGTACGAAGTGCTCCGCGAACACGGCCATACACCATCGGAGGCATTCAACGAAACCGTGGAGGAAGCCACGCAGAGCCTCTATCCGCTCATCGCCGAGAACGGCATGGATTGGATGTATGCCAATTGCTCGACGACGGCACAGCGCGGCGCCCTCGATTGGTTCGAGCGCTTCCGTGACGCGAGCAAACCGGTCTTTGAGGAACTGTATCAAAAAGTCGCCCAGGGTGATGAGACCCGACGGGTGCTCGAAGCCAACAGTCGCAAGGATTATCGCGAGCAGCTGGAAACGGAATTGAAAGCCGTCGCCGACAGCGAGATGTGGCAAGCGGGGGCGGTGGTGCGCTCCTTGCGGCCGGAACGGGCAGGCAACGCAGAAGGATAGCTCGTCGGCGCGATCCCCCGGCGCCGTTCAACCGCGCGGACGGAGCCATTTTCTTCTCTTGCCCGCGGACCGCTCGTGCAGAAGCTCGACACCGCCCATCGTTTCGAGGTTCGATCAGGTCGCCGCAGCGACAACGTTGACGCGCCGCCCCTGGCGATCGAATAGCACCACGCCATCCGCCAGCGCAAACAACGTGTCATCGCTGCCCCGGCCGACGTTGCGGCCTGGGTGATAGCGCGTGCCGCGCTGCCGGATGATGATGCCGCCGGCTCGGACGCTCTGGCCGCCGTAGACCTTGACGCCCAAGCGCTTGCTATGCGACTCCCGGCCGTTCCGAACCGAACCTTGCCCTTTTTTATGTGCCATCGCTACCTCCCAGGTGAATGCTTCACTTTGGTTTTTCAGCCACCTCGGGCGCTTTCGCCGGGGCCAGCTCCGTCGGCACGATCACATTCGTCGCCCGGTATACCCATTCGACCGGCGGCACGAAACGAATTTCGCCGGTCCGCTGGTAATAGCGTTCCCCTAGCCGCTTGAAATTCAGCTGGAGCGTTTTGCGCCGCACTACTTGTTTATTGTCTGGAGGAATCTCCGCCAAGGACCAGCCGTTCGAAAGGCCGCTGACGAAGATGCTGAAACGGTTGGCCTCTGGATCGATATCGTCCCAGATGGCCACTCCAGTCACCGCATGCGGGAAGGCGTTTGGCTTGGAAGGGGGGATCGGCTTGCTGGCAATAGTCACCGAATTCTTGATGTCGAGATAGCCCGTCGGATCCTCCACCTGCCGAATTGCTTCCTGGACTTTGGGCAGCACCTGGTCATGATACGTGGCACCCGGTTTGTCCGGCGTCACCATGACAAAATCGGGAATGAACGTGCGCGGCTCGTTGGTGTTATTGATGACCTGGTATTTCAGATACCAACAAATCTTCCGGCCTCGGCCGGGAATGTCTACCGTAATGGTCCGGGGATCATAGAACTTGAAATCGAGGACCCAGATCTTCCCATCCTGCTTGTGAATGTCGTCCTTGTCCTCCACATTCGTAAGCGGTGGGGCCGCGCGCTCGTTGGGGTTGAGTCGCTGTGCGAGCCCCACGCTCGGCGCCACGCTCAGCGCGACCCACAGCGCCAATGTCCCCCCCCAGAGCATGTCTCTCCTATCTGTCCGCATTGTGAACGCCTCCGATCTCCATTGTGGCTCCCGGCAACGCCATGTTCTGGTTCTGCTCAGATGGTCCCTGCGACAGGCAATAACATGGCTAACTATAGCAACGGGTAGCGTTTAGGGTCAATGCCGTTCGGCGGCCGGGAAGCGGCACGAGGTTTGCACGAAATTTGAAGGGAGGAACCAAACCATGGCTAAACAACACGGTTCGACACTGCTGATGCTCACCGCAATTGCCGGGTTGCTCTTTCTTCTGCCTCGGAAGGCGTTGACGGCCCCGCCGGTGTTTTCCAATAACCCCTACCCCCAGAGTTTTTATAACTTCAACCCGGGCTACTATGGCCCCTACTATCCGGGGCAATACCGGTACGGTTCGGTCAACCCGGGCATTTACAATAACTACGTTACCCCGACCTTCCCGGGATCTGGCGCTACGTACACCGTTCCGCTACCGTACAGCGCGCAGGTCTACGGCTCAGCCTCGACATTTGGTGCGCCCCCGTTAGGGTCTGCCCCTTTGGTTCAAACGTACAACTACAGAGTCCCCACGTACAATCCGCCCATGCAGATGGCGCCATCCCGCACGGATCGACAGGTTCAGGCGGATGTGCATCTTCCTACGCCCGATGCGGAACTGTGGGTCGAAGGACACAAGACCAACAGTACCGGCAGCTGGCGACGCTTTTCCTCGCCGCCGTTGGCCCCCGGCGAACGCTACGTGTACGAGTTCCATGCACGGTGGCTGGACAACGGCCGCGTGGTGGAGCGCAGCCGCAAGGTGCCGGTCGAAGCGGGGGAGCGCGTATTCGTTGACTTCACCACGTCCCCGGGATCAACCAGTTAAATGGCTACTGGACGACAGTCGGCACGGATTACGCAGGCCTGCGCGCTGGCTCCGCGTTCGGGAAGGGCTCACCCTGGGGTTGCATCCCCTGTACGCCTGTGAGACACTCGGATTGGGTCTCGAATCGCTGCGACACGGCAGTCCGTACGCGGAGGACCCTTTCCCGAGGCTTCGAGGGATGCGCATCATCCAATGCAGTGAGCCGGACCGGCGTCTTCCCCCTGGGAGCCGGTCGAAAGAGAACCGTGATGAATTCGACTGCGGAATCCGTGGTCCTGTCGGTTGAGCCCTCGCCCCCAGCCACAGCCGAGGCAACAGCGGACCGGCGAGCGGACCTGGACAGTAAACAAATCCGGATCGGAAAACTATTAGAGGAATTTGGCTGCGAAGGGTTGCTCGTCCTTGATCCGGAGAATTTTGGCTGGCTCACCAGCGGGGCGGCAGCACGCGGGGTAGTCGATCCCGCCGACTATCCGGCTTTGTATTTCAGCGCGGACCAGCGGTGGCTGCTGACCTCCAACGTTGATTCGCAGCGGATGTTTGATGAAGAACTGGATGGGCTCGGTTTCCAGCTCAAGCAATGGCCGTGGCACGGGGATCGGGAACAGCTCTTGGCCGATCTCTGTCATGGTCGAAATGTCGCCGGCGACGTTCCCCGGGCCGGCCTCAAGCCCGTAGGCGAACAGCTCCGCCGTCTACGCCGGTTCTTGAGCCCGTATGAGCAAGCCTGTTTTCGCGCTGTGGGAACCATCGTCAGCCATGCGTTGGAAGCGACTTGCCGCAACCTGAGCCAAAATGAAACGGAGCGCGAAGCTGCCGGCCAACTCCACCATCGCCTCGTTCACCGCGGGGCCCAGCCGGTCCTGGTTGAGGTGGCTGCCGATGGCCGGTCCCGCCGGTATCGCCACTGTGGCTACACGGCCGTGCCGATCCGCCATTATGCGGTACTGATGGCGACGGCGCGGAAATACGGGCTGTGTGTCATGGCCAGCCGATCGCTCTGTTTCGGTGAGCCGGACGCTGCGTTCCGGAGGGAGCACGCCGCCGCCAGTAAAGTGAGTGCCACCTACATCGCCAGTAGCTGGCCCGATGCCCTTCCGCGGCAAATCCTGACTACAGGCAAGTACGTATATCAGCTGACCGGTTTCGAACACGAATGGCGGCACTGTTCCCAAGGACATATCACCGGACGAGCCCCGGTCGAACTGAAGCTGCTTCCCGACACCGAGGAACTGTTCCAAGCTGACTGGGGGGTGACCTGGCAGGCCAGTGTCGGTGCCGCCTTTAGCTGCGACACCTTCCTCATCGGCAGCGATGGTCCAGTGTCCATCACGTCGACGGAAGACTGGCCACTCAAGCGGATTCGCGTTCAGGGGGCGGACTTCTTTCGGCCCGATCTCCTGTTGCGCTGAACGCTCACGCCCCTTCCCAATCGCCGCGCGCTTCGGTTTCCGGGGGAAATTTGAGACGGAGGATCGTATTGCCTATCCAGCAACCCACGATGGGATCGAGCCACAAGAGCGGACCCATGAACCAGGGCAAATTCGCCTGAGAGCGGCGCTTCGCAATTAGCCGGATGATGCGGTCCACGCATTTCTGGACCGGCCAGATGCGGAAGGGCGGCGGAGGCGGTTTGGTCCAAGGCTGCCCATCCGGCCGAAGGACACGCTTCCGCAGCGGCGTATCGACGAACCCCGGAGCCACGACGCCGACATGGACTCCGTCCGGCCGCACTTCCAAGCGCAGGCTCTCATAGAGTCCCTGAATTGCAAATTTGCTGGCTCCGTAGAGGGCATAGGATGGGATTCCGCGCAAGCCGGTCAGGCTGCTGAGGGCCACGAGCGAGCCGCGGGTCTGCTTGATATGGGGCAACGCAAAATGCGTGGTGTACAGCGTACCGAAAAAGTTCACGCGCATGACGCGTTCGAGCGCTTCCAGATCCGAGTTCGCGAAATACCCCCGCATCGATAAGCCGGCCGAACAAATCAGGATATCGAGTCGTCCAAATCGGGCGACCGTCTTTTCCACGGCTTGGCGGCACTGCTCGGCCACGGTGACATCGGTGGGGATCGCCAGCGCTTCGGTTCCGAGGTCGACCGCTTCCTTGGCTACTTGCTCTAACGCGGCCGCATTGCGGGCCGCCACGGCCACCCTGGCCCCGTAGCTGGCCAGCCGCAGGGCAGTCGCCCGGCCGATGCCGGAAGAGCCGCCAGTGATCAGGATGACTTTATCCCGAAATCCATCGATCTTCATGCACCACCACCATGAACCGGCACCAACGGACCTATTCTTTCAGGCACGGAGAGAGTAGGATCTTCCTACATGAACGGCCAGATAATGCCCAGCCTGGAGGACCTGGCGGCCAAGATCGCCCGCATGGTCGAAGAACGGGGCTGGAATCAAGAAGAATTTGCCCGCCACACCGGCCTCAACCGCCAGACGGTGCGCCAGATCCTGCTACGCAATGGCGGCCGGCGATTGAGAAACGGCACGATCAGTCGCTGCGCTAAGGCCCTCGGCCTATCCGTCAATGAATTGCGCAGCTTGCCGCTGGAACGTTTGTTGACGCGAGTCAACGCCATCACTTCGGCGGATTGCGACGCCCTGCTCCGCCGGCTCTACAATTCTGCGACGCAACCGGAGCTATTGGCCTGGCTGGAGCGCAACCCGGAACGCGCCCGCCAATTGAGTCCGGAAGAGATTGACGAGCTTCTGTCCGTTCAGGGGACTGGCGGGCCGCTGACCCGAATCGGAGTGGAACGCTACGTCGAAATCGTGGAACGCAAACGCAAGCTCATCCAAGAGGTTCATGTCGTAGCTGGTACGGAGTACCTCGAGTTGTTAGAAAAGTTCGTCGGTGTCCTGTACGAAAAGGTGCAGCCCTACCGCGAACGAATCGGCTGAAATGCTCATTTAGAGAGTGGCCGGCAAGCCAATCGGGAGTCGCAAAGTGGGATCGGAGCAACCGGAGCGCCAAGCTCAGGCCGTGGCCTATTTCCAGCAGCTGCAAGACCGGATCTGTGCGGCCGTGGAGGCGCTGGATATCCGAGGCCGGTTTCGGGAGGATAGCTGGCAGCGACCCGAAGGCGGAGGTGGCCGCAGCAGGGTGTTGAGCGGCGGTGCTGTTTTTGAGAAAGCGGGAGTGAACTTCTCAGAGGTGTCGGGAGATCTCGCACCGGACTTTGCGGCGCAGATCCCAGGCGAGGGACGCCGATTCACGGCAACCGGCATATCGCTGGTGCTTCATCCCGAGAGCCCGCTCATCCCCACAGTGCATGCGAATTTCCGGTATCTCACCAAGGGGGCGATGTGGTGGTTCGGTGGTGGCGCCGATCTGACCCCGTACTACGCTTTTCGCGAAGATGTGATTCACTTTCACCAGGTGTGGAAACATGTCTGTGATCGGCATCACCCGATCATCGAGTACGCGCGGCTCAAGAACTGGTGCGACGAGTATTTTTACCTGGCCCACCGTGGCGAGCCTCGCGGCGTGGGAGGCATTTTTTTCGACTATCTGGAAGGGGATTGGAGCGCTCTCTTTGCCTTCGTTCGCGATTGTGGTGATGCGTTCCTCGAAGCCTATCGGCCGATCGTGGAGCGGCGCAAAAACTTGCCGTACACCGATCGCCAGCGGACGTTTCAAGAGTTCCGGCGTGGGCGTTATGTGGAATTCAACCTCTTGATTGACCGCGGGACAATTTTCGGCCTGAAGACCGGCGGCCGGGTTGAATCCATTCTGATGTCGCTGCCGCCGGTGGTACGCTGGCAGTATGATTACCGCCCCGAGCCGGGCTCGCCGGAGGCGGAGCTATACGAATATTATTTGAAGCCGCGGGATTGGGCTGAGGAAGTTTGACGGGGGCTCATTCGTTTTCGAAAATACTCTCGAGGTCTCTGGAGGCGTGAAGAACACGGATGATCTCGATCTTTTGTGCGGCTGGTCGATTGAGAATCAGGTGCTGCCTGAAGCCCCTTACGGGCCAAACTCGGAGTTCAGCCAGAGCAGGGTTTTCTGCGTTCCATCGGTTTACGATTTCGGGCTTAGAGGCCAGAAAATCCAATGTCTTGTCCGCTACCTCAAGAAAGCGATCCGAAGTAGCCAGACGATCCTGCGCGAGATAGTCGGCGGTTTCTACCAAGTTTTGCGTGGCATTTCGGCAAGGCATGCGCAGCCGCAATTTGCTGTAGCTGTCCCCAGCCGCGCTTCCCCTCAATTCCTAACCCGTACCCAGATCGGCGATGCCCATGCCATTTGGCCATCCTTCTGGACCACCCGCACGTAATAATAGCTCGGCGTCTCCCCCTTGCGCGGAGCCGGGTCTTCCCAATGGAAGCGGCTCTCGGCGGCATCCTGGCTCGGCCGTTCCGTGTGGCTCACCTCGCCATTTCGCAGGATTTCGACCCGGTCAATCGGACTGGTGCCCAGTACGGTCACTTCCAGGCGCGGCTGCGATGTCCGTACCTCGTCCCCCATGATGCCCAGCGAACCCATGCGAACATCGAGCACAATGTTATCGGTGGCCGCGTAGCTGTGCCGCTTGCGCATCGCATCGACCAGCCCTTTGCGGCTAAACTCCTCGGCCAAAATGCAGGCATAGCTGACATGCGTGGAGATGTGGTCGCTCGACGCCTGGAAACCGAGACGGTAGCCTTTTTCCAAGGCACGTGATACATAGCCGTCCGGTTTGAACGACGTGTGGATGATGTCGCTTTCAGCATCGACAATCCGCGGGGCCCCGGGAGCCTCAAAGGAAGCGTGGAAACCCTGGAAGATTTCGACAAACGGCTCGAGGCCGCGGTCGATTTCCTGCTCCCAATTCGTCCCCTGTCCGGTCGCCGAGGTATGCAGCGTGCAGATTCCGTCGGTTTGCCGCAGGTACGCATACAGGCGGCCAGTGTCGTCGGCCATCTGTTTTGGGATCGCTGGCTGCGGCAAGGGGAGCGTGCGGTGGCCGCGTTCCGTCCAGATGACGTTGCGGTGCCCGTTCGGATAGGGGACGCTCCGCTCATAACCGTACATCGAAAGGAAGGCCCCGGGGACGGTATAGAGGTCGTTGGCCTTCTGCGTTCGCCACCAGCAATATTCGTTGTTCTGTCCCATGTTGTGATCGCCGACCATGACATAATCAAGGGCGGCAGCGTCCAGGGCATAACGATGCAGGTCCATGAGCGAGCCGTCGCCGGCCCCATCGGACGAGATATCGGTGTGCCGGTGCAAGTCGCCACGATAGATGTGATACGTCTTGCCTGCCGTCTCGATTTTGTAACTGCGGATTCGGGCGACCTGTTCTTTTTCGTTCGGATGGATGAGTGCCGTTGCCCCGGTGGCCGGCAGCGGGCTCGGCTTGAATTTGGACTCCGTGCGGGGCAGAGCATTACCAAGCCGGCTCACGGCAATGCTGTGATTGCGCGGGCCCATGGCTGGCGGCACCGAGCCACGGTGGTCGCTGGCATAAGCGAAATAGACCTGGCCATCGCGGTCGCGCTGGGAGCTGGTGCGCATGTCGTTGCGGCCCCCCGAATCCGGCAATTCAAATGGAGCCAGCCAACGATCTCCCAGGTAGGCCGTGGCATAGACATCCCAGCGCCCCGCGGCAGCCCAGCCATCGGCGCGCGGATTGCGTGCCATGCGATGCCGAAATGCCAGCCACATCCGTCCGTCGCTGTCCACCTGAAGCTGGGGCAGCTCGTTGAATTCCTTCATGGCGGGAGGCAAGATCGACTCGAAATCGGCCGCCGGCTCCAGCCACTGCCCGTCCACCAGGCACTTGCTGCGAACCGACCGGGATTGATAGAGGCGCGTGCCGCCGGTGTTCTGGTACAGGTAGCCGCTGTCCTTCCCCCATTGCGCTCCGGATTCATCCCACGCCGCCCAGAGCCGTCCCTCGCGATCGCAGGCCAGATTGATGTGAGCCTGGAAAAGCCGGCTCTTTTCCGGCACCAGCACTTCACCGAGCACCGGCTTCGGTCCTCCGCTGAGGCTGCAGACGCGGACGCCGTACGAGCCCGCTTCGTAGCTATCCCAGCCCACCCAGACGCGATCTTCTTTTGGATCGGCGGCGATGCTGGGGTTCCAGTCGTTGGCCTTGCTGTTGCTGACGCGGATCGGCTCGTGCCAGCCCTCGCCATCGGCACAGCGTGCGAAGATATCGGATTGGCCATTTCGGAACCCTTGCCAGACGAGCCAGGCTCGGCCGTGTTGGTCGGTGGTCATCGAGTGCCAAATGTCCGGCCCGGCATCCTCGGTTAGACGGATTTCCGGGCCCCATTTTCCGTTCTGGTAGGATCGGCCATAGAGGTCCCAATTGTGCTGGCGTTGACTCGACCAAACGATCCAGAGCGTGTCATTGTGCGTGCCGGCCAGGGCCACCCGGAAATGATCGCCCGGCCCCGCGACTTCCGTAGGGTCGGACCATGCTCCGTGCGGGCCATCTCGCTCCACCACCAGGACGCGATCCTTCTCCTTCTGGTAACTGACCCAGGCCAGATAGTGTTGGCCGGTTTTGTAGCGAACCCAGAAAGCCGGGTAGTCATCTTGTACGGGATCGGTCGCCTTCGGCGGGGCGGGAGGACGCAACACGGTTTCCGTCGGCAGCCGGTCGACCCGTACGGCGCCATCCAGAAAATACTTGGGCTCCCCCAGCCGGAGCGAAGCGGCTTCGAACTTCACCTCGCCCTTGGGGAGCGTGAGCGTGACCGCTGGGGAAGCTCCACGCACCGTCAAGGTGACCCCGGTCGGCCAGGGTTCGAGATCCGGGGGCGTTTTGGGTTTGCCGGTGGCGGGCTGAATGGGAAAGCGGTGCTCCGGGGCAATGTATTTCCGCGTACTCACCTTCCAGCCAGTCTTGCCTTCGATCACGTCCTTGGGCTCGAAGCGCCAGCCGGCCAGCTCGGCGACTTCACCTCCGGAGACGGCAACCTGTCCGCTCCAGTCAGTGGACTCTTTATCCCGAAGTCCCAAGGTGACGCGAACGGTATGCGTATCGGACTCGGCTGGACGCATGGCCATAACCGCGGCACAGACGACGGTGAACGCCAGGGAAGCAGCCACGAGACGGCGATGACGGCGAAGCATGAGGGGGTTCCTTTCCGGTCGAGCGAAACGCGGAGAGACTCGAAGGATCTCGTTGCCTGACTCAGCGGTTGTATGAATTCTTCCTGAAGAAGTCTCAAGAATTGGCGGTGAATTTGGAGTGCAGTGGCTCGATACGGCTTTGGCTGGTTGGATGCTTGGCAGCCAGCGGCCTGGCTTGGTTCTGAGCAACGTGCGGGGCCGACATCCCCAATCGCAAAGCGAGGGATAAGCTTAACGGAGGACCAAAGCAGCACACCCATCCAATCCTTGCGGCGATGGACCGCCCGGTGGACGATTCGACGCCAAGTTTCGAGGGTCGAGCTTGCGAGGAGGCTTTTTGATCAAGATCACCTGCCGGGTCGTTCGAATAAAAGCATGCCCAATCGTCCCTGCGCGCTGCACCGAACTGGAGCGGCGGAACGGACCGGGTGCGCCCCACCGCATTGGAGTGTTCGGCGTTCTCGATTACCCTGCTTCTCCGGTCGCTGTGGACTGCGCAAGTTGTCCGGTCGCCTTGCTCAATCTGAACCCCATGGAAGGGGCGGCCCATGCGCCAACACCAATGGATGCTTCCGAGCATGCAGCGCCGGCTCGTGCTCCTGGCATTTGCAGCCATGTCCTGGGACATGCCGCCGTTGTATGCCCAGCCGCCCGGAGAGGACCCCGCTCAAGAAATTCGTCTGATCTTGAAAGCGCCCTTTCGGGACTTGGGAGCGCGGGATCGGCTCCTGAAAGCACAGATAGAGGCGTTGGATGGCGTCGGTGACTTGGCCCGGGCTCTGGTGCTGCGGGAATGGCGCGATCAAGACCAGGACCACCGCGTGGCAGCCATCGATCTTCCCAACCGAATTGCCTTGGCCGGGCGATTCGAACACGCGGTGCGGGAGGTCCTACACCAAGGTGATAACAGTAGCCGTCTGGCCGTGCTGAGCCTGCTGGCCGAGATGGGGACGAAGACCCACGGCGTCGGGACCAAGCATGGCATCGCCCGCGGCTTCGGACCTGACCTTCTCCAGTTAGTCCGGAGCCGTGAGACCCAGCTCAGTGCCACAGCCTTGCGAACCCTGGGACAAATTGATCCCGGTGCGGACGTGGCCCTTACTGCCTTCAGTGCGGTGCTGTCTGCCGAGGATCCCAACCTTCGGCTCGCAGCCGCGGATGGCCTGGTTTGCTGGATACGGTGGCAGGCCCAGCTGGCCACACGCTCTTCCGAACCGGACGGCGTGGAAGTAAGCTGGTCCACGTTTGTCGCCACAGGACAGGCGATCGTGCATCTGGCGGCGCGGGGCCTGGCTGCCGAGCAGCCCGAGATCCGCCGCCGTTGCGCTCAGGCAATCGGCTACGTGGCGACGGCATTGCACACCCGCCTTCTGGCAACGCGTTCCTTCGAGGCCAGCGAAGACCCGGACAGCTTTCAACGCTGTGCGGAACAACTGGTCCCGTTGATGTTGGTCCTCAAGGATGAAGGGCCTGCACTGCTGCACGCGCTGGCAGATGCCGATGGCGAAGTGCGCTATCGGATCGGCTGGGTCTTGGAAGATTTGGTCCTGCCGCGTGAGCTGCTCTTGCCGCTGGCCCAGCGCCCACCGGGCGATAGGACAAACTCCGCATCCGGGGAAATCATTCGGCCATCCAGCTTTTCTGCCGCCGTCTCCTTGACCGACGATCCAGAGGCTGTCCAGGGTACTGTCCAAGTCCTTGCGGTTCAATTGAGCAGCGCGGACCTCGAGGCGCGGCGGTCAGCGATGGACAACTTGGAAAACCTGGGACAAGACGCATCATCGGCTATCCCGGCACTCGTGGGAGCCCTCAACGATCCCGATAAGTTCGTCCGATGGGGAGCAACTCGGATTCTCGGCAAGTTTGGCCCAGCCGCTGGGGAAGTGGTCGCCCTGCGGCTCGCACTGCTCCTGACGGATAGTGATTTGGATGTCCGGCTGGCAGCTGTCGCTGCCCTGGAGCGTCTGGGGCCGGCGGCCCAGCCCGCAACGGCGGATCTTTGCCGAACCCTCAGTTCGACGGACGCCGAGCTGCGCTTGGCGGCCCTTCGAGCCCTGAGAACAATCGGAGACCCGGACGAGCATGAAGCCATCGCCGAAGTGTCGTTGGCGCTGCGCGACCCGGATTTCCGCGTCCGGCTCACCGCGGCCCAAGTTCTGGGGAAGTTTGGTCCGGCCGCCCGTGAAGCCGTACCGACGCTGTGCCAGTTCCTTCAAGACAGCAACTTCGAGCTGCAAAGAGCAGCCAGCGAGGCGCTCTTGAACATTCTGCGGCCTGGGAAAAAATAACAAGCAGGGTAGTCCATAGTCCGTAGCCAGCCTGCCACCGAGCACGGACTACGCACTCTTCGTGAGGTGCTTGTTATCCATGGATCCGCAGCCGATATCGTTGGCCGGCCGCCATGTCCGGCTGGAACCGCTCACGCCTCGGCATGCTCCCGAGCTTCTTGCGGCATTGAATCTCGATCCATCCGTTTGGCAGTGGCTTCCCGTCGCGCCGCCAACCACGCTGGCCGAGATGGAAGCGATGGTGGTCGCCGACTTGCAAGCGCAAGCGGATGGGGCCAAGCTGATCTTCACACAGATCGAGGCACCGACGGGACGCATCGTCGGCAGCACGACCTACCTGGACATCAGCCGCCGGGATCGCCGCCTGGAAATCGGCAGTACCTGGATTGCGAAAGCGTGGCAGCGGACGGGAATTAACACCGAGGCCAAGTTTCTCCTGCTCCGCCACGCCTTCGAGGATCTGGGCGCCGTGCGCGTGCAGTTGAAGACCGACCGCCGCAATCTTCAGTCTCAGGCTGCGATCGAACGCCTCGGAGCGGTCCGCGAGGGCATCTTGCGCAACCACATGATCGTACAGAATGGCTTTATTCGGGACTCCGTGATGTACAGCATCACGAACGAGGAATGGACGAGCGTAAGAACACATCTGCAAGCCAAGCTGCTAAGATGACAACAGGACAGGATGTCCGAGCCCGAATGGTGCATCCTTTTGCGCATGTTTCGGGCTCAAAATTCCTGTCATGGACAGGCGATCGAGACGGGCAGAGACGGCGAACCATGCGTGATCGGAAAATTCAACTTTCAGCTAGCTTGTCGGCGTTCTTTCTCCTCGCCGCTTGCACCCAGGCGGCGGAAGAACCACGGACCGCCGACGCCATTTACCAGCAAGTTCTCCGCTCCACCGCCTGGGTCCGCGTCTACCAGGAGAACAAGCTTCGCAAGATGGGCACTGGTTTCCTCGTGGATCGGGCTCGCAAGCTTGTGGTCACCAATCAGCACGTCGTCGATAACCAGGAGTCGGTAGAGGTCGTATTTCCGCTCTACCACGGAAGCCTGGCGATTGCCGACAAAAAGAATTATGTCCGCTATGATCGCCCCATCCGCGGCTGGGTTGTAGCCATGGATCCGAAACGGGACTTGGCGGTGATCGAGCTGGAAATCGTGCCTCATGCGGCGGCGGCAATGCGGTTGGCGGCGGACAGCGTTGTTCCCGGTGAGCACATCCACTTGATCGGTAACCCCGGAACGAGCGAACTGCTGTGGGTGTACAACGCGGGAACGGTTCATCAAGTCTCGAGCCGCCGAATCGAAGATCATCGGAACGGGCGCGTCCTGGATGCGATGGTCGCCGAGGTTCGGACGCGGGCTTCCGTCCGGCCGGGGTACAGCGGCGGCCCAGTCGTCAACGATCGCGGCGAGTTGGCCGGGGTGGCTACCATGAGCAACCCCGCGGCCCATTGGGCATGGTGCGTAGATATCACGGAAATCAACGATGTGCTGCGGCTCGTCCGCGATCATCCGAAAGCTGCACAACGGTTGTTGAATCCGCGCTCGGCCATCGATTCCCGAGATCGCGAGGCGTATGATCGCAAATTCGGTCCGGCTGATCAGGGCATCGCTCGGTGGAGCGAAGTGCTTCAGCGCGATCCGCAGAACGTCGCCGCGTATCTTCACCGAGGCGCGGCTTTCGCCCGCCGCCGAGAATGGGCCAAGGCAGTGGCGGACTTCACCGCAGGGCTGCACTTGGCTCCAAGCGACACGCCCTTCTTGTACAACAGAGGCCTCGCCTACACCCAGCAGGGCTCAGAGGATTTGGCGCTTGCCGATTTCAATGCAATTCTCCGCATCGAGCCGAAAGACGAACTGGCCTACCTCGACCGGGGCTTGCTGCATAGCCGAATGGGTAGACACAGCTTGGCCGTTGACGATTTTGAACAGGCACTCCGGCTCGATGCACAAGAAACAGCCGAGCATCCTGACCATCACCCATTGGACAGCGAGGCCGGCATGAGACTGTCAGCCAAGCTGGACTATACGAAACTGCTGTTGCCCGATCCGCCCTACGCCGCAGCATTCCATTCGCTGGCGTGGGTTTGGGCCGCCAGTCCCGATACAAACCGCCGCGATGGAAAGAGTGCGGTCGAATTCGCCACCAAGGCGTGTCAGTTATCGGGGTGGAAGAACGCGACGTATCTCAGCACGCTCGCGGCAGCCTACGCAGAGTGTACGAACTTCACCGAAGCAATTCGCTGGCAAAAGCAAGCAATTCACCTGGCTTCCGAAACCGAGAAGAATGCGTTTCGGTCCCGCCTTGACCTGTTTCAGTCCGGCAAACCGCTGCGAGAAAAGGGAAGCTGAAAGAAGGAAAAAGAAAGGGCAGGAGAGCATGACGGATACCATTCCGCTGTCCGCTCTCCCGGACCCTTCCCTCGTGCGAGTCAGTCCTCACGTCATTCACAACGACTCGGAAAAGGATACCAGGTCGGACATGAAGAACTTATGAGAAAGTCTCCGATCGGTGCCGCAGAACCGCGCTCCCTCCTCCTGCCGTTCTAACCTTCTCGCTTCTTTCACTTTATACGCCAACAACCTGGAATAAGCGGGGGTTTTGGCGCGCGATCCTGCGCTCGATTGGCGGTTCCGCACTCCATTCCGTGTCTAATCAACTAGCGGGTGTCATCAGCCCTGGCCATTTTCTGTCAAGCCAAAATGCAGACCCAGGGGTTTGTATTTGAGGGTAGGGAGACAAGTCAGCAGTACAGGACCATGCACGTGACCAACGCGGTAAATGGTGAACCGGAGCAACTGATCCCACTGGCCCGGACGGGGGACCGCCAGGCCCTGGGCCAATTGCTGGAGCTGTACCGCAACTACCTCATGCTGCTCGCCCGGCTGCAAATCCGCCGGCGGCTACAGAGTAAGGTGGACGCCACCGACTTGGTCCAGGAGACTTTCTTGAAAGCGCACCGCCATTTCGAACAATTTCGCGGTCACAGCGAAGGTGAGCTGGTAACTTGGCTTCGGCAAATCCTGCTCCTCAACGTGGCCAACTTGGTGCGGCATTACTACGGCACCCAGGGCCGCAACATTCGCCTGGAATGTGCCCTGGCCGATGAACTGGACCGGTCAGCCGAGCCCTGGGATGTGGGATTCGTAGCCAAACAAAGTTCGCCCAGCCAGCGGGCCATCCGCCGCGAGCAAGCGGTACTTCTGGCCAATGCGCTGGCAAAACTGCCTTCGGAGTATGCCGAGCTCATTGTTCTCCGACATCTGCAAGGGTTGCCATTCGCACAGGTCGCCCACCAGATGGGCCGGAGCCTCGACAGCGTGGAAAAACTTTGGGTGCGCGCCTTGGCCCGCTTGCGGCGCTTGCTGGGGGATGCGCCATGAAGCCAGATCAGTCAGGAGCCGGGAACCCGGAGTCCGGGGTCAGGGGTCAGGAATCAGAGGCCAGGGGGCTGGGGAGCGCCCGGGACTCACTGACTCCTGATTCCTGGTCCCTGACTCCGCAACCCGACGATCCGCGCTTGATCCAGGCGGTGCATGAGTATGTCCGTGCACGGGAGGCCGGGCAATCGGTTGGCCGGGAAGAATTCCTTGGTCGCCACGCAGCGATTGCCGGGCCCCTGGCCGAGTGTCTGGAAGCGCTGGAATTCGTCACCACGGTGGGGCCGCGGCTGGACGAGGCGCTTGCAGATTGCGCGGCGGCCCCGGCCATGTCGGATATAGCTACGCCTCTAGGCGATTTTCGGCTGGTGCGCGAGATCGGCCGGGGCGGCATGGGCGTTGTCTACGAGGCCGAACAGCTCTCGCTTGGCCGGCGCATCGCCCTGAAGGTGTTGCCGTTTGCCCTGACCCTGGACCCCCGGCAGCTCCAGCGGTTCAAGACCGAGGCGCGCGCAGCCGCCCATCTGCATCACTCGAACATTGTGCCCATTTACTCGGTCGGCTGTGAGCGCGGCGTTCACTTCTACGCCATGCAATATATTGACGGCCAGCCGCTCTCGGCCGTCATCGTAGAACTGCGGCGGCTGGCCGGTCCTGGGGGGATGGCAGGACGCCCTGACAACCAACCAACAGGACCGTACCTCCCTTCGGCCGTCGAGCGCCCGGAAACTTTTGTCGACGCTGCCACCACGCCGCGCACGGCCGGCACGACATTTCCTTCCGCCAGCGGTCCAGCCTTTTTCCAGGCGGTGGCTCAGTTTGGCTTCCAGGCAGCCGAGGCCTTGGAGCATGCCCACCAGCGCGGCGTGGTGCATCGGGACGTCAAGCCGGGCAATCTGCTCCTGGACATCACCGGCCACCTGTGGGTTGCGGACTTCGGCCTGGCGCAGTTTCCGAGCGATGCGGCACTCACGATGACCGGCGATTTGGTCGGCACGTTGCGTTACATGAGCCCGGAGCAGGCTCTGGCCCGCCGCGGTCTGGTGGACCACCGTACGGATCTCTACTCGCTGGGGGCAACTCTATATGAACTGCTGACGCTCGTACCTGCCTTCGATGGCCAGGATAGGCAGGAGTTGCTACGTCAGATCGCCCTCGATGAGCCGCGCCCACCGCGCCAGCGGAACCGAGCCATTCCGGTTGATCTGGAAACGATCGTGCTCAAGGCGATGGCCAAGCGCGTGGAGGACCGCTACGCCACGGCTCAGGAGTTGGCGGACGATCTGCGGCGGTTTTTGGATCAGAAGCCGATTCGGGCGCGGCGGCCCGCGCCGTGGGAACGAGCCGCCAAATGGTCGCGGCGGCACCGCGCAATCACCACCGCAGCCGTCGCATTCCTGCTGCTGGCGTCGATTGGTTTCGCGATCAGCACCTTGCTGATCGCCCGGGAGCAGCGCGCCACCGCGACGCAGCGCGACCTGGCGGAGGCGAACTTCCGGCAAGCCCGGCAAATGCTGGACTTTTTGGCACAAGTGAGTGAGGAGGAGTTGGCAGACCAGCCGGCGGTCCAGGACATTCGCCGCAAGCTGCTGGAGGCTGCGCTCGAGTACTACGAAAGCTTCATCGAGCAACACGGCCACGATCCTTCGGTGCGGGAAGAGTTGGTTGCCAGCCATTTGCGCGTGGCGAATCTGTTGCAGGAAATCGGCGCCCGCGCCGATGCCGTGGCCGCGGCCCTGCACCAGGCGCGGCAAGTGCAGCAAACGTTGGTCCGCGATCGTCCCACCGATCCTGAATATCTCAAGGGGCTTCGCGCAATCGACCAGGGCCTACGCCAATTGCGCAACCGCAGCCATCTCCGCTTCTTGGTGCAGCCGGCTGTCCAGAAAGAGCTCGAGCTTTCCCACGAACAGCGACAGCAAGTTGCAGAGCTGGTTGACAAACGACGCGAAGCCGTGCGCGACCCGCGCAATGCGAATGATGAGGAATGGCGTGCTCAACTCGAAGAGCTGGCCGAACAGGAACATCGGCTGGAGCAGCAGCTGAGTCCGCAGCAGCACCGGCGGCTCGAGGAGATTGAATTGCAGCAGCTGGGTCCCGCCGCATTGGCGAGCCCTGCCGTGATCGCGACCCTCGGGCTCACAGATGGACAGGTGGAGCAGATCGAGGCGATCCTGGGCGACCCACCCCGGCCGCCCCGCGGCGGTCCCCGGCCCGGCGGCCGTCACCCCGACGGCAGCAGAAGACCCGAAGAGTTCCGGACAACTCTCTGGGAACGATTGCACAATATGCTGACGGCGGAACAGAAGGAAGCGTGGAACCGCCTCATCGGCGAGCCCTTCGCGGTGGAAATTCCCCCTGGACCTGCATGGGACTATGCCTTTCGGCCAGCGCGCGGCCTGAGAAAACCTCCGCCCATGCGCGGGAGGCCGGGAGATTGAAGCCTCGCTTCCTTGGACGTTGGCTTTGGCGAGAGTCGCCGGAACAATGCAGTTTTGCGAACGACCGCCAAGAGAGAAATCGATCGACCACCACTTGCAGAGGAGCGCGAGACCCATGAACCGTTGCCCCAGAGTTGGAAGCGTCATGTTGCTGGGCTGGTTGGCGCTCTCCGGCATCGGCTCCGCCGCGCCGCCGGCTGGAGTTGAAGAGGAGAGAGCCCCTCTCAAACCCGCTACGGAGCGCACGTTGCGCTTGCCGGACTCGCCCTATTCCTATGTCGCGCTTGATCTGCCTGCGCACTTCAACACACGGGCGGCGCGGCAATTCGATAACATGCCAGCCAACAACCCGGTGACCGACCACGGGGCGACCCTGGGCCGGGTCCTGTTCTACGATACCCGCCTGTCGGTGAACAACACCATCGCCTGTGGTTCCTGCCATCTCCAGAGCCGCTCTTTCGTCGATTCGCGCCGCTTCAGCAAGGGTTTCGAGGGACAGCTCGGCGACCGCAATGCCATGAGCCTCGTCAACCTACGCTTCTATCCCCGTGGCCGATTCTTCTGGGATGAGCGGGCTCGCAACCTTGAAGAACAGGTACTGATGCCGATTCAGAGCCGGACCGAGCTGGGCCAGGACGTAACGAGGTTGACCGAAATTCTCGCCCAAGATGCACACTATCCTGAGCTTTTCCGCCGTGCATTTGGTGACAGCACGATCACCCGAGATCGGCTCGCCAAGGCCATTGCTCAGTTCCTCCGTGCGCTGGTCTCGTATCAATCGAAATACGACGAGGGCCGAGCTCAGGCACGATTGCTGCGGGAAGACTTCGCGAACTTCACGGCCCAGGAAAACCGTGGCAAATTTCTCTTCCTGCGCGATTGCGCTACCTGTCATTTGCCTCGTGGGCAGGACGCACATTTCATCATGACCCGGCCGCTCAACAATGGGCTGGACGCCGATGCGAAGCACAGCGATGGCGGCGTGGGCGATCTTACCCTGAACGGAACCCAATTCGGACTGTTCAAGTCGCCTTCCTTGCGAAACGTCGAATTTACCGCTCCGTACATGCACGACGGTCGATTGGCCACGCTCGAGGCAGTCATCGATCACTACAGCAAGGACATCAAACCGCACGCCAATCTCGACAACCGGCTTCGACGCCGCCGCAATCTTGACGATGATCAGAAGGCCGCTCTCGTTGCTTTCCTAAAAACGCTGAGCGATCACAAGTTTATCGCGGATCCAAAGTTCGCCGATCCGTTCCAATGAACATACTGGCTTATCCGCAAAGGAGTCAAACGATGCAGAAGAGAACATGGTATGGGGCGTCGATCTTGGCCCTCACGCTGGCGTGGTCAGCGGGGGCACAGCCACCCGACGGCCCTGGAAGGCGGCCGGGGCCCGGCCGGGGGTTTCCTCCGAGCGGCGGGATCGAACGCATCCTGGACGATCTGAAGCTCGCGGACAAGAAACTGGAACAGGCCCGGGCCGCGGTCCGGGTTTACCAGGACAACGTCCGCAAGCTCGTGGGGCTGGCACGCTCGGAGCTGCTCCTGAAACTCAAGGAGACTCTCAGCGAGGACGAGTTCAAGCGGTTTCAGGATGGCCTGAATCGGCCCGCCGTGCTGGCTGATGGTCGCGGACGACGTGCTGGCGGTAATCGAGGAGTCAGCGTGAACCAGATCGTCGAACGGATCTTGTCCTTCGACAAGAACAAGGACGGCAAGGTCGCCAAGGACGAACTTCCCGAACGGATGCAGAATCTGATTGAGCGGGGTGACACCAATAAAGACGGTGTCCTCGACTCTGCTGAGATCAATAAATTGGCGACCGAGCTTGCCCGGGATAGAGACACTCGGTTGTTCGATGGCCGGGGCGGTCCGGGCGGCGGATTCCGCGGCGGTCCCGGTCGGGGGCCCGCTCCCGGCAATGGCTTTGATCGCGTGCTGGCCGATCTGAGCCTTTCCGAGCAAAAGCGGGCGACCGCCCAGGCCGCCATCAAGGCCCACCTGGACAACGTCCGTAAGCTGACGGAACTGGCCCGTGCCGATCTGTTGCTCCAGATGTCGGATGTCCTGAGTGCCGAGGAGTCCAAGATCTTCAAGGCGGCCTTGGAGCGTCAGCCGGACTTCGGTCCTCCCTTTGCCGGCCGCGGCGGCCGGTTTGCCAGACTAGAGCCACCCGCTGCCAATCCACGGTCGCAAGAGCTAGAAAAGCGGCTCGATCAGCTCCAGCAAGACTTGGAAAATCTGCGCCGCGAAATTCGCCGCTAAACACGGCGTGGCGGTTCGCCGAACCACGCGGTTCGGCGGACCGCAGCTATCCCCAGCACACTAACCCGGTCTGGAAGGAATTGGCCAGATCGCGGTGCTTCGGAAGCACACGGACCGCAAAACCATGCTGACCGCTCGACCGGCAGGGAATCGTGCCGGCAAACGTCCAGGTACTGCCGTCGTGAAGGCCATTGTGGCTCATGCTCACTGTGCGCGGGCTCGGAATCTCGCCAAAGGAATCGACCAGGCCGTGAAAGAGCTGGACCTCCACGTCCTCCGGGGTAAAGTTCCCCAGGTTGACGCGGGCATGGACCTGAAGTTCGCCGCCGACGTGCAAGGGATCCGCGTTCTTGGCGTCCACGGCGTCGATCTTGATCTGAGGCCAGCCGACACCGAGCCGTTTGCGCCACTGGGCCAGCTGCTGGGCCCGGCTCAAGTTGTCTGCCAGCAAGCTTTGGTACCGCTGATCCGACGGCCAATAGCATTGCTCGATATACTCCTGGACCATGCGATTGGTGTTGAAGACGGGGCAAACAGTACCCATCGCCTGCTTCATGACCCGCAGCCAGCCGCGCGGTAACCCGTCACTGGAACGAGTGTAAAAGAGCGGTACAATTTCCTGCTCCAGAAGATCGTAAATCGCCCGGCTCTCGACATCGTCTTGATAGGCCAAATCGGTGTATTCTTCGCCGGCGCCGATTGCCCAGCCATTGTTCTGGGCGTAACCTTCGACCCACCAGCCATCGAGAATGCTCAGATTGATGCCGCCGTTGCAGCAGATTTTCATGCCGCTGGTGCCGGACGCTTCCAGGGGCCGGCGCGGATTGTTCAACCAGACATCGATGCCCTGCGTCAGGTACCGGGCGACGTTGATATCGTAGTCCTCGATGAAGACAATGCGGCGGCGAAATTCAGGCCGGCGGGCGATATGGAGGATCTCGGCGATGAGTTCCTTGCCGCCATGGTCGCGCGGATGGGCTTTGCCGGCGAAAATGAGCTGGACCGGACGCTCTTTGTTGTTGATGATGGCCGCGAGCCGTTCGATGTTCCGGAAAATCAGCGTGCCGCGTTTGTAGGTCGCAAAGCGCCGTGCAAACCCAATGGTCAGCGTATCGGGATCGAGCACTTCTTCCGCGCGGGCGACCTCGGCAGGAGGCGCACCTCGACGCTTGAGCTGCGACTTGAGCCGGCCCCGGGCGAAGGCCACCAGGCGTTCCCGCCGCCGTTCATGCGTACGCCACAGTTCGGCGTCGGGAATGTGATCGACCCGTTTCCAGATGGCGTAGTCGGTCGGCCGATCTTCCCATTGGATGCCGAGATAGCGGTCGTACAGCTGAGCCATTTCCGGAGCCAGCCAGGAACGAGTGTGCACGCCATTGGTAATGGCACTGATCGGCACCTCCGCTTCGGGGATGTCGGGCCAGAGATTGCGCCACATCTTCCGCGAGACCTTGCCGTGCAATTTGCTGACACCGTTGGACGTGTTGGCCAAGCGAATGGCAAGCACTGTCATGCCGAAGGGCTCATTGTCGTCGCGGGGATTCTGCCGTCCCAAGCCCAGGAACTCGCTGCGGTCAATCTTGAGCTGGGGCAAATAGGCCGAGAAATAGTGGTCCACCATTTGTGGTGGAAAAACGTCGTTGCCGGCGGGTACGGGGGTGTGCGTCGTGAAACAAGTTCCGGCAGTCACTGCCTCGCGGGCCGCAGCGAACGTCAGATTCTTTTCTTCCATGAGCAAGCGAATCCGTTCCAGGCCGCAAAAGGCGGAATGCCCTTCGTTCATGTGGCAGACGGTAGGTACTTTTCCAAGGGCGCGCAACGCGCGAATCCCGCCAATTCCGAGGATCATTTCCTGGCGGATGCGCATATCGTTGTCGCCGCCGTAGAGCCGGCCGGTGATCTGCCGATCTTCGGGGCTGTTCTTGGTGATGTTGGCATCAAGCAGGTAGAGCGGCACGCGACCAACCTGGATGCGCCAGATCCGACACCAAACTTCTCGGCCGGGAAACGGCACGCTGATCAACACCGCCGTGCCGTCGTTGCGGCATTCCGGAACCAACGGCAAATTGAAGAAATCGTTTTCGGGATAGCTCTCCTGTTGCCAGCCATCGACGTTGAGATACTGCCGGAAATAGCCCTCCCGGTACATCAGGCCGACGCCGACCAGCGGTAAGCCAAGATCACTGGCGGCTTTGAGATGGTCGCCGGCCAATAGACCGAGTCCCCCAGAGTAAATGGGGATGCTCTCGTGAATGCCGAACTCGGCGGACAGATACGCCACGCGGAAATCCTGAGCCGTCGGATACGTTTCCTGGAACCAAGTGGGGCTCGTCATGTAGCCGTTGAGCGCTTCCTCGACCCGATCGAGGTGGACGAGGAACCCGTCGTCGCGCAGCAGTTGCTCCACGCGGCTCTGATCGACGGCGCCCAAGAGTTTGACGGGACTGTTTTCCACAGCGTCAAACAAGTCGTCATCGATACGGCGGAACAGCGAGACCGCCTCATGATTCCAGCACCACCACATGTTGTACGCCACGTGGTGCAACGCTTGCAGACGATCGGGAAGAAACGGTAAAACGGTGAACGTACGGATTGAACGGCCAGCCATCGACACCTCGCCTTTGACAGTGCATTGGTAGGATAGTGGGAATAGCCAGTTTTTCAATTGTGGCTATGCTAACCCTGCGGGCGAGCCGAGAGGGATGCTCTCTCGTTTGGAAACTCCATTCGCCACGAGGGTTACAGTGTGCGCACGGTCATAACGGGCGGTGCAGGATTCCTGGGATCGCACCTCTGCGACCGCTTCCTGAACGAAGGAAGCGAAGTGATTTGCATCGACAACTTCATCACCGGTAGCCCCGTGAATGTGGAGCACCTGCGGGGCAACCCGAAGTTCATGCTTCTCCGCCATGATATTTCCCACCCGCTAGAAATCGATGGCCCAGTCGATAACGTGCTCCATTTCGCCTCACCGGCCAGTCCGGTCGATTATCTGCGGCATCCCATTCCGACCTTGAAGGTGGGCTCGCTGGGAACGCACAACGCCCTCGGGCTGGCCAAGCTGAAAAAAGCCCGCCTTCTGTTAGCCAGCACCAGCGAAGTTTATGGCGACCCGCAACAGCATCCCCAGCGCGAAGATTACTGGGGCCATGTCAACCCCATCGGAGTCCGCGGGGTCTACGACGAGGCCAAACGGTTTGCGGAAGCGATGACGATGGCGTACCATCGCTACCACGGTGTCCAGACGCACATCGTCCGCATTTTCAATACGTATGGGGAGCGGATGCGTCTGGACGACGGGCGGGTGCTGCCCAATCTGATGGGGCAGGCACTGCGGGGCGAACCCCTGACCGTTTATGGCGACGGCTCGCAGACGCGCAGCTTTTGTTATGTCGCCGATCTCGTGGAAGGCATTTATCGCTTGCTAGCCATCGATTTCGCGGAACCGGTCAACCTGGGCAATCCGCACGAGGTCAGTATCCTCGATTTCGCCAAGGAGATCCTGAGCTTGACAGGCAGCCGGAGCCCACTCGACTTCAAGCCGTTGCCCCAGGACGATCCCAAAGTGCGCCGGCCGGATATCGAACGTGCCCGCCGTCTCCTCGGTTGGGAGCCCAAGGTCGACCGCCACGAGGGGCTGAGTCGAACCTTGGAGTATTTCCGGCAGAAGGTTCGAAGCAAAGCCGCCGAGGGATAAGGACGCGCAAAGCAAGAATTGAGGAACCATTTCCGCTCGGAAAGGACGACTGAGCGCGAAACGCAAGCGGGCGCCTCGACAAAGCAGCCCCTAACGTTTTCGTTGCCGGGGCGAGTCCGGCTGCTCTAACTGGGAAAGGAATTCGCGCAACTGATCCGCCTGGGGAAGATGCCAATCGGCCCCTTCATCATCGAGAACCGCCATCGGCTCGTTGTCGGGATTTGCCGGATCGGAAGAAGGACCGCTGACTTCCTCGGCCAATGGCAGCACATCGTAGGCTCCGCCCTCATCCCCCCGATCCGCCGCCGTGGCTAGCTGTCCGGGCGGCAATTCATACTCGACGAGAAATTGCATCGGCCCAATTTCCAATTGGTCGCCAGGCCGGAGCATCTGCCGTCCAACCACCCGGCTGCCGTTAACAAATGTTCCGTTGATGCTGTCGAGATCCTCGACGTTTACCAAGTCGTCGGCGATGTGAAGCAGACAATGACGGCGACTGACTTCCGAGGAGAGGATGCGCAAGTCGCAAGTGCGATGGCGGCCGACCACTGTGTCCTGGTGGTGCAGGTGCCAGGTTTGTTGCTTCGTGGTCCCCTTTTGCACGACTAATTTGACATCCATGGTGGGCGTTCTCACCAAAAGGGTCTTGCGGCGGGTTCTTCGTCTACCATCATAGACGGTCGCAAAAGTTTGAGCAATGGTTATTTGACGCCGGCTTCCCGGATCGCGCTACGGCCAATGCCATCGGGCGCAACGCAAAAGGCCCGCGGAAAAACTCCGCGGGCCTCTGGTAGCACAGCCCTTGGCGCAATACCCGGGTCACCTGCCGGCTGAGGGATCAAAGCTCCCCGGGATAAGGGGATTGGTCAGTGCCGGGGTTGCCTGCGCCTTTGGAACACTCTGGAACACCGGCGACAGCTTGAGGATGGAACCTTGGTCCCCGACAACCGTCAACTGGGCCGTCAGGTCCGCGCTGTTGGGGAGTCCGGATGCGACCTTGGTCTGGTAGACCACCTGATTGGACGAACTGTGTTCCGGGGTCTTCGTTGGTGGTGCCGTCAAAGGCACGCCCAAGGAAGCTAGTTTGCCTCGGATTCCGGTGGACTCGCCGCCACTAAATTCCGGGTCAGCTTTTGCCCGCAGCTTCGTGAGGACTCGGTCCGAACTGGCTTGTTGCTGCTTGATCTTGGCCCGCTTGCTGGCCACCGGCGGCACGTACTCCGCAGCGGTGCGCCGGCCCTCATCGAGGCTGAACGCCAACGAATGCTTGCGATCGAAGACAATGGTTTCCCGCCGCGTCGTCTGCCGGGGCGTTCCCTGGTGTTGGATGATTTCCAGAGTTGCTTTGCCGCCGAGCGGCCGGCCCCAGATCCGGCGAATGGTGACGTGGTATTCACCCGAAAACGCCTTCGGTGCCACATACGTTTCCCGCGTCATGTCGGAAAGATTGTCACCCAACAAGGTTCCTCCACCCGGCGTTTGTCGCTGCAAGAACGAACAGACGGTCCCAATCGGTTCCTTGACTTCGAGATCGAGGTCAGCCTCGCCTTGCCAGGTCAACTGAATTACCATATCCCGTTCGTTGAGACGGTTCACCGTTTGGAGCATCTGCTCCGCCTCGGCTTTGCGATTGCTGCGTTCCAGCGACTGGGCCAATTCTTTCAGTTTCCCAATCGCCTTCAGATGAAGTTCCTGGTTATCGACCGGCCAATCCTGGCGCAACAGCGTGCCCGCGGCCCATTGCATGGCTTGGGGATCCTTGCCCAAATCGGCATAGATCAGAGCTTCTTCGTAAGCATCACTCACGTTCGGTTCAAGGAGGGAAGCCTGCCGGCAAAATGCCACGGCACGGTCGTAGCGTTTGTGCTCGGCCAATACCTTGGACGCACTCACGAAGCTCTGCGCATCGTTCGGTTCGAGATCGACCGCCGAAACCCGGGCACGCTCGATCTCATCCGGCGACCCACCGCTGGCCTCGAGCGCCATGGCCAGTGCGTCATAAACCCATGGCCGTACGACGATGCCCAGGCGCAAGTCGGCCTTCAGGAATTCCGCCAGGTGGTCCCAACGTTTATATTGGGCCAGGAAGTCTGCGACGGCGATGATCAATCCGGGATCTTCCACTCCTTTCGCCAGCGCTGCCTCCCAGATCTTCCTCGGATCCAGATCCTTCGCGGGTACATCCAGCTTCGGGGCGGCAGCCAATTTCTGCTTGTCCGCACCGTCCTGGCGTTTTTCGTCTGCACGAGCCTTGTTCGCCGCCAATGGTTCCTTAGGTGCACCCTGCGCTCGGTCATCAAGCTTGTCTCGGCTCTTGTCCCGCGGTCGAATGACGAGCTGGTCTCCACCCTGTCGGTTGAGAGCGCCCATGCCTCCCGGCGGACCGCCCTGGGGTGAGGTGAGTCCTCCTCCGAGGTTGGTGTGAATGCGCGAAGTTCCCTTGACGACGAGGGCGCGAGAGGGCGGATAGTAACCGAGGGAATTGAGCATTTCCTGGGGCAGCCGATCTTCCCCTTCTTCCTGATCGGGTGCGTTGATGCCTTGTCCTAAGGCACCGCCCGCGCGGGCCCCGCCAACGAGCTGTCCCGGCCGTGCCCACTCCTTCTGCTGCCCGACGACCTCACGAATGAGCTGGATGAGCACAGCGCTTTGGTCGCCTCCCTGGAAGCCGAATTGGCCGCCCAAGTTACCGAGCTGACCAAGTTGGCCGCCGCCGAAGCCGAGAGCCCCTCCGCCGACACCCAGGTTGACCTGGCCGCCGCCGAAGCCGAGCCCGCCGCCGCCGAAGCCGCCGCCCAAGCCGCCGAGCCCGCCGCCGGCAAAGCCCAGGGCCGCGGCGCCGCCCAGGCCAAGGGCGCCGCCCGCCAGGCCCAGGGCACCGCCGGCCAAGCCGAGGGCGCCAAGGCCCAGGCCGCCCAGGCCCAGAGCGCCGCCCACGCCCAGGGCACCGAGCGCTCCTAGGCCGCCCAGTGCCTGCGGCCCGCCAATCTGAAGTCCCAATCCCGGAGCTGTGCCAAGAATCGTTAATAGCTGGTTCACGGCAGCCCGGTTAAACGCATTCGGAATCGGAATGACCAGGTCGGCCACCGGATAGACGCGGACGACTTTCTCCGACACGGCCCTGCGCCCGGTAGTGATTTCGATGTAATCGCGCCGGACCAGGTACGTCGCGTTCACCTGGGCAGCGAGAAGACGGAGCACCGTGGCAAGGCTGACACCGACCATCTTCGGTAGCTTGACCGGCTGGTCTTCGATTGCCTCGACACCTTCGGCCTTGAAGGCGGCCGTATCGATCAAGATCGTGACATCGTAACGATCGCTGATGAACTCCAGTGCTTCGCGCAACACCGTGTTGGCCTCGATTCCTTTTTCGAGGTTCACCGGCTTGGCCAGCTTGTTTTTCATGGTTCGGATAGCCTGGAGCGTGGCAGGATCGTCTTCCGTGAAGCCGCTCGACTCGTACTTCTCCTTGCGGAGCCGGGTCAGCTCGCGCCAGACAGGTGCTGGCGGAAACTGAATGGGCGGTTCATCCGGGAAGGGAACATGCGACCGCTCGACCTGCATCATGGTGAGCAGGAAGCGTTCCTCACGAATGCGGCGGAGTTCTTGGATCTGACTCAGGTTGTTGGCGTTGAGGGCGATGTCATAACCGGCCGTCGCCGCGGTCGGCACGGGCCGCCCAGAGCTGACGGCGTCCTGCTGGATCGCCAGCGCCTGGAGATAGGCATCCTCGTACCGCGCCTGGTTCATCAGGGCGGAGAACGCCTGCATGCGGTACCGGGTGCGCTGCTGCTCGGCCGTGCGCGATTGTTCGATCTCGAAACGGCGGTTCGCATCGGCCAGTTGCCGCAGCTGCTCCTCGCGGTCCCGCTTGATGCGGGCGCCTTGAAGATCCACATTCCGCATGGCGGTTTCCAGGCGGTTACTGAGCAGGTCGCGCGTCCGGCTGCTGATGTCCGGATTGTCGCGCACGCCGGAATAGATCCGCTTCAAGAGCTCGTGAGCCGCATCCGGGTCGGTCTGCAAAAGCTGGCGCGCTTCGCGGAGTGTATCATCGACTACTTGCGTGACGCGCTGTTCCTCGACGGCCAGCCGCCGCCGCTGCTCCTGAAGGAGGTCTTCACGCTGACCGGCGGGCGCCTCCGGGCGTGCCGGCGGCAGCTTTTCCTCCGCCTGCGCCAAGCGGTTTTCGCCGTTCTTAGCGCCCGGTGGGGGGAGTTGGGCTTCGAGCTGCTCCTTTTTTAGCGTCCCCGCGCGCAACTTTTCGATGAGCTTCAGGCCAGCGTCGGCCTCCACGTCTTGGGGGTCGAGCCTCTTGACTTGTTCAAAAAGATTGTGAGCGGCTTCCAAGTTGTTCTGTCCCATCGCCCACTCGGCCTGGTCAATCAGCCCCGTGCGCGCCAACTGGCCTTGCTGATACGCGTAGGCCAGCGTCCGATCCGCACGGTTCAGGGCAGGCTGATCACTGCTGTTTTTCCACTGCTCCACCATGCTGACCAGGAAAAAGTTATCCGGTTCCGCGTCGGGAATGGCATCGGAGCCCTGGATGTGGATAGGGCGGCCGGCAACGGTTCCCTCGACGGAGTAGGTGATGGTTTGACCCGATTTGAGATGGCCCACCACGAGCGTCGGCGCATCGGCCCGCAGCGGCGGCAGCACGGTTGGCATCGCGTCGGCAATTTCGGGGCCAAACTGGACTCGGTCGGGGTACAGCACGGGGGTTGCGAATGCCCGGTCAAGGAGTTTTACCGTCTCGTTGGCGTCCCCGTTCGCAGGGAGCCGCACCACGGAGCCGCCGGTGCCCGTGGCCAGGCCGTGCAGGTTCATGGGATCGAGCTTCGGGCCCAGAGGCACCGAGTAAAAAGCGATGGTGTTCTTCACCATCTCTCGGCAGAGCTGCGCACGATCGCTGGCGGTGATCGGATTGTGCACGCTCATCCCATCGCCCAGGAAGATGATGACCTGCTGGCGGGCGCGATTGCCTTCGAAGCGGGCCATCGCCTTGCGGAGTCCCTCTTTCAGATCGGTGTCGCCGAGCGGGATCTCCTGTTTGAGGTCCGCCAGCGCTTGCTCGATCTGCGTCGAGTGCGCCGACTGGAAGCCACGGGTCAGATCGCGGGTCGCCGCCGGGGTGTTGACCGTCCAAATTGCCAGACGATCTTCCCCCTTCAAGGATTTTTGCAAAGCCTGCGTGAGCGCCCGTGCGGTGGCGAGCGGCGCGTTAGCCTGGCTCGCGGACGTGTCGACTATGATCAGGTAATCCCGAGGCCGAACCGGGCTTGGCTCCAGCTTGGGCTTGATTTGCAAGGCAAAGAGCGTTTCCCCACCGGTAGTTCGGTAGGTGAGTACGCTGGCCTTGGCAAACTTGGTCTGGGCCAAGTCATCGGTGATGTCCTCGTCAGCTTTCTCCGGGCTGACTTTGGCCTTGGCAGTGGGCCGCTTTTCCGGCGGCTTCTTGTCGACTTCTCCCCAAACGTGCGAATTCGTTAAGATGGCCGTCAGAGCCAAAACAGCCCCAACAACCCTGAGCCGGCGGACATAGGTCATTGCCCAGACTCCCCGTAAACGAAGTGAAGCAAATCGCCCTGCCTCGGATTGACCGATTACTTCTGGTCTGTCGTCAATTCTAAATCAGGAAAGGTTCTCTTTGCTAGTAAAATTCCCCTAGAACTCCTCGCCTTCCAGCCGAGCCAGCCGTACCAGCAGCAGAGTTGGTCTTCTTGGCACACCCGAAGACGAACGGGCCTGCCTGCAAAACTTGCGCATGTAGGCCGACGCGCTGCAACCGTTGCAGACACGATGGATCGGGTCGTGCTTTAGAAGCGGCCTTGGAACTGCTATAAAGAGAGCAAGCCGGAGCCACCCCAAATGTCCCAGCTGGGTGGCCCCGGTGCTGACATCCCCAAGATGTCCCCATCAAACTACTCTTGGCCAGTGGTACTGGTCAAGAGTATACTTATCTCCGTACGGATAACGCGTGCCTTGGCAAGCGGTTGTGGCTTCAGGCCTGGACGCGGGTTTTTCGCTTCGAAGGCGCGATCGATTGCAGCTGCGGCTGCGCTCGCTCCGGGAAGTTCCGAACCAATGGAGGCAGCATGGCTCACGAGCGAACCTTCTGGGACCCAGTAGACGCCAGCCAGAACAAGGCGACGTCCGGCGAACGCGCGGACAAGGACGATGCCCGGCAGCAGACGCTGCGGCGCCTCCGAAGCAGCGGCCACTGGCTCACCTTGCTGCGGGTGGCCCGTACCATTCCCCAACCGTTTACGCTGAATGACATTTCCGTGGCCGTGTGGAAAGCCTGTCCGGAGTTTTTCGGTATGCGTGGCTATCCGTACCCGGACAACCACAAGGTGCACTTCATCCTATATGGCCAACGAGGGCTCATCGCCAAGGGATTGATCCGAAGAATTCAGCAAGGCCTCTTCCGCGTGCCCGATGACGTGGATGTGGAAGTACTGGCAACAACCCAGCAGCAAACAACCGCAGAACCGTAATATCCGGAACACTGGATCGCAACCGGTAGCCCCGCCGGCTGGCTAGAACCTCAGGAAAACGGTGTTTGGAGCTTTGACTGTAGAGTTCCAGACACCGTTTTTTCGTGTGTCTTATCCACGGTCCCGTTCATGCTGTCTGCTGAGCGGCGGTTCGCAGAACCGCATGCGGATGTGCCCCCGCGCGGTTCTGCGAACCGCCGCTAAACCATAACGGACGCCTTCAGCCGGACCGTGTCGTAGATTCCCGATGGATCCGCTGGGTACAACATTTGCTCTCCATACGCATGTCTTGGCGCAGTAATATTTGAGAAGGAGGGCACCATGATTCGCAAGCTCAAGTCTGGTGAGTATCGCCTCTATTCGAGAAAGGTGAACCCGAAAACAGGGAAGCGGCGAAACCTGGGCACCTTCGCCACGCGCGAAGCGGCCCTGAAGCATGAGCGTGCTGTGCAGTTCTTCAAACACCGCTGAAATGAGGGTACTCCGATGGCGAACACCCCGCGCCTGCTCTTGCGGGCAGAGACGGCCGCAGACCTCATGAGGCCAAACCCCGTGTCGATACGCGATACGGCCACCGTCGCGGAAGCGACGGCCCTGCTGACCGACAAAGGCTTCAGCGGGGCCCCGGTGATCGATGAAGCCGGACGGCCCATCGGCGTGCTGAGTCGTGCAGACATCCTTGCCCATGATCGGGAGCGCCTCCGTTCCCCACCGTCCGGGTCGGAGTACTACATGGAAGCGGAGATCGCTCAGCGCCAGGCGACCGCGCCAGGCGAAAAGCACGCACCCGTATTGGTGTGCGACCTGATGACGCCGGCAGTGTTCTCGGTCGCGCCAGATGCCACAGCGGAGAAAGTGATTCGGGAAATGCTGGCGTTAAAGGTACACCGGCTTTTTGTGGTCGATGCTGGCGGGGTATTGATCGGCGTCATCAGCGTCCTCGATGTGCTCCGCCATCTCCAATCCGAGCCATGAAGCGGCCAACCAGATCCTGACAGCCGGATAAGGAATCAGTAAACCACCGTGAACCCCCCATCCGGTCGGACGAACACCGCCACAAGGCTCCAAGTTGGAACCCCCGCAGCTCTGCCGCGCTCTGTCCTTGGGCTTCCATCACGGTCATATACCTGCCAGACAACAGAGCCGCCACGATTCCAACTCATCTGCTCTGTCCAGACCAGGATGGTTTCGCCGTTGGAATTGCAGGCCACGGCCGGGTATTTCCGGCCCGGAGTCTCTCCCGGTGCAGCAATGGTCCGAGATCGCTTACCAGTTTCCGAATCGATGCGCGCATTAAAAACCTGTCCCTTGCTCTCCCAAGCAGCAAGGACGCCATGCACTGCTTCGGCGAAAGCTGCTGTGGTCATGGGACAGGAGGCAATGTCCCATTGGCTAACGCATTCCCCCTCGAACCGGGTCCCATGGTTCGTGGAGGTGAGCAGAAACATATCGCGGTGTCTGTGGTCCCTGGCGGCCCGGTACAGGAGGTAGACCCCCCCGTTGTTGCCGGCAAAGACTCGCAAGCCGCAGCAGCCACACGCACCGGTCCGCTCCTCGAAAGCAGCTTTCTCCGGCGCAAAACTCTTCCCCTCATCGGTTGACCGTGTGATCCAGACTTGCCGGTTTTCCTCTCCCTGGCTGCCCGGCCGCGGCGCATGCCAGGCCACATAGACATTTCCGACGTGATCAGCGGCCACGGAGCCGCCTCCATCGAGACCGAACGCGGAGTGGATGAGATTGCGCTGGGGCTCGAATGCATCGCCCGCATCGTTCAAGCGGCTGTAGAGCATCGGGGACGCTCCCCCAGAACCTTTGGGCTCCGCCTTGCCGGAACCATTCCAGGCGACATGGACGCGCTCGTGCTTACCAATCGCCAGGTGCGCCCCTCGAATATTGCCGATAGCGATCGCACTGCCAGGCTGAGAGTTGACCCGAAGCCGGCGCGAGAACGTCCTTCCAGCATCGTCTGAACGGACGTAGAAGATGTCCCCGCCCATCGGATCGCCGCTGAAATAGATCAAGTGCACGTGGCCCTTGCTATCGATGGCAAGTTGTGGCTGAATGCCGCCATCGGGAACGCGGAGGAGGGTCACCTTGGATACGGATTCGGGCTTCGCCCCTTCTTCTGCATCGAGTGGTACCGCTCCTGTTGATAATCCGGCCAGGATCACGAGCTGAATCGCGAACATCATTGCACCCTTTTTCCAACGAGTTAGCTGAACCGAGAAAGAGTCCCAGAGCGATTCCCTCGCCTCGACAGCAATCGAACCAAGGGTTTATGGAAGGCTACGAAATCATGAACCCGATGCCTATCTCGAAACCCCAACATTACTTTTGAAAGAATCGTTGCAATCGGCGGTGCCTGACGATAAGCTCGACGCCTGTTTCTGGGCTTCTTGGCGTTCCTGGGAGCGCCAACAGACGACACACCTCGGGAGGTATGCACCATGAGAAAGGTCCTTCTTGCTCTCGCCTTCGCAGTTGCGCTTGTGCCCGTGCCCAGCATTGCCCGTGCCGATCTGATCTTCGTGACCCAGTTGACCGGTGCCGGCGAAAACCCGCCGACAACGTCCCCAGCCCTTGGGGTCGCCACCTTCACGCTGAACACCGCCTTAACGGAAATCGACTTCAACATTTCCTTCGGGGTGGACGCAGGAGGTCCCCCCTTGACCAGTGCGTTGACCGCAGGGCACATCCACTTTGGCATGCCCGGCATGAATGGGCCCGTCATCCTGCCGTTCCCGAACCTTCCCGTGGGCATGACCTCCGGTACGTTTTCCGGTGCACTCACCGCGGCAAACCTGACTCCGGCCGGTTCCATCACGACTTTTGCCGACGCGGTGGCCGCCTTGGAGGCCGGCGATACCTACACCAATCTTCATACCATGAATTTTCCAGGTGGGGAGATTCGCGGACAGAACCCAGCCGCGGCGCCTGTTCCGGAACTGAGCAGTCTGACGCTCTTGGAAGTGGGCCTCCTCGGCCTCCTGGTCTACGTCGGACGGCTGCAGATTCTTTGCGCGGCGCCCATTTCGTGGCAGCCCTGATGATGTGCTGCTTGTTGAACGGGCCGTCAGTTGGACTCGGCCGCGCGGTCACAGTGCGAGAAGGACGCCGATGCGGATATCGCCGTCGGTATAGTAGGGATCGCCTCCACCATTGCGGCCCAGCCGCGTCGGACCGAGCCCACGGATACGGTACTCTTCGAGCAGTTGCCCGCTGCGTTGTAGGTCGGCGAAGAGTTGGTCGCGTTCGGCATCCACATCGGCGGCAATGTGGTGGGTGATTTGGCCAGTGCGGTGACTGATCCCCACGCTGCGATCAAAGGTCGCGGCTCCAAACCATAACGGCCGGCCGTCTTCATCGAGCTGTTCCGCATGCCAGAAGCGCACGTGGTGGCGTTGCCGGGGGCTGCTGCCGACCGGCCGTTCGAACGAAAGGTCTTGGCGGCGTCCCCACAGGTAAAGATTGCTCATGGGGGCGTCGGCATACGGTCGGCCACGCAGCACGCTGGTCGCAAGGTGCATGCTGGTTCGGAACGTGATGGGATCTGCCGGGTACCAGCCGGCCGCCACCAAGGCTTGCACGACCTCCTCACGGGCCCCGACCAGGGCCACGTTCAGCGGATCCCCTGCGATCCCCTCGGCCGTCTGCGTAGTCTTCGGAGCGTCCACCAGCGCAGGATGGCGGCTATGATGACGCCACCAGGCCGGCAGCATCAGATAGGCAAGCCCGAGGTAAGCAAACAGCAGCATGGTCAGCGCCCGCGTTCCACGCCGTATCCGGGGATGGCGGCTGGCCAGCCGATTGCTAGGTGCCGATTCCTGCTGGTGCACACTCACGGCTAATTCTCGCTTGGGCTGGTAGCGCGCCTCCCTTGCCGCTTCACGGCAGGGCGCGATCCGGCGGGCCCCGCCGCCTCATCGTATTTTAGAATTTGCCGACTTTTTAGTTGACAATGGTTCGGGCACGGTGTTTACTCGCCCATTGACTCGGTCGCCGCTTTTGAGCGTGAGGAGACGCTGGTCGGAACAACATCCACGATTGCGCTGGTCTGAAATTCCCTCCGTAAATCGGGGAACGTAGTTCACACAATTGGCGAAATCTCGCGATGCCCTGGGCCTGGTGCGAAGCCAGGACATGGCTCGCTTCCCAGGCTGGCATGCGCCGGCAGAAAGGAATGGCTCCTATGGGTCGGATGAGCGCATTGGTACCGCGCTGGAGCACCGCAGTTTTCACTCTCGGGTTAGCTCTCGTCGTGACCGCTCCGTGCCCCGCACAGGACTTGCAACAAATCGACAAGAGCACGATCACAATTTACGATTATTTCGAAGCGTTTCCGGGGTATGACGTGGCCAACTGCCTCGACAAGACGGCGGGCGGCACCCTGGATCAGTTCATTACCGACTACGCTTCCCACGGCGGCGGCACGGCTACGTACATCAGTTTTGACTTTGGCCAGCAGTATAACTTCCTGGCGATCCTCTATACCGATCGCACAACCAGCGGCGGCCCCAATAACAAATTCTTCGGCGGGACCTCCGACTTCAACACCAGCTACATGTTTACGTTCAGTAACGATCCCACGTTTGCAACCAGCGTCGCCCAGTACGTCGTTACCGTGAATCCTCCGACCGCACCGACCAGCGTGGACAGCTTCCAGACGCTGTCCATCCTCCCGGCCATTCCGCCGTGCGAATACGTTCAGTGGCAGGTTCTGGCCACCGGCTTCCAAAATCCGGGAGCTGCGGATTTTGCATTCTTTGGGAACCCTGCCCAGTAAGCCGGAGTAGACTATCGAACGGGACGGCCGCAGTCTGAAGGCATGAGGGAGGAGCGACGATACCGACCTGCCCTCCTCGCTCCTCCCTTTTCATGGATTGGATGCTCCATGTCCTTGACGCCGTACGACCGTGAGAGTTTGATCAGCGACCCCATTCACGGATATATCGCCTTCACGGCCGCGCGCGATCCCGCCGAGATCGCCGAGCAAACACTGATCGACCATCCCTGGGTGCAGCGGCTCCGCCGGATCCATCAGTTGCAGACCGCCTGGTGGGTTTATCCCACGGCCGAGCACACACGTTTTCAGCATGTCCTGGGAGCCATGCACCTGGCCAGCCGGGCCGCCGCCCACTTGTATCCATCGCTTTGCCAGGCATGCGGCAGCGAACCGGTTCCATCACGGGCCTACGTCGAAAGCCTGCTACGTATCGCGGCCTTGCTTCACGATGTCGGCCATGGACCGTTTGGCCATTTTTTCGATGACCACTATCTCCACCAATTCGATTTGACTCATGAAGACCTCGGCCGGCAAATTATTCTTTCCGATTTGGCAGATTTGATCCGGGCGATCCGCGCCAATCCTCACGGCACACTGGCCGCGCACGAAACCTTGCAGCCGGAGCACGTGGCATTCCTGATCAAGCGGCCCACCGATACGTCCAGCGCGGGACCGGTTTGGCTACGCTTGTTGCGGTCGCTATTCTGCGGCATCTACACCGTGGATAACATGGACTTTGTCTTGCGCGACAGCTACATGGCCGGGCATGGGCCGCGTGCTTTCGACCTGGACCGGCTCTTGCACTACACCTTTTTCACGCCCCAGGGGCTGACCCTTCACGCCAAGGGCCTGGCGGCTCTGGTGCATTTCATCGAGGCCCGCGGCGAACTGTTCCGTAGCCTCTATTTTCACCGGACCGTGCGCGCCATCGACCTGACGTTGGCTGAGCTTTTTCGCCCGACCATGGCCCGGCTGTTCCCCGGCAATCCGATGGAGCACCTCGATCGTTACCGTGGCCTGACGGAATGGTCGCTGCTCGTGGATGTCGAACGGTGGGCTGCCGATGGCGATCCGGAGCTTCGACAATTGGGGAATGCGTGGCAAGCAGTTCTTCGCCGGGGCCTGCGCTGGAGGATGGCCTGCGAGCGCACCATCCGCTTTGAGCAGGGCGAATCCGAGTTGACCTCCATCTTCACCGACGCCGACCTCGTGGAACGCCGGGTGCGGGCCCTCTTGCCGGCAGCGCTGCGGGAACTCCCTTTTCGGGCCGATGTGGCGCGCCATTATCATCGCCCAATCAGTGCGGCGGCGGTACGGCAAAACTTTGTCTATGAGCCGGCGACCGGCCAAGTCCGGAACCTCAGCGCCCATGAGCAGTTGATTCGCTTGCCGGTGAGCCTGTCATTGTGCCGGCTCTACGCTCGGGACCACAGCCACGACGCAGAGCTGGCCAACGCGCTGGATCGGCTGCTGGAAACCACCGGCGATGAGAAGACTAATCTGTGATTGGGGATGCTCGGCCGACTAACGACGTTGCCGCGCTGCGCCTTGTCATCTATGATGCTCGGATACGCTTCCAGTAGGCTGAAGCACGCCCGCGCATCCAGTTAGACGGGAGAATAGCCATGGGCAAACGACCACGGACCAAGAAAGTGAAACGCAACCGGTTTCGCCGGTGTCCCAAATGTAACAAACAAATCCGCGTTCATCAGAAGCGCTGCCGAACTTGCCACCAAGCACTTCAGCCCAAGTAGGGGCCTTGCACTGCGGCAGCGAGTCGACGACAATTGTCCCCAGTACTTTTGCCGGTGGCTCAGAGACGTGCTCCATGGCCAGCCCCGATGAATCGCTGGACGATATCTTCAAGCCGGATGGCCAGTTGCGCCTGGAGCTGCTCACGGAGCCGGCACTCGCGGCGATCCGCGAATCATTACAGCAGGCCCGGGTCACCAACTGGGATAGCGTCCGCAGCCCGCATGTGTTCATGGGTCTCCTTGCTCTCCCCGATCCGGGCGTGCGCAACTGGGGCGACCGCCTCGGCGCCGACATTGCCAATATCCTGAGCCAATTTCAGGAACTCTTTCGTCAGGAAAATGGCGAGGGGGATGCGGTGCTCGTCCTGCATCGCGAGTTTCTGTCGGACAAGGTGATTGGTTTGCTCCGCGAAGCCTACGCCCGCGCCACTGACCACCAGCGCACCAGCATCACCCCGATGGATCTTTTGATCAGTCTGCTCACCACTCCCAACAGCATCGTGGCCGAGTGCTTTGAACGGATCGGCTTCACGGCCGCCAAACTCACCGAGCTCGCCGTCATCGCCGAACACCAGACTTTCTCCGATTAACCCAACCCGTACACTTCTCCCAACCGGATTTCCCGACCGCTTGGCCGGGCTTTTCGATGCCGGACGGCTCATCCACGCTGGGTTTCGCTCAGATCGCGTGAGTAGAATCAAAAGTTGGCTTTTGAGCAGCAAGAAAGGAGCAACCGATGAACCGAACAATCACACAGTTGCTCAGCGCAGGTGTGACAGCGGGGGTGGTCGTGGGCTGCCAACACCCCTGTCGTCAGCCGAGTCCTCCGCCGCCCCCTCCGCCGGTCACCAGTCCCTATCCGATACCGCCTCCGGCCAATCCGTCTGTACCGCCGCAACCGATCTTTCCGCAAGTTCCGGCTGCGCCGGCCCCCGCTCCGATCGCGACGCGGAGCTATGAACCGCCGTTTGCGCCGCCCGAGGATCGATCGTGGCGGCCGCCCACCGAGAACGGTGTTCGCCTGGCACCGCCTGACGGGGCGACTTCCCCCCCTGCGGTAGGAGGGGCCCGGCTGCAAAGTCCCCAATTTAACATCCCTTCCAGCGGTGCGGCTCCTCCCGGCGAAGAACGCGCGCCCACGCCATTGCTGCCCGCGGGCATTCCCCAGTTCGCCATTGCCAAGGAGCAGGTGGCTACTGGGCTGAAGCCGATGTTGGATGGCGTCGATTGGCTCAAGGAAAACGGTTATCGGGCGGTGCTCCATGTGCGGCAGCCGGCTGAAGACGATGCCGCCGAACGCAAGTTATTCGAAATGCGCGGCTTGAAGTATTTGAGCCTGGAACTATCCCCGCAGACCTTATCGCCGGCTGTGGTCGCCGAATTCAACCGCATGGTCGCAGAGCCTGGCAATCTTCCGCTGTTTGTCTACGGCAAGAGCGGTCCATTGGTTGGGGGCTTGTGGTACTTGCATTTCCGCGAGGTGGAGCACCTCAGCGATGCCGAGGCACGAACTCGTGCAGGACGGCTGGGGCTTCCCGAAAGTCCCAACGGACTTCAGCAAGAGATGTGGCTGGCCATCCAGAAATACCTCAGCGAGCAGGGTCGCTAAATCTCCGTGTGGGATGGCACTGCACAAGCCTGACGCGCGAACGAAGGATCGCCGCATCCTGGCCGGACGAGCCAGGCTTGTGCAACTTCGTGAGCCATCGATGATTCGGCCGCGAAGCGACTTGCAATTCCCTTCACCGACCTATCTAATGTGATTGCCGCCCGGCAGGCGGGCGCGAAATTGCCGAGTCGAGCCAATGAACGCGGAATGATCAAGATTTCTCCACCATCTTCCCAAACAATGGTCAGCCATGAGCGCGGACTGAGGTGGGGGACCCTGCGCCGTGATTTCCGGCGGCATCCCGTGCTTGTGCTGCTGGTCGCCGGACTCGTGCTGGTCATTGGCCTGGGGGCGTATAGCGGTGTCCAGGGGGTCCGTGCCCTCTATCATCTTCGGGCCGCTCAGCGCGCTCTGCAGCGGCCGGATTTGGCGGACGCCAAGGCCCATCTGCAAGTGTGCTTGGCCCTTTCGCCGAATAGTGCCGAGGGGCATTACCTGGCAGCCCAGGCGGCGCGGCGCTCCGGGGACTATGAGCAAGCCGAGCAGTACCTGAACGCTTGCGTGCGACTGGGCTGTGCCGAGGAAGCCATCCAGCTCGAGCGCTCCCTGGCCCACGCTCAGCGCGGCGAATTGGCCGGAGTCGAGGAATATCTTGTGTCCGGCACGGATAAGGATCAAGCCGAAGCCATTCTCATCTTGGAGGCACTGACGCAAGGATATCTGAAGACGTATCGACTGGCCGATGCCTTGCACTGCCTGGACATCTGGTTGCAGCGCCAGCCGAACAACGTGCAAGCCTGGGTGTGGCGGGGAGAAGTGAAGGAACGCCGCAATGGCAACGCCGAAGCAGTCCAAGCTTATCAGCGGGCTCTGGAAATCGAACCGGACAACGATAATGTGCGATTCCATTTGGCCCAGGCGTTGGCCCGTTCCGACCGCGCGGAGGAAGCCCAGATGCATTTCCTGGACTTGGAGCAACGGCAGCCGGACAATCCCGAGGTGCTCTTGGGTCTGGCACGCTGCCAGCGCAGCCTCGGAAGGGTCGACGAAGCACGCCAGCTTCTCGAACAGGTGCTGGCGAACGACCCCGGTAGCCCGCCCGCACCGCGGCTGACCGTCTTCGCGGAAGCGTTGGGGGAACTGGGGAAGCTGGAATTGCAAACGGGCCGGCTGGTGGCTGCCGAAAACTGGCTCCGGAGAGCGGCCGCCCGGACCCCTTTTGACCGAGACACATTGTACAATCTTTACCAGTGCTTGCTACAGCGCGGAAAGAAGGCGGAAGCCAGCTCGTATTTGGAAAAGGCGGAGAAGGTGGCCGCCGACCGCCAGCGGCTGGCCGAGTTGACGCGGGCGATCGCGGCCAATCCCAAGGATCCGGCTCTGCGCCACGAAGCGGGCCTCATTTGCCTGCGCAACGGTCAAGAACAAGACGGAGTGCGTTGGCTCCGGAGCGCGCTCGGGGAAGATCCCATGCACCGGCCGACGCATCGTGCCTTGGCGGAGTATTTCCAGACCGTGGGCCAAGCGCAACGGGCGGCGTACCACCGGCACCTGGCGGGCGGAGACTAGCCATTATCCAATTTTTCGGAGACAAATTATGAGCGGTGCGGAAGTCTATTCACCAGGGCTGGAAGGCATCATCGCTGGCGAAACGGCCATTTCGACGGTGGATGGCGGGCTGCGGTATCGGGGCTATCCCGTGACGGAACTGGCGGAGAAGGCCAGCTTCGAGGAGGTGGCGTATTTGCTGTTGCACGGTGAGTTACCGAATGCCTGGCAATCGGAAGATTTTCGCAAACGCCTTGCGGCGGCGCGGCAAGTCCCCGAACCGCTCCGCCAGCTCCAGAAGTCCCTTCCTCCTGCCACCCCGGCGATGGATGCCCTTCGCACTGCAGTCAGTATCCTCGCCCACTTCGATCCCGAGACCGAGGATTCGTCGCCCGCGGCCAACATCCGCAAGGCCGAGCGGCTGCTGGGAGAGATTCCGGTCGCCATCGCAGACCAGTACCGCTTCCACAAGGGCTTGCCATTGGTCGAGCCACGCTCGGATTTGTCGCACGCAGGAAATTTCCTGTACATGATCCGGGGTACCGAGGCCAGCCCGGCTGAGTCACGGGCCCTGGACGTGTCACTGATTCTGTACGCCGAGCACGAGTTCAACGCCTCTACCTTCACTGCCCGTGTGGTTTGCTCAACGGAAGCGGACTTGCACTCCGGAATCGTGGCGGCAATCGGAGCGCTCAAGGGCCGACTGCATGGCGGTGCCAACGAAAAGGTGATGGATCTACTCCATGCTGCGGGAGGCCCGGAGACGGCCGAGAAATGGCTGCGCGACGCCTTGAAGCGCAAGGAACGGATCATGGGTTTCGGCCACCGCGTTTACAAGCACGGCGATGTGCGGGCCCGCATTCTCAAAGAATTTGCGCGTAAGGCTGCCGAGAGCGTTGGGCAAATGCGCTGGGAGACGACGGCCGAGATCATCGAGCGGATCATGGACCAGGAAAAGAACCTGCTGCCCAATCTCGACTGGCCTGCCGGCCGTCTGTATCATGCGTTGGGCTTGGAGGTGCCGCTGTATACGCCGATTTTCGTCATGTCCCGCGTGGCCGGATGGAGTGCCCATATCCTCGAACAGCTCGCCAACAATCGCCTGATTCGGCCGCGGGCACGGTACACGGGGCCAGCCGTCCGGTCGGTGCGACCGTTGGCGGAAAGAAAGTAATACTTCCCGTATCCCGGCGGCCATGTAGACGACACGGCCGCGCTTCCGACTCGCCTTTCCCCTAGCCGTTGGCTTATGGTATAAGCCCTCCGCTCGGTCCTTGGAAACGAGCGGGCCCTGGGAAAGGGCTTCCCTGGCCCGCCCAACCTTCCCGGCCGAACAGGAACAGAGATGTCATGGACGACGCCAAGCAAACCGTCCAGGGCGGTGAGCCGCCATCTTCTTTTGTCCCCTTGAAGCTGGTCCTCCAACCGAGCGGACCGGTCGTGGAACTGGGGCGGCCCGACATGGTCATGGGCCGCCATAGCCAGGCCGATGTCCGTCTCCCTTTGCCCGACGTGAGCCGCCGGCATTGCCGTTTCGTCTTTGCTAACGGCACGTGGCAAGTCCACGATCTGGATAGTCTGAACGGCGTCTTCGTCAATGGCAAACGGGTGCAACAGGCAACGTTGCGTGATCGCGATACGTTAACCATCGGCGGGTTTCGGTTCTCGATCGAGCGGGGCGGCGAGACAACCGACGCCAGCTCTCTGGAAAGCTCCGAAGCCATCATCCGCCGGATTGCCGATGCCGTGCCGCAGACCGCACCGGATCTCGACTCGCAGCGCAAGGCCTCTTGAGCCGCCATCTCCAATTTCGGGTTCGCTGCCCTCCGCGCGAAACGGTGAAGGAAGAATGTCGTGCAGAGAAAGTTCGAAGCGACGATATCGACAAAGTAGCCCGGAGGTCATTATCATCGACGTATGGCCACCGGGATTCGGCTCGACCGGGAAGAGTACATCGAACAGGCGTACTTTTTTCGCGTTTTCCGGGAACGGCTGGCCAGTGAGTTGGTCGCCCAGGAAATCCTCCAACGCATCCATGACGAAATCCTTTCCACGACGCGCCTTCCCTATGCCATCCAGTTTTTGGCCACCGAGCTGAAACACACGGGCTTGCTGTCCTCGGGCTTCGGCCGGTTGCCACACTACTTCACGCCGTTCCAGGCTTTCGTCATCCGGCAAACCGAAACAGAGATGGTGCGTATCAGCATCGAGACAGCATTGCTCATCCTGGAGCGTGAAGCCGCCTATCGGGCCGGAAATCCCGTAGCACCGGGTTTGTTCATCTACCAATTCGAAGTCCTCTGCCGCAACCGCCTGGGTTACGACGAGGGCCTAACCAGCATTGCGGGAGATCCCTTCTATGAACAATCGTGGCGGGATTATCTCGAGCTCATCCGCCGGCAGATTGGGGCCGTCGAATTTGCGGATCTCGTGTACTTGCGCTCCGAGCTTTACCGTGCGGAGCAGCGCCGCCAGGATCCGCACTATGAGTCGCCGTGGCCGGCGCTGTTTGGCGAAAAAGAGGGGAAGATTGCCAAAGCCAACCGTGGACACGATCCCCTTTACCTGTTTGCCGCGTTGCAGCGGCAGCTCGGCTATCCCGAGGTTCCTCGTCCCAAGCCGGCCGACGATCTAGCGGCGCAGCTGACGGCGTTGCAAGCGAAGCTTCGCGAGATGGAGATGCGCCTGAAGCTGGTCGAAAGCGAAGTGCGCGGTCAGGTAGATCTGAGCCACTTCGGCAAACCGGAGATTCTGGCCGACGAGGAGGATTGAGCGGCTTCTGGCTATCCCCGTTCACGCCGATGGCCGATAGCTGCGAAATGTCCGCAGGACTTCGTAGAGATCCGCCGTCACGCGGACTTCGTCCTCCAAGAAATCTTGCAGCCAAAGATAATTGTGCCGCTGCGCCATGGCGACCAGTGGCAGCAGGTCGCGCAAACGAACCCCGACCGTCGGCGCTGGCCGATCTGCGCCGGGATCCTCTTGCGATGCGGGGTACACACGAAGTTGCACAGCCATTCCAATTCCTCCGTCCGCGCGGCAGCGTTTTCGTTATGGTCCCCGTTCTTAGAAGACGGAAAACTCCTCTCATCATCCATCGGCTCAGCTATGTCGCCAACTTCGGAGTTTCCGATTTTTCTTGGCGGAAGCCGATCGCTTCTTTCCTGCGGACGTCCTCCGCACGACTGGATGGCATTTTCCCGCAAGTCTATAATAATCCGTCGCTCCGGAATCCGTGATGCGAATTGACTGGTTTCCAGCATCCGCATGGCCATGCCAATCCGATTTGCTGTCCTTGGTGATGGGGCGTGGGGTACGACCCTGTCGATTCTGCTCGCCCAGAACCCTGAGCACGAAGTGGCGCTCTGGAGCGCGCGCGAAGAAAACGGCCGGATCTTGCGCGACCGGCGGGAAAATGTGCGCCTGCTTCCGGGGGTTCCGATTCCCCTGTCGGTCACCTTGACGACCGACATTCACCAGGCGGTGGCGGGCGCCGATCTGTATGTCGCTGCCATTCCGACCGTGTATCTTCGGCAAACTCTTCTACGCATCGTGCCTGCCTTGCATCCCGAGGTGCCGGTGCTCAGCCTGGCGAAGGGAATGGAAATCGAGACGTTCCTCCGGCCCAGCGAGATCGTACGCCAAGTGCTGGGCAGCGGGCGCATCGCGGTTTTGAGCGGACCAAGCCACGCGGAAGAGGTCAGCCGCGGCTGTCCGACCACGGTCGTGACCGCCAGCTTCGATGTCGATCTCGTCCGCTGGATCCAGCAGCGCTTTGGCACGGAACGGTTTCGCGTTTATACCAACGTGGACTTGATCGGCGTCGAGCTAGCCGGCGCGCTCAAGAACATCATCGGTTTGGCCGCCGGCATTGGCGATGGGCTCGAACTGGGGGACAATGCCAAGGCGGCGTTGCTCACCCGCGGCCTGGTGGAAATGGCCCGTTTTGGCGTTGCCCTCGGAGCCGAGCAACAAACCTTTTTTGGCTTGGCCGGGCTGGGCGACTTGATCACGACCTGCGTCAGCCAGCACGGCCGCAACCGCCGGGTCGGAGAACGCCTGGCCCGTGGGGAAAAGTTGGCGGAGATCCTCGCCGGGACGAGCATGGTGGCCGAGGGCGTATACACCACTCGCAGTGTGCACGAAAAAGCTTCCCGCATGGGGATCGAAATGCCGATCACGAGCGAGATTTACCAGGTGCTCTATCAGGACAAAGCCCCGTTGGCCGCCGTCAACCATTTGATGGTCCGCGAGCCGCGGAGCGAACGGATGGCTTGAGCCTCGGCGGATCGGGGTCACGCTCCGCCCAAGGATCGGCTGTGACTCACATCCGTAGCATCAAACACAGGATGCTGACCGCTCCGAGCAAGGCCAGTCCCAGCGAGACAAACCAAATCTTAGCACGGCCAACCCGTTCCCATTTGCTTGTGCGGAGGTCGCAGGCTTTCGTCAGGCGGCGAGGCTTATGACCCGATTTGCCATTGCGGTCGCCCAGCTTGGGGGAGGGAAAATCCGGATAGGCACACAAGGGGAGGAACTCAGCTCCAAGCCGGCGGCGTGCCAGGGTTGTGCGCGGCATGCGGCCTTCGTGGAGCCGGCGAACGATTTGCGCCGTGGTCGCCCGTGTCTTGCACCAGCGCCCTTCGCGGTTGCGAAAACGCAGGTACCAAAGTTCGCCTTGCCCTCCGGGTACGGACGCCTGTGGAGCATGAGCGCCGACATCCAGGCGCGTCTGCTGCAAGGTTTCCTCTGCGCGCGCCTGGAATTGGGGATCCTTCAGGGCTGCGTCCGCATCGCCAAACGTCGGGATGCGCGCCGCCAACTTAGACCGCTCCAGGGCCACAATCAATTCGCTCGCCGTTTGGTACCGGGCTTGCGGCGACCGCGCCATCATCTTGGCCAGGATTTTATCCAGCGCGGCCGGCACTGCGGGATTGATTTGGCTGGCCGGCACGAAGCTCCCGATCTCTTTTTTCTCGAACACTTCAACCGGATTGTTCCCTGGAAACGGCAACTCCCCGGTGATGAGGTGATAGAGCGTTCCTCCCAGGGCGTAGATATCACTCCGTCCGTCGGCCTTCTTGGCATCCAGGGCTTGCTCATACGGCATGTAACTCGGTGTGCCGAAGCCTTGCCGCGTAGCGGTGAGCTGACTGACATCGTCGGTGCGTTTGGCCAGTCCGAGGTCGGCGAGCTTGGCCATGCCGGACTTGGTCAGCAGGATATTATCGGGCTTGATATCCCGATGCACGATGTTCCGGGAATGGGCATGCTCCAATGCCCGGGCAATATCGAGGATGATGTGGACCGCGTCGGCAACCGAGAGCCGGCCGAAGCGCTCCAGGAGTTCATGGCAAGTGGTTCCATCCACGAATTCCAGGACCATGAAGTGCTTTCCCGTCGCCTGATCCGTTCCGACGGCGATGCCATGCACGATGTTGGGATGGTCCAAGCGGGCAACGTTTCTCGCTTCACGGTAGAACCGCTCGATGTAGGACGGATTTTCGGCCAAGGAATCGGATAGAACCTTGATGGCAACATGGCGGGCTTGTTCTTCGTGATAACCCAGGTAAACGGAACCCATGCCGCCTTCGCCCAGTCGTCGCAGAATGCGGAACTGGCCCAAGCGCCGCAATTCCAGCCGCGCCCCGGACGGCGAAACCGATCCTGGGCTCGGGGATTGCTCCTCCCCGGGAGGGACCGGCCGAACGGTTGCACGCAAAGCGTCCTTGGATCGCAGCGCGATTGCCGAGGAATCGACGACTTGCCGCAATTCCTCGGCTTGGGATTGGCTGAGGAGTTGTTGGCGCACCAGGGTCTTGAGCAGATCCATGGCTCGTCCCTGGGCCTGAGCCTGCAGCACGAGGTGAGCCACTTCCTTAATCCGCTCTCGATCCACGCCGTACCGATGTACTGCCAACGCGGCAGCGCGTTTTTCAGACTCGGTAAGCATGCACGCAGTCCTCTGGCGAATCCTCCCAAACGCGAACACGTAGCACTACCGGAGAGTACCATCAGTGTACTGGACAACCCCCCGGCTCGCAATGAACGTTTGGCGGATTGTCAGACCGCATTAGCAATGTCCGCTGCTGGCTCCCTTGATGGGACCCTTGAACGACCGTCTCCACGGATGCGTTGCGGCTGGACGGCGCGGACCTTTTCGGCTATCCTGCCCGCCGCCGCGAGGATAGGGCTCCGCAGGAGTGCGACCCCAGCGCCTGGCGGCCGGCTGTACGCCAGCAGCCCCTATCTCCTCACCCGAGGCTGGGGCCGTCTCTTCTCCTCCTGGCGTCGGCCGCGAAGGCGTGAAACTCCCGGGTCTGGGGGGGAATCCCCAGGGCTTCACGTCGCGTGCTGATCTCGTAATCGTTGACGTATCGGCTGCCCATGCGGATGGCCATCGTCCCATCCAGCCGCCATTCGACGACGACCGTACCGCCTTGGTAGAGCCGGTTCTGGAAGCGGATCGTGTAATCGTTGGCCACCACCCGCCGCGCCTGGATGCTCAGAATGGCTGCCAAGTTATGTTTGGCTCCCAAGGCACGATGTGCGTCGCGCGCCTGGCCCGGCGTCAACGTGAAGCGCTGCTGCCACTGCGGCAATGAGTGCTGCTCCAACAGCGTGTTGGGCTGCGTACAGGTCCGGGCGCGCGTCAGGCGCAGTTCCTTGACCCAACGGTCCTGTCGATCCCGTCTCCTGGCCGAACGGCGATAGACATGGCTCCTCCTTGCCCATGGCAAAGAGGACATTTCTATCGCGCTAAGACCGGACATTTCTAATGCAGTTCAACATGAACGTTTGGCGGATTACGATGGTTCTGATCCGTGCGAAGGATCTGGGCGGGGACGGACAATTAGTTCAGGGACCACGGATTCGGCCTGGCCGAGGCGGAGCATGAACCCCAGCGACCGTGTCTGGCGGGAACGCGGCTTGCGGAACGCCATCCTGGCGGGCGATCAGCATGCGTGGCAAATCTGGTATGAGGAATCTTTCGAAGGTCTGGCGGCCTACGTGGCTTGGAGGTGTGCGGGACTGCGCGATCTTACAGAAGAAGTCGTGCAGGAGACCTGGCTCACCGCGGTTCGCCGGATCCGATCTTTCGATCCGGAACAGGGGAGCTTTGCCGGATGGTTGCGCGGAATCGCGGCCAACATTCTCCGCAACCGTTTTCGTGACAAAGCCCGGCACGGCAGCGAAGTGCCATTGCAGAACGGCCATGTTCCCCGAGTGGAGGCCGTGCCGATACCCCGCCAGGACACCGACCTGGCCGAACGGATTGCCCGGGCGTTGGCGATGCTACCCGAACGGTATGAGGCCGTCCTGCGTGCCAAGTACCTCGACCAGCAGAGTGTGGGCCAAATCGCCGAAACCTGGAAGGAAACTCCCAAGGCAATCGAATCGCTCCTGACTCGTGCCCGCCAGGCGTTTCGCGAGATTTACAGCATATTGGAGTAAAGGCACTATGGAAGAGTTTCAAGGGCCCGCGAACGATCCGGTCGAAAAGTTTCTCAACTCCCGTTTCCGGGGACCCGTCCACGCGGAGTTCCGCCAGCAACTCTGGAGGCAGACAGCAAGATTTTTGCATCGGCGTCGCCGCTGGAAGCGCGCCGGTTATCTCGGGGCTCTGGCTGCCTGCTATGCACTCGGATTGGCGACGACGAAGGTTTGGCTGAGCACGATGCCGACACCCGGCGCGCCAATGGTGATCCGCCAGGACGTCCAAGCCCATGCGGAACCGAGCGCACCCGGTGGCCCGCTGTCGATGCCGCTGACTGCCGCTTCGCCCTCCGATGGCGGTCCAATGATCCCGGCCTTTGTGTTAGAACGCATGGCCCAGTCCTGCCCGGAGAGCCGGTCCCTGCTCTACCGCCGTGCTGGGGACCGGTACCTTGCGGAAGGAGATTGGAAATCGGCCGTGCATTGTTACAGCCGATCGCTCGATGCCGGCTCCCCACACGAATGGGCTGTGTCCAAGGAAGATAATTGGCTACTCATGCAACTGAAAACCGCCCGTCAGGAGGAGAATTCCAATGCGAAATCTGCCGGCTAGGTTCGTTCCAAGTATGATCGTGCTGCTGGTTGCCTGCGGCGCCGTCCTGGGGCAGGCTCAACAAGCCGCCTCCCCACCAACGGGATCCGAACATGCGGCTACCGCGACCAAGAGCTCCCCTGCCAAGCCGGAGGATGGAAAGCCTTCGGAGTTGGAACAGATGCTGACGGAGGCCCTGGCCAATAACCCCGACATCCGCGTCTCCGAAGCCAAGCTGCGCGAGGCCGAGGCCGAATTGAATCGCGTACGTTTGCAGGCCCTGCAAAAACTCGCCACGTTTCACCATTCCCTGGAAGCACAGCGGGCCGCCGTGAAGGCTGCCGAGGCAAGCATGCAGCAAATCCAAAAAAAAATAGCCGTAGAGCGCGTCGATCCGGAGGATGTCCACGCGGCACAATCGCAGTTGAGCCAGGAAAAGGCCAAGCTCGCCACCTTGGAGAACGAGATCCCGTTTCTGCTCGGCCGCCCGCCGCAGAGCAACTCGTCCAGCCAATCCGGCGCCGGCAGCGGAGATAGTACGTCGCAGAATTTTTTTGCACTTTTCGGCGTCAGGAATCCCCACTCGTGGGGGCACGGGGACTCATGTACCGCCTGTCACGATACCACGGGGTCGAAAATGCTGCATTGGGTCCAGCAGTTCCACAAGAGCCATGCCGACTTCATGGCCAATTGGTTTGAAGCGGGCGTTCTGGCACCGGGGCAATCCGCACAGGGTGCCCTGGCCGATAAAATCCGCAAGCAGCTCGACGCTCCCGTTAACGTGGACGTTCGCGATCAGCCACTCAGTGTGGTCCTCAAGATCCTCGAAGAACCGGGAATCAACTTCCACAATGCCCTGCCGCGCAGCGTTTCGGAGTCAATGCACGTGACTCTCCATTTGCAGCAGGTTCCCCTCGGGGCCGTCCTGCAAGCCTTGGAAGATACGCTCACCGACCGGCAGGTGCCGCGTACTCGCGCTGGCGATGTTTGTTTCGCGGTGCGTGAATATGGGATCCTCGTGACGACGCGCGGACAGCTTCCCTTGGGTGCGACGTTGGTGCATGATTTTTGGAAGGGGCGTGCCGACAAGGAGCAGCCAACCTGGGTCGCCGGGCCAGACAAAGTTGGCACCGCAAACCCGCCGCCCCAGGACATCGAAGGCACGATCCGGGCCACGGACCCAAAGAGCGGCATGGTCACGCTCAGCATCGGCAGCGACGCTGGTCTCCGCAAGGGCCATACGCTGGAGGTTTATCGACTCAAACCCGAGCCAAAGTACCTCGGTTCGCTCGAGGTAGTCTCCGTGACCTCGGCCGAAGCCGTCGCCCGGCTGATCCAAAATCGCGGTGTCAAGCTAGAGGTCGGCGATCGCGTTACCAGTGCGATTCGCCGCCGTTGAAACCAGACGAGCATCTCAAGAGGAGTGTGGGCGCTCGCCGCCCAGGAGCCGGGCATGCAAGCGATCGATTTCCGCCCCTGCGATGGTTCAGCAGCTCCATAGGGCTAACAGCGGCGCGGGGTCGGACAGGTCAGGCAAGAGAAGGTCTGGCTGCTCGGCGGCGAGCTGGTCCAGCGTGTGCCATCCCGTGCCGACTGCAACGGCGCGGGCACCGATGGAGCGCGCACAGCGGACATCGAGAGGTGTATCCCCAATCACCCAGATTCGCCCGCTTTCCACGCTTTGCCGCACATGGTTTCGCACGGCGACGATCGCCTCCTGGGCCACCTCGTCGCGGGTTAGGTGCTCATCGCCGAACGCTCCGAACGCAAAGTGGTGGTAAAGCCCATAGTGACCCAGCTTGAGGCGAGCACCATCCCGCATATTTCCGGTGAGAAGCCCGACCACTACATCCGTGCGCTGCTGGAGCACCTGGAGGAGCGCTGCGATGCCGGGAAGCACCTGACCCTGGTGATCGGCCAGGCAACCGGGTAGATGGCGCAAATAGGCGGCCAGGAAACGCCCCCGATTGTCCGCAGAATCTTCAATTTGTCCAGCGTGGAATAAATCGCGGATGATCGCCCGGTCTGTTCGGCCGGCGAAGGGTACACCATCGGTCGAACGGGCGGCGCAAAACGCCGATTCCAGCGCCGCCTCCATCGCCGCCTTGCCGGCGCCGCCGCTGGAAAGAAGTGTGCCATCAATATCAAACAGGCAAATCTGCATGCACCCATTATACAAACGGATGCAAGTGGCCCCGGCGCGGATGACAAGTTCTTCCGGATAAGCAAGAACGGCAAGAACTGCCGAATTTACTGAAGATTTGGGCAGGGTTTGGCCGAATATCCTTTCTGCATGCTCGAATTCGCGATAGAAACCGCGGTGGAGTGCCATCACCGCAGGAGGTGAAACGATGAAGTGGGTCGCAGGGATGTTGGCGCTGTTGGCCGTGATCAGCGGCTGCGTATCGCTAAACAAGGGGAGCGATCAGCTCGCCCATGTGGATCAAGTCAAGGGGGATGCCAACCAACCATCTTCGTCGTCATCCTCGACCAAGAAGCCG
>Ga0070734_10000880_pt1 | contig 51384 bp, 35 predicted proteins | sample Coa_R1_8_FD_66444 | JGI IMG/M metagenome (GOLD analysis project Ga0070734, IMG submission 66444) | Surface soil microbial communities from Centralia Pennsylvania, which are recovering from an underground coalmine fire - Coalmine... | ecosystem: Environmental > Terrestrial > Soil > Unclassified ...
GGATCGGTAGTTCAGTTGGTTAGAATGCTGCCCTGTCACGGCAGAGGTCGCGGGTTCGAGTCCCGTCCGGTCCGCACTAAAGCTCTGATTATCTCAGGGCTTTTTTATTTTATGCCTTTCTATGTTTACATCATACTGAGCAAAAAAGATTTTTCTTATTACAAAGGATATTCTGAAAACCCATTAGAGAGATTGCGCCAGCATAATAATAAAGAATCAACTTATACCTCAGCTAAAATTCCATGGGAACTTGTTTATTTAGAAGAGCTGCCGACCAAACGAGAAGCTCTCATCAGAGAAAAAAATATTAAAAAAGCAACTTTGGAAAGAATTGCCGCATTAATCAATCATCCTAAAAACATTGCCCATCGATTTTTAGGTTAGTTCAGCCACTGTCATCCCCACAGCATTGTGGGGACGGGTTCGAGTCCGGTCCGCACTAAAGCTCTGATTATCTCAGGGCTTTTTTGTTTGATGCTTTCTTCAGAGATTAACCGGTTTCATTTTAGGAGATAATAAATGCATCACCAGCCATGCGAGCAGATAAGCGCTGCCACAAATAAGGAAAATAATATTGTAACCCGTGCTTAATATATTCAGCGATTTGAAATGATCGAGCAAAATGCCAATCAACAAAGGAAATAAAATGCCTCCGACTGAACCGGCCATTCCACCGATACCGACGACAGAGCTCACCGCTTTCTTAGGAAACATATCCGATGCCGTTGTGAAAATATTTGCGCTCCATGCCTGATGTGCTGCAGCAGCAAGACTGATCAGCGCAACTGCTGTCCATATATTTGAGGTGAAGCGCACCAATACAATCGGCACCACACAACATGCGAAAATCAGCATTGCTGTTTTTCTTGCTTTGAAAACAGGCCAGCCTTTTTTGATGAACCATCCGGAAAGATAACCACCAAGCACACTGCCAAAACTCGCAACTATATACACTGTTGAAACATGAATGGCGGATTTTTTAATATCGAGAGAATATGTGGTATTGAAATAAGAAGGGATCCAAAAAAGATAAAACCACCAGACAGGATCGGTTAAAAATTTCCCAAGCACAAATGTCCATGTTTGTTTTTTGCTCAATAATTTCAGCCAGCTTATTTTATGACCAGTTGTGTTTTCTTCAACATCACTATGTATATACTCAAACTCTTCTTTGCTTAATCTTTTTTGCTTCGATGGGATTTCATATAAGTATAACCAAAAAATTAACCAGATAAAACCAAGCACTCCGGTCCAGATAAATGCCTGCTGCCAACCGTAAGAAGTAAATATCCATGCAATTGCAGGCGGACCAATGATCGCAGCAACATTAGTACCGCTGTTAAAAATACCTGTTGCAAATGCTCTGTCTTTTTTAGGGAACCATTCTGCAATAGCTTTGATAGCCGCCGGAAAATTTCCAGCTTCGCCCAAGCCAAGCGCGGTTCTTGCAACGCCAAAACCAAAAGTGCTTTTAGCCAGAGCATGCAACATCGCAGCGATGCTCCAGATGATGATAGAAACTGCATAACCTAACCGCGAGCCAATTTTGTCAATCACTCTACCAAAGCCAAGAAGACCGATTGCATATGCAGCAGAAAAAGCCATCACGATATTGCTGTAATCTTTTTCTGACCAGTTGAAATCTTTTGCAAGATTATCTTTCAGCAAACCAATCACCTGCCTGTCGAGATAATTGATGGTTGTTGCAAAAAAAAGCAGCGTCACAACCACCCATCTGCATTTTCTATTGGCTTGCATTGGCATTATTTTAGAAAATTATCTTTCAACTTTTATATAGTATTGACTGAACAGCATCAATATCCTGATTGGTGAAATCGCCTGTTTCAAAAAATTTTCCAAATGCAGCGGCTGCAGCAAAAAGGATGGTATCCTGTAAATTATTTTTTTGATACAACCCATAAATAAGCCCGGCCATAAAGCAATCACCCGTTCCAACTTTATCAACAATCTTTTCTGCAACAAATTCTTTTGAATGATATTGATGATTATCATGAAACAGAGAAGCGTAATATAAAATTCCCTGCTGTTCATAATCGAACCTAAAAGTATTTGCAATCGTTTCGCATTTTGGAAACTTCTTTTTTATCGCCAGCGATGTTGCTCTTGCATGTTCCAGATAATCCTCTTTCTTTCCTTTGTGATGAATATGCTCATCAACATCAACACCAAGCAAAACATTCGCCGACCAGATATTGCCCATCACCACATCACAATGCTGAACGAGATCGGGCATCACATCAACAGGTTTATTTCCATATTGCCAGAGTTTGGGACGGTGATTTAAATCAACGGAGATGGTTATCCGTTTTTTTGATGCGACTTCAAGCACTTCCTTGCAAAGAGCCGCGATATTACTATTCAGCGCCGGGCTGATGGCGCTAAAATGAAACCATGAAACATCTTTCAAAACTTTATCCCAGTCAATCATGCCGGGTTTCAGTTCTGAGAAAGAAGAATAATTTCTGTCATAAATAACACCGGAGTTTTTCAAATCTTTTCCCTGCTGCAAAATATAAATACCAATCCTATTTCCTGAAAAATGAATGAGGCTTGTGTCGATATTTCTCTCCTTTAAATTTTTGAGTATCTCAGATGACAGATAATTTTCAGGCATTGCGGAAAAATATGCGACTGGCATTTTCCAGTTAGCCAATGCGGCCGCCACATTCAATTCTGCGCCGCCAATATATACGGGTATTGTATTTTTTTTTATCCATTCACCATCTGCTGATGGAGACATCCTTAATAATATTTCGCCAAAGGATAATACTTTGCTCATTTATGATGCAGATTTGAAATCAAAATAATTTTTCGCATTATAGTAGCAAATGTCCTGAATTATTTTCCCGACCCATTTGATGTCGTTCGGCATTTCTCCGTTTTCTATTTCTTCGCCGAAAAGATTGCAGAGAATCCTTCGGAAATATTCATGCCTCGGATAAGAAAGAAAACTTCTTGAATCGGTGATCATGCCGATAAACCTGCTCAGTAAACTCAGTTGTGATAATGCATTTAATTGCTTTGTCATTCCATCTTTCTGATCTAAAAACCACCATGCAGATCCCCATTGAATTTTTCCGGCAACAGAACCATCATTGAAATTTCCAATCATCGCAGCCATCATTTCATTATCTGCAGGATTGAGATTATAGATAATGGTCTTGGCTAATTTATTATTCGTATCTAATCTATTCAAAAATTTAGACAATGATCTTGCCTGAGAAAAATCGCCGATAGAATCCCATCCTGTGTCTTTTCCAAGTTTCGACAACATGCGTGAGTTATTATTTCGCAACGCACCGAGATGATATTGTTGCACCCATTTTTTTTCAGAATCCCACTCAGCAAAATGAACAAGCATCGCAGATTGAAATTTTTTCTTTTCAAAATGCTCCAGCGGTTTGCTGCTTCTTGCTTTATCAAAAATGGTTTTTATTTCATCACCTGAATAATCTTCCGCATCGATCTGCTCCAGCCCATGGTCAGAGACAGAACAGTTATTTGCAGCAAAAAAATCATGCCTGCTTTTTAGCGCATTTAGAAACTCTTCAAAAGACGTAATATCAATCCCTGAAGTTTCTTTTAATTTATTGACGTAATTATTAAACGAATTCAAATCATCAACATTCATTGCCATATCCGGGCGAAAAGCCGGAAAAACAGCAATCTCAAATCTATCATTTTTAATTTTTTGATGACTTTCCAATGAATCAACGGGGTCATCTGTCGTGCACAAGGTTTCAACATTCATTTTTCGGAGCAAGTTTCGAACCGAGTAATCACGTGATTGCAATTTCTCCGTGCATTCATCATAAATTTTTTTGGCTGTGTCTTTATTCAAAACATCATGAATGTCAAAATATCTTTGCAGCTCGAGATGTGTCCAGTGATAGAGCGGGTTTCGCAAAGTATATGGAACAGTTTCCGCCCATTTTTGAAATTTCTCCCAATCAGTTTTGCTTCCTGTAATATAGCTTTCATCCACACCATTGGTGCGCATAGCTCTCCATTTGTAATGATCTCCATTCAGCCAGAGCTGCGTGAGATTATCAAACTTCGCATCGTCTGCAATTTGCTGAGGCGGCAAATGACAGTGATAATCTATGATTGGCATAGCTTTGGCAAAGTCATGAAAAAGCTGCTGCGCCGTTTTATTGTTCAACAAAAAATCTTCATCCAAAAAATTTTTCATTATTATTTATTAATCGCATTAATTTCTTCCAGTGCTTTTTTTGCTCCATGACTTATCAATCGACGGAGATACTTTTTTATGTTTGTTTCAAATCCATTTATCATTGTCAAATCATCACCCCAAAGTTTTTGATCACTCAGCACATTCTTAACGATTGCATCTATATCGTTACTCTTCCAGATTTCATAATAATATGCAGCCTTATCGTCATTAATAATGTATTCCTTTCCATTAGCTTCACCAAAATATTTATTGTCACGAATTGCAACAGGTTTCATGAATAATAAATATGCAGCAAATCCGAACGAAATATGTTCTGGAACATGATTGAACCGCTTTACATAATTTTTCAAAGTCGGGATATTCCGCATGTGCATTTTTGAAGAATATTGCATGGTGATGCTCAGCCATTGATGTTCGATATAAGGATTCCTGTAACGGTCAAGCACCTTCGCTGCAAAATCATTCGCCTGAGCAATTGATAAATTATTTGTTGTGATCGATGGCGCAATCTCGGCAAGCATCAAATCTTTTATGTAGCTCTCAAACAATTTATCATTCATTGCTTCTTTCACAGTTGTGAATCCCGCAAGATGCGCAAGCCCGCAACTGAGCGTGTGAGAGCCATTCAGCAACCGAAGTTTCAGCTCGCGGAAAATAGTAATGTCAAGAACAATCACAACTCCTTTATCGGTTTTGGCAAATGATAATATGTCTTTTACTTTTTCATTCGACGATTCTATTGCCCAAAGCCGGTAAGGTTCCGCCATAATCATCAGATCATCCTCGTATCCGTTTTGCGTTTCTGTTTTTTTATGTTCTATACTATTTAATTTCCCCGGAACAATTCTGTCGACGAGCGAATTGCAAAAATGATTGGAGTTTTCAAGCCAGGTGATAAAGGCAGCTTCCAAATTATTATGTATTGCAAGTTCGCGAAGAATAGAAAGTAGCTTGCCGGCATTATTTGGTATCAGTTCAGTCGGAATGATCACCATTCCTTTTGATGTATCTCCATTAAAAACCTGATAGCGCTGATATAAAAATGCAAGCAACTTGCCGGGAAAAGACTCAGGCGGTGACGCATGCACATTTTCTTTTACAAGTGTTAATCCAACTTCAGTCGTATTTGAAATAACGATCTGCATGTCTTCATTTGCAGCACATTTTAAAACTTCCTGCCAGTTATTTTTTGCAGCAATCACTCTGCTTATTGATGCATTGATAATATTTTCATCTACATTTTTTCCGTTCTCAATGCCACGGACACAAAGCGTGTACAAGCTATCCTGCTTTTCAAAAGCATCTGCTCCGCCGGTCTCAGTGGATTTGATTATTACAACACGGCCATTGAATATTTTTTTCTTGTTCGCCTTGTCAATAAAATAATCGGGCAATCCGCGCAAAAGCACACCGGTCCCGAACTGCAAAACTTTTTCAGGCAATAAAAAATAATCATCATCAGGAGCTTCCATTCCGTCAGATTTAATCTTGCTGATAACTTTTTTTGAAAGGAGCATAGTTAAAAGAATAATAATGACAAGTGATAATATTATTATAAAGATAGAAGTAATAACATTTCATAATTCAGATGATTAAAATTGCTTTAATACTACATGCTCCGCTGAAAAGCAATACTTTTCTGAGTTCTGAATTCTTGATCAGCTTTCTCAGTAATTTCTATTAAATTTTTATCGGATCCTTTTCGATTTTTAACAAGCAGAAAGTTTATGTTTTTAATAAACAATCTTAAGGAAGAAATACGCATAGCATAATCAAAACGTTGTATTTCAGGGTTCCGCATTTATTTATCGATTAGGTGGGATTGTTGTCGGGGTTTTTATTCAAAAAATAAACTATACTCTCTGGTTTTTGCATGTTCTATATTATTGCCAGGCTTGATTTATGACAGCCCTAAGTTCTGCGTTATTTTGCTAAGAAGAAAATTGAAAAACGATTGATGATCGATTCAACGTATTAATAACGAGTTCTATTTCCCGGCATCCTCCATACACACTGAATGCCGATATAATGCTGATAGCTCAATCCCGGAGAATGATTCAGGTTAAAAAAATTAGGCTGATAAAGGATCCCTATCCTCAAATTCGAAGTCAGTCTATAATATGCTGAAAAGCTCAATCCCAATCCTGTTGTCCTGATGGAAGTGTCGGCTCTTGTAGTATCGCCATAATATTGCTTTGTATAAAACAATCTCGAAAAGCTGATGCCATAACCTACATCAAATTTTCCAAGCACAAAATTATCGCGCACACCGGTGTAAAGAATGCTTCCGATTTCTCTGTAGCCAATTCCCAGATATTCTACCGGCAAAACATCAGTGGCAGCGCCAAAAGTCATCGAAAGAAATTTATTTTTTTGATAGAAATAGTCAGCTCCAAATTCAGCTCCGAAAACGCCTCCTGAAAAATACCGGCCTTTATCTGTTTTTAAATTAAATATTGGAAAAGAAGTTGAAAGAGTCGGATAAGCCAAACCCTTTTTTTCGGGAACATAAGTATATATGCGGATGGCAGTGTCATCTGATACAACATAATTCAGTTTATTAAAGCGATAGCATTTGGAGGTGTATGGTGTAAGCGGTTTCGATATCCCGCAAAGGCAATTCCAATTGAACATCCAACCATACACTCTTCTTGGCTTAAGCAAAATGGTTTTTTCCGTGCTGTCAACCTGAACGGCAACAGTGATGGGGTTATTAGTTCTTGACACTTCATATAATGGCTTATGAAGTTTTTTCTTTTTTTTGTGTGAAATGTTAAATAAAGATGCCCCACTTACAGACAAAATTTTTATTTTTTCACTTCCTCTCACATAAATGCGCTGAGTGGCACATACAGTTCTGTGCGAGCAGGAAGCGAGCAGTAGAATCGGTATAAACCAAACAGCGCAGTAGTTTTTAATGTACAAGATCAGATACAGTTTAATGGTTCATATTAATGATCGAGACAACATGAAGCCGTTAATCGCTTCTTGCAAAATGTTATAAAATTTATAAAGCCAGAGCTTTTATTTATTAATCTTTACTCGGATTGTTTCTTCGAAATAAAAAATTCTATCTATTTTCGAAAGGATATAATTTCCTGACAATAAAAATCAAGCCATGAAAAAAACTAACATTATCTTTTGGACCGTTACAATACTATTCGCCGCATTCATGCTATTCTCAGCCGTTACTGAAATCATTAATAATGCAGAAACAAAAGCTTTTATTAACAGTCTTGGCTACCCGAATTACTTCAACCCGCTCATCGGAATATTGAAACTGCTTGGTGTGATTGCCATTCTTGTTCCCGGCTATCCTAAAATAAAAGAATGGGCTTATGCAGGGTTTTTCTTCGATTTATTTGGTGCAACTTATTCGCAGATCGCAAGCTATGGCTTTAAGCCGGACGTAACATTTATGTTAGTCTTCTTTTTATTCTGGGGTGTTTCTTATATATATTATCACAAAAGGCTAAGCAGCACTTTAAAATAAAATCAATAAGGAAGGTCTCTTAATTTCTTTTCATTCAGTATAATAATTTTTCCAGGCTCGAGATTAATTAGTTTTTCGGATTTGAAATCTGCAAGTGTCCTGATTAAAGATTCTGTTGCAACGCCCGTTATCTGTGCAAGGTTTTCCCTCGAAAGCTCAGGGATCTCATTTTTATTTTCTTTTTTGTATTTATCAAGAACCTGAACAAGGCCATACGCTACTTTCCTTCGCAGTGAATTGTAAGCAAGATTGACGAGTCCTTCTTCCTTATCCAGAATATTTTTAGTGATGATCCTGATAAACTGTTTGGCAACCTGCGTGTCATTAGTAGTGAGCGAAATAAAATCTTCCCGTGGAATCAGCATCAGTTGCGCATCTTCTAGCACCTGTGCATTCTCGCTGTAATTCATGTTCTCAAGAATATATGTATAACCAAAAAAATCTCCATCACTGACGATGCTTGTTATCAGCTCTTTTCCTTCTTTACTGGATTTAAAAATTTTAATCTTGCCGCCGATGACGTAATACACAGCTTTCGGTTTTTGCCCTTCTGAATATATAACCTGTTTCTTTCTGAAATCATACACTTCACGCTCGTCTGAAACAAGAGAAATATTTCCGGATTGTTTGGCCGCATCTAAAAATTCTTTCACTTTTTCTGTAGTGTCACCAGAATTCTTTTTGAGATTATCTGTTTTTTTAAGGCGAATTTCAACAGCATTCAATAACTCAATCCCATCAAATGGCTTGGTTAGATAATCATCGGCACCGAGTTCCATACCTTTCCTGAAATCCGCTTTTTCTGATTTAGCAGTGAGAAAAATAAATGGTATACCGAATGTTTCTTTATGCCTGCTCAACAAATGCAGCACACCGTAACCGTCCAGCACCGGCATCATGATGTCGCAGATAATCAAATCAGGAATTTCTTTCAGTGCCAGCTCAACGCCTGCTTTTCCATCCGGCGCCTGCACAACTTCATAATCTGACAGCTCAAGTATTTCAACAATATTTTCTCTCACGTCAATATTATCTTCTATGACTAAAATTTTTTTCATGTCAATTAGATTTTGGAATATGAATAGTGAATGATGAACCTTCATTCAATGCGCTTTTCAGCGCAATGTTTCCGTTCATTAATTCAAGATATTTTGCAACAATATGCAAGCCCAATCCTGTGCCCTGAATATTCACTGCATTTTTTGCACGAAAAAAACGTTCAAATAAATGCTGCTGGTCTTCTTCTGAAATGCCAATGCCATTATCTTTCACAGTGCATTTCAATCCTGCATCGGATGTTTCATAAACGACATCGATTGTTCCCGTTTCAGAAGAAAATTTAATCGCGTTTTGGATCAGGTTCGTTATGATATGTTTGAAGAGGTGTTTATCTAAATGGGTATCGCTGATCCCGCTTTGTTGAAGATTTATTTTTTGTCCATGCTTAACTATTAACCTTAAATCCGATATAATATTTGAAACATCATTCAACAATTCTTCTGAACTGATGTGCTGCATGTCCACTTTTACAAGCCCTTCCTCTAATTTGCCGAGAGAAAGAAAATCTTCGAGAATGCTTTTCATGTCTGCAACAGCAGATTTAATTCGTTCAATATGTTTTTCTCTTTTCGCAGGTTCATTAATATCATTGTATTTTTCCAACAAATAAGAAGAAGATAAAATCGTGCTCAATGGCGTGCGAAACTCATGAGAAGCAGTCGTAACAAATCTTGATTTCAGTTCATTCAGTTCTTTTTCTTTTTCGAGCGCTTCATTCAATTCATCTTTTGATTTCTCCAGCTCAGTCAAAGTCTCGCGGAGCATCTTTGTTCTATAGTCTACTTTTTGCTCAAGCTCCGCATTTAGTTTTTTTATTTCAACAGTTATTGTTTCCAGCTCGCTTTTTTGTTCAAGCACTATTGCTTCGCTTCTTTTTCTCACGGTGATATCAATGATAAATGCAATCACAAATATTTCATCATTGATAGTATAATTGCTAAGGCTTATTTCAACTGGAAATTCAGATCCATCTTTTCTTTGCGCAAACAAATCCCTTCCTTCGCCCATTCTTCTTGGCCCTGGATGTCTATAAAAAGCTTCGCGCTGATGTTGATGAGCATTTTGCAGTTTTGATGGAACAAGAACATCCACGGTTTTGCCAATCATTTCCTCTTTCGAATACCCGAATTGTGTTTCAGCATATTTGTTGAAGTTGATAATCTTTCCAAATTTATCTGTCACCACCATGCCGATGGTTGCATGATTGAATAATGCTTCGAATTGCTGGCTGTTCGTCGTCATCATTTTATTTATTCTAAAATACCTTTTCTCAAAATTATCAAAATAAATAGTGAAGTTACCCGCAAATAAAGTTTGCACTATGACTACAAACAATAACACATATGACCTTGATCAGTCAATATTCAGGACATAATAATAAATGCATCCAGTTTATTTGAGTGCCAAAAGATTTTTAATACTTTTATTATCAGGTCAATTTGATTTCAAGTGGTAAACTTAATCAGCAAAACATGATCGGTTGGGATAATTTTTTTGTTGCGATAGTAGGTGCAGCCGCAGCATTAACTGGGCTTATTTTTGTCGGCGTTTCCATTAACCTGTCAAGAATTTTGTCGCTCTCGAAAATCACTTCTCGCGCATTAGAGTCTTTGATATTATTGCTCAACGTTGCAATCATTGGCGCATTGTGCCTCGTGCCGCAGCAATCATCTTTTTTATTAGGGATTGAAATCCTTTCTATCGGAATTATTGTTTGGGGCATCACGCTCAAGCTGGATATTGATCTGATCCGTTTCTCAGAATCGTCTCACAAAAAACATTCATGGCAAAATATTTTGTTCAGCCATCTTGCAGTATTGCCTTATGTGATTGCAGGAATTCTTACATTAAGCTCAGGCTTCGGTGGAATTTACTGGCTAATCCCCGGAATCATATTTTCTTTTATCAAAGCATTGATTGACGCGTGGGTGCTGCTGGTTGAAATCAATCGCTGATGATCACTATGCTCTCTTCACATTTTTTTCTTCAATGCTGATATTGTATTTTATAATGTCCCAATATTCTTTTCCATAGCTGACAAGAATTTCAGAGCCAGCTGGTATATCTTTTTTTGCTTCGATAAAAACTTTCATTCCATCTATCATGTATTCACTATTATTACGAAGCCCTTTTATTTTTGAAATCCCTTGCGCATCATTGGCATATCGCCCCAACGCTTTTTTGTGATTATAGGCATCGATAACAAGCGTGCGCTTTATATAATAAATGTACCCGTTGCGGCCATCGTCGTGGTCAACTTCTTTCCAGGTAGTTGCCCTGCCTTTATATTCTACGATACGAGTGCCTTTGGGAATAAACACTTTTGTGAAAAGCCCTTTGCCTGCTCCGGGAATAACCGAATTTTTGATAACCAGCTTTTTTTCTAATAATGCCATTGGCGCAAAATAATAAAAGAATGATAACAAAAATCACAGAAGAACACATTTCATAATTTTGTTTTTAATCAGCAAATATGGAAATAAATGAAGCAGCAGAAATGCTCATCACAACTAACGGGAAAATATTTGAAGGAATTCAGGTATGGGCAGATCTTGGCTGCGGGACCGGCACTTTCACACTTGCATTAGCAACACTTCTTCAACCGGGAAGCATTATTCATGCGATAGATGAAAATAGTTCAGCATTACATCAAATACCTTCTTCTCATAACAATGTGAAGATCGATACAAAGAAGATAGAATTTGTGCATGATGATTTACAACTGAAAAACCTTGATGGCATTTTAATAGCGAATGCACTGCATTATGTGAAAGACAAAAAATCTTTTATATCTAAGCTGATCGATGATCTGAAACCAGGCGGCTGTTTTCTGGTTGTTGAATATGAAACTGAAATTCCCGTGAAGACATGGGTTCCTTATCCAATCAATTTTGCGAAGCTGAAAGAATTATTCGCAGACTCTGGACATGGAATCATTCAAAAACTTCATGAACGTAAATCGGTTTATGGTCCGATAATGTATTCAGCATTATTAATTAATAATTAAGGAAGAGCAAATGCCACATAAGCATCGCCAGCGCGTTTGTGCAGCTTGCCTCCACCACAAGCAATCACGATATATTGTTTTCCGTTCACTTCATAAACAGATGGTGTTGCAAAACCAGAAGCAGGCAAATCCGTTTCCCACAAAAGCTGTCCTGTTCTCTTATTGAATGCACGAAATTTTGAATCACTGGTGGCAGCGATGAATACTAAACCGCCTGCTGTGACTGCAGGTCCGCCATAGTTTTCTGTTCCGGAATGAATGCCTTTTGCTTTCAGTTCAGGGTAATCACCTAAGGTATCTTTCCAGATTAATTGCCCGGTGTTCAAATCAATCGCATTCAAAGTCCCCCATGGTGGCATTACTGCAGGATAACCTTCTTTCGTTAAAAATTTATTATAGCCAGTTGAAGTGTATGGCATTTTGAACCATTCATCTTCCGTTTTTGCAGGCTCGATAAACTTTTCCTGCTGTTTATTTTTTTCATCCAATACAAAGGAGGCAAGCGCTTTTTTTTCGCTCTCCGATAATTGCCCAAATGCAGGCATCATCCTTCTTCCTGAAGAAATCAATTGTGTGAATTGTTCTTCATTGTATTTTTTCTGAACACCAATCAGCATCGGATAATTTCCACTGCCTTGCCTTTCTGTTCCGTGACAGGCCATGCATGTTATCTTATATAATCTTTGTCCGGCTTGTAAATTATTTTCATTTACCTCTGCTTTGTTTTTTACATCTACCATCGTGAGGATCCATGGCATTTCGCTGGCATTCACATATAAAATCCCTGTTGCAGGATCGAATGCAGGGCCGCCCCATTCAGCGCCTCCATCAAATCCCGGGAAAATGACTGTCCCTTCTTTTGAAGGCGGCGTGAAGATAAATCCGGTTTTATATGATGCTAATTTCTTTTTGATAGCCTGATAAGAAGAATCAGGAATAAGCCTGTTCAAATCTTTTTCATTCAGTGTTTGACGGACAAATGGCTTGGGCATTGATGGCCATGGCTGAGTCGCAGCAGGCCTCTCTCCTTCTAATTCAGATTCAATCGGCACTTTTATTTCATCAATCGGATAAATCGGTTTGCCTGTTGTTCTTTCAAATAAAAAAATAAAACCGCTTTTTGATGGCTGTGCGATTGCTTCAATTTTCTGTCCATCCTTTGTGATTGTCACGAGCACAGGTGCGGTAGGCAAATCACGATCCCATATATCATGATGCACTGTTTGAAAATGCCAGATACGCTTGCCCGTTAGTGCATCAAGTGCCACCACAGAATTTGCAAAAAGATCATCGCCTGTTCTTTTGCCTCCATAAAAATCATAGCTTGCAGAACCGATCGGTGCGAACACAATTCCTTTTTCTTCATCCATGCTAAAACCCGCCCAGGTATTTGCGCCGCCGATATGTTTCCATGCTTCTTTGTTATCCCAGCTTTCGTAACCCTCTTCGCCAGGCTGCGGGATGGTATGAAAAATCCATCGCAATTTCCCGGTGTGCACATCATAAGCCCTGATATGACCCGGAGCGGCTGCAGCATCTTCATCAACACGGGCACCGATAATGATCAGATCTTCATAAATAATTCCCGGAGTAGTGGAAGCGACATATAAATTTTTCACGTCGCGGCCCAGATCATTATGCAAATCAATTTTTCCGTTTTCGCCGAACGATGAAATCAATTTCCCATCATCAGCGTTCACACAAAAAAGTCTTGCACTGGCGGAATAGAAAATCCTTTTATCATTTTTGCCATCTGTATAATAGGCAACACCGCGACAAACATTCATCGAAAAATAGCCAATCCCTTTCACGCTATTGGTATCGACCGGATCAAAAATCCATTTCTGTTTTCCGGTAGATGCATCCAATGCAAACAATTTCAATTTTGGAGAAACGCCATATAAAACATTGCCGATGATAATCGGGTTCACCTGGATCTGGGTCATTGAATCATTATCACCTGTGTGATAAGCCCAGGCAACCTGAAGTTGTGAAACATTATTCGTATCAATCTGTGATAATGAAGAATAGTGATTGTTTTCTTTATTACCGCCATAATTTTCCCAGGAACTATATTTTTTATCAGCGCTCTGTTTGCAGGAAAAGAAAATAAGAATAGCTGAAGTAGTTAATAGCAATCGTGAGAATCTCATGTCAATGATTGTTTTGAAATATCAAGATACTGAAAAACAAAATCAGAAAAGATTTAGATAACCAGCAATCAACTATAATCATCCACAACCCACTTCGTCATTACAAAAGCACCAAATAATTTTCTCTTACATTCGCACCCATGATAGCTTTCCTTCGCGGCAATTTTGTTCATAAAACACCTGCATCTGTTCATGTGGATGTGAATGGCGTAGGTTATGAAGTGCTCATCAGCCTCAACACTTATTCAAAAATCCAGTCGCTCGATAAAGGCATGCTGCTCACTTATTTTCATGTTCGTGAAGACGGGCAAACATTGTTTGGCTTTTTTGAGCTGGTAGAAAAAGAGATGTTCATTCAACTGATTAGCATATCCGGAGTAGGTGCTTCCACAGCAAGAATGATGCTTTCTTCGATGAAACCGGAAGAAATTGCCAAAGCCATTTTGAACGGCAACGTGAAACAGTTGGAAAGCATCAAAGGCATCGGAAAAAAAACGGCAGAGCGCATTATTCTGGAGCTGCGCGACAAGATCGGCAAAACGATGCCCGAAACAAATATTTCCCCATTGATAAACAATACATTGGAGCGTGATGCGTTAAATGCCCTAATAGCCCTTGGCATAGCAAGACCGGTTGCTGAACAGGCAATCAGAAAAGTGCTCACCGGCACCACGGAACCGGGCAAAGTCGAGGACATTATTAAGCAAGCATTAAAAACTTTGTAGCCTATCGGAACTGTATCTCTACCTAACTAATTCTTGAGGAAAGGTTTGACGCGCCCTTTATCCAAATTATTGTTTGCAACAGCTTTGCTGATGGCTGTTTCAGTGGTGTTCTGCACTCCTGCGCTCGCTTATTTTCAGAACAAACCAGACACTACTTCGCCTAAAAAATATGATTCACTAAAATTTCCGATTCAGGACAGAAGAGGTGACTTTATCACAAACCCTGATAAAAATCCTTTCAATTTAAGAGACCCGAAGAACATTAGAGATTCCATTATCTACGATCCTAAAACTCAACAATACTATATCATTGAAAAAGTAGGAGACAAATATTTCCGCAAACCTACTTATCTCACTTTCGATGAATTCATGCGCATTCAGAGCCAGAAGGCTGAAGATGATTATTTCAGAAAACGTGCTGATGTGCTGAACGAACTTAACAGAAAAAAACTGCAACCCAAATATTGGATCACCGACAATCTTTTCAACCGGCTTTTCGGTAATGGCAAGATTGATATCAGGCCACAGGGCAATGTTGATATCACTGCAGGTTATCAGGGACAAAAAGTAGACAATCCTACTTTGCCTGAAATAGCGAGAAAGACCGGTGGCTTCGATTTTAATATGGATGCGAACCTAAATGTGGTTGGCAACATAGGCAGCAAGCTAAAATTGCCTATCACATACAACACGCAGGCGAATTTTGATTTCATGAATCAATTGAAGCTGGATTATACCGGTGGACCGGATGATATCATCAAAAAAATTGAAGCAGGCAATACCAACTTCACTACAAAAAGCACATTGATAGCAAGCGCACAATCGCTGTTCGGTATAAAAATGCAATTGCAGTTCGGCAAACTGACTGTAACAGGCGTGCTTGCCAACCAGCGGTCGCAGAACCAATCACTCGGTTTGCAAGGTGGCGCGTCAACAACAAACTATCAGTTCAAAGCCGATGACTATGATGAGAACAGGAACTTTTTGCTGGCTCAATATTTCAGGAACAACTACAACACAGCCATGGCAAAGCTGCCGATTGTGAATTCGCAGGTTCACATTCTGCGAATGGAAGTGTGGGTCACAAACAGAAACGGAACAACCACACAGGCAAGACAAGTAGTGGGTTTGATGGACCTTGGTGAAACTGCTCCTTATAATACCAATTTGCATCCGCTGACTGCTGAGGCATTCCCGTCCAATAACGCAAATGATGAATACAGAAAAATAATTTCAAACCCGAACAGCAGGCTCTCATCGGCGGCGACAACAATCATGAATTCCTACGGCCTTAACCAGGTGCAGGATTTTGAAATCGTGTATGCAAGAAAATTAGATTCAACGGCCTATCAGTTTAATCCTCAGATCGGGTTTCTTACACTCACACAAACTTTACAGCCCGATGATATTTTGGCTGTCGCATATCAGTATAGCTATAATGGCCGCGTTTTTCAGGTGGGTGAGTTTTCTCAGGATGTTCCGCCGGACACTTCTGCCGGCAATTATGCAGGAACATCAAAAGTGCTTTACCTGAAATTGCTGAAGGCAACATCTCAGAGAACCAATCTCCCCATCTGGAACCTGATGATGAAAAATGTGTACACACTGAAAACTGCGTCAGGCAGCCCATTATATAATGTTCAGCCAACAGGATTCCAGTTCAATATTTTGTATGATGAGCCGAGCAAAGGCGATAAAAGATATTTGCCTGAAGGCGATAAAGTAGGCGTGCCATTACTGACAGTGTTGAATCTCGACCGGTTGAATTCTCATAATGACCCGATACCGGATGGTGTTTTCGATTACATTGAAGGATTTACCATTGTGTCTCAACAGGCACGTGTCATCTTCCCTGTGCTTGAACCATTCGGAAGTGATCTTGCTGCGATTGCATTTAAAACTAACCCGGCGCTCGCTCCGAAATATGTGTTTCATCAATTGTATGACACCATCAAAGCTGTGGCGAGCACCATGGCCAATGTTGACAGATACATTTTAAGCGGAACAGCAAAAGGTCAAACAAGCTCTGATATTTCTTTAGGTGCACTGAACGTTCCGCCTGGCTCAGTAGTTGTAACCGCAGGTGGCCAAACGCTCAGAGAAAATGTAGATTATGTGGTGGACTATAATTTGGGAAGTGTAAAAATCATTAATCAGGCGATTATCAATTCAGGTGTTCCGGTTAATGTGAAGTTTGAAAACAATGCAAGCTTTGGAACACAACAGCGAAGCTTCATGGGATTGCGGTTAGATTATCTTGCAAAAAACACAGTAAAAGAAACCTTATCGATAGGTGGAACCATTGAGCGCTTGAGTGAACGTCCGTATTTCACTAAAACAAATTATGGTGAAGATCCTATACGCAACACGATGTATGGTCTTGATTTCAATTACCGTGCACAGTTGCCGGGATTAACGAGGCTCTTGAACAGGTTGCCATTTTATTCAACCAAAGAAATGAGCACCATCAGTGCTTATGGAGAATCTGCATTTTTAAAACCAGGCCATGCACCACAAATTGGAAAGGGCAACAGCGGAACAATTTATATAGACGATTTTGAAGGATCAACAAGCTCCATTGATTTAAGATTCCCATTAACGAGCTGGGCACTTGCTTCAACACCGCAAGGCGATCAACTTTTTCCTGAGGCTTCACTGAATGATTCATTGGCTTATGGGTTCAACCGGGCAAAACTCGCATGGTATAATATTGAACCTACGTTGCAGGACAATTCAAACTCAAACAACCCGGTAAAAGGCTATGAAAATTTCGGTGACCCAAGAATTGCAGCCATCAATATCCAACAGATTTTTCCGCAAACAACACCACAATATGGTCAAGCACAGTTAATCACTTTCGACCTTGCATATTATCCAACAGAAAAAGGCCCGTACAATTTTGATGTGCTTCCTTCAACATATTCTAAAGGGATTACGCCAACAGGAAAACTGAACAACCCCGAAACACGCTGGGGTGGCATTATGCGTGCGATTGATCAGACAGATTTTGAAACAAACAATATTCAATACATCGAATTCTGGATGCAGAGCCCATTCCTGATGAACCCTTCAAGTAAAGGCGGACAAATGTATTTTGATCTGGGAAGCGTTTCGGAAGACATTGTGAAAGACGGAAAACGCTTTTATGAAAATGGTTTGCCCACACCGAATATTGCTGCAGCCACTGACACGTCTGTTTGGGGAAAAGTGCCATTGAATTCAACACAGGTAACAAATGCATTCAGCAACGACCCAACTGACAGGCCATATCAGGATGTTGGTTTTGACGGCTTGACTGATGACAGCGAAAGAATACAGTTTGCAAATTATCTCAACAGGCTTTCAATAGTAGCACCTCAGGCTTATCAAAATTCTTTGAGCGATCCTTCGAATGACAACTTCCTGAACTATAGAGACGGTAGTTATGACAAATCGCAAACAGGTATACTTGGCCGTTATAAAAATATCAATAGCCCGCAAGGAAACTCTCCGGTTGCAACCACAGGCCAACAATATGTAACAGCCTTCACGCAATATCCCGATCAGGAAGACCTTGATCATGATAATACATTAAATCAACTGGAAGAATATTTTGAATACAAAGTGAATTTGACACCCTCTATTTTAAATGCAGGCGTTGGTCAGAATTATATTACCAGTGTAGATTCTTTCACATCAAGCGGAAGCACCATTCAACAAAAATGGTATCAGTTCAGAATACCTATTAATTCTTACACACAAAAAGTCGGCAACATTCCAGATTTCAAATCTATTCGCTTCATCAGGATGTTCCTCACCGGATTTTCTGATACAGTTCCTGTGGTTTGCCGTTTTGCAGAATTTCAATTGATCAGAGATTCATGGAGGAGTTTCAGTTATGTGTTAGATACTACAGGCACATACACTCCATTGGCTACACCAAGCCCAACAACTTTTAATGTGACTGCAGTGAACATTGAGCAGAACAGTTCGCGCAGCCCCATTCCTTATGTGATACCACCGGGTATACAAAGACAACAACAGTTAAGCACCAACAACACAAATGTTTTGTTGAACGAACAATCGCTGAGCATTCAGGTTTGTAATCTTTTGCCAGGCGATGGAAGAGGTGTTTACAAAACGGTGAACCTTGATTTGCGCAGGTATGGTCACATGGATATGTTCGTGCATGCTGAAGGTTCAGGCGCAACAGATCAATTGAACAATAATGATCTGTATGCAGTTGTCAGGTTAGGAAGCGATTTCATCAGCAACTTCTATGAAATAAGAATCCCTTTGCAAAAAACAGCATGGGGGCTCACTTCTGACGTTTCTATATGGCCAGATTCAAATAACCTGAACTTATCACTTGCAAGATTAACAACATTAAAAGTAGACCGGAACAATGCAGTGGCTTCAAATCAATATTATTCAGAAACAGATGCTAACGGCAAGATATATTCGATCATAGGAAATCCTAATCTCGGTCAGATACAGGCATTCTTCGTTGGTGTGAGGAACGTGACCGCTCGTCCTGTTTGTGCCGAGATATGGTTTGATGAATTGCGACTATCACAAATCAACGACCAGGGAGGATGGGCTGCACTTGGAAGAGTGGATGTGAAACTCGCAGACCTTGGCACAGTGTATGTTTCAGGAGCATATAAATCTGTTGGCTTCGGAAGCATCGATCAGCATATTAATGAAAGATCGTTAGATAATATCACACAAATAGATGCTGCAGCAAACCTCGAGCTTGGAAAATTAATTCCAAAAAAAGCAGGCATCTCAATTCCCACTTATGCAAGCTTATCAAAAACAATAGTGTCGCCGCAATATGATCCGTTTGATCTTGACATCAAACTAAAAGATAAACTAAAAGGAGCTGCCGCAAGCCAGCGAGATTCGATACGAGAACAAGCCATAGATGCGACAACTATAAAAACATTAAATTTCACCAATGTCAGAAAGTTGAACACTTCAGGCAAAAAACCGAAGATATGGAGCCTTGAAAATTTTGATTTCAGTTATTCCTACACAAAATCCGAGCACCACAATTCTATTGCAGTGGAAGATGATTTCTCGACTTATAAAGGCGGTCTTGGATATAATTATTCTGCAACACCAAAGCCGTGGGAGCCTTTTAAAAAAATTATCAAAGCAAAATCAAGATGGTTCTCAATACTCAAAGATTTTAATATCAACCCTATTCCAAGCGTGATGAGTTTTAGGGGAGATGTGAACAGGCAGTTTGGCGCTTACCGATCGCGGAACATTGGCGGACCTAAAGATTTCCTGCCAGAGACTTTCGACAAATTTTTCAATTTCAGGAGAGCTTATGTTCTTCGTTGGGACCTCACGAGGTCGCTCAACATAGATTATTCTGCCATCAACAATTCTGTGATTGATGAGGACAGCGGTCGTCTCGACAGAGCAGGGAAAAAACGCATGTGGGATAATTTCTGGAAAGGCGGAAGAAATGTTTTGTATCAGCAAATGACCAATATCACTTACACGCTCCCGACAAATAAAATTCCACTGATAGATTGGACTAGTGTAAGAATTGGCTATGGCGCAACCTATTCCTGGACTGCAGCATCGTTGCTCGCAAAAAACCTTGGGAACACAATACAGAACACGCAAACAAAAAATATCACCGGTGAATTTGATCTCAGCAGATTGTATTCAAAATGGAAATGGCTTCGCGCAATTGACTTCCAGCAATCTGCACAACAGCAAAACAATCAGAACAAGAATCAACAGAATAATAATAGAATCAAAACAGACACGGCAAGAAATAAACCTCAACTAAAAAACCCGAATGATCTGCCTGAAGTAAATGGCATATTAAAAGTGCTTGCGAGGATCATTACCTCAGTGAAAAGAGTAGGAGTGAATTATTCTGAAAATTCCGCATCGAATATTTATGGCTACACAGACAGCACGAGAGTGTTAGGAATGGATTTGAAAAACGGAGAACCGGGATTTGGTTATGTTTTCGGCAAGCAGCCAGGCGCGCATTTTGTAGAGAACCTTGCAAGAAAAGGATTGATAACACCGGATTCGACACTTAATTTCCAGAACCAGCAAAGCTTTAATCAGAAATTAAATATCACTGCGCAACTGCAGCCTTTCCGCGATTTTAATATCGACGTAAACCTCGATAAAACTTTCGGTAAAACATACACTGAATTATTTAAAGACACAACAAGCACCAGTGGCTTCGCTCATCTCAATCCTTATAATACCGGAACATTCAATATCAGTTTTATATCATTCAAAACATTGTTCGAGAAAAATAAGCCGGACGAGCTTTCAAATGCCTTCATGAAATTTGAGAATTACAGAAACATCATTTCAGGAAGGCTTGGAAAATTAAATCCTTATTCCGGACAACAGGGCGCTGATGGTTATTACAAAGGTTATGGCCAGTATGCGCAGGATGTATTGATCCCCGCATTTATTGCAGCATATACCGGCAAAGATCCTAAAACAATTTCCCTGTTGAATGAAAACAACACATCGGTGCGCACCAATCCGTTCTCGGGTTATTTCCCCAAACCAAACTGGAGGATTTCATACAATGGATTATCGAGGCTTCCTTTCTTCCAGAAAATATTCACGAGCTTCAACCTCACGCATGCTTACAACAGCACATTAAGCATGAGCAGTTTCAACTCATCTTTATTATATAATGATCCTCTTGGAATTCGATATCCGGGATTTATAGATACTGTATCAGGAAATTTTGTACCGTATTTTGCTGTTCCCAATATCACCATCCAGGAAGCATTTGCGCCACTGCTTAATATTGATATGCAATTCGTGAATCAATTGCAGGCAAGAATCGGGTTTAATAAATCAAGGCAACTAAGCTTGAGCCTCATAGATTATCAAATGACAGAAAGCCACTCCACTGAATTTACATTCGGCGGCGGTTGGAAAAAGCGTGGCTTGCGCCTTCCGTTCAAGATAAAAATGCCTGGGAAAAATGAATCTTCCAAAAAATTGGACAACGATCTTAATTTCAGGTTAGACTTTAGCATACGAGATGACATCACCTCAAACAGTCGCCTCGATCAGGGAACTGCTTTGCCAACAGGCGGCCAGAAAACAATTACCATTTCACCTTCTATCGATTATGTGATGAGCAACAGGATCAATGTGAAACTGTATTTCGATCAGCGAAGGGTGACACCGAAAATTTCGACATCACCACCCATTGTAACAACCCGTGCAGGGCTGCAGATCAGGATTTCGCTGGCTCCGTGATCAAGTTTAAGAGTTGATCAATTGAATGGTTGATCAAAGCAGATATTTTTAGCTGCCATCAAAATCATAAATTGCGCTGCTCCTTTTAATTTAGCAACATGCGATCACAGAAACCAGAAATCGTAAATCCGAAATCATAAATTCTAATGCCTCTCATCAGCATCTGTATTCCGGCTTATAAAAGAATTGAGTTTCTCAAACGACTTCTTGATTCTATCGCTTTGCAAACTTTCAAAGACTTTGAAGTGATTGTTACGGATGACAGCCCTGATGAAAATGTGAAATACCTTTGCGATTCTTATCAGGGTAAATATAATATCTCTTATTTCAAAAATAACCAACAGTTAGGCACACCTGAAAACTGGAATGAAGCAATCAGAAAGGCAAATGGCGAATGGATAAAACTCATGCACGATGATGACTGGTTCCATGATGCAAATAGTTTGCAGTCATTTGCAGGCGCCATAAAAAACAATCCCGGATATTCATTTTTCTTTTCTGCTTACAGGAATGTTTATCTTGATGACAAAAAAGAAGAAGATGTTTTCCTCAATAAATTTCGTTACAAATTGCTTCTTAAAAATGTTTCGACTCTTTTTTCACAGAACATCATTGGGCCACCAAGCGTGACAGTTCATAAAAATGATGTAGACATTTTCTACGACAAAAACCTGAAATGGCTTGTCGATATTGATTTTTATATGCGTTATTTTGGAAAGTGTAAACCGTTTTATATCGATAAGGTTTTAGTGAATGTAGGATTAAGCTCACAGCAAGTAACTAAAGAAGTATTCAGGGTAAAAAAAATTGAGGTACCGGAGAATTTTTATTTACTTGATAAAATCGGCGTTTGGCAACTAAAAAATATTTATGTCTACGACGCATGGTGGCGATTTATGAGAAACTTAAAAATAAGAACTATTGATGATGTTCGCTCTGGCGGTTATTTAAACCCGTTACCCGCAGTGCTAGAAAAAATGATACATTTCCAAAATAAAATTCCATCAAAAGTTTTAAATATCGGACCGTTTTCTAAATTTTTTATGCTTATTAGTTTTATTAAACTTTTTAAAAAAATAGGCGCTCCATAAAAACATTGTAGATTTACAATTACCTACACAAGATTTTTAAATGCTGCCCAGACATCTTGTAAAATATTTTTTATTTAGTTTCATTTATTCATTTTTATCGATCGCACTTTGTGCGCAGGAATATAATTATACACATTACGATGTCAAAGACGGTCTTGCAGGATCCACCGTTTATAGCATCGTACAGGACAAAGATGGTTTTATGTGGTATGGAACAGAAACAGGTCTGAGCAGGTTTGATGGCACTCATTTCAAAAATTTTTATACAAGCGATGGGCTACCTGACAATGAAATAATCAAGCTATTTGTTGACTCGAAGAATCGTGTCTGGATCATACCTTTTAAAAATTCCATCTGCTATTACTGGAAAGGCAAAATATATAATCAGCAAAATGACTCTTTACTAAAAAAAATCAACTTTGTTGAAGGGCTGGCATTAATAAATGAGGATAGCTCGGGAAATGTTATAATTGCAGATATTCACAATATCTATGTCATTGACCAAAGTAATAACATATCGGTTATAAATAAATTTAATGGCACCTCAATTGTTATAGCTCAATCCGAGGTTAATTCAAGAAGCAATCCAAAATTTGTATTTTCCTCGGACTCCGGAACTCGCATTTTAACGCAATTAGATGTTCATAAATTTTCATTTTCAATAGATACTAGCATCGTCATTACCGATAGTTATGATGTTGCTTATTTTTCTTCCAATTTGATGATACTTCAACACCAAAACTCTCTTCATCTGTTTTACTCAAATCCCAAATTAAATTCTGTTATTAACCTGCCTTATGGCTTTATCAACATATCGAATATTAATGACACATTAATAAGTTTTAATACAGTAAAAAAGGCATACTTATTCAATGTGAAATCTAAAAGCATAACCGACAGCCTTTTAAAAAACCAGGCAGTTAATGTAGTTGCCCAGGATCTGGAAAGCAATTTATGGATAAGTGTGCCTGAAAAAGGTGTTTATAAGTTGGCGTCTGGGAATATTTTGAATTTTGTTTCTCCACAAGAAAACAAATCAGTCTTTTGTATTCAAAAATTTGATTCTTTAATTTATGCCGGCTCTGATAATTTTTATTTATGGGTTTTAAACCTCACTAAAAAAACCATCGCTACACATAAAATAATTGATCTATCAACTCGCGGAAGAATCACTTCATTAGCAAGCGCTGGTAAAAACAATCTGATAGCAGGAACAGACAATGGGATATTTCGGCTAAGCCTGAATAAGCTGGAGATCCTGGATTCATTTAGTTTCCGTGCTATTAAATCAATCATGAAACTGGGCAACGACAAAATATTAACAAGCTCGCACAGGGATGTGGCAACGCGAAACATAAACAACCTTAAAAGTGCTGAGCTTATTTGGGAGGACCGCTCTACCTGTGCTTACGGAACGAATGATGCATATTTCGTAGGAACATTAAATGGCTTATATAAAGTCGATTTTACAAAAAAAGCAACTTATCTCGGTAATGACTACAAAGTGTTCCAAAGCAGGATCAATGCAATTACTCAAACTGAAGATAGCATTCTTTGGATAGCAACTAACGGTAACGGATTGGTTGCCTATAAAAAAGATAAAATTATTCTGAATATAACCGATAAAAACGGCCTTACCAGTAATATTTGCAGAACCATCTTTGCTTCTCCGAATGCGATTTGGGTGGGCACTGATAAAGGCTTGAACAAAGTATCCTTATCTGACAGCAACCACAATATCACTCCTTTTACCAGCGCTGACGGACTTAGTTCGGATATTATCAATGCTGTGTATGTTGACGGGAACGATGTGCTTGTCGGCACTCCTGAAGGCCTTATTTATTTTGATGAAAATAAAGTTTCAAAAAAAACCATCTGCAATTTGCATATCACTGCAATCAAGGTTGGAGACCATCAATTGCAGCCCGATTCATCTGGTTTTATATTAGACCACAAAAATAATAACATCTCAATTCAGTTTGTCGGCATTTCATATAAGTCTGGCGGGAAAATACTTTATCGATACAGACTGATAGGCTTGGATTCTGTTTGGAAAACAACTAATGAAACAGCCCTTAATTACCTGTCGTTGTCATCCGGGAAATACGAGCTACAGATAAAAGCTATCAACAAATTCGGCGTGCAAAGCAATGTAATAAAAGTGCAGTTTGCTATTTCAAAAAGAATTTGGGAAAAGACGGGGATGAGATTGCTGCTCCTCGTGCTGACTATCATTTTCTTTTGGATCACTATCAGCTATAGAATCAAAATCATCCGTAAAAAAGCAAATGAGAAATCAGAAACTGTAAGACGCATAGCTGAGCTAGAACAAATGGCCTTGAAAAGCCAGATGAACCCTCATTTCATATTTAATTGCTTAAATTCAATACAACATTATGTCATAGATAAAGATGTATCAGGAGCAAATGAGTTCATTACGAATTTTGCCAGATTAATCAGATTAACGCTGGAAAATTCATCCAAAAGTGACATAAGTATTGAAGATGAGGTAAATTATTTAACCGCATATCTTGAGCTTGAACAAAAACGATTTGAAAATAAGTTCACTTTTGATATTATTAAAGATCCCGATATTCAGCATAATTGTTTTATACCTCCTATGATTTTGCAGCCATATGTGGAGAACGCAATCAGGCATGGGGTACGTTACAGGGATCACAGAAGCGGAAAGATTATTATCAGTTTTGAAAAGCAAACAGAATTCCTTGTATGTTCTATTTCTGATAATGGGATCGGCAGAAAACTTTCTGAAAAATTTAAAAGTAAAAATAATATCGAGTATCAATCCAAGGGAATGACCCTGACAGCAAAAAGAATCGAAATGCTCAACAAAACACATATATCTAAAATTGCAATCAGTATCAACGATCTTGAAGACATGAATGGCGTAGCACTGGGAACTGAAATTATAATTAAGTTCCCTTTAGATGAAATTCAAAAAATATAATAGAACATGATCGACAGTATAATTGTGGATGATGAATTAAAGAACATACTTATTCTGAAAAGCATTCTTGCGGATTTTTGCCCGGATGTTAACGTTCTGGCCGAAGCGCAAGATATGAATCAGGCTATTGCTATGATCAATATGTATAAGCCACAGCTGTTATTTCTAGATATCGAGATGCCTTACGGCAATGCGTTTGATTTGTTAGACAAGTTAATGCCGGTAAATTTTGAAGTCATATTTATAACCGCATTTGATGAATATGCCTTAAAAGCTTTCAGATATAGCGCATTGGATTATTTGCTAAAACCCATCAATATTAATGAGCTGAAAACAACAGTAAAAAAAGCCATTGAACGAATTAGCACAAAAAATAACAGCACTCAGTTAAAAAACCTTCTTCAAAATCTTCAAAACAAAAATGAAGAAACTCATAAAATAGCGCTTCAGACAAAAGATGGGCTTGAATTTTTTATTATTGAAGATATTATCCGATGTGAAGCAAACGGGGCATATACTTATTTTTTTATAAAAGCACATTCGAAAATAATTGCCTCAAAAAATATCAAAGAATACGAAAAAATACTGCCAGAAAAGATTTTTTTTAGAATCCACCATTCGCATATTATTAATTTGAAAGAAATAAAAAGATACCATCGTGGCCGAGGGGGGTATGTGGAAATGAAAGATGGGACTTTTATTGATGTTGCGGTAAGACGAAAGGATGAGTTTCTAGAGCGCATCCAGCAATGATTTCAACTATATAACACAGTTATTGATTTAACAGCACACCTGTAAAGTCGAATTGCGATTTAAAGTTGCAGCAACTATTTTTACGTTACGATTTAGAATGTAATTAGTTACTCAACTGACATAATCAACGACTTATACAATTTCTTAAGTTTTTGCTGATCACATCAGTTCATCGATATACCAAATAATTAAACCTTTATTGTTTTTTATAGACCAACAACCCAGTTTTGACTGTTAAACCTTAGCTGCCTGAGACGGCAGAAAGTTTCACCATTACATAGCAAAAGGACATTTGTCCTTTTGCTATTTTTATTTATTTCCATTGCTTTATGTCAATTCTTACTTTTATTATTTGGGTAAATTAGTTTTTCTAATTTCGGCTATCAAATTTTGTATTCGCTTTCAGGATTACTAAAACAACCACAGTGACCGACCTCACCATTATTATAGTAAATTATAAAAGTGCTGAATTGATACTTGACTGCCTGCGTTCGGTTTATCAAAATACAGAGAAAATTGCTCTCGAAATAATTGTAGTCGACAATGATTCTGGAGATTTCAGCAAAGAAAAAATTCTGTCTGAGTTTAAAGAGGTAAAATGGATTGAGATGAATTACAATTCAGGTTTTGCCCGGGCAAACAATGAAGGTTTGCGTCAATCTAAAAGCGATGTGATCTTATTGCTCAATTCTGATACCCAAATCATAGATAACGCTGTTGAGGAATGTTATCGTTCATTTGTATCTTCTGAATTTATTGCCTGCGGGGCCCAACTATTAAATGGAGATCTGACACCTCAGATTTCAGGAAATTATTTTATGAAAGGTGGCCTGAATTATTTATTGCCTTTGCCTTATTTCGGAAGATTTATTAAATGGCTTGGTAATCTGTTCAACGCAAAAAAACCAAATGTGCCCGATTCAAACTCAACTGTTGAAGTAGATTGGATAAATGGAGCATTCCTTATGGTAAAAAAAAATGCCATTGAAAAAGCGGGACTACTTGATGAAGATTTCTTTCTGTATGCTGAAGAAGCTGAGTGGTGCAGCAGGCTCAAAAAAGTTGGCAGGCTATGTATTTTTGGCGAATTCAAAGTAGTTCATTTGCAAGGCGAAACAGCAGCAACCACTTTTGATTCGCAGGATAAAGCATATAGTAATTTATTTGACAGAAAAGGATTACAGATCATGCTTTCCAACTTGGTGAGGATCCGAAAGCAATTCGGTGCAGGATGGTTTTTAGCGATCCTTTTTTTTTATGTGATTGATATACCTATTTTTTTTATCGGACTGATATTCTCAAAAATATTTTCAGGAAAAAAATCAAAATATTCTTTTGTTCAGTTTAATGGTTACTGCAAAAATATATCGGCACTCTTAAAAATGATGAGAGTTATAATCCGCAACAAACCTCATTTTTATAAAGTGCTATAACGATTTATTTTAAATTGCTTGCAGAGCTATTTGCATCGAAGATGGTTTTTGTATATTTTTATAAATCCTGAATAATCAATGGTGAAATTTGTTATTATTGAATATTCAGGCAACTCATCAGACCTGGCAGATTTATGAAAAAAAAGACTTTACTTTTTATATCTATACTCCTTTTTCAGTTAAAGCTATTTTCTCAAACCAATTGCTCTCAAATTAATTTTCAAAAAATAATTTCAGGCGCGGGCGATAATCAGGCAAATGATGTTATATATACTTCTGATAATGGTTTCCTGATTTGCGGGTCAACTACTTCTGCTGGCGCAGGGGACTATGACGCATTAATAATAAAACTGGATTTCAATGGAAATATCCTTTGGTCTAAAACATACGGAAGCAGCGGCAATGACGGGTTTCGCCGTGTTATTGCTACAAAGGACGGAAACTATCTGGCTGTTGGATGGAGCCAGTTCGACCTTTCACATATTGCTGATGTATTCATTGTAAAATTTGATCCTGCAGGTAACCTTATATGGGGTAAATCATTTGGAGCAGGCACGCCAAATGGTGAACGTGGCTTAGGTATTATTGAAACAACCGACGGCGGATTTGTAATTGCTGGTGACTATAATTCAACACCATCTATTGTTCAGCCTTTATATTTAAAAGTAGATGCCAATGGAAATTTGATATGGGTTGATCTTATGAATGTTGCCAATGCAGGAGAAGCTTTCGGTATTGTTGAGGATGGCAATTACCTGACAGCCACAGGTGTTGTAGCAACCAATGGGTTAAGCACTTTTAATGATGGTTATATCGCAAAATTGCAAAGTAACGATGGAAGCTTGGTTTGGTTAAAGAATGTTGAAAGCGAAAGCAGAAGCAATCGCTTAAATGATATTCGTTTGAAAAACGGTCAATATATATTCGATATGTATAATTCCGATTCGTGGGTTTCGGTTAATGAAAAGCCGCTCATTTTTACTACTGATACAAGCGGAACATTGCTGTACTCAAAAAGCTATGAGGTAACAGGAATTAATACTGATATGATTTATGAGTCAATATATCCAACTGCCGATAATGGATATATTGCAAGCTTATCAGAAACCATAAACAATTCTTCTCCCAGACTCATTAAAATCAATGCAAGCGGCGCTGTGGATTGGGTGAATAATTTTACCCCCTATTATTCTCAACACCTTACAAGGGTTATTCAGGATCCGGCAAATGAATTTGTTTCAGTTGGGTTTGTAAATACAAGTTTGGGATCTAATGGAAATATTCTATTCATTAAGACAGACGCTAACGGCAATATAAAAGATACGACCGGCAATGCTGTTTGCCCTGTCACTCATTCATCTGCTTTGAATAATGATATCCCGATTCAGATTACCAACGCAAATTATTTCAACATCACCGACGGAGGGATACAAAATGTTTTATCCAATGTAGCGGTAAATAATTTTACGCCACAAGTGCAAAATCCCTGTGCAGGACATACCGACAAATGCGATACCTTGAAAATAACAGGAAGCGACTCTGTGTGCAGTCTTAAAGATGTAATAACATACAAAGCATTTAAAAATGCCGCATGCCTCACTCCTGTTCAGTGGTCAATTGACAACACTTTTGCTACAGTTATTTCTAGCACAGACTCAACTGTTCAGTTGCAATTCAAAAAAAACGGCACGGCATTTCTTAATGCAAAAATGATTTCCTGCAATGTGCTTCAGGATAGCATTCTCATAACTGCATTGCACTCTCCTGATGCATTAGCTCTGGGTCCGGATATTAGCTTATGTGAAAACAACGACAGCTTAATAACATTAAATGCAGGAGGTGGTTTTAAATCTTATTTGTGGCAGGATGGCTCAACAGATTCCGTTTTCAAAACCAGGCTTCAGGGAAAATATTTTGTTACTGCTGAAAATTATTGTGGCAAACAATTTAGTGATACCCTTCTGGTTAATCTTGCACCTCCTGTTCCTTTCAGTCTGGGCCCTGATCTACATAAATGCAACAACGACACCCTGACTATAACGGCGCCTGCTGGTTTTACCAATTATCTATGGAGCCCGAAATATGCAATCAATAATCCTGATTCGCAGACTGTACAGATTTTTTCAAGTCACGATACTGCATATATCTGTTCAGCACAACATGGCATAGGCTGCACTGTTTCTGACACCATTAATGTTAATATCTTTCAACCCTCAGTTGTAAATATCGGGAACGACACCAGTTTTTGTGTTGGTGATAGCCTGAATTTAAATGCCGGCTCAGGCTTTGTATCTTATTTATGGAATACAGGCTCTGTTGAACAGCAAATAACCGTTAAGCAAAAAGGAGTTTATTTCGTGAAAGTTATAGATGCAAATAATTGCTCCGCCAAAGATACCTTGGTAATTCAAAATGTTTTTAATCTTCCGGCCATAAGTATCGGGCCTGATACTTTTGTTTGTAAGAACAGTGTGTATGTTTTTAATGCCGGCAATAATTTTATTAATTATTTGTGGCAGGATGGTTCGACTGGCGCGACATTTGCCGCTTCACAGCCCGGAATTTATAGTGTGCAGGTAACCGATATCAATCATTGCTCAAATGCTGACACCGCAAAGATTTTAGCGATTGCAAATCTTCCTGAAAATTTTCTAGCCGATACTGCATCTATATGTGCGGGTTATCTTTTGCAGTTAAATGCAATCGGCAACTGGCCATCTTACAAATGGTTCGACAGCACAACAGCATCTTTTACAACAATTACATCACCCGGTGTTTACTGGTTGCAGGTCACTAATTCATCTGGATGTTCTGCCATTGACAGTATCGATGTCACAGGCAAGGATGATTGTACACTCGGTATCTATTTCCCTAATGCGTTCACGCCAAACCATGATGGCCGAAATGATACGTTCAGACCCATTATTTATGGTTATCTTGATAAATTTCATATGGTTATTTTTAACCGCTGGGGGCAAAAAATATTTGAAACCAGCGATGCTGCAAAAGGATGGGATGGCACATTTCAAGGAGAAAAACAGAACAGCGACACTTTTGTATGGTACGCAGAATATCACTTAGCGGGTAGCGCCGGAAAAGAAAAAGCAGCAAAAGGGACAGTTACCCTTATACGATAACGTTCTTTATTTTGTATCTTTCTTCATAGACGTTAAAAATCAATGCATTCTTTTGTTCAGTTCAGCAGATACCGCAAAACATAGCAGTGCTTATAAAATGACATTGGCAATAATCCGCAACGCTCTATTGCTGTAAAATATTATAGAAATAATAATATTTCTCCCTTTAATCCTGATAAATAATTTTCTATTTTTCATGTTCATTCCAAAATCATAAACTAAACATGAAACCTATAATTGCCTAGCCATTTTTTCATTCTTTTCCATCTGTTTTTTTACAAATTGCCAGAAAGAAACCACAACCGTTACTGTGCATGATACAGTGACAATAGCACAAAATGACACATTGTTTAAGACATTGGTTTTGCAACCAGGTCCTGATGAGGGACAAAATTGTTTGGTGAACAGTTCAAATATATATGCGCCTTATAACTTAAACGCTAATCCGGTTATGAACGCCGTTTCTTGGAGATACAATGCCATAAACGGTACATCAGGTATTGGCAGAACTTACATTAAATTTATTGCGCTTGACGGCATGCCTGACAGCGCAGTTTTTTGTCTGCCAAATTATCTCTGTACGGCATTGATCAAAATATTTATATACCTGAGGGAACTCTGGTTACCCAGGGTCAGGATATGCTCTTGATAACAATTACCGGCTAAAAAGTGTAACAGTTGATTGGAACCCTGATTCAATCACATGGAATAATAAACCACCGACAACTGATACCAATCAGGCTTCAGTCCCGGCTTCAACAACCCAATGGAATTATGATGCTAAAGATATTGGCGTCACGAGCTTAGTAGACGATATGCTGAATACCGGAATTATGGCTTTTGCATGCAATTGCAAACAGAGCAAATTTATAGAAGCATATCATTTGCAAGTTGTAAAACGGCAGATTCAACAAAGTGGCCAAAATTGGTTGTGCAGTATAAGCTGGTACATTGATCCGCATAAATTAATTACCTGACAAAACCTGCAAAACAAATAGACAGGTTTTTTATTCAATAAATTCCGCTGCTCTTTTTGTAGAAAATCCCCAATAAAAATTTTCAAAATAAACCGGCAGCATATCTGCCAGATAATCTGCGGCTTCGAGAACAAGTTCTGAAAAAAGGCCCCAGTTATTATCATCGCATATTGATAATTTATTGTTGCACCAATCCGGATTAATACCAATCGCTCCATTTTTTGTTGAGACAGCATTCAGGTTATATCCCAAAGCTTCCACCAATTTTGTTTTGATGCCTCCGCCTTCTGAAATCGGATTGAGAAAAATATCTGCAGCTTTAAAATAAACGCTCACATCATCCACAAATCCTGCAAAAATAATATTGGGATATTGCTTGTTTGATATCTCTGCAGGAATATCTCTGCCACAAATCAAAATCTTGTATTTAAAATCTTTTTTTTGCAGAAGCATTGGATTGATGACTTCTATAATCTTTTTCAATCCCTGTATGTTCGGCATGTAGTTAAATGCTCCGTTAAAAAACAAAATTGTTTCATCGCTTTTGATTGCATGCTTTTCTATAATCAGCTTTTTGCAGTGCATAACCTCTTCTTTGGATGGAATGGTTTCCCATTCAATGCCATAAGTCATTGTGATGCATTTGGATGGTTGCAGCCCGAATTTTTCAATCCCGTATTTTTTGTCATCATCATGGATAAAAAAATTATAATCGGCGCTTCGATGAACCATTTTTTCATATCGCCACAAAATCTTCCACCACCATTTGCCCAACGTTTTCCACCTGAGGCCTTCAATATTGTGAGAGTGGACAATAAGCTTTACGTGGCAAAACGATTTTAATAAAATCCCAAGCCATCCATAATAAGGGTGCTCGAGCAAAAGATGTGTTGCATTATTTTTTCTGATCATTTTTCTTATCAGGAAAAAATAAAAAACATTAATGTATCTGAATTTTGAATTGGAAAGAATATTGAGCACCTGATATCCTTCTGCCGCAGCAGGATCATTTTTTTCTGTAGTAATGCAGATGAGGTGATGATATTTTGAAAAATATTTATTGAAAAGGGCAACTCCTTTTTGACCACCAACTTTAGCAGGCAAAAAAGGGTAAGAAACAATGCTGATTATTGTTGCCATCGATAATGTGATGTAAATACGGCAAACCAAAAGTGCCGTTATAAATTTTATTTAGCCTGTGATGGTTTATTTCTATTCTTCCATTCCATAGCCAGTGCTGCTATTAATAACAAATATGCAATGATGGTTGACCATACCGTAACGGTGTTGCCTAACCGATATATCTGCGGTTCAAACCTGAACTCAATAGTGTGGTCACCTGCAGGAACGGGCATGCCTCTCAGAATGTAATCCGTTTTGCAATATGGAGCTTTGTTGCCGTCAATATATGCATCCCATCCCTTATCATAATACACTTCACTGAAGACCGCAAACTGATTTGTTTTTGAAGAAAATTTGTAGTCTACCGTATCATTCCTGTTATCAATCAGTTTTATTGAAGCTGTTGAATCAGCAACCGGCGTAAACTTAATGATGCTTTCGAATTTTTTATCAACAATGGCTGTATCTTTCACATTAACATTATCAAGCGCTTTCATTTCTTCATCACCATTGTTCACATACTTAATATTTTTCACCAGCCAGCATGCACCAAATGCGTTCGGGTTCACTGATGCCTGAAGCTCGCCTGTTGCACGGTTCCGCTGAATGAAATATTTTGTGTTGAGCATATTATACACCATCATGTTTCCTTTGCTCAATTGAGTGTCGATAATATCCTGATACAATCCAAGCTTTGCGGGAGAATAACCACCTATTGAATTATGGTGATAAGATACAGTCGCATCCTGAAAAGCATTATTGCCTTCGCTTTCATCAAAAACCCGGAAACCTTTTTCTGTATCTTTTTTGATCTGCAAATCAGCTGGAGTCGGGTTGAATGAAGCCTCATAATCAGTCGGCTCCATAAAATTATCTTCGTTCAGATATTTCCTGCCCTCTGCTATCAAATCATAAGAACTGATCACTCCAATACCAGCGATCAATATCAGCTCTTTTATTTTCCCTTTCAAATACAAACCAACCAGAACAACGGCAATGCCTATCAGTAAAATGGTCCTTATCAGATCTCCGCCAAAAATAGATTGCCGGTCTGCCTGCAAACCTTTCATCATCCCATTAGTGATCTGTGCGGCTTGCTGCTGAATCTCAGGTGTAGGCTGCTTTCCCCGTGAAGCAGATTGAATGATCTGACTTAAAAAGCCTTCTTTCAATCTTGCATCTGTTTCTGATTTATAATCTGCCGTGAAATAAAAAGCAACGAGCAGCACTAATATTCCACCAGTGATATAAACAGCCAGTTTGAATTTTTTCCAGAGTGCATCTTGTGATTCCTTGCTCGACAACAAATCATTCAAACCTAAACAAGCAAGCAATGGAAATGCCAATTGAGGAAGAAATAAAGCCTGTGTGGGCGCACGGAATTTGCTGTAAAACGGAAAGTAATCGAACATCAGGTAATTAAAAGCTGAAAAGTTTTTTCCCCATGCAAGCATTATTCCCAGCACGGCAATTGCAACGAGCCACCATTTGTGCCAGCTTTTCAAATACACCAACCCAAGGATTGCCAAAAAACAAATAACTGCACCAAGATAAACCGGGCCTGCTGTGCCTGGCTGTGTTCCCCAGTAGGCATAACGGTTAGCATATTGCAGGGCTCCGTCTTCAGGCATTCCTACTTCAGCCGCTTTTTCGGCAAACTTAGAGTTATCGCTTATTAACCTACCTATATTCCCTCCACCATAAATATTCGGCACAATCAATGTGAAAGTTTCCGGAATGCCATAGCTCCACATAAATGCATAATCTTTATCCAAGCCGCCTTTTGTTTTATTCGTATTTGAAGGCGTGTTCGCTAATTCTGATTTTCCTCCACGCTTTGTTTCTTTTGAATATTCCTGCAATGGAAGCACAGTTACTGCATAAGTGCCAAAACCCACTAAGCCTGCAAAGGCTGCGAACGCAATGCCGATAAAAAAATTCTTCAGTTCTTTTTGTTTCCAACTAAATATCAAATATGCTATTGAAATAAACCCGAGAGCAATAACAGTATAATAAACAATCTGCAAATGCTGTGTTCCTACCTGAAGCCCTAGGAATATGCTGAGCAATGCAGCTCCAAGCAAATACTTTCTCTGGAATATGAGCAGAAAGCTCGCCACTACTGCAGGCGCATAACCGATGGCCAACATCTGTGTGTTATGGCCTACCGCAACAATGATCGGATTGAATGTGCAGTAGGAATATGCAATCGTTCCGATGATGCTTAACCATGGATTGATCCGCAGAACTTGTGTCAAAATATAAAAACATACACATGCAAGAAAAAAGTAAAACGCCGGGCTTGGCAAACCTAATGTCAGCAGGTAATAAAAATATCCGATAGCGATTTTGGAAGTCGCATCTAGAGCAATTGTGTAGGTAGGCATGCCGCTAAAAGCACTTTCTGTCCACAAAGGGAAATGCCCGTTTTTTTCTTTGTACTCAAAAGATTGCTGCGCCATTGATTTCCATCCAACAACGTCCGATTGAGAAACTACTTTTCCATCAAATGCAGGCTTGCAATAAACAACGGCAACAATCAAAAAAACAGCAATGGCGATAATGTGCGGAAGGGCTTTTTTCAACAAAGATGGATTCATAAATGATGCATGATTATTCAGGCAAAATAATGCTATTTTGAGCAGAAATGAGACAATTTGAAAATTAGCAAATGTGAAAATTGTCCGGAATCTCATTTAGCCAAACCATCATGCTGAATATCCGTTTTCTGTCAAGAGTCGCCTTCATTTGCAATATCTGTTTTTTGCTGGCTGTCATTATGCAAATGATGCGCCATCCACCGGAAGGAGAAATGGTTGCGACAACAATCATCATGGGATATATTTTTGCAGGGATCGTGAACCTGATAATAAACCTTTGGTTAGCGATCTTATTTTTTTCCGGTAAACTATCAAAACAAACTGTACCGCTTTGGCTGATAATCGCTAATTTTCTTTTTTTGATACCAGAACTAATACTTTTTTTGAAATGATCCACAACATACTCAAAGACAAGCCCACCAAGCTTTTCCTCGGCTTCACTGCTTTTTTTTGCTGCAATGCACTCATTGCTGAAGCGATTGGGACAAAACTTTTCTCTCTTGAAAAACTGCTCGGCGTTCATCCTGTCAGCTTTTCTCTTTTCGGGCAAAGCGGTTTATCTTTTGTACTCACTTGTGGTGTTTTATTATGGCCTTTGGAATTTGTGATAACGGATATTGTGAATGAATTTTACGGACCGAGAGCCGTGAGAAGAATTTCATGGACCGCAGTCATTCTGATTTCTTATGCATTCCTGATGTATTTTTTAGCCATTGGTGTTCCACCTGCAGATGTCTGGCTCGCCAGCAGCAGCAAGCAGGGAGTTGAAAATATCCAGACTGCTTTTGGGGCAATTTTCGGTCAGAACATGCGCATTATAATCGGCAGCCTTGTTGCTTTTTTAGTCAGCCAGGTTGTCGATGTCACCGTTTTTCACAGCATCAAAAGAAAAACCGGCAATAAGCATTTATGGCTACGGGCAACAGGCTCAACATTAGTTTCGCAATTGGTAGATAGCTACATTGTATTGTTCATTGCATTCAGCGGTATTTTTAGCTGGCAACAAATATTAGCAATTGGCATGATGAATTACTTCTACAAATTCACTGTCGCCATTATTCTCACTCCACTCATTTATTTTGTTGAAGGCAGGATTGAAAGCTATGTGGGACATGACACCGCACAAAAAATGAAGCTGGCTGCTATGGGGAAAGAGAGTGAGTGAGTTTGTGGTTTGTAGTTCTTTGGTGTAGCATTCAAAAGAAATTGATAGTTATATTAAAGCTTACGATATTTTCTTGAACTCAAAGCTTCAGAACCACAAACTATAAACTACAAACCTCAAACTAAATTCTTTTCCATCACATAATCATTCATGAAATAATTATTGCCGATGTTGATGTCTTCTTCCTTAATAACGGCGAAGCCTAACCGCTCATAAAAACTTTTTGCCTTATTATTTCGGTTCACGTTCAATTGTAAAGCTGTGGCATTTTTTGGCTTGATATCATTCACAATGAAATCGATAATCATTTTCCCCAGACCTTTCCCTTGTTGGTTCGACAGAACATATATTTTATGAAGCTTAAAAATATCCGGCTTTCCAGTCGCTGAATAGGAAGCAAAGCCAACAGCGATTTCATCATCTTCAATCAAAAGAAAGCTGTGCTTATCATTCACCATTTGATTTTTCAAAGACGATGGGCTATAAAAAAGATGGAGCATGTAGTCAAGCTGCTCTTGCAACAGAATATCTTTATAGGCATCCGGCCATATCTGTCGTGCAAGCAAACCAATTGTATGAATATCATCAACACCGGCAAAACGTATGCGCAAAGCTGAAAGCGAGGTGCTCATCTTATTAAATGTTTGCCGCCAAAATTATGAATAGAAAATAAGTTAACGAAATGGCTTGTAGAATGAGAATGTCGCTAACGCCAGCATCGGCTTATCACCGGAAGAATCGCCATAACAGTATATTTCATCATACTGAGATAAATCGTAAACTGATTTTATTCTTTTTACTTTTTCTTCACCGTGACAATTTTCTCCGTCAATCTTCCCGGTGAGTTTATCATTTTTAATTTCCAGATTTGTGGAGATAAGTTTTACACCAATTTCATCTGCCCATTTCTGCAGCCAGTTTTTGGCTGATGCAGAAACAATCACTACTTCAGCATTTAATTCTTTTAACTTGTTTATTTCAGCCAAAGCTTTTGCGCGAATGAATTCAGGCAATTTATTATCTGCAAATTCATCGCATTTTTCTTGAAAAGAGGATAATGGAGTTTTACGAAAAAAAAATGAAAGCACTTTTTCTTTTGCCGTGCTGTTGAGGATAATTTTTAATTTATACGCAATTAGAAAAGGTGAGTTCAACAGAAAGCCAAGATAAAAAAGAAAATTCCCTTTTTGGAATTTGATCACTTCCAGCAATGTGTCTTTGGTAGTGATGGTGCCATCGAAATCAAAAAATGCGATGCGGCGCTTCAAATGTTCATTTTTTTAAACTGGAATTCAGGAATATTTTTAATGATGAGCATGATCCATCTCCACATCCATTTCACATACACCGTGTTCTTTTTTTTCAGGACGGCCTTGTATACTGCATCAGCGACTTCTGAAGGTTTTGCTGTAAGAGGTTTCGGCAATGTCAATTCTTCCGTCATTTTGGTGTAGACAAACCCGGGTTTTACACTCACGACATGAACATTATCTTTAAATAATTTATTTCTCAATCCGGCGAGATAAGCTGAGAACGCAGCTTTCGCACTTCCATAAATCAATTTGCTTTGTCTTCCTCTTTCGCCTGCAACAGAGCTAATGCCAACAATCGTTCCTTGCTTTTGTGATGAATAATATTTTGCCACTACGTTTAAAATAGAAACTGCACCCGTATAATTCGTATCGATCATCCGCTGCGCGCTGTTGAAATCTTCAAATGCTTTGTCTTCATCTTCCATCACGCCGAATACACAAATCGTAATATCAGGCTTTGGAACAAGCGAATCAAAAAACTGTTGGTGTGAAGAAAATTCAAGTGCGTCAAAAGCATGAACTGTGCATGCCACATTATAACGGACATGCATATCTGATTGCAATGGCTTTAGCTGTTCTATATTCCTTGCAGCAAGCTGCACATCATATTGATTGGCTGCAAATTTTTTTGCAATTGCAATTGCTATATCGGAACTGGCGCCAAGTATCAGCACTGTTGGCATGAAGGAATTAATTTTTTGTCAAAAATAATCTGTCAGATTGAATAGAGCGGATTTTACCTGCCGGGTTATATTTCTTCACGATGGCTTTAAATTTATCGAGTTCAGGATAACCTGCAGTCATCACTTCAGGTTTCATCCTCGCATCTTTGCTCATGTATAAACGGCCGCCATATTGCAATACTACTTTATCAAGCTCGTCTAAGAATTCAAACAAGCCTTCACGAACAGGGAAATCAAGTGCAAGTGTAAATCCTTCTTTCGGGAATGAAATAATACTTTCCTGATGACCAAAAACTTTTAGCACCGCAAGAAAAGAGCCAAGTCCTTTATCACTGATACGCTGTAAAATTTCTATCAGCCCTTGTTTTGCCTCTAAAGGAAGAACAAACTGATATTGAACAAATCCTTTCTTTCCATAACCACGGTTCCAATGCAAGATAGCATCGAGCGGATAGAAAAAAGGTTCATAAGAAACAACGTTGTTCAATTCTTTTTTAAGATTCTTGGAATAATACAAAAAATTAAATGCCTTCACCGTGAATGAATTCAGCACCCACGAAGGAAGATTGAATGGAAATGTAATTTGCTTTTTCTTTGGCAACCGAAGCGGTGCTTGTTTTTGCTTATCACTCAGTTCGCTCAGTTTTGCATGCTCTCCTAAAATCAAAATACTTCTTCCGAAATTTTTTCCCTTCTTCAGGCAATCAATCCATGCTACCGAATATGTGTACTGTTTGTATTCATCAAAAAAACGAATTACTTCTTCCAGGTTTTCTGCTTTAATCTGTTTCTGAGCGATAAAAGATGATTCTATTTTCTTCAATCCAAATTTTATTCGTGTGACCATGCCTGTTAATCCCATGCCGCCACAGGTAGCTTCAAACAAATCTGAGTTCAGTTTAGGTGAACAGGTAACCATCTCTCCGCTTGCAAGCACAATATCCATCTCAATAATATGATTGCTGAACGAGCCATCTACATGATGGTTTTTCCCATGAACATCACTGCCGACAGCGCCACCGACGGTAATAAATTTTGTTCCGGGAGTTACGGGAAGAAACCAGCCTTTGGGAACAACTACTTCTAAAATTTGGTCAAGCGTGAGACCGCTCTGACATTCAAAAATCCCGTTTTCAATATCGAAAGAAAGTATCTTGTCATATTTCAATGTGGAAATGGTTTTTTCGCCAAGAGACGCATCTCCATAGCAGCGGCCATTCCCACGAGGGATAAACCCATCTGTTTCTGCGATCAGCTTGTGCAATTGGTCGTCAAATGCAAAGCTCTTTTCATCGCTTTCCATCGCCGGATAATTGCCCCAATTTGCTATTTGCTTTTTCATCTTACCCTTTTTTGTTTTCAATAGAGCACAATTCTTTTACAGATATACTATTTGATTTTATTAAAAACATCAAAGTCCTTCAGATATATTATTAAGTAAAAACTGATAATCCATAAAAGAAGAGTAACTTGAATAAACCTGTCTTTATATAAAATTTCTGTAGGAGAGCCCGATTTTTCCTGAACAAATGTTATCTGTAGATAACGCATAACACCAGCAATGACAAATAAACTTGTGTAATATAAACGATAAGCCTTAAAGTGAATATATGTTGGCGTATCAACTGTATACAAAATATAGACAACAATAATGATTGCACAGAAAAGCCCGAGCATCGTGTTCAAAAAATCAAGATTATAGCCTTTCACTGATTTACGCATATCCATTCCCGTTGATATCTTCAGCAAAATATCATCTCGTCGCTTTGCAATGGACATAAACAATGCAAGCAGAAAAGTCATAGTAATAAGCCAGTGCGTAGGGTCTATGTTGCCGATTACTGCGCCACCTTTTACCCGAAGCACAAATCCTGCTGCCAAAATCAAAATATCGAGAATGGCAATATTTTTAAGCCCGAAAGAGTAAGCAAGATTCATGAAAAAATAAATGCCTGTAACAAAAAGGAATTTAAAGCTGTGATCCACTGAATACCCAAGTATGCTGCCGATAATAATAAGCAATATGCAAATCAGGACGGCTGCATTTTTTTTAACCATTCCGGAAGCGAGCGGCCGCTTACATTTTTGCGGATGTTTGCGGTCATCCTCTATATCGCGATAATCATTGATGATGTAAATGCTGCTGGCGAAACAACAAAATGTCACAAAGCCTCCAAGAAGCAGCAGTATATCTTTTGAAACAAATAAATTGCCCGCAAAAAAAGCAGGGATGAACAAGAAAAGATTTTTTGCCCAGTCTTTGGGGCGCAAGAGTTTGAGGTAATATTTCATCTTTTCAAATAAGGCCACAAGATACAATGCAAAACGCTTAGGTGCAAGTGGTTGAGAAACTTAACGGAAAGGTGATTTAATATATTGCAGAGGCTGGAATATTGTCTGCGGAATAGTTTTTTTGAACAGGCGGATTAGTTCACAAAGTAAAGTTTGCCTCTATTATTTTACTACCGAACTTTATGCTGAAATGAGATCGCTGAATTCTATAATCAGGTATTTTATTGCATTACTCTTCGCTTGCACTTTCTTGTTTTCAATTTCATACGCGCAAACCAATAAAAGGTATTTTACCGGCGACAACACAGATGAAACCGAATTCAACAAGATCTCAAAATCTGCACAGCGGGCAACAAGAGATTTACAGGATTTGCCCGCTTCTGTTTCTTTAAAACAATACGCGCCTGTGCCCGGACATCAGGGTAATCAGGGTACTTGTGTTGCGTGGAGCACCGGATATGCAGCACGCACAATAAGTTATTGCATTCAGCATCAGATCACGGATCCAGATAAAATAAAAGCTGCCGTGTTCTCACCTTCTTATTTATATTATTATGTGAAAATACCGGGCGATAACAATTGCACGATGGGTGCAAAAATTGAACCTGCTCTAAAAACCCTGAGGGACACCGGAGCTATTTTGCTTTCTGAAAACATTCCTGATTGTGTGGGCAGCATTGACAACACAACAAGGAATAAAGCCAAAGATTATATTATCAAAGCATACACTTCTTTGACAAACACCTTTGGCAGAATAACTAAAAATGAAATCATTGCTATTAAAAAAAGTTTGTCAGAAAAAAAACCTGTTATCTGCAGCATAAAATGTTTCAGCAGCCTTTTTAATGTGGGCAAAGATGGCGCATGGAAATCAAGTGCCGGTGATTCCATTGTTGGAAGCCATGCCATTTGCCTGATCGGTTATGATGATAATAAATTTGGCGGCTCATTTGAAGTGATGAACAGTTGGGGAAGCGATTGGGGCAATAATGGTTTTTTCTGGCTCACTTATGATCAGGCGATGCAATATGGCTCCTATTCACTTGAACTGATGGATCGTGAAGTATATAATGATGCTTCAAGAAGTTTAACTCCACAATTGAGAGGCAGCCTTGATTTTGTGCTGACTGATGATTTTGGGAATGATCAGTCATTGATGCCTGTTGCGCTCACTAAAATTGACATGAGCGCTTCCATCATTCAGGACGATAGCAAAGCGATTTTCTCCAAATATATATTTGCAGGAAACTATCCGGGCGGAACGAAATTCAAAATAAAATTCACCACCAACGCTCCTGCCTTTGTTTATATATTTTCTATCGATGACAATAAAACAGTTTCATCATTATTTCCTTATGCAGCAAATATCAGCCCGGTTGTAAATTCAGCGAATGAAACCATCTATCTTCCTTCCGAGGAAAAACATTACACGCTCAATGCGGATGCAAACCGCGACAGGATCTGTGTCTTGTATAGCAAATCTGCCATTGATTTTAACGAACTGAAAAACAGCATTTCAAAATCATCTTCGTCCATGTATGAAACTATCAAGTCATTATACAGCAACCAGATGATTCCGATGAAAAACATTAACTTCAGCAATAACAAAATCAGTTTCAGTTCTGATGCGTCGGAACAGCAGCTTGTTTGTTTTTTTATCGATATGAATCATCAATAAAATCCTTTAAAAAATAAATTATGAAAACAGATATCGTTATCAGGAAAATATTTATCTGTTTATTTGTATTGTTCGCTATCAAACCGCTTCATGCACAAACGGCACAGGATTATGCCAACAAAGGGCTTAATCTGTATAAAAACAAGCAATATGATGAAGCTCTGAAAAATTTAGACAAGGCAATCAAGCTGAATCCCGATTACGAATTTGCATACCAGATAAGAGGCAATTTATTTTTTGCTATTAAAGATTATGACAATGCTTATTTGGATTATAGCGATGCCATCGATATCAGCCCAAACAATGCGATCAACTACTACAATCGGGCTAACGCTTTTCATGCGATGAAATATTATGATTCTGCCATTCTCGACTATAATAAATCAATAAGCCTGAAACCGAACTATGCAGTTGCCTACGGCAACCGTGCCATGGTCTATAACAACAAAAAAATGTATGATCTCGCTATTGATGATTTTACCAAAGCCATTTTGTTTGATTCAACACTTTCTTATGCCTTCAATAACCGGGGCCTTGCTTATTTATCCAACGGCCAGTATGAATTGTCTGTGAATGATTTTAAGAAAGCGATTGCAATGGACGTGAACAGAGAGCGTCCTTATGTCATCATTAATATTATTGAACCGCTCGCAAGGCTTTATCGTTTTCAGGAAGCAGTGAGTTATTATAATGATTTCCGCGCCAGATATGTGAAAGGTTATATCGATGAACCTTTCTGGGAATTTTTTAAAAAATATATCGAGACTGTTACACAAAACCTTTCTAAGAATGATTATGCGAATGCATTAACCAATTTGAGTCAGGCTGAAAAATTATATAACACAAAAAACAAAACAGAGGGCAGTGAAAATTATGGCAAGCGCGGCTATTCTTCCATTCTTGCATTGAAAGGATATGTGCTGGAACAACTGAACAATCCGGATGCTGCCAAACAATATTATGAACAGGCTTTGATCATGAACGAACATGAACCGGAAGTAAGCGCAGCTTTACAAAAACTGTCACAGAAAAAAGAAGCGTTGGTTCAAACAGATAATGCACCGCCGGTTATTAACATGCTGGAGCCGGATGCAAACACGCGTTCCATTTCTGTTGAAGATGATAAAGTAGCCACGACCAAACAACGCATAAGAGGGCAAGCTGTTGATGCGAGCGGAATCAAAAGCATCATGCTTAATAATACTCCGTTAAAAGTCGAAGAGAACGGATATTTTGACACAACCGTAAATTTAAATGCAGGTGTGAATGTGTTCACCATTGTTGCCACCGATAAACATGCCAATTCCATTTCACAGAATGTTCAGATTGTGACAGGAAAAAATGTTGCAGGCGGTGCACCGGTTGTCAAAGCAGATAATTCAACACTCAATTACAATCCTGTTTATCATGCTATATTAATTGCAGAAACTGACTATGCTGATAAAAATATTCCTTCATTGCAAGGGCCTAAAAGTGATATGCTTAAAATTTACAACCTGCTTGTGAATAATTATGTGTTTGCACCCGAGAATACAGACACATTGGTGAATGCGACAAGAGCAAATATTTTAGAATCGATCATTAAAAAAGCAAATGCAATGTCTGATAATGACAACCTGTTTATTTTTTATGCAGGACATGGGCAAATGATCACGCAGCCTGATCAGTCAGAAGAAGGTTTTTTGGTGCCGCAGGATGCAGTGAAAAATCTGTTGAGCACTTATATCAGCAGCGACGATCTGCTGCGCACAATAAAATATTCAAAAGCAAAGCATATTTTATTTGTAGCAGATGCCTGCTTCGCAGGTTCGTTGTTCAGAGATATTTCTGCAGATGCCCCTGCGCCTGTTGCCGAAGCGTATAAAGATAAAAGTAGAAAACTGCTCGCAAGCGGAAACCGCACTGCTGTTCCTGATAAAAGCGATTTCATCGAATATCTGAGATTGGCGTTGCAGGAAAATCATCAGCATTATATAACTGCGGAACAATTGATTGACAGTTTCAAAAATCAATACACAAACACAACTCACCTTACACTGCAATATTATCCTATCAGGAATGTAGACGATCTTGGCGGGCAGTTCGTGTTCATGAGGAAATAATCTATCTGATAATCTATTAAGTTTCTTGTAAAATCCTAATCTGGCATGAAACAAAAAGTGCAGGACATTTCAATTATTTTTTTGAGCATTGTAATACTAATGCTCACATCATGCAAACAAAGAAATTCAGCTCCCGCAAGTGAAGCCATTAATGCAATCAATCTAAAGCATGGAGAGGTTGTGCTGTGCGGGCCGCCTGACAAACAATTAGGCTCTGTTGAATTTGAAACATCCTGCCCTGAAAAAGTAAAAAAAGATTTTAACCTCGCAATGGCTTTGCTTCATTCTTTTGAATATGATGAAGCTGAAAAATTGTTTGCAAAAATCATTGATAAGGCTCCGGAATGCGCAATGGCGTATTGGGGAGTTGCCATGTGCAATTATCATCAGATCTGGCCATCGCCACCAACAAAATCCGAATTAGAAAAAGGAACTAAAGCTATTTCAATTGCACAGTCGCTGCAACAAAAAACAAAACGAGAAACAGATTATATCAATGCCATCACTGTGTTCTATCAAGATTGGGAGAAAACAGATCATCATACACGTTCCATAAATTTTCAAAAGGCGATGGAAAGACTTTACAAGAAATATCCTGATGACAAAGAAGCTGCCATATTTTATGCATTAGTCCTTGATGGCACAGCAGATCCCACGGACAAAACTTTTGCTAATCAAAAAAAAGCCGGTGCCATTTTATCGGGCCTATATCCCAACCAACCTGACCACCCGGGCATTGTGCATTATATCATTCACACTTATGACTATCCGCAACTTGCGTCATTGGCATTGCCTGCAGCTAGAAAATATGCTTCCATAGCGCCATCTTCAGCTCATGCACAACACATGCCTTCTCATATTTTCACGAGGTTGGGATTATGGGATGAATGCATTCAATCCAATCTTGTTTCTACTGCTTCTGCAAAATGTTATGCTGAAAATGCCGGGATAAAAGGTCATTGGGACGAAGAGCTGCATGGGATGGATTATCTCGTGTATGCTTATTTGCAAAAAGGAGATAACGATCATGCAAAAGAGCAATATGATTATCTTAAAACAATTCATGAGGTTTATCCGGTGAATTTTAAAGATGCGTATGCATTTGCGGCTATCCCTGCCCGTTATTTTCTTGAAAACAAAATGTGGAAAGAAGCAGCAGGCATTACATTGTCTCCTGTTGATTTTCCATGGCAAAAATTTCCATGGCAAGAAGCAATCATACACTTTGCAAGGTTATTAGGGTCGGCTCATATTAATGATTTGAATTTAGCAAGAGCTGAACTAAAGGATTTAAATATTATTTACGACACATTAACCGCGCAAAAAGATTTGTACAAAGCCAATCAGGTAATGATCCAGATCAAAAGCGGTGAAGCATGGATTCTATTTGAAGAAAAGAAAATGAGCGAAGCATTACAGATGATGACCACGGCTGCCGATATGGAAGACAGAACCGAAAAAAGCCCGGTTACCCCCGGAGAAGTAATTCCTGCTAAAGAATTATTGGCAGATATGTTAATGCAATTAAACAAACCAGATGAAGCCCTGAAAGCGTATGAAGCGGATTTAAAAAATCATCCCAACAGATTTAATGGTTTATATGGTGCAGCTCAGGCAAGCGAAAGGCTTAATAACACAGAAAAAGCAAAGCATTATTACCAGCAATTGATTTTAATTGCAAATTCTTCCAGTACAAAAAGATCTGAGCTGAAAACAGCAGAATCATTTCTTAAAAAAACCAGATGATGATTTTACGTTAATTACTTCTGTAATTTTATTCCTATCAAATTATTTTTCTTTCGTAAAGGGTCAGAATATAGTGTAGGGTTTTGGTTGCGGTGATAGCCATTCATGTCGTCGACAATTTTCTGAAACAGGTCTTCAACAGGAACATCAGGCGGCGCATTTTTAAAAACCCTCATGATTGAAGCAGTGAAGAAACTATGGATCACTCCGTTTTCGTCTTTGAACTCAACAGCTTTTTGCACATCGTTTGTCGCGGAAATAAAAAGAAACCTTGAGTCCTTCCTGTAAACCGGTCTTTGAATAGTGTCTTTTTCGGAAATATTTAAAACAGCCGTTGCGCTGAATGCTTTGTCTCTATCAATTGAATTTACATTTCTGTTTTTAAATTCCGATGCATCGTATCTGTCAAGTGTTTTTTGAAATGCCTGTAACATATAATCGAAAGAACATGACCCAACTCCATCTCGATTTACAGGGTTGCACTCTTTCGGAGTAAATTTTTCTTTATCCCTGCAATCCGGAACTCCGTCTTCATCTGAATCCGTTTTATCTATTATTTCACCTGTTGAATCAGTAAGACATCCTTGCACTTTTCCGGTAGGCATGCCCGTGATACTATCAATAAACAACTGAGGGTCGCTTTTTTTCTCAACCAATCTTCCTATCAGATCCTGCACGTCTATTGATTTTGTCCTTTCTGATAAATCAGCATGAGGATCCGCCATTGCAAGGTTTCCGCTAAAACAGCAATCAAAAATAGTAGTGAGCACTATTTTTTTATCAATAAAAAGATTGAAATACTTCTTCAGCGAAAAATCACGCAGAAAACATTTCAGGTGGTCATCGTAGTTATACAAATCGCTCGTCAGCATTGCCTGATTCATCCCCCTTTTTATTGAGTCCTTCGCTTCGTCTGAATTATATAAATACACGCCATGACCGGAATAATAAAAAACCATCGCATCGCCCCTTTTGCACTCTTTTAGTTTTTTATTGAGTGCCTCAACAATATTATCTCTTGTTGCAGCAGCATCATAAAGGGTATCTATGTTTGCGCTTTTGAAATCAAATTTGTTGATCAGCAAATCTCTGATAGAATTAGCATCGTTCACCGAGCCGTGGAGGCTAACATCGCTTTTGATACCTTTCACTTCATAATAATCGTTAATGCCAATCAAAAGCGCATATTTGTTCTGCGATTTTGCAAGCATTGAAAATATGCTGAAGCATACAACAAAAACTATTTGCTTAGCAACAGCCATGGTTTGGTTTTAAAATCTTAATTTTTCACTACAATTTAATCAATCTATTATTGACAGACTCAATGAAAGTAGCATTTCTGCTGATACTTCTGTTATTGCCATCATTTTTCTCAGTTGCACAGAATAGACAAATCGACAGTTTATATAGTGCGATAAGAAATGAGAAAACCGATACCGGAAAAATAGTCTTGACTTATCAGTTGGGGCTTGCTTACCGCGATACAAAACCTGATTCAGCATTATTCTATGCGCAGCAGGCATATTTTGCATCCAAAGAAAAAAAATTTATAAAGGGTGAGTCGTGGTCATTGAACGTGATGGCGTCAGCTTTCAACAGCATTGGCAATTTCCCCAAAGCGCTTGAATTTTATATAGAGCAATTAAAGATAGAAGAGATCAGAGGTTATTCCGATAATATCGCCAGTGTTTATCTTGACATTGCGCTGGTGTATGACAACACCAAAAATTATGACAAAGCGATTGTGTATGCAAAGCAAGCAGATTCAATCATCACATCAAACCATTTCGAGGAACTTTCTTTATACAGCCTGCTCAACATCGGTGAAATTTATGAGAAGAAGAATGAGCTTGATTCAGCACTTGCATACACAAAAAGATGTTATGCAAAATCTATAAAAGCCGGGAATGATCTGATAACAGGAACAGCATTAAATAACCTTGGCAATATTTATCTTAAGTCAAAAAATTTCGAGGAAGCGTTTATCAACTTCACCAAAGCACTTCCGTTGGTGCGTTCAACAGGCGACAACACTACCTATGCAGAAAGCCTGCTTGGCCTTGCAAAAATTTTTGAGCATCGCAATCAGGCTGATTCGGCAATTTATTATGGAAAAGAATCTTTTGCCATCTCGTCTGAAAACAGATTTTTGATCAGAGCGCTTGATGCAAGTATTTTTTTATCGCAATTATACAAGCATAATAATAAACCTGACAGCGCATTTGCATATCAGGAAACGATGATCATCTTGAAAGATTCTATTGAAAGCAGAGAAAAAATTAATCAGTTTCAGGATATCACATTTGGCGAACAGCTAAGGCTTCGGGAATTGGAAGAAGCAAAATTGCAAATCCGGAATCAAATTAAAACCTATGCATTGCTTGCAGGGATTGTCGCATTCATGGTTTTGGCATTCCTGCAATTCAGGATCAATCGCATCCGAAAAAAAACAAACCTGATGTTGGAAAATCAAAAAAATGAATTACAATATACATTGCAGGAATTAAAAACCACACAGGCACAGCTTATTCAATCTGAAAAAATGGCTTCGCTTGGCGAGCTCACAGCGGGCATTGCCCATGAGATCCAGAACCCTTTGAATTTCGTCAATAATTTTTCTGAAGTAAATGCGGAGCTGATCACAGAAATGAAAAATGAAATTGAGAGCGGCAACCTGGAAGAAGTGAAAGCCATTGCAAATGACATTGCAGAAAACGGGCAAAAAATAAATCATCATGGCAAAAGAGCCGATGCCATTGTGAAAGGCATGTTGCAGCATTCGCGCAGGAGCACAGGTCAAAAAGAACTTACAGATATTAATGCACTAGCGGACGAGTATCTAAGATTAAGCTATCACGGCATCCGGGCAAAAGATAAATTATTCACTGCCACTATGAAAACCGATTTCGATGAGCATGCCGGGAAAATAAATATTGTGCCTCAGGATATCGGGAGAGTTCTTCTGAATTTGTACAATAATGCATTTTATGCAGTGAGCGAAAAGAAGAACAGTCTTGCAAAAGGCTCGTTAGATTTTGAAAGCTTCGAACCGACCGTTACAGTTGCCACAAAGCTTATAAAAGCTGCTTCCGGAATTGGCTCAAATAAGATATCCATCAGCGTTAAAGACAATGGCAATGGCATTCCTCAACATGTGTTAGATAAGATTTTTCAACCATTCTTCACAACAAAACCAACAGGTAAAGGAACGGGATTGGGCTTATCCCTGAGTTACGATATTATTAAATCACATAATGGAGAATTGAAAGCAAACACAAAAGATGGTGAAGGTGCTGAGTTCATAATTATTTTACCTGCATGATAATAACAATAAAAAATCAATCAAAGAAATTTGATATGAAGATCTTTGATTGATTTTCTCAAATAAGTTCAACTACTTATTAATGCCCTCCCGGAGATGGCTGTCCGCCTTTCCCGGACGTATCACTCTTAGTCGTATCTGCCTTCACTTTTGCGCTCGTATCAACGGGAGCGGTCATGGTTGCCGTGTCTTTTTTCTCTTCTTTGGGTGCATCGCTGCTTCCCCCGCAGCTATAAACGCAGGTGATGAGCAAGGTCATCACACCTGTTAATAATAATTTAGTAAAATGATTGTGCTTAGTTAGTCTTGACATAAAATATATTTTCACTAATTTAAATCAATTTATTAAATGCTGCAGGAAAAATTCATGCTCGCTACCTTAGAATAATTTTATGACTAATCAGAAAGGCTCTGTAAACCCACAAACCCCAAATAAACTTTTTGGCCTCGATCATTTGAGAGCATTAGCCATCATACTTGTTTTTGTGTATCACTATGGAAGAATATTTCCGCATCCGCAATGGACAAATAGCATCAGCAAATTCGGATGGACAGGTGTTGATTTATTTTTTGTGCTGAGCGGGTACCTGATCGCTTCACAACTTTTCGCAGAAATAGCTAAACGAAAAACATTTTCAATAGAAGATTTTTTCTTAAAAAGGTTTTTCAGGATTATCCCGCTCTATCTGGTTGTAGTAGCTATTTATTTTTGTCTTCCGTTTGTGAGAGAGCGTGAAAGCCTTGCGCCCCTTTGGAAGTTTCTCACATTCACACAAAACCTCGGACTCGACCTGAGAACGCAAGGCACATTTTCACATGCATGGTCACTCTGTATCGAAGAACAGTTTTACTTATTGTTCCCGCTCATATTGATTGCACTTATTCATTTTAAAATTTTCAAAAAAGCATTTTGGTTGTTGCTCTTGCTTTTCATTTTCGGTTTCGCAATCAGATATTATTCTTATCAGCATTTTTTCGTGCCTTTTTCAAATGAAGATGATGCATGGGTATACTGGCAGGAATGGATTTACTATATCTCTTATTGCAGGCTTGACGGCTTATTGGCTGGAGTGAGCATTGCGGCCTTGTTCCAATTCA
>Ga0070734_10000881_pt1 | contig 51341 bp, 51 predicted proteins | sample Coa_R1_8_FD_66444 | JGI IMG/M metagenome (GOLD analysis project Ga0070734, IMG submission 66444) | Surface soil microbial communities from Centralia Pennsylvania, which are recovering from an underground coalmine fire - Coalmine... | ecosystem: Environmental > Terrestrial > Soil > Unclassified ...
TCTCGATGATGTCGCGCAACTCCTTGCGGCGGCGGGGCGTCGTGGTGAGGCAGATGCGCGGGCGCTGGCCGAGCCGGACGGCGAACCGGAGATTGGAGAACGCCTCGGCCAGCTTCGGCCAGGTCGCGATCTCGTCGCCCCACGCCGCGATCCCCTGCACGCCGCGGATGCGGTCGACCTCGTCGGCCGAGATCAGCACGGCCTCGACACCGGTCGGCCAGGTCAGGCGCCGCTTCGACGGCTCGTGAATCGGGCGCGACCAGGGGGGCGAGCTGCGCAGGATGCCGCCGTCGCCCTCGACGCAGACGTCGCGGAGGTCGGCGGAGGTCGGGGCGACAACGAGGATCTTCGCCTGCTCGACGGCGAGCGTGCCGGCGGCGATCTGGCGCCCGGCCTCCTCGGCCGTCGCGACGACGAACTGCGAGGCGGTCCGGCTCTTGCCCCAGCCGCGCCCCGCGAGGACGACCCAGGTGATCCAGTCGCCGACAGGGGTCTGCTGCTCGGGGCGGCCGATGAGCGGCCAGCACCAGTCGAGCGCGTCGAGCGCGGTCATCGCCTCGAGGTCGGGCGGCAGGTCGCGGACGTACTCGGCCGCCCGCACCGCGGCTAGCTGCGCGTGGACGGTCGCCGCGCCGAGGACGCGGACCGATCGGGTGAAGAGGGACTCGCTCACGGGATGGCCCTCCCGTTGCGCGCCGTGCCTGTGGCCGCGAGATCGGGCTCGGTCGCGGCCTCGTGGCCCGTCTCGCCGGCAACGTCGCTCAGCGCGGAGCGGAGCGTGTCGAGCGCGGCGGCCGGGATCGCCAGCGGACCCGAGGCGCACCGATCGGCCCGATGAAGGGCGACGACGACCAGGCCGTTGCTCACCACGACGCGCAGCTCGGCGGGCAGGCCGTTGACGGCGCCGATCGGGTAGCGGCGGACCGTCACGGGGTGCCTTTCTCCGTCGAGGCGGCCACGGCGGAGCCACGTTCAGAGGCGACGGGTTCGGCGGTCACGTCTATCACCGCGCCGGCCTTGGGGTTTTCCGGCAGGGGCGCGTCGAGGGCGACGGTCTGCGTAACCGTGCTAGCCGCCTCGGCCTGCTCGATCGCCGCCTCCAACATCGCCCGCGCGGCGCCGACGAAGGCGCCGTTCATCGGCCCGCCGCCCTTCGCGGTGATCGCGACCTGGTGCTGGGGCCGGCCGACGCCGTAGGCGAGGACCGTCTCGGCGGCGCGGACGGCTGCGAGGCCCCTGCCCTTCGCGATCCGCATCAGCTCCTCGATCGCCTGGGGCGACCTCTTGAGGGCGAGCTTCTCGACCTCCGCGATCGCCTTCGAGCGGCCGCCAGGGTTGCCGCTCTGGCCTGGCCGGAACGGTCGGAGGCCGCGAGGGACTGCTCGGGCGCTGCCGTCAGAGGTGCTCATTGCGACCCTCCCGGTTCGGTGTCTCGGTGTCCTGCGGTGTCCTGCGGTGTCTCCGGGACACCCGTACCGGACCCGGACACCACCGGTGTCCCGGTGTCCCGGGCACCAGGGGGGTATGGGGGGGTCTCTCTCTCACACAATTCGTCGAGACACCCGGTGTCCTGCGGTGTCTCCAGTGTCCTCGTCGGGACACCAGAGGACACGCGGACACGGTCTTCATCCTTCACGCGGGCGATCGCTACGTCCGCGCGTGGCTGACCGCAGCCGAGCCTCGATTGGACCGCGAGACGGAGCCTGCCCGTGTACCCCTCCGCCATGATGTGTCGGACCACCAGCGCGTCGCCCGCGATCTGCTCCAGCGCCCGGGCCTGGCGATCTGCTTGCTTCCGCTCCGGCGTCCGGCTCTTTCGTTCGGCGACCGCGATCGCTCGATCGACCTCGTCCACCGGCGCGAGCAGTCCATCGTCGCCCTGGCGCAGAACGATGTCGTCCCACCACCGGACGTGGTTGCCCTTGGTGATCGAGAGGACCACGATGCCGGTCTTCTTCTTGGTCGAGGGGTCGACCTCGGGCAGCAGCTGGATCACTCCCCGGGCCCCATCCGACAGCGCCGACGATCCGCGGATGTCGGTGGCCTCTGCCGCGCCCTTGTCCGCCGCGCGGGAGGTCTTGTTGGTGTGGGTGGTCGCCAGGACCAGGCCCCCGGCCGCCTCCGACAAGCGGTCGCAGCCGTCGATGAATGCCGTCGCGGCGGCGCTGTCGGTGTCCAGGGTGACCGAGGCGAAGCGGGCGATCGGATCCACCACCACCAGGTCGAACGGCTGTCGCGTGCGCTCGCGCTCTCCGGCAACGACGGCGAGTACCTGGTCGAGCCCGACGTCCTGCGAGTAGCGCCCGGTGGTTCTGTCGTGCGCGACGAACGAGAGTCCCCGCCCGCGCAGTGGAAGGATGACCAGCCTGTCGCCGAGGGTGACGCCCGGGTATCGCGCGTCCGCTATCAGCTTCAGGCGGCGGCGCAGGTCATCTGCCTCGTCCTCGGCCGTCAGGCTGAGCACGCGGCCTCGCCTGGATGCCGCCAGGCCGTACCAGTCTCCGCCGGTGACGACCGCGAGCGTCAGGTCGAGGACCGCGAATCCCTTGCCCGCGCCGCCCCTCCCACCGAACAGCCAGGTGCCTTTCCTGTCGACCGCGCCCTTGTTGGTCCGGCGGTCCGTCAGTAGGTGCTCGCGCGGCGGCAACGTGTCGGTCAGCCACTCGTCGCCGGCCGTGATAGCCAGCGCCGCCAGTTTCGCGCGCGGCGCGGTCGCCGCCGCGATGTCTCCAAGCCGCCGCTGCGCCGCCTCGAGGAGCTGGGCGAGATCATCGGCAGCGTGGCTGCTCGCGATCTCGGCCCCCAGCGCGATCAGGCGCCGGTGCCCCGCCAGCTTGCGCACGATCCCGACGTGGTGGGCGACGTTCGCCACCGGTGCGTCGGACGGCAACGCCGCAAGATAGGCGAGCCCCCCTTCGAACTTTCCCAGCACGCCGCGCGCGCGCAGCTCTTCGCCGAGCGTCAGAACGTCGACCGCAGCGCCCCGCTCCCGCAGCGCGCGCATCGTCCCGAGGATCTCGCGGTGGCCGGGGTTGAGGAGATCGTCGACGGCCAGCGCGTCGAGCTCGTGTAACGCGGATTCCCCGAGCACCAGGACGGCGCCCAAGACGGCGCGCTCGGCCTCGTGCGAATGGGGAGGCGTCCGCACGGCGTCGTTGTCGCCGACGACGGCGAGGGTCATCGCCCCACTCCCGGCAGCTGGGCTTGTCCCGACGGCGGCGGCGCGAGCAGGGCCAACAGCTCCGCGGTGTAGCGGCGCAGGCGCGGACGCCATACATCCGCGACGTGCCGCGGACCGGTGACGACCACCGTCCCGGAATAGACCTCGACGACGACACCGACCCGCCTGGATTGCTCCAGCAGCCGGCGCGCCTCGTTCGCGTCTCGGGTCATCGCATGGCCTCGGCGGCCATCTGCCCGATCTCCTCCCTCGTCACCGGCGGGCGCAGGCGGCACCGCACCGCGCGCCCGATCTTCTGGACCTCGATCGTCGAGTCGCCGCTCGCGATCCGGCGGTCAAGCGTGTCCATCGAGATCTGCAGCTGCGCCGCCAGCGCGGCGCGCGTGAACCAGCCCTGCGGCTCCGGGAAGCGCCGTGCGATCTCGGCGAGGACCCGCTCGACGATGCGATCCGCGGCGGCCTCGATGACCGGCGCCAGCCCCGACACCGCCGCCGCTGCAATCTCCTTCTCGATCACGAGTCAATCTCGATCTCGAGAGCGTGCGCCGCGGCGACGATCGTTCCACGCCGCGCAGGCAGGCGCGCGGCGATCGCCAGCGTCGCACCGCGGGACAGCCCGAGCCGCGCGGCCGTCGAAGGAGCTCCGTCGCGGTCAATCAGCTCCCGGACGGCGATAGCGAGGCGAGGTGGCGGCCGCACCGTCCCGGGCCGCGATGTCGTGATGTCCATGTCACGACGCTACGCGCGCCACGGACCGAGTCGAGGCGTCGCTCACAACCTCGCAGTTGTATGCACGACGGTCAGGTGCGCGGGGTTGGTCGAGTTGACCTTACCTGCTGTCTCCTGATACGCGAGGATCTGCAATGCCGATGGACCCCGGCGAGTTCGAAAAATTCCAAGCTCATCTGATGAAAATCGGGCGGTGGAACAACGCCTGCCCGATCTGTGGCACGCGGAACTGGCAGGCCCATGGGCCACTCTCCATGCGCACGCTGCAGTGGGAGCGGATGGAGGCCACGGGGTACCTCAACACGGAGGACCCTGGGGTTTTTGCTTCCGTTCTCTTGATCTGTGGGAGGTGCCACTTCTTCCACCAGTTCGCATGGCGTCCGATCGAAATGGGGATCATCGGTGGCTGATTCCGACGATCCCGATGTCGTAGAAATTGCCGCGCTTGCCCGGGTGGTCACCAATTCTGGGCGCGATGATCTCGACTTTCATTTCAAGGTAACTCGCGAGATGGGGGCGATCGCGGCGACCACACAAAGGGAAGTCGAGCGTCTCCGCTCCGCTGTTCCAGCACGTCAGCAGACGATTCGGCACGGCATCACGGCTGCGATTGTGGCTGGGGCTGGAGCCGCGATCTTTCTCAAGCCGGAGATCGGTTGGCCCATCGCAGCGCTAGTCGCTGTCCTCGGCGGCGCCTCGATCGTCGAGCAGTTCAAGAAGAAGGCCGAAAAGCCCTAGCGGGAATCGGTGCGCGGGTTGCCGCGCTTGATGCGCGTGTTGCGGTAACCGAACGGGTTCCGAACCGGGTAACCGATCGCCTTCAGGCAGATCCTCGTCACGCCTTCGGCGTCGACGCCCCACTCACCGTCGCGGCGCGGCGGGACCCGCGCGAGCGCCACCACGATGGCGGCGCGGGCGGCGAGGTCCATGTGCGCAGCCCCGCCGGCGCGCAGGCGGCCGAGCTGGCGCAGCTCGTGCGCGAGTGGCTCGATCCTGGATACCTGGACCAGGAACGTCAGGGCGATGTCCTCCGGGGTCGGCGGTGTCAGGCGAGCGGGCCTGATCTGCGACGCGCACAGAACGTCGAGCACATACGACTTCGGCTGGCAGCCTCGACACCCACAGATCCGCGACGATCGCGTGAGCAGCGGTTCCATCGCCTCGGTCAGCTCGTCGAGCGCGACGGCCCGGTCGGCGCGGCGGCCGCCCCTCGGCGAGGTCTGCCCCATCACCCGCCGGGCGGTGTCGGCCATCGCATAGAGCGCCTCCTGGTCGCCGCCTTCTAACGCGCGATGCAACGCTTTGAGCACGCTCGCCACGACTGGCGCCTCCGCGAGATGGGGTGCCCACTCGATCGCTTGACGCCAGGCGCCTTCAGCGCGACGCACCTCTCCGACCAGGGTCGGGCGGAGCTCCGGAGAGTCCCACGGGACCGGGTACTTCACCGGCGTTGCGGCCGTGGCTCCGGCATGGCTTCGCGCACCGGATTCGGGCCGGATTCGCGCTCCGCGGGCGGGTGCAGGCGTCGCTCGGCGGAGCACAGATCGGCCAGATGGCGCCTTGGTCTTGCCCACGTCAGCAGCCTACCAGGACCGCACGAGGAGGCAGCTCGGCCATTTTTCAAGACCGTCGCCTTCGACCGCTCGGCCATTCCTCCGGGTAAAGATTTTCGCTGGTTAGCCCCGGCGCGAGCGTACTGCGGGCCGCGGGGGCCGTGCGGCGCTATTATGCGCGCATGGACGATCTGTTGTCGCCGGTTTCGGATCGCCGCCGGTTGGACCTCGAGCACCTCAAGGTCCTGTCGGTGTTTCACTACGTGGCCGTCGGGCTGGCCGGCGTCGGGCTGCTCGGGCTCTACGGTCACTACAAGCTGTTCAGCACGATGCTGACCAACCCGGCGATGTGGCAGGCGAACCCCGGCGTCACGCCGCCGCCGGCGGAGGTGTTCGCGCCGCTGGTCTGGATGTACGCGGTCGGCGCGGTCATCGTGGCGGGGTACGGCGCGCTGAACCTCCTCGCCGCGCGGTCGCTCCGCGCGCACCGGAGCCGGATGTTCACCTTCGGCGTGGCGATCGCCAACTGCTTCTGGTTCCCGCTCGGGACCGCGCTGGGCGTCTTCACCATCATCGTGCTGGCGCGCGAGTCGGTGCGCGCCCTGTACGAGACCCGCCCCGCTGCGGCCCGCGAGTAGCGCTGGCGACGGCGGCGCTGGTGCTGGCGGCCCTGGCGACGATCGAGGCCGGCCAGCTGGTCGTGTTCTTCGCCACCTGGTGCAGACCCTGCCACGGCGCCTTCCCCGGCCCCCCGCCCGCGAGGTGGTGAAGGGGGTCGAGGTCCTGCGCGGGACCTAGGCCTACTCGTGCTCTTGCAGCCGCGGCGCCACGAACGGCAGCGCGCGGGCGTTGGTGCCGGGGCTCTCGCCGGGCGGCTCGGCCGGCTGATCATCCGGACGCGAGGTCGGCGGCTCGTCGACCGCCGACGGAGGCGGCACCGCACTGGCGACCGGCATGCGTGAGGGCTCGTCGCGCCGCTCGCGCTCGCGGCGATCCGCGTTGCGCTCCTGCGGCTGGCGCCAGTCGACCGGCACCGAGGGCGAGGTCAGGAAGCCGGCCGGATCGGGCAGGACCAGCGCGACGCGCAGGACCTCATCCATGTGCTCGACCGGGACGACCTTCAGCGTTTTGAGGACGCGCTTGGGGATGTCGCGCAGGTCCTTGGCGTTCTCCTTCGGCATGATCACCGTGGTGATCCCCGAGCGATGAGCCGCCAGGATCTTCTCCTTGAGGCCGCCGATCGCCAGCACCCGGCCGCGCAGCGTGATCTCGCCGGTCATCGCCAGGTCGCGCCGGACCGGCACGCGCAGCAGCGCCGAGACGAGCCCCGTGCACATCGTGATCCCCGCCGACGGACCGTCCTTGGGGATGGCCCCCTCCGGCAGGTGAACGTGGATGTCGGCGCGGCTGTAGAAGTCGCGGTCGAGCCCCAGCGACGGGGCGCGCGCCCGGACGTAGCTGATCGCCGCCTGGGCCGACTCCTGCATGACGTCGCCCAGCTTGCCGGTCAGGACCATCTTGCCCTTGCCAGCGACGATCGACACCTCGGTCGCCAGCAGGTCGCCGCCGTGCATCGTGACGGCCAGGCCGTTGACGAGGCCGATCTCGTCCTGCCCTTCCTGACGCCCGTAGCGGTACCGGTGCGGGCCCAGGTAGCGGGTGAGGCGCTTGGGGGTGATGCGCCAGCCAGTGGCCGGGCCGTCGTCCAGCGTCCGGATGGGCGTCTTCTTGGCCACCACGTCGCGGGCGATCTTCCGGCAGATGGTGGCGATCTCACGCTCCAGGTTCCGGACGCCCGCTTCCTTCGTGTAGTAGTGGATGACGTCGCGGATCGCGTCCTCGGGGAACTCGACCGGCACCTCGGCGATGCCGTTGTCGCGCTTCTGCTTGGGGACCAGGTAGCGGTCGGCGATGGAGACCTTCTCGAACTCGGTGTAGCCGGGGAGCTGGATGATCTCCATGCGGTCCTGCAGCGGGATCGGGATGCCATGCAGGTAGTTGGCCGTGGTGATGAACATCACGTCCGAGAGGTCGTAGTCGAGATCGAGGTAGTGGTCGTTGAAGGTGCCGTTCTGCTCGGGGTCGAGCACCTCCAGCAGCGCGGCCGAGGGGTCGCCGCGGAAGTCGGTCGACATCTTGTCGATCTCGTCGAGGAGGAAGACGGGGTTCTGGGTGCCGGCCTTCTTCAGCGACTGGATGATCTTGCCCGGGAGCGCGCCGATGTACGTCCGGCGGTGGCCGCGGATCTCCGCCTCGTCGCGGACGCCGCCCAGCGACAGCCGCACGAAGTTGCGCCCCGTCGCCTTGGCGATCGAGCGCGCCAGCGAGGTCTTGCCGACGCCGGGGGGGCCGACCAGGCAGAGGATCGGGCCCTTGAGCTTCTGGACCAGCGCCTGCACGGCCAGGTACTCGAGGATGCGCTCCTTGACCTTCTTGAGGCCGTAGTGATCCTCGTCGAGGATCTTCTCGGCCTCGACGACGTCCAGCTTCTCGTCGGTCTTCTCGCCCCAGGGGAGCCCCAGCACCCAGTCGACATAGTTGCGGACCACCGCCGCCTCTGCGGACATGGGGGCCATCATGCGGAGCTTCTTGAGCTCCTTCTTGACCTTGGTCTGCGCCTCTTTCGACAGGTTCTTCTGCTTGGCGCGCTCTTCCAGCTCGGTCAGCTCGTTCTTGAACTCGTCCCTGTCCCCCAGCTCCTTTTGGATCGCCTGCATCTGCTCGTTGAGGTAGTACTCCTTCTGCGTCTTCTCCATCTGCTTCTTGACGCGCGTCCGGATCTTCCTCTCGACCTGCAGGATCTCGATCTCGGCCTTGATCAGCTCGTAGAGGCGCGCCAGGCGCTTCGAGGGCGAGTCGATCTCGAGGATCGCTTGCTTGTCGGGCAGCTTGAGCTGCAGCTGCCCCACCATCGTGTCGGCGAGCTGACCGGGATCCTCGATCGTCTGCACCGAGATCAGGATCTCGGGCGCGATCCGCTTATTCAGCTTCACGTAGGTCTCGAACGTGGCGTGGACCTCGCGCACCAGCGCGTCGAGCTCGACGGACCGCTCGTGAACCTCGGGGATCTCCTCGATCTCCACGGTGAAGAAGCCGTCGGTCTGCGTGAAGCGGCGAATCTGCGCGCGCTTCTTCCCTTCGACCAGCACCTTCACGGTGCCGTCGGGCAGCCGCAGAAGCTGGATGATCGTCCCGATGGTCCCGACGGTGAAGATGTCGTCGGGGATCGGCTCGTTCGTCTTGGCCTTGCGCTGCGCCGAGAGGAAGATCTCGCGGCCGCCGGGAGGCGGCGAGCCCGAGGCGCCGGACGATCCCCCCTTGCCCATCGCCTCTTCGAGCGCGCCGATCGACTTCTCGCGCCCGACGAATAGCGGGACGACCATGTGCGGGAAGACGACAATGTCCCGCAGCGGCAAGAGTGGAACGCGACGGAGCCCCTTTTTCTCGTCGTGACGGTCCGACATGCGACGGCCACAATCGTAGCTCCCCGCGCCCGGGGACGCCAAATTCAACCTCTGGCCGAGCTTTTCATTTTTCGTCGGGACCCCAAGGGGGTCCCGCGCCCCCCGCGATGAGGTCGGCCGAGCGAAGCTCGTCCGCCCTCGACGCGACGGTCGGGACCCCGCCCGCCCGGTCGTGCGCCCCACGCGAATTTCGGGACCCCGCCCGGCCGCTCCTCCGTGAGGACCCCCGCCCGCTCTCACGCGACGGAACGCCCGCTCGTGGGGCGCGCCCGGACTCCCCCCTCTGCTCGGGGGGCGGGAATTCCCGAGGCTAGTTCGGGCTTTGGCCGGGGAGGCGGCTGGTTCCGTCGTCGTCGGAGGTGTCGGTCAGCCCGACGGCGCCGACGTTGTCGTTCACGTCCTCGGGCTCGTCGGACTCCTCGAGGTGAACCACGATGGAATTGTCCAGCTCGGCCGTGTGCCCGGGGGCCGGCTCGATGGAGGGCGGGGCCAGGTCGGCCGAAGGCACCAGATCGCCCGAGGAGATGGCGCTGGCGGCCATCAACGACAGCCCGCCCAGGCCCAGGGCCACGCTCCAGTAGAGGAAGGCCGCCACGAAGAGCAGCGGCATCCAGGCGACCCAGCGCGTGGACGAAGCCCGCTCACGTCGGTCGTACATGCGTGTCCCGATCATGCGAATCCCTCCGTATTGGCGTGGTGGCATGGTCTCAGACGGCGTCATGACGCCGATCTCTCGCCCGCGGCCCCCTTCTGGTACATGAAGAGCGGCTGCTGGCCTTTCTGAATCGTCTCTTCGTTGATCACGACCTCGCGCACCGGCGTGCCGTTGGTCGGGACCTCGAACATGATGTCGAGCATCGCCTGCTCGAGGATCGCCCGCAAGCCGCGCGCCCCGGACTTGTGTTTCTGGGCGTCGGAGGCAACCGCCTGCAGCGCCCCCTTGGTGAAGCGCAGCTTGACCCCGTCCATCTCGAACAGCTTCTGGTACTGACGCACCAGCGCGTTCTTCGGCTTGGTGAGGATGTCGATGAGCGCGCTCTCGTCCAGCTCGTGGAGCGGCGCGATCACCGGCAAGCGCCCGACGAACTCGGGGATCATGCCGTACTTGAGCAGGTCCTCGGGCTGGACCTCGCGCAGGAGGTCCCACACCCGGCGCTCCTTCTTCGACTGGATCTTGGCGCCGAACCCGATCTGCCGCTGGCCCACCCGCTGCTCGATGATGTCCTCGAGCCCGACGAAGGCGCCGCCGCAGATGAAGAGGATGTGCGTGGTGTCGACCTGCAGGAACTCCTGCTGCGGGTGCTTGCGGCCCCCCTTGGGCGGCACGTTGCAGACGGTCCCTTCCAGGATCTTCAGCAGCGCCTGCTGGACGCCCTCACCCGAGACGTCGCGCGTGATGCTGGGGTTCTCTCCCTTGCGGGCGATCTTGTCGATCTCGTCGATGTAGACGATCCCGCGCTGCGCCTTCTCGATGTCGTGGTCGGCGTTCTGCAGCAGGTTGACGATGATGTTCTCGACGTCCTCGCCGACGTAGCCGGCCTCGGTCAGGTTCGTGGCGTCCGCGATGGCGAAGGGGACGTTGAGGATCTTGGCCAGCGTCTGAGCCAGCAGCGTCTTGCCGCAGCCCGTGGGGCCCAGGAGGAGGATGTTCGACTTGCCGAGCTCGACGTCCTCGGCGCCGACCTTGGCGTCGATCCGCTTGTAGTGGTTGTGGATGGCGACGGCGAGGATCTTCTTGGCCCGCTCCTGCCCGATCACGTAGTCGTCGAGGACGGTCTTGATCTCGGCCGGCTTGGGGACCGGCGCCAGGCCGAAGCTCTCCGACTCCTTCTCTATCTCCTCCGCGATGATGTCGTTGCAGAGGCCGATGCACTCGTCACAGATGTAGACGGTGGGGCCCGCGATGAGCTTCTTGACCTCTTTCTGGCTCTTCCCGCAGAAGGAGCAAGAGAGGTTCCCGTGATCGTCGCGCTTACGCTCGGGCGGCACCTAGAAAAATGTAGCACATCGTCCGGGCAAGCCTAAGGGGGATCCGCCAGCCCGGCCGCGGCCGCGCTCGCCCCTTGCGAAGCTCAGCTCGCCCCGGGTCGGGGCTCCGCTCGCTTCGGTTGCGGGGCCCGGCGTCTGGGGTTCCCTCCCGTGCTCAAACAGTCCTCGCGATCGGGCGTCTGAGTGCTCGGCGCACACTGTGGTCGCTGCGGAACTGCGCGCGGGAGGGAACCCCAGACGCCGGGCGGCCTCACACCCACGCTCGCTCCGCCTTGAGCGCCTCTGGTCCGGACGACCTCAAGGGTCCAAGGCGGGAGCGAGCGCCGGGCTGAGGAAGGCCGAGGGCTGTGTGTCCCTCCGCGCGCAGTTCCGCAGCGACCCCGGCGCGGGCCGAGCACCGGACGCCCGATCGCGAGGACTGTTCGAGCACGGAGGGACACACAGCCCTCGGCCCCCGCAACCGAAGCGAGCGGAGCCCGAAGCGAGCGGAGCCCGAAGCGAGCGAAGCGCCCCAACCGGAACTGGTCAGACCTCGTAGTCGACCAGGCGGCGCTCGCTGCGGGCCTCGCGGATGAAGGGCATGACCGCCTTGTGCTCCGGGTGGGCCTGGTAAGCGTCCAGTGCCGCGCGCGACTCGAACTCCGAGTAGAGGGCCAGGTCACAGGAGTCGTCCGTCCGGCTGAAGTCGAGGCCCACCTCGATCTTCAGCATCCCCGGGATCCGACCCTGCAGCCCTTCCAGCTTGGCCTTGATGGCGCGGGCATTCTCGGCCGCCGGGCGCGCGTGCGCCTCGGGCTTGAGCCGCCACAGGACGATGTGCTTGATCACGCCGAACGCCCGAGCGGGCTACTTGCTGACAGCGGTGGGCTTCTGGATCAGCACGTCGTCGACGATGCCGTACTCCTTGGCCTCGAGCGCGGTCATGTAGTAGTCACGCTCGGTGTCGCGCTTGATCCGATCGATCGGCTGGCCGGTGTGCTTGACCAGCAGCTCGTTCAGCTTGTCGCGGGTCTTCAGGATCTCGCGCGCGTGGATGTCGATGTCGGTGGCCTGGCCCGAGAACCCGCCCAGCGGCTGGTGGATCAGGATGCTCGCGTGCGGGAGGGAGAACCGCTTGCCCTTCGTGCCGGCCGCCAGCAGGAACGATCCCATCGAGGCCGCCTGCCCCATGCAGTAGGTGGCCACGTCGGGCCGCACGTACTGCATGGTGTCGTAGATCGCCAGCCCCGCCGTCACCATCCCGCCCGGCGAGTTGATGTAGAGCATGATGTCCTTGTCGGGATCCTCGCTCTCCAGGAACAGGAGCTGGGCGATGATGATGTTGGCGACCTGATCGTCGACCGCCGTGCCGAGGAAGATGATCCGGTCCTTGAGCAGGCGCGAGAAGATGTCCCAGCCGCGCTCGCCCCGGTGGGTCTGCTCGATGACCGTGGGGATGATGAAGTTGCGGATGGAGGGCGGCAGAGAGTCGTACGCGCTCATGGGGTCGGTTCCCTTCGCTGGGGCCTATTTCGAGGAGGGCTTCTTGGCTTTTGCCTTGCCGGCAGCTTCTTGACGGGCCTGTTCCGGCGTCACGATCAAGGAAGACGCCGGCTCGCCGTCGGTGATCTTAGCCTGCGAGATCAGCAGATCAAGCGTCTTCTGTTCGCGGATCTGCGTCTCGATCTGGTGGATGCGGTGATCCTTCTCCAGCTCGGCGCGCAGCTGCTTGGGGCTCTCGTTGCGCGACTGCGCCAGCTCCGCGATGCGCTTCTGCACGTCGGCGTCGCTGGCGGCGATCCCCTCGCGCTCGCCGATCGCCTGCAGCAGGATGGCGCCGCGCGCCTCCTCTTCAGCCTCGGAGCGCACCTCGCCGCGCATCTTGTTGTCGTCGACCGACTCCACGTCGACGCCCATCATCATCAGTTGCTGCTTGGCGCGGTTGACGATCAGCTGCGCGTAGCGATCGACCAGCGCCGGCGCGATCGGGAACTCGTTGCGCTTGACCAGCTCCTTGATCAGCGCCCGTTCCACCTCGCGCTTGATGCGCGTCTTGTCGGTCTCGGCCAGCCGCTCGCGCACCTTGGCGCGCAGCCCGTCCAGCGTCTCCGCCTCGCCGGTGTCCTTGGCCAGCTCGTCGTCGAGCGCGGGCACCTGCTTCTCCCGCACCTCCTTGACGCTGACGTTCAGGTGCACGTGGCGCCCGGACATCTCGGCGGGGACCCCCTCCTCGGGGAGCGTGTAGTCGACCTCGATCGGCGTCTCGCCGCCGATTGGCTTGCCGCGCAGTCGGCTGGCCAGCCCCGGCAGCGGGCCGTGGACGTCGTCCTCCAGGTCGACCAGCAGCTCGCGCTTCTTGATCTTGTGCTCGCCGACCTTGCCCCAGATCTCGGCGCGCACGAGATCGGCGTCGCCGGTCTGCTGGCGGGCGGCGGCGTCGACCGGCTTGAACTGCGTGAGACGCCGGCGGTACCCCTCGAGCGCCTCGGCGACCTGCTCGTCCTTGACCTCGGGTGGCCGGCGGGTGAGCTCGATGCCCGAGTAGTCCTTGGGGGTCACCTGCGAGCGGACCTCGACGCGGGCCGAGAACTTGAAGGGGGCGCCGGGCTTGATCTCGATCTCGGCGACCGCCGGAGGCGCCACCGGCTGGATCTGGTTCTCCTGGATGGCCTGGCCGATCGACCGCTCGACCAGCTCGCGCGCCACCTCGTCCTCGACCTGGCGGCGGTACATCCGCTCGAGCAGCGCCCGCGGGACCTTGCCCGGGCGGAACCCGGGGAGCCGGACGCCACGGCGCAGGGAGTCGTAAGCCTTGTCGAGCTTCGGCGCCACCTCGGTCCAGGGCAGCTCGAACTCGACCTTCTTCTCGACCGGGGACAGGTCTTCAATCGTGATCTGCATAGAAAGGGGCCTTGTCTACCCTTGCCGCCCTGCCGGCGCAAGCCCGACACCTCGTCGACAATGAGGCGTTACTTAATTCGCCTTGCGCGCGCGCCGGGGTTTCGGTCAACTTACGCCTTCGTCATGGGCCTCGCCGGTTTCACTCTCGCCGATCGCCTCGGCGCCAAGTCTTCCCCCTGCTCCGTCCCCGGGTGCTCGCGCACCTGGATCTCCATCGCCGGTGGCAAGGGGGCCAAGCTCGGCAGCCGTGGTGCAGCTGATCCAAACGACCCCGCCTCGTCGATGTGCGAGCCCTGCCGCGAGAAGTTCGCCCGCGTGCGGGACGCGCTTCGCCCCTGCGACCGCCCGGGCTGCGACGGGACCTGGACCTGGGGCGCGATGGCCCAGCTGGAGGCCTTCGCCGCCAACAAGCAGCCGCCCCGCAGCCTCTGCGCCGGTTGCGAGGAGAAGCTGGCCGGCCTCGAGGACCAGCAGCTCCCCTGCCTGGTCGAGGGCTGCACCCGCCACGCGGTCTTCACCCGCCGGGCGCAGCTCCTGGCCGGCGCGCCGGACACGACGCCCGAGACGCCGGCGCTCCGCTGCGTCCAGTGCGAGAGCGTCTACCGCAAGCTGAAGGACCGGCAGGTCACCTGCGGCATCAACGGCTGCAAGCACAAGTGGACCTGGAGCGCCGACGAGCAGATCCAGGCCTACGCCATGGGCCTGTCGAACGATCCGCCGCGCCGGATGTGCGAGAGCTGCAAGGCCGACTTCGGCGCCATCGCCGACCGGGAGATCCGCTGCCGGACCTCGGGCTGCAAGAACACCTGGACCTGGGCGCGCGGCGACCAGCTCGACGCCTGCCTGGCCGGCAAGCCGATCCCCAAGGCGCCCCACCGGATGTGCGAGCGCTGCATCGGCGTCTACCAGTCGCTCAAGGACGTGGAGCGGCCCTGCCGGCGCGCCGGGTGCAAGCGGACCTGGCTCGACAAGCGCGGCGGCCAGCTGGCGCGCGCCGTGCGCGGGAAGACCGGCGATCCCTACCCGCAGTACTGCGAGGTCTGCGCCAAGGAGATGGGCGACCTCGAGGACCGGCAGGTCCCGTGCAAGACGGAGAACTGCGAGGGAACCTGGACCTGGACCAAGCAGCAGCAGCTGGCGGCCGGCGTGCGGCCCGAGCCCAAGGTCGAAGAGAAGCCCGCGGGCGAGGAGACGAGCGACAGCGCCCAGCAACCGGTCGAGGCGACCCTCGAGACGGCGGCCGAGGCCGCGCCCGTGCCCGAGACGTCGGAGCTCACTGCGGAGGGGGCGCCCAGCGCACCCGCCGTGGCCTCCTCGGGCCGCCCGGCACAGCAGCCGGGACAAAAGAAGGGGCGCAACCGCAAGAAGCGGCGCCGCGAGATCCGGCCGCCCGAGCGGCGCTGCCAGTCCTGCATCGACTTCCTCAAGGACAAGAAGACGGTGGAGATCCCGTGCAAGACCTGCGGGACGCCCATCTACTGGCCGCCCGAGAGCCAGCTGCAGACGCACCTCGGCGCCTGGGCCGAGCCGACGATGTGCGGCGCCTGCAAGCGCGACGCGACCGAGGCGGCGCGCGCCATCGAGCGCGAGGCCCTGCGCGCGGCGGCCACGGCCGCCCAGCCGGGCGCCTCGGCGCCAAGCGAGGCGCCCGTCGAGCTGCCGGCCTCCGAGGCGCCGGCCGCCGAGCCGATTCCCGACGCGAACTGACGACCGGACGCCGGCCCACCGGCGTCCGGGTATCATGGGGCGATGGCGCCGACCGACGTCGACAGCGAGTCGTTCGCGGTCCGCTATCGGCTGACGCGGGCAGACGCGCACGCCATCGTCTGGATCGGCGTCCGCGAAGGGCTGCCGACGCTGGTCGGCCTGTCGGTGCTGGCGGTGGTGGCGCGGGCCTCGGTGTTCGGCGAGGTGGGGCGGACCGCGGCGGTCGCCATCCCGATCTACATCGCGGTGAAGCTGCTCGCTGCCTTCCGGCGCACCCGCCGCTCGGTCGACGCCGATCCGACGCGCGAGATCACGACGACCTTCTCGGCCACCGGCCTCCGCCACGAGTCGACGACCGCCAGCCACGCCATCGCCTGGGCGGGCCTCCGCAAGATCGCCCGCTTCAAGGCCGGGTGGGTCTTCACCGCCCGGTCGGGCGGGCGCTTCTTCATCCCCGCGCGCGCCATCCCGACCGAGGCGCGGGCGCCGATCGCGCGCTGGGCGGCGGCGGCGCGCGTACGCCTGGACTGACGCTCGCCTGGATTGACCGTCGTCAGCCGCCGGCGGCCAGGGCGCGCGCCAGAGGGAAATCGGCGGGGAGCAGATCCAGCTCGGGCAGCCGCGCCGCCTCGACCCACTCGACCTCGGCGACGTCGACGGCGCGGGGCGTGCCGCGGGTGATCGCCGCCGCGTAGACCAGCATGTAGAGATCGAACTCCTCGTAGGCGTGAAAGACGACCTCGTGGATGCGCCCCACGTCGACGTCGCAGCCCAGCTCTTCGCGCACCTCGCGCGCCAGGGCGACGACCGGCGACTCGCCCGGCTCGACCTTGCCTCCCGGGAACTCCCACTTGCCCGGCATCGGCTGATCGGCGCGCCGCCGCGACATCAGGACGCGCGTCCCCTCCCGCACGAGCGCGGCGACCACCAGCTTGCGGGCGCGCATCCGCGGTCAGCCTCCTTCCGCGTCAGCTCACGCGCGAGGCCGCGCGGCCGGGGCCCGCGGGGGCCGGCGTGTCGCCGCCGCGGGCCGTGCGATCGATGAGCGCCATCATGTCCTCCACGCGGAACGGCTTCTGGATGACCGCCGAGACCGCCTCCTCGAGGAACTTGCGCGCGTCGCTGGAGAAGGCGCCGCCGGTGACGAAGATGAAGCGGTCGGCGAGCGCCGGGTACCTTTCGCGCACCGCCGCGTGCACCTCCATCCCCGACATCTCGGGCATCTGCAGGTCGCACAGCACGACGTCGAACGCGGTGTCGCGCTCGAACAGGCGCATCGCCTCGGTGCCGCCGAGCGCGGTGGTCAGCTCGTGCGCGTCACCCAGCATGCGGCGGTAGGCCTTGAGCAACAGCGCCTCGTCGTCGATCGCCAGCACCCGCCGGCGCGGGTAGCCGCGCGACGGGACCGGCGCCGGGCTGGCGGTCGAGGCCCGGGCCGGGGCGCCCGTCTCGTCCGCCGGCAGCCGCACCCGGAAGGTGGCCCCCGCGCCCGGGCGGCTGTCGACCAGGATCTCGCCCCCCAGCGTCCGGACGATGCCCAGCGAGATCGGCAGCCCGAGGCCGGTCCCCATCCCGCGCGGCTTGGTGGTGAAGAACGACTCGAAGATGCGCGGCAGGATCTCGGCGGCGATCCCGGGCCCGTTGTCGGCGACCTCGACCACCACCTCGGGCCCGTCGTCGAAGCTGCGCACCGTCACCACGTTGCGCTTGGCGTCGGCCTCGTCGAGCGCCTGGGCGGCGTTCAAGATCAGGTTCAGGAAGACCTGCCCGAGGCGCGCCGCGCTGGCCCGCACCTGCCGCGCCGCCCGCAGGTCGCGCTCCACGCGCGCCCGGTACTTGAGCTCGTTGCGCAGCATGCCCAGCGCGCTGTCGATCGCCAGGTTGACGTTCATCGGCGCGTTCGCCTCTTCGTCCGAGTGCGAGAACGATCCCAGATCGCGCACGATGCGGTGGATGCGGGCCATCCCCTCCTTCGACTCCTGCAGGATCACGTTGGCCTCGAACAGCAGGTCCGAGATGGTGCCCCTTCTCATTCTGGCTCCGGACGCGGTCTCGGTCTCGACGTCGGGGTCACGCAGGCGCTCCTCGACCAGGCGCAGGTGCCCGGTCAGCGCCTCGATGTTGGCCAGCACGAACGCGGCCGGGTTGTTGATCTCGTGCGCCACGCCCGCGGCCAGCAGGCCGATCGACGCCAGCTTCTCCGCCTGCAGCCGGCCGATCTCGCGCTCGCGCTCGTCGGTGGCGTCGCGCACGTAGAGGATGGCGCCCCGCCCCGGCAGGGGGAAGGCCCGCACGACGAACGTCCGCCCCCCCTCCGACATGCCGCGGTCGGCGGCCGCGCCGCGCGCGATCGCCTCGCGCGCCGCCGCCGCCAGCTCGCCCTGCATCGCGCCGCCGTACAGCCGGGCGCCCGTGGCGTTGGCGATCTCCAGCGCGCCATCGGGCGTCACCAGGCAGAGGCCGTCCTCGAAGACGTCGAACGTCTCGCGCAGGACCTCGTCGGCGGCGCCGGGCGCGCTCGTCACCCGATCGGGGTGGAGCAGCACCAGGTCGTACCGCTGCTCGGCGATCCGCCGGCGCGCGTCCGCGATCGAGGCCGCGGTGTCGACGCGATGCCGGGCCAGGCCTAGGAGCTCCGCGGCCGCCAGCGCGGCCCCGGGGGGGTCATCGACGAGGAGTATGCGCGCCATCTCGCGTTTCGCTGTTCGGCTGGTCGGGTGGCGGCCCGGCGGGGGGCGCCGCGCGCGGAGAAATCGTCGCACCCGACAGGCCGTCGCGCAAGAGGCGGTCGACGACGGCGATGAGCTCGGCCGGCTGCACCGGTTTCGCGAGGTAGGCGTCACACCCGGCGGCCAGAATGCGCTCGCGATCCCCCTTCATCGCCTGCGCCGTCAGCGCCACGATCGGGATGGCGTCGCCCCCCGGCAGGCCGCGGATGGCGCCGGTGGCCTGCAGCCCGGTCATGCCCGGCATCTGCACGTCCATGATCACCAGATCGGGCGGGGGCTGCTGGCGGCACCGCTCGATCGCCTGCCGCCCGCTGGAGGCGGTCACGATCTCCAGCGGCCGCCGGGCCAGGATCTGGCGCAGCGTGAAGAGGTTGTCGTCGTTGTCCTCGACGACCAGCACCGTCGCCGGCAGCGCCGGCAGCGCCGGCTCGTCCCCGGACGCCGACCCGCCCACCGCGCGCGCGGGCGCCACCGCCCGCTTGGCGGCCGCGCGCGGCAGCGTCAGCGAGAACCGCGACCCGCGCGCCAGCACGCTCTCGACGTGGATGTCGCCCCCCATGAGCCGCGCCAGCCGGCGCGCGATCGCCAGGCCCAGCCCCGTCCCCCCCTGCCGTCGCGCCAGCGTCTGATCGACCTGCACGAACTCCTGGAAGATCTTCTCGTGGTAGGCGTCGGGGATGCCGACGCCCGTGTCGGTCACGGCCACCGCCACCTCGTCGACGCGCGTCTCGGCGCCGATCATGACCCGCCCCCCCGACTCCGTGAACTTGAGGGCGTTGCCCACCAGGTTGGTGAGGATCTGCCGGAACCGATCGGCGTCGCCGCGCGCGGCCGGGAGCGGGTCGGGGAGCTTCACGCTGAGGTCGACGTTCTTGGCCACCGCCAGCGGCGACAGCGCCGACGCCACCAGCTCGATGTGCGACGCCAGCTCCAGGTCCTGAACGTCCATCTCCAGGTGGCCGGTCTCGATGCGCGACAGGTCGAGCACGTCGTTGATGAGGTGCAGCAGCGCCTGCCCGTTGCGCTCGATGACCTGCAGGTACTTGCGCTGGTCGACGGTCAGCGGCCCCGCCACCCCCTCGCGCAGGAGCTCGGTCAGCGCGAGCACCGAGTTGAGCGGCGTCCGGATCTCGTGGCTCATGTTGGCGATGAAGGCGTTCTTGAGCCGATCGACCTCCTCGTTGCGGCGGGCGCGCGCCTCGATCTCGGCGCGCGCCTCCTCGAGGTCGCGCGTGCGGGCCACGACCTGGGCCTCGAGCTCCTCCCGCGAGGGTGGTGGAAGCGGGGTGGGTTGCCGGACCCGCATCTCGTTCTCCTTTCGCTAGCTCGAGCTGGGCGCCGCCGCCGCCGCCCCGCTCGGCCGCTTGCCGACGAGCTCGCGCAGCGCCTCCCGCAGCAGCGGGTGGCGGAACGCGTACCCCGTCTCCATCGTCCGCACCGGCATCGCCCGCTGGCTGGCCAGCAGCAGCTCGTCGGTCATGGCGCCGAAGGCCAGCCGCAGCGCGAAGGCCGGGGCCGTCAGCGCCGTCGGGCGCCCCAGCGCCTCGCCCAGCGCGCGCACGAACTCGCCGTTGGTCACCGGCTCGGGGGCCACCATGTTGAGCGGCCCCTGCACCGCCTCGTCGTCCATCGCCTGGCGGATGAGGCCCACCTCGTCATCGAGGTGGATCCAGGGCATCCACTGCGTCCCGGGCCCGATCTTTCCGCCCAGGCCCAGCCGAAACGGCGTCAGGATCTTCCGCAGGATCCCCCCCTCGCGCGACAGGACCAGGCCGCTGCGCAGGAGCACCACGCGCATCCCGATCTCCTTCGCCTTCATCGCCTCCGCCTCCCAGTCGCGCGAGAGCTCGGCGGCGAACCCGGTCCCGACCTGCGACGCCTCGGTCAGGATCTCCTCGGCCCGGTCGCCGTAGAACCCCACGCCCGAGGCCGAGATGAGCACGCGCGGACGGGTCTTCATCCCGCGCAGCACGTCGACCAGCGCGCGCGTGGCGACGACCCGGCTGTCGCGCAGCCGCTTCTTGCGCGCCTCGTTCCAGCGGCCGCTGGAGATCGACTCGCCGATCAGGTTGACCACCACCTCGACCCCCTCGAGGGCGCTCTCGGGCGGCGGGCCGGCCGTGCCGTCCCAGGCGTGCAGCGTCGCCTTGGGCAGCCGCTCGGCCGCCCGCGCCGTGTCGCGCACCAGCGCCGAGACGCGCACACCATCGCGCGCCAGCGACGCCGCCAGCGCCGTCCCGATGAGCCCCGTGGCCCCTGTGATCGCGACGCTGGTGGCCATCAGGAGACGATCGCGTCCAGCTTCGACGCCAGGATGAAGTCGTTTTCGCTGAGCCCGCGCACCGCGTGCGTCCAGAGCGTCACGTCGACGCGGCTGTAGTGCACGCAGAAGTCGGGGTGGTGCCCCTCCTTCTCGGCCAGCGCCCCCATCCTGTCGATGAAGGCCATCGCCCCCAGGAAGTCGGCGAATTCGTAGCGCTTGCTGATCTGCGCCGGCTGACCGGCATCATCCCGCAGGCTCCAGCCCTTGACCTCTCCGAGGAACATCTTGACCGTCCCACCGTCGAGCGGCGGGGTGCCGCCCTCACACGGGACGCAGTGCTTTTCCTTGAGCTGCATGTCACCTCCATCCGGCTGCGCTTGAACGCAACTCTCGATTTTGGCACGGTTGTCGCTCAAACGTCGATGTCGTCAGCGCTAACACGGGGAATTCTGGTCACGGTTCGGTGCGAGTACATCCCTGCGAGGTCGTCCGCGCACGCGAAGCAATACGCCTTCGCCTATACGGTGACCATCGCCAACCAGGGAGCGGTGACGGCTCAGCTCAAGAGCCGGCACTGGATCATCACCGACGCGTTCGGCGCCGTGCAGGAGGTGCGCGGCGACGGGGTGATCGGTGCCCAGCCGGTCCTTCGCCCCGGCGAAGAGTTCGAGTACACCAGCTGGTGCGTGATCGCCACGCCCTCGGGCTCGATGCGCGGCAGCTACCAGATGGTCACCGGCGACGGCGACCGGTTCGACGCCGAGATCGCGCCCTTCTCGCTGTCGCCGCCGCAGCTACTGAATTGATGTAATCGGAGCGCGCGCGCCGCCGCCGATGGCGCGGCGGAGCTTCGAGTGGCATCCTAGAGCGAGGGAGGAGCCGCGCATGGAGAGCCTGATCGAACGCGACAAGGTGGTCGCGAAGAAGAAGGGGACGTTCGCCGCCGCGGCCTGGGGCGGCACCGTGCTGCTGGGCGTGGCGGGGGCGAGCACGCTGCTCATCTTGCCGGCCGCCGCGGGCGCGGGGTACCTGACCTGGAAGTGGTTCCACTACCGCGCCAAGCGCGGGATGCGGTTCTAGCGCCCGGCCGCACGGCGAAGCGCGCGGCCGGGGGCATCCGGAGCGCGCCGCCTACTGGCAGGCGGCGTTGGCAGACGCTTCGGCGGTCAGGAGAGCCTGGCACTCGGTGACGACCGTCGACGCGCTGGCGCCCGCCGCGCTGCAGGTGGCCGACGAAAGCGCCGAGCAGGCCGCCGCGCTCGAGCCTTCGACCGCGACGCAGCAGGTGTGGGCCTTGTCGCAGATCGAGCAGTCGGCGGTCGTTCCGGACGTGCCGGCGCTGCCCGTGGAGCCGGCCGCGCCGCTGCTGCCGCCCTTGCCCGACGTGCCCGCGGCGCCGGTCGTGCCGCCCGTCCCGGTGGCGCTCGTGCCGCCCGCCCCGGAGCTGCTGGTCGACTGGCAAGCAGGAATCGACGAGAGACAGGAGACGATCTGCGAGCAGTCCACCTTCAGGCAGGCGTTGTAGGCCGACTCGATCTGCGAGGCGTTCGTGCAGGTACTCCCTTGCCCGCTGGCGCCGCCCGCGCCAGCCGACGCGCACTGCGACATGCACTGCGACATCGACGACGCCGCGCTCGCATCGAGGAGACACGTCTCCAGCTTCTGGCACCCCTGCGTGCAGAGGGCGACCGGATCGGTCGACGACGAGCTCGAAGAAGATCCGCACCCCTCGACCGCCGCCACCCCGAGCCCTACCACCAAAATGAACTTCACCGCCGACTTGATCGCCGTGTTCTGCATCACGCTCCTCATGGTTGTTGTTCGGAAAGCTCGACCGTAACACGGGCTTTCCGCGCGCTCGCGTTTCGTCTTGGTCAGCGCGCCCCGTCGGCGTGAACGAGATTGCCGAAGTGCCCGGCGTCAGCGTGCGAGGGGCAGGCCGCGAAGGCGGCGCTCGAGCGCGAACATGACGGTCGCCTCGGCCTTCTTCTTGTGGTCGTGGCCGAACAGGTGGCAGAGGCCGTGCACGGCCAGGCGCTCGAGCTCGGCGACGAGGCGGCGGCCGTGCGCGCGACGGCGGGCCGTCTCGACGGAGATGACGATGTCGCCGAGCGCGATCCCGTCGCCCGCCGGATCGTCCTCGCCGGTCAGCTCTTGAAGGTGAAAGCTGAGGACGTCGGTGGCGCGATCATGCTTGCGGTAGTCGCGATTGAGGACGCGGATCTCGTCGTCGTCGGTGAAGACCAGCGTCGCCGAGGAGCGCGCGCGGCCGAGGGCGCGCAGCGCGGCGCGGACGCGGGTGGCGACGCGGCGGGCGATGGCGGGATCGAGGGTGCCGCGCGCGCGGCCGCGGACCAGGGTGTCGACATGGCCGCGCAGTCGAGGGGATCCGCCGGAGGCCTTCGCGCGGGCGGCGCCCGTTGCAAGGACTGCCCTCACCCGCCGGCCTGCGGCCGGCGACCTCTCCCTCTTTGCGGGAGAGGTGTTAGAGGACTTTTTTGTAGATTTCACCGTCGACGAATATACGAAAGAGCTGGGCGTCGCACTTCCCCGCCTTCACTTCGGCTTCGATGATCCCGAGGGCGCGGTCGATGGGGACCGCCTTCTTGTAGGGGCGGTCGGAGGCGGTCAGGGCGTCGAAGATGTCGGCGATGGTCATGATCCGCGACTCGATCGGGATCTCGGGCGCGCCCAGGTGGTGCGGGTAGCCGCTGCCGTTCAGGTACTCGTGGTGCGCGGCGGCGATGCGCGGCACGTCGGCAAAGCGCTTCCCCCAGGGGATCTTCTTGAGGAAGTTGTAGGTGTGCACCACGTGGTGCTCGATCTCGACGCGCTCGACGTCGGTCAGGCTGCCGCGACGGACCTGCAGGGCGGCGACCTCGTCGCGCTCCAGATAGGGACGCAGCTCGCCGTCGCCCGCCATGTAGACGAGGCTGGCGATCTCGACCAGCCGCTCGAACCCGCCCTGATCGAGGACGGTCGGCTCGTTGGCGCGGTTGACGAACGCCCAGGCCTCGTCGACTTCGTCCATCCGGCGCCCGAGATCGGCGTCGATCTCGGCGACGCGCGCGGGCAGGTCTTCCTTGGAGAGCTCCAGCGCCAACCGCAGCTTCCGCTCGGCGTGCTCGACCTCCAGCGCCTTCTTGACGTAGGCGAAGCGCAGCCCGATGGCGCGGCGATCTTCCTCGTAGAGCTTCTTGGCCTTGACCAGCACCCGCTCGCGCACTCCGACCTTGCCGAAGTCGTGCAGCACGGCCGCGTACTCGATCTGCTGGAGCTGCCGCTGGTCGAACGTCACCTCGGCGAACGGGCCGTCGGACAGCCCGTCGATCTTCTTGGCCAGATCGACCGACAGCGTCGCCACCCGCCGCGAGTGTCCGGAGGTGGTCGGATCGCGTGACTCGATCGCCTTGACCGACGCCTCGACGAACCCGTCGAACAGGCCCTGGATCTCCTTGTGGAGGAGGGCGTTCTCGAGGGCGATGCCGGCCTGCGCGGCCCAGGCCGAGGCCAGCTCCTCGGCGTGCGGGTCGAAGGGGACGACGTCCCGCTCGAAGTCGCCCGCCGGCAGCGGCCGCGCTGGGTCGCGCTTCTTGTTGATCAGCTGGATCACGCCGATCACCTCGCCGGTCGCCGAGTGCATCGGGACGGTGAGCATCGAGCGCGCGCGGTAGCCGGTCTTGTCGTCGAAGCTGCGGTTGTGGGTGTACGTCTTGGTGCGCCCCTCCTCCGGCTTGCGCCCCAGGTCGGCGATGTTGATCGGCTGTCCCGAGAGCGCCGCCTGGCCGACGATCGACTTGTCGTCGACCGGGAGCGTGAAGGCCTTGAAGTCGATCTTGATCGAGTCGTTCTGCGAGAGCATGAACCGCAGTCGTTTGGGCGCATCGCCGCGGGCGCTCTCCTGGGCTTCCTCGAGGACGTAGACGCTGCCGGCGTCGGCCCCGGTCACCTGCCGGCAGCTCTGCAGGATGACCGCCAGCAGCTTGTCGATGTCGCGCTCGGAAGCGAGCGCGCGCGAGGTGGCGACCATCTGCGCCAGCACGTAGCTGGACTGGTCGGCCGCGGCGAGATCATCCGGTGCGCCCACCGGCCGAGACTACAACAGTCAGCCAGGATACTGAAAGTTGGCTCGAGCTACCTGCCCCGCTCGGGGCGAGCCAACTCGTAGGCCTTGATGATCTTCTGGACCAGCGGGTGGCGAACCACGTCCACCTCGGTGAAGTAGCGGAAGGCGATCCCCTCGATGTCGGAGAGGAGCGCGATCGCCTCGTTGAGACCCGAGCGCCGGTTGTCGGGGAGGTCGATCTGCGTGACGTCACCGGTGATCACCGCCTTCGAGTCGAACCCCAGGCGGGTGAGGAACATCTTCATCTGTTCGGCGGTGGTGTTCTGCGCCTCGTCGAGGATGACGAACGCGTCGTTGAGCGTCCGGCCGCGCATGAAGGCGATGGGCGCCACCTCGATGAGGCCGCGGGCGACCAGCTGATCGGCCTTCTCGAAGTCCATCATGTCGTGGAGCGCGTCGTAGAGCGGCCGCAGGTAGGGCGAGACCTTCTCCTCCATGCTGCCGGGGAGAAAACCCAGCCGCTCGCCCGCCTCGACCGCCGGGCGGGTCAGCACGATCCGCTTGACCTGCTTCTCCATCAGCGCCCGCACGGCCAGCGCCATCGCCAGGTAGGTCTTGCCGGTGCCCGCCGGTCCGATACCGAACACGATGTCGTGCTCGCGGATGGCGTCGACGTAGCGCTTCTGCGCCAGCCCCTTGGGGGCGATCGGGCGCGCGCGGCCAGCAACCAGGATCGTGTCGTGGAAGACGTCGCGCAGGTTGACGCCCGCGTCGGCGCGCAGCGCGATGGCGGCGCGGCCGATGTCCTCGGGGCTGATGGCGGCGCCGACGCGGGCCATGCCGTAGAGCTGCTCGACCAGGCTGCGCGCGACGGCGACCTCGTCGCCCGGGCCGACGATGGTCAGGTCGTTGCCGCGCGTGTGCAGCTGGACGCCCGTCTCGCGCTCGATCAGCTTGAGGTTGGCGTTACGCTCGCCGAAGAGCGCCAAGGCGACACGGTTGTCCTCCAGTGTCAGCCGCTCGGTGACGGTGTCGCTCAACCCGTTGCAGATAGCACGCGCCTCGGCCGTGTTCAAACGCGATATGCTGCGCGCGTGCCCGAAGACAAGCTGCCCGATCTGACGCCGCTGCCCGGGAAGCAGACCGGCGCCGAGGTGACCAAGCTGGTGGGTCTCATGCAGCGGCTGCTGGCCCCGGACGGCTGTCCCTGGGACCGCGAGCAGACGCTGGAGACGCTGGTCCCTTACCTGGTCGAGGAGACCTACGAGGTGGTCGACGCGCTGGCGGGCGGCGACGCCGACGACCACCGCGAGGAGCTGGGCGACCTCCTCTTGCAGATCGTCTTCCAGTCCGAGCTGCGGTTCGCCGAGGGGCGGTTCGGCATCGACGACGTCGCGCGCGGCATCGTCGCCAAGCTGGTCCACCGCCACCCGCACGTGTTCGGCGACGTGGTGGCCAAGGACGCCGACGCCGTGCTGGCCAACTGGGCCAAGCTGAAGGCCAAGGAGAAGGCCGAGAAGGGAAAGCACGGCGCGCTCGACGGCGTGCCCAAGACCGCGCCTGCGCTCCTGCGGGCCACCCGCACCGGCGAGAAGGCGGGCGCGGTGGGGTTCGACTGGCCCGACGCCGACGGACCGCGGGCCAAGGTCGACGAGGAGCTGCGCGAATTCGACGAGGCCCGGCGCGGCGGCGACCGCGGGAGGATGCAAGAGGAGCTGGGCGATCTGCTGTTCGCCACCGTGAACCTGGCGCGCAAGCTGGGGCTCGACGCCGAGCAGGCGCTGCGCGACGCGACCGACCGCTTCGCGCGGCGCTTCGGCCACCTGGAGAAGGCGCTCGCCGGGGAGGGCCGCGCCGTGTCCGACGCCCCGCCCGACGAGCAAGACCGCCTGTGGGAAGCGGCCAAGCGCGCGGAAGTTCACCCCGCAGATCGAAAGGGATAAAGTACCCGCGATGCCGAAGCCCACCGCGCAGCCGTTCGACTGGATGGAGCCGCGACGGAATCCGAACCGCCCGCCCATCGAGGCGGCGGGGCGCGCGGCGATGTACCGCGCCGAGATCGAGGAGCGCGCGGCGCTGCTCGGCCGGCTGGGCCACGGCCGCGAGCAGGCGCGCGCCCGTCTGCTCGGCAACCTCGAATGGGATTTCCCGCCCGCCGCGCGTCCACTCACCGAGAAGGACGTCGACGGGATCCTCGACCGCGTGTTCGGTCAAAACGGGGGCAAGCCCGCCCCCCGCGCCAAAGGAGGCCCCCGATGAACCACCGCCCTCTCGCGATCGCCCTCTGTACCCTCTCGCTGGCTGCCGGCGCCGTCGGCTGCGGCGTCAACGAGGATCTCTACAACTCGACCGTCAAGGACCGCGACGCCCAGAAGGCGAAGCTGGCCGACACGCAGAAGCAGCTCGATCAGGAGAAGGCCCAGCACAAGAAGGACGTCGACGCGCGCGACGCCCGCGTGGCTGTGCTGGCCGGCAAGCTGACCTCGCTGGGACAGGACGTCTCGCGGCTCGAGACCGAGCGCGGGAACCTGGGCGGCGAGCTCGAGCAGGCCCAGAAGCGCATGGAGGAGCTGAAGAAGGCGCAGGCCCAGGCCGAAGAGCGCGCCGCGCAGTTCCGCAAGCTGGTCAGCCAGTTCAAGGCCCTCACCGACGCCGGCAAGCTGCAGGTGGAGATCCGCGAGAACCGGATGATCGTCCGCCTGGGCGACAAGATCCTGTTCGACCCGGGCAAGACCGACCTCAAGCCGGAGGGCAAGGACGCCCTCACCCAGGTGACGGCGGTGTTGAAGTCGCTGCCCAACCGCAACTTCCAGGTCGCCGGCCACACCGACAACGTGCCGATCAAGTCGAAGAAGTTCCGCTCGAACTGGGATCTCTCGACGGCGCGCGCGGTCGAGGTCACCAACTTCATGATCGGCGCCGGCATGGAGCCCAAGCGCGTCTCGGCCGCCGGGTACGCCGACCAGTCGCCGGTGGCCCCCAACGACACGGCCGAGAACATGGCCAAGAACCGGCGCATCGAGATCACGCTGGTGCCGAACCTCGACGACCTGCCGCCGATCGACGACGCGCTCAAGAGCGACGCCCCGGCTGCCCCTGCCGCCGCCGCCACCCCGGCCGCCCCGCCCTCCTAGTCCCGCCCTCGTGCTGACGACCCGGCTCGTCGCGCTGGCCACCGCCACCGCGCGCGGCAAGCGCCTCCTCTGGCGCGCCTGGTACCAGTTCCTGGCGGTGCGCTATCAGGACCCGCGCTGGACCTTCATGAACTACGGGTACCGCGCGCCGGACGGCGAGGTGGGCGCGCCGCTGCACCTCGACGCCGCCGATGAGGAGGATCGCTCGTTCATCCAGCTCTACGACGCGGTCGCGCGGGGCGCGCCGCTCGCTGGGTGCGATGTCCTGGAGGTCGGCTGCGGCCGCGGCGGCGGCGCGGCCTACCTGGCCCGGGCGTTCGAGCCGCGGCGGGTGGTGGCCATCGACCTCTCGCCGCGGGCCATCGCCCTGTGCCGCCGGCGCTTCGCGCACCCGCGCCTCTGGTTCGAGGCCGGCGACGCCGAGCGGCTGGCGTTCCACGACGCGACCTTCGACGTGGTGGTCAACGTCGAGTCGTCGCACTGCTACGGCGACTTCGGCGGCTTCCTGCGCGAGGTGCGCCGCGTGCTCCGCCCCGGCGGGCACTTCCTCTACGCCGACTTCCGCCCCCGCGCCGAGGTGGCCGCCTGGCGGGAGGCCCTGCGCGCCGCGGGCTTCACGCTGGCCAGCGAGCGGGACCTCCGCCCCGGCGTGGTCGCCGCCCTCGACGCCGACGACGGCCAGAAGCGCAGCCTCATCGCCCGTCTCGTGGACCGGCCGCTGCTGGGGATCTTCGGCGAGTTTGCCGCGCTCAAGGGCAGCGAGCTCAACGCCGCCTTCCGTAACGGCGACCTCGACTACCGCGCGTTCGTTCTGGCGAAGGCCCCCGAAAGGGTCGACTAGCGCCGCAGGCCAGAGCCGGTCGTCGCTCAGGAGCCTGGTGCGGCCTCGCCCAGCATCCGCCGAATCTCGGGCGTGAACCGCCCGTCGGGCTCATGGACGATCAGCGTCTCGAAGAGCAGGACGCCATCGTCGACGCCGCCCTTGCGCGCCTCGATGAGGATACGCGAGGCGGGCTCCCCGAGCCTCGGATGGACGAGCCGCGTGCGGAAGGGGCGGAGCCCCGCCGCCGCCAGCGCGCGCCGCACCTCCGACGATCGATCGGCCGGCATGATCGCCGCGACGCGGCCGCCCGGGCGGACGACCCGCGCGGCGACCTCCACCCACTCCTTCAACCGCAGCGCGATCTCGTTGAAGGCCAGCGCCCGTTCCCGATTCGGCGACGGAGGGCTCGACTCCACGGTCCGGTATGGCGGGTTCGTGATCACGAGGTCGAAAGAAGCGTCGCCGAGATGCGCGCCCATCATCCGCACGTCACCCTCGACGATCTCGAGCCGCTCCGTCCACCCGTTGTCGTTCCGCCCGCGCCGGGCAAGCGCCGCGAGCCGCAGCTGGATCTCGACGCCAACACCGTGCGCCTCCGGATCCGTCGCCAGCAGCAGGAAAGAGAGCGGCCCGGTGCCGCACCCGATGTCCAGGAACCGGCCATAGGGCGGCGCGACGAATCCCGCCAGCAAGATCGGGTCGAGGCTCATGCGCGCGCCGCGCGCGGGCTGGTAGAGGCGCACGCGCCCCTTGAGCAGGGCGTCAGCCGTGATGTCGTCGTCGGCCACCGGCCCGAGACTACTTCGGCGCGGGGCCGTCGAGGCCGTACATCACGAGGCCGGTCGCCAGCTTGGGCTGGAAGTAGGTCGACTTCTGCGGCAGCACGAACCCCGCCTCGCAGGCCGCCAGCACCTCCTCGACCTTGGTGGCGTTCATGAAGAAGGCCGCTTGCGCCTCGCCGGCGGCGACGCGCGCCATCGCCTCGGCGGTGTCGTGCGTGTAGCCGAGGTACGACTGGCTCTCCATCGCCGCCGCGTCGATCCCCAGGATCGGACCCAGGATCACCCCGTGCAGGACCGTGACGTCCAGCTTGCGCAGCGCCGGCGGTCCCAGCGCCGACAGATCGACGATCGACTTCAGCGTGAACCAGGTGGTGCGCTCGACCCCGGGGACGCGCACCGCGAACACCACGCCCGCCGTCCCCTCGCGCCCGAGGCGCTCCTCGATCGCCTCGGCCGTCGCCTCGTCGCCCTCGGTGATGTCGAACGCCGCGCCGGCGGCCGCCCGCAGCCCCGCGAAGTCGAGCTCGGGGAGGTTCTTGACCAGCCGGTGGGTGGGGAGCACGAGCAGCCCGGGGTCCTCGGCGCGCGCCAGGAACATCATCGCGAAATCGGCCGCCGCCCCCCCGGCCGCGTAGTCGAGCGCGCGCAGCTCCGGGCCCAGGCCCAGCAACGTCTCGTAGCGGTGGTGGCCGTCGGCGATCAGGATCTGCTTTTCGCCCAGCAGGCGCACCAGCCCGGCGATGGCCGTGGGCTCGGCGAGCCGCCACAGGCGGTGGCGCACGCGGTCGGCGGTCGTCGCGTCCACCGCCGGCACCGCCGCCGCGGCCGCATCGACGATCTCCCGCGCGCCCCCGTCGGCGTCGCGGTACAGGCCGAAGATCGGCGAGGTCTGCGTGCGCGTGGCCCGCATCAGCTTCAGCCGGTCCTCCTTGGGGCCCGCCAGCGTCTTCTCGTGCGGCAGGATCACCCGCCGCTCGAACGGCTCGAGGCGCACCGCCGCGAAGAACCCGCGCCGCGTGTAGAGGCGGCCCGGCGCCTGCGGCAGCGCGAACTGCTGCTCGTAGACGTAGAAGGCCGGCTTGGCCTCGGCGCGCACGATCCCCTCGGTCGTCCAGGCGCCCAGCAGGCGCGCCGCCTCGGCGTAGCGGGCGTCCCCCTCCCCGCGCGGCAGCTCGATCCGCACCACGTTCTGGGGATGCCGCGCCTCCAGCTCGGCCCGCTCGGCGTCGCCGATCACGTCATAGGGCGGCGCCAGGACCCGGGACATGTCGCCCACCCGCTCCGGGTCATAGCGAAGCCCCCTGAATGGAACGATGTCGGCCATCGCCGGGCCAGTATCTCACCGATCGCCGTGAGGGGGGCGGATTCGGCGTCAGAGATCCGTCATCGCCCTGCGCCATCTTTACGCGCCATCCTGGCGTTGCGCCTCGCTTTTTGCGACCCGCGCGCGTGGCGTCGATTTTCGAGCCGTGCGCCCGCTCACCAGTGACCTCTCTCACAACATGCGCAAATCCCCCTCCCTTCTGGTCTGGCTTGGAGCCTCGGCGCTCGCCGTGACGCTCGGGTGCGCCAACAGCGAATCGACGACCACCGGGACCGGCGGCGCGAGCGCCAACGGCGGCTCCACCGGCAACGGGGGATCGACCGGAACCGGCGGCTCCACCGGCAATGGCGGCTCCACGGGCAACGGCGGCTCCACCGGCAACGGGGGATCGACCGGAACCGGCGGAACGACCAGCACGGGTGGAACGACCGGCAGCGGCGGCTCCACCGGCGCGGGGGGCACGACCAGCACCGGCGGCTCCACGGGTACCGGCGGAACGACCAGCACCGGCGGAACGACCGGCACGGGCGGCACCACCGGCACCGGCGGCAAGGGCGGGACGACCGGCACGGGCGGCACCACCGGGACCGGAGGAACCAGCAGCTCGGGCGGAACCACGGGCACCGGTGGGACCGGCACCGGCGGCACCACCAGCACGGGCGGGACCACAGGCACCGGCGGGAGCCCCGGGACCTGCGACATGGGGACCACCACGACGACCTGGGCCTCGGGCTGCGCGACCGCCCCGACGGCCGCCTGCGTGAGCGGCACCTGGACCGATCCCGGCTCGACCACCAACGACCCGCTGGTCTGCCAGTCGGCGCACTTCGCCGTCCACTCGCCGGCGGGGACCATCACCGCGGCGCAGTGCACGGCCGCCACCGATCAGCTGGAGAACGTGATCTGGCCGCTCTACTTCGGCAGCCCGATGTTCCTGCCCGAGCCGTTCTGCAAGTCGGCCAACAAGTCCAAGGTCAGCATCGTCATCCACAGCGACTACGGCCTGACCGGCGGCTGCTGGGGCAACGGCCTGCCCGGCTTCTGGATCGGCCCGGGCGCGACCGCCGACCACTGGGGCCTGGCGCACGAGTTCATGCACTCGGTCCAGTGCAGCGTCGGCACCGGCCTCAGCTGCGGCAACAAGAACACCTGCGGTTGGATCTACGAGAGCCACGCCAACTGGGCCGCGCAGCAACAGCCCGAGTACCACACCTCGAACGTCCACTGCTCGGAGCTGTCGGTGAACGCGCCCCAGCTCTACGCCGGGTCGACGCGGGTCCGCTACTGCAACTGGCAGGTCATGGAGTACCTGAAGGACAAGTTCTGCTACTCGGCGGTCAACGACATCTGGCTCCACTCGCCCGCCGGCAACGATCCGTTCAGCAACATCATGGCCTCGCGCGGCTGGAACATCAGCCAGATGAACGATTTTTACGGCGAGTTCGCGATGCACAACGTGACCTGGGACTACCAGGACCCGGCCCCCGAGACGACCGCGGGCGGCAACCAGGGGGCTCTCTTCCGCAAGAACTACGGGCTCATCACGGACACCTCGCACACCGATCGGCGCATCCGCGTGACGACGCTCGATCCGCTGGACACGAGCACCGCCACCGACCGCCGCTTCGTGGTCCCCGACGGGTGGGCGCCGCAGCGCTGGGGCTACAACATCGTGCAGCTGGTCCCCGACTCGGGCGCCACCACCGTGACGGTCACATTCCGCGGCGTCCTCCAGACCAACGCCGACTTCCGCTGGGGCCTGGTGGCGACCGACTCCGGCATCACCAAGCCGCGCTACAGCGCGATCCAGAGGGGGACCGACGGCGCGCTCACCTTCTGCGTGAACCCCGGCGAGTCGCTGTTCCTGGTCGTCGTGGCCACGCCGTCCACGCAGCAGCAGATCGTGTGGGATCAGCTGTACAACACCGTCCCGCGCTATCCGTACATGGTCCAGCTGGCCAACGCCTGGCCCCAGGGCTGGCAGGGCGGCACGCAGGCGGCGTGTCCCTCGGGCCTCACGCGCGTGGCCAACGGCGGCGGCTGCGGCCCGTCGAGCCTGGCCTCGACGGTCTACGTGGGCCCCTACGCGACGGTCCTCTCGACGGCGACCGTCAGCGGGAGCGCCCACATCCAGGACCACGCGACGATCGTGAAGGGGACCGTGTCGGGCGGGACGATCGGCGGGCTCAGCATCGTCGGCATGACCTCGAACCCGGCCAACGGGTTCAACGTCAGCGGCTCGGCCACGGTCAAGACGACGTTCATGCCGCTCGGCTTCTTCGAGAGCGGCCAGTCGCTGAGCGGGTCGGCCTCGCTCATCGGCGACGTCGAGTTCCGCGGCGTCGGCTTCACCGAGTCGAGCGGCACGTTCTACGGCTACGTCGACAACACGATCACCGCGGCGACCAACACCACCGACGCGACGCCGGCCGGCCCGTACACCTGGAGAAACTAGCCGCCGCGGCTGGCTACGGCTTCGGGATGCGCAGCGTCTTGCTGATCATCCCGCTGCCGTGGAGGACGTAGAGCAGGCTCCAGGGGTGGAGGCGAAACGGGCCGAGCGACAGCGCCCCCAGCGGGAGGCGATCCTGCCAGAGGCCCGCGCCCGCCAGGACCGCCAGCGCGACGACCTGGAGCAAACTGGTGGGGATGGGCAGCCCCTCGAAGTGCGTCACCTTGCCCTTGGGCCCCGTGAGCTCGGCGGCGGTGACGTTGAAGCGCGCCAGGCGGCTGATGCCGCAGCCGACGAAGAAGACCAGGCACACCGCGTCCCACCCGCCGCGCATCCCCGCCGCGAAGGCCATCCCGGCCGGCGCCACGCCGAAGGAGACGATGTCGGCCAGCGAGTCGAGGTCCTTGCCGAGCACCGAGCCTTTTCCCGTGCGGCGCGCGATCCAGCCGTCGAGCGCGTCCATCACGAAGGCCACCGGCAGGAGCGCGGTGCCGACCCAGAACATGGGCTGCTCGCCCGTGGCGCAGAAGCTCATGAACGCCAGCAGCGCGCCCGCCCCGCAGAAACCGTTCATCAGCGTGACCAGATCGGCCAGCCGGAAGGTCCGCAGCATCGAGAGATGGCGGGGCGCGTTCGCGCTCATGAGCTAAGTGTAGATCCGCCTACCCGGGTCGAAGCTCGACCGCGCCGCGGCGGAGGATCTCGACCTCCGCGCCGCGCACGCGCACCAGCGTGCTCGGGGCGCCGCCGGCCGTCGCGCCGCCGTCGAGGAGGGTGCACCCGTCGCCCAACGCCGCCCGCACGGCGGCCGCCGTGGTGGCGGGCGGCTCGCCGGCGCGGTTGGCGCTGGTGGTGGTGACGGGGCCGCCGAACCCGGCGACCAGCGCGCGGGCCAGCGGGTGCGGCGATTGCCGGATCGCCACGCAACCGTCGGCGACCAGCCCGGCCGGAAGCCCGGCCCGCGCCGGGAGCGCGATGGTCAGCGCCCCGGGCCAGTGGCGCCGCATCAACTCGGCGGCGGCGGGCGGGATCTCGGCGACCAGGCGCTCCAGCATGGCCGGCCCCTCGATGAGCATGGAGACCGCCTTCTCGCCCCGCCCTTCCCCCTTGAGCGCGCGCAGGCGCCCCAGCGCCGCCTCGTCGAAGGCGTCGACGCCGAGGCCGTAGAAGGTCTCCGTCGGGTAGGCGACCACCTCGCCGCGCCGGAGCGCCGCAACCGCAGCTTCGATGTCCGCGGCCTCGATGTCGGCGTCCTGGGGCAGCGGCTAGCCCTTCGTCTCGGCCCGGACGTTCGTTTCGGCGCGAACCTCGGCGTCGCTCTCGAGGACCTTCTTCTTGCGCGATTCGCGCTCCTCGACGACCTTGGCCGCCAGGGCCGGGTCGGCCAGCGCGGCGATCTGCGCGGCCAGGAGGCCGGCGTTCTCCGAGCCGTTCACCGCCACGGTCGCCACCGGCATGCCGGGCGGCATCTGGACAGTGGAGAGCAGCGAGTCGAACCCGCTGAGCGCGCCGTTGGCGATCGGTACGCCGATCACCGGCCGCGTCGTGTGCGCCGAGACGGCGCCCGCCAGGTGCGCGGCGCCCCCCGCCCCGCAGATGAAGGCCTTCACACCGCGCCGGACGGCGTCCTTCACGAAGGCCGCCGTCTCCTCGGGCGTGCGGTGCGCCGAAAGAACGCGCACCTCCACGGCCAGCCCCAGCTTCTGGCAGATCTTGGCGGCCGGCTTCATCGTCTCGAGATCCGACTTCGATCCCATCATGATTGCCACGTCGAGTTTGTCGCTCATGCGCTCTTGGTCCCCCGTAGGCCGATGTCTCGGCGAAAGTGCATCCCGTCGAACTGAATCTTCTCGATGGCGCCGTAGGCGCGGGCGCGCGCGGCCGCCAGGTCGGCGCCGTAGGCCGTGACGCCCAGGACGCGGCCGCCCGCGGTGACCAGGCGGTCGCCGTCGCTCGCGTGGACGGAGCCGGGCTCGGCCCGGCGGAGTCCATCGCGGGAGGGTGCGGGGCCCCTGCCAGGGTCCCCGGCCAAAGCTGTCCCGGCGTGGAACACGCGCAGGTCGTCGGCCGGCGCCGGCAGCCCGGTGATCGCGTCGCCCAGCCTCGGCGACTCCGGGTAACGGGCGGCGGCCAGCACGACGCAGGCCGCGACGCCCGGCCGCACGCGCGGCGCCCCGGCCGGGAGCTGGCCCGCCGCCGCGCCCGCCAGCCAGGGCAGCAAGTCCTCGTCGAGGCGCATCAGCACCGACTGGGTCTCCGGATCGCCGAAGCGGCAGTTCCACTCGATCACCATCGGGCCGCGATCGGGGGTCAGCATCAGCCCGCCGTAGAGCAGCCCCCGGAACGGGTGTCCGGCGGCGGCCAGCGCGCGCACCGTGGGGACGAACAGCGTCTCCAGGATCTCCTGCGACGAGGCCGCGTCCACCAGCGGCGACGGCGAGTAGGTCCCCATCCCGCCGGTGTTGGGCCCCTGGTCCCCGTCGCGCACCGTCTTGTGGTCCTCCGACGACGGCAGCAGCGCCAGCCGGGTCCCGTCGCACAGCGCCAGCATGGAGACCTCGCGCCCCGTCAGCCGCTCCTCGATCACCACGCGCGCGCCGGCGGCGCCGAAGGCCCGCTCGGCCAGCATGCGGCGCACGGCCGCCTTCGCCTCGGCCTTGTCGGCGGCGACCACCACCCCCTTGCCGGCCGCCAGCCCGTCGGCCTTGACCACCACGTTGCCGCGCTGGGCGTCGATGAACGCCTCGGCGGCCGGCACGTCCTCGAACACGCCGAAGGCCGCCGTCGGGACGCCCGCCTCGGCCATCAGGCGCTTGGCGAACGCTTTCGACCCCTCGATCTCGGCTGCCCCCCTGGAGGGTCCGAAGAACGAGAGGCCGGCGGCCCGCATGGCGTCGCCCAGGCCGGCGCACAGCGCGACCTCGGGGCCGCAGACCACCAGGTCGGCGCGCTCGGCGACGGCCGCGGCCACCAGCTCGGCGACCGCGTCGGCGGCGATCGGGATGCAGGTGACCTTGGGCTCGGCGGCGATGCCGGGGTTGCCGGGGGCGACCACCAGCCGCTCGCACAGCGGGCTTCCCGCGATCCGCCAGGCCAGCGCGTGCTCGCGCCCCCCCGAGCCGATGAGAAAGACGCGCATGCGCTAGTGCCGGAAGTGCCTCTCGCCGATCATCACCATCGCCATGCCGTGCTCGTCGGCGGCGGCGACCGACTCGGCGTCACGCATCGAGCCGCCCGGCTGGATGACCGACAGCGCGCCCGCCTTGGCCGCCTCGTCGACGCCGTCGCGGAAGGGGAAGTAGGCGTCCGAGGCGACCGCCGACCCGGCCAGCGGCGCGCGCGCCTTCGACACGGCGATGCGCACCGAGTCGACGCGCGACATCTGGCCGGCGCCGATCCCCAGCGTGCGGCCGTCGGCGGCGAACACGATGGCGTTCGACTTCACGTGCTTGCAGACGCGCCAGGCGAAGTCGAGGTCTCGCACCTCCGCCGGCGTCGGCGCGCGCTTGGAGGCCACCTTCCCGTCGGCGGCGTTCGCCGTGTCACGGTCGCGCGACTGGACCAGGAAGCCGCCGGCCACGCTGCGCAGCTCGACGGCCCCGGGCGCGTCGCGCCCGATCTCCGCGGTCAGGAGGCGCAGGTTCTTCTTGGCCGCCAGCTGGGCCAGCGCCTCGGGCGAGAACGCCGGCGCGATCACGCACTCGAGGAAGGTCTCGGACAGCTCGCGCCCCAGCTCGGCGTCGACGGGGCGGTTGATGGCCACGATGCCCCCGAAGGCCGAGACCGGGTCGGTCTCCCGCGCGCGCCGATAGGCCTCGGCGACGCCGGCCGGCGAGATGGCCGCGCCGCAGGGCGTGTTGTGCTTGATGATGGCTGCCGCCGGCTCGCTGAACTCGGCGCAGAGGCGCATCGCCGCGTCGAGGTCGAGCAGGTTGTTGTACGACAGCTCCTTCCCCTGCAGCACCTCGGCGCGCGCCAGCGACGGCCCGGCCGCCTCGACAGCGTAGAAGGCCGCCTTCTGGTGCGGGTTCTCGCCGTAGCGCAGCGCCCGCGCCAGCGTCCCGGAGATCACCAGCGCTTCAGGAAAGTCGCTGAGCGGCGCCTCGGGCGAGGGCATCCGGCCCAGGTGCGAGGCGATGGCGCCGTCGTACGCCGCGGTGTGGGCGAAGGCCTTGCGCGCCAGGCGGAAGCGGGTGTGGGCCGAGATCTCGCCGTCGGCGTCCAGCTCGGCCAGCACGGCCGCGTAGTCGGCCGGGTCGACGATCACCGCCACCCGCTCGTGGTTCTTGGCCGCCGAGCGGATCATCGCCGGACCGCCGATGTCGATGTTCTCGATGACCTCCTCGAACGGCGCGCCGCGCGCCACCGTCTCGCGGAAGGGGTAGAGGTTGACCACCACCAGGTCGATGGGGACCAGCCCCGCCTTCTGCATCTCGGCCCGGTGGGCCGCCGTGGGGCGGCCCAGGATGCCGCCGTGGACGCGCGGGTGCAGCGTCTTGACCCGCCCGTCCAGGATCTCGGGCGCGCCGGTGAAGTCGCTCACCTCGCGGACAGGCACGCCCGCCTCGCCGAGCGCGCGCGCCGTGCCGCCCGTCGACAGGACCTCCAGCCCCAGGGCGGAGAGCCGGCGCCCGAAGTCGATCACGCCGGTCTTGTCCGAAACCGAAATCAACGCCCGGGAGATCTTGGCCAGCTTCGTGTTCGCCACGAGCGGCGTTCTATCACCCGGCGCGTCGGCAGCGCTGGCTATTTTTCGAGCCCCGCGCGCTTTCGCAGATCGGCGATCTCGGACTTCGTCAGATCGCGCCATTGCCCCATCTTGAGCCCCTCGAACGACAGCCCGCCGATCCGAACGCGCGAGATCTTCAGCAGCGAATGACGGATCACGTCGCCTGCCGCCTTGAGGGCGCGGGGACGCGTCTCGCCGACCACCATCTCGACCCAGCTGTTCTTCTCGGTGACCGCCAGCTGCTGGACGGTGGTCGGCTTCACGGGGCGCCCTTCCCAGCGCCACCCGCGCGCGAGGCGCTCGACGTCGTTGTCGCCGACGAGGCCCTGCAACTTGAGGTGGTAGGTCATGGGGACCTTCCCGCGCGCCAGCGCCTGCGCCAGCGCGCCGTCGCTGGTCACCAGGACCACCCCCTCGGCCGGGAAGTCGAGCGGCGCCGCCACCTGCCAGCTCGGCTCGGCGTCGCGCAGGTAGCGGGCCAGCGTCGGCCGCGCGCCGCTCGGCTTCAGCGTGGCGAGGCAGGCGCGGGGCTTGAGCAGCAGGCGATAGGCGGGCGCCTCGGTGGTGACGCGCCGGCCGTCGACCTCGACCCGGTCGCGCCCCTCGTCGATGTTGGTGCCGAGCGCGCTCACCACCACGCCGTTGACGCGCACGGCGCCGGCGGCGATGAGCGCCTCGGCGCGACGGCGCGACGACACGCCCGCCTGGGCCAGGAACTTGTGTAGGCGCACGACGGGCTATCCGACCGTCTTGTCGTCGGTGACGCCAACGTCGGTGACGCCAACGTCGGTGACGCCACCGTGGGTGACGCCAACGGCATCCGCGGGCGGCGTTGCCTCCGGCGTCGCCTCGGGGGGCGGTGCGGTGGCCTTGGTCGCCGCGGCGTTGGCCCGATCGAGCTCGGAGAGAAGCGCGTCCTCCTCTTCCGGATCCGGCTCGCGGAGCACCGGCTTGGGCGGCGGCGCCGCCGGCGCCTCTGCCGCCTCGGGCGGCGGCGCGGCCGCGTCGACCTTGGCCTTCTCGGCCTCGCCGAGCTCGTGGAACTCGCGCAGCGTCGGCAGCTCGGTCAGGTCGCGCAGGCTGAAGGTGCGCAGGAACTCCGGGGTGGTGCCGTAGAGGATCGGACGGCCGACCTCCTCCTTCTTGCCGATCATGCGGATCAGGTTCCGCTCGAGCAGCGTCTTGAGCACCGGGCCGCAGTCGACCCCGCGGATCTCGTCGATCTCCGGCCGCGTGATCGGCTGCCGGTAGGCGACGATGGCCAGCGTCTCCAGCATCGCGCGCGACAGGCGCGGCGGCTTGCCGGCCAGGATGCGCGACACCCAGGCGACGTTCTCCGGGTTCGTGCGCAGGTGCCAGCCGCCCGCCACCTGCACCAGGTTCACGCCGGTGTCGGCGCGCCGCGCGCGCAGCTCCTCGAGGGCGGCGTTGATCTTCGCGCCCTCCCGCTCGCCACATAGGCGCTTGAGCTCGGCCACCGTCAGCGAGCGATCGCTGGCGAACAGCAGGCTCTCGATGATGCTGGCCAGGCGGCCCGGCGCCGCCACGGGGGGCGGCTCGACGCCCGCCTCGGCCCCCTCGGCGGCGTCACCGCTCGCCTCGCCCCCGACGCTCTCGCCCGGCTCCGCCGGCGGCTCCTCGGCGCCCAGCTCGGCCGGGGCGGGGTGGTCGACGTGCGTGATCGACGCGGCGGCCAGCTCGGCCAGCTCGTCCTCGCTGCCGACGTTCGTCGGTCCGTCCCAGCTCTCCTCTGGCGAGACCACCGACTCGGCCGCGCCGGGCGGCGGGCCGACCTGGGTGTCCGGATCGGGCTCGTCGAAGGAGCCGCTCTCGTCGGAGGCGGCGCCCTGGTCGATGGCTTGCGGGCCCGAGAGATCGGGGCTGGTCCGATCGCCCTCGACCGGGGCGTTGACCACCCCGCCGGCGTCGTGCTCGCTCGTCTTCTTACGTTTGCTCATTGGTCTCCTCGACCGGAGGCTCCTTCGTGGCGGTGGCCGTCGCCGCGGCCCGCCGCAGATCGTCGATCGACGCGCCGGCCGCCTGGGTGATGAACAGCGTCTCGCCGTCGGGCGACTGCAGCACGCGCACCACCTTCAGCTTGGCCATCTCCAGGATGGCCATCAGCGTGACCACCACCTGGCTCCGCAGCTCGGGCTCGGGCAGCGAGAAGTCGAAGCAGGTCTCGAACTGGAACGAGCCTTGTGACGCCTCGATCCGGTCGATGAGCTGGGTCATCCGCTCGCCGATCGAGAGGCGCTCGACCGTGATCTCGTGGATCGACTTGGGGCCGCCCGCCTTCTCCAGGATCCGACCGAAGGCCTCGATCAGCTTCCAGACCGAGGTCTCGGCGAACGGCGCGTCCGGCGCGTCGTTGGTCAGCTGCACGCCGCGCCCGAACACCGTGCGCCCCTCGATCGGCCGGCCCCCCAGCTTCTCGGCCGCGTCCTTGTACTTCTGGTACTCGAGCAGGCGGCGGATGAGCTCCTCGCGGGGATCGAGCACCTCCCCCTCCTCGTCGCCGACCGCCTCGAGCGGTTCGGGCGTGGGGACCAGCTCGCGCGACTTGAGGTAGGCGAGCGTCGCCGCCATCACCAGGTAGTCGGCCGCCACGTCGAACGGCATCGACTGCATGACGTCCAGGTACTCCAGGTACTTCTCGGTGATGAACGCGATCGGGATGTGGACGATGTCGATCTCGTGCGTCTTGCAGAGGTGCAAGAGCAGATCGAGCGGTCCTTCGAACTCGGGGAGCGCGACGCGGTAGGCGCCGCCGGTCTCGGCGCTCATCGGACCACGGCACCCCGGAGGGCGTCGGCCCAGACATCAATCAGGTGATAGACCGGTCGCATGAGGAATCCCAGAGCTCCCGAGAGGAAAAGCACGAAAAACAGGAGCATACCGTAGCGCTGCAGCGTGCGGGGAATGAAGTCGAGCGCGCCGGGAAGAAATCCGGCCAGCACGGCCGCCCCATCGAGCGGCGGCACGGGGATGAGGTTGAAGAACAACAGCACGATGTTGAGCGAAAGGAAATAGCGAAGCAGGATCGCCGCCACCGTCGGCGAGAGGTGGCCGCTGCGACCGAGGGCCAGGAACACGATCGAGACGAGGAGCGCCAGGCCCAGGTTCATGAGCGGCCCCGCCAGCGAGACCAAGAGGTGTCCCTGCTTGGCCGGCATCCGGGTGTAGTTGCTGGGGCTGGTCTGCACCGGCTTGCCCCAGGCGATGAGCGGGAAACCGCCCGGCATCAGCGCCGCGGCGAGGGGAAGAATGATCGTCCCCAGCAGGTCGATGTGCGCCAGCGGCGAGAGCGTCACCCGCCCCTGCGCGCGCGGCAGCCGATCGCCCAGGCGATCGGCGACGACGGCGTGACCGAACTCGTGGACCGAGACGGCGATGACGAAGGCGATCAACGACAGGAGCGCGCGCTGGATCTGCCCCGGCTCTAGGCTCATCCCGAGAGGTTAACCATCGCGCGCCGGCCGCCTCGGGCCGCGCCGGCGTTCCACGATCCTCGGCGGCTCAGCCCCGCATGCTGGCGGGCGCCGGCGCCGCGGCGCCCGACGACGCCAGCTGGCGCCGGATGCGATCGAGCGTGAGGCGCGCCGTCTTGTTGGCTTGCGCCAGCGCCTCCTCGAGCAGCTGCACGCCTTCGGCCAGGCGCCCGGCCCGCACCGCCCCCATCCCCTTCCACTCCATGAGCTCGACGATGTCCTGCGGCTGCAACTGCAGCTCGTGCCCGCGCGCGATGATCGTGTCGAAGGCCGCCGCCGTCCAGTCCTCGAGCCCGACCCCCACCTGATCGAGGGCCAGCCGCTCGCTGCCGGTGAGGAGGGCGTCGGTCTGGCCGGCCGCCTGCGCCGCCGCCTGGTGCGCCAGCACGGCGCCGTAGATCTCGCGCGCGGCCGCCACGTCGCCGCCGTACCACTTGCAGCGGGCCAGCTGCACGTCGCAGTTGACGACGCGGGCCGAGCCGTCGCCGAACGCACGCACGTACATTTCCCGCGCGCGCCGGATGTGCGGCTCGGCCTGCTCCGGCTGTCCCAGGATGATGTTGACCTCGCCGAGATCGCGCACGCAGAGCGTCTCGAGCAGGGCCAGGCCGAACTCGCGGGTGATCTGCAGGGCCCGCTCGTAGTCGGCCAGCACCCGCTGGATGTCGTCGGTGAGCAGCGAGAGCGTGCAGCGGTTGATGAGCGCGCCGCACAGGCCCACCATGTCGCCGTGGGCCTCGAGCTCGGCGATCGAGCGGGCCATCATCTGCTCGGCCTCCTCGAACTTGCCCAGTGAGGCAGAGACGTAGCCGCCGTGCGAGAGGCTGGTCATGTACGCCTCGTAGGCCTCCTCGCCGAGCGGCTCGGCGACCGCCACCGCCTGCCGGAACGCCTCCCGCGCGTCGGCGAGCTTGTCGGCGCGCAGCAGACAGCGCGCCCGGGACATGAGCATGAAGGCCCGCCGCGGCGGGCTCTCCAGCGCCGGGTCGGCGACGATCAGCGCGCCCGCCTCCTCGGTCACCACCTGGGCGCGCGGCCAGTCCCGCGTCAGATCGAGGACCACCCCCTCGTCGAGCAGGATCTCGACCTCCGCCGTGCGGGCGCCGACCCCGCGGGCCCGCTCGAGCGCCGCGCCGTAGTCGCTGAGCGCGTCCTCGTGGCGGCCCAGCCGGTAGCGCATCTGCGCCCGCCCGCGCGAGGCCGCGATCTGTCCGGGCTGGTCGTCGGCCGGCAGGTTGTCGAGGGCGTTCTTGAACAGCAGCTCGGCGTCGAGGTAGCCGTGCCGCGCCACCGCTCGCGACGCCAGGTCCAGGTAGAGGCGCGCCGCCTCGGGCTTGAGCCCGCTGCGCGCCGCGTGGAAAGCCATCGGCGGCAACCGCGCGCCGTCGGAGAGGCGGTCCTGGCGGCGGTAGTAGTCGTGGGCGGCCCGGTGGATCGCCTCGCGCTGGGGCGCCGCGACCGACTGGTAGACGGTGTCGCGCAGCAGCGCGTGGCGGAACCCGACCCGCCCGCCGCGGTGGCGCGAGAGGATCCCGCTCTCGACCAGGCGACGCACGCCGATCCCGGCGTCGAGCTGCGTCTCGGCCGCCATCCCGCTGCGCTCCAGCTCCTGCAGAACACCCTCGATCTCGTCGCTGCTGAACTCGGCGCCCAGCACCGAGGCCAGCTTGGCGTGGGCCATCAAGTCGGGCGGCAGCGACTCGGTCTCGCGGCTGGCCAGCCACTGCACCAGCGGCAGGTCGGGCAGCCGCTCGAGCTCGTCGGTGGCCAGCGTCCAGCTCGCCCCCTTGCCGCTCTTGCGCACGAGGCCGTCGCGCTTGAGGCCGCGGACCAGCTCGACGAGCAGCAGCGGGATCCCCTCGGTGCGCGCCGCCAGCAGCGCCAGCGCGGTGGCCGGCACGTTCTCGGCCGGCAGGAGCAGCCGGCGCGCCAGATCGGCCGCCGCCGCCGGCTCCAGCGCCGGCAGCGTGATCTCCCGGCGGGCCGCCGCGCGCCCCGCCCAGTCGGTGCGTCCGCGCCCGAAGCTGGGACGCCCGATCACGCAGATCCAGAGCGGGCAGCCCTCCTCGGCCAGCGCGGCGTACTCCAGCGCGTCCAGCGCCGTCTCGTCGACGAAGTGGGCGTCCTCGATCACCACCGCCAGCGCCCGCTTGCGCGACTTCGCCCGCAGCGCCTCGCCGGCCGCGCGCGCGGCGGCCGAGCGGATGGCGCCCGGCGCCGCCGTCAACGCGCGCAGCTCGGGGTGCTCGGGCGGCGCCCACCCCATGGCGATCGCCACGCCGGCCCAGACCTCCTTGCCCAGCTCCGCTCCCAGCCGCTCGGCGAGCAGCGCGCGCCCGAGGTCGGCCGGCGCCGCGTCGGGCAGCGCCAGCGTCGCGCGCAGGAGCTCGCGGGTGGTCTGCTCCTCGACGCCACCCAGCACCTCCTTGGCGCGCACGAACAGCATCTGGAAGCTGGGGACGATCTCCAGGTGCTGCACCAGCATCTGCGCCAGGTGGGTCTTGCCGTAGCCGGGCGCGCCCAGCAGCGTGACGATGGTGGGCGCCGAGCCGCTGGCGGCCGCGCGCGCCGACTCGAGCAGCGTCCGCAGCAGATCGTCGCGGCCGACCAGCGGCGCCACCCCCATGCGGGTGGTGGTCCGTTCGGTGGCCTGCTTGGCCTTCTGCAGGTGGGAGACGCCGGGCCGCGACGCCAGCGGCTCGACCGGCAGGTCGGGCAGCACCTCCAGGGCCGCGGCCGACAGCAGGATCCCCTCCGGATCGCCCTCGCCCGGGTACTGCTCTTTCTTGGTGAAGAGCGGGCTCTGGTAGCGGCGCGTCCCGTCGGGGCGCGCCTGGATCGAGACCGACGCCAGGTCGACCAGCGCCCGCTTGGCCAGACCGCGCGCCACGATCATCTCGCCGGCGTTCGCCGCGGCGCGCGTCGGGTTGTCGCCCACCTCGTGGCCGAAGGCGAGCACGTACTGCGCGCCCGCCGCGTGCGCCAGCTGCGCGCCCACGCTGGTCATCGCCTCGCGCACCGCCGCCACGTTGCTCTTGCTCTCGAAGAAGAGCAGCGCCACGGCCCGCCGCTCGCGCGCCGGCGCGGCGGGCTTGGCGGCGGCGCCCTTGGCGTCGGCCGGCGCGGCGCCCGCCGAGGGAGCCGCCGGCTGCGCCGGGGTCGTCCCTTCGCGCCGTGCGCGCTCCGCCGTCAGCCCCGCCTGCAGCAGCCGGCGCAGCTCGCCGATCGTCGCCGGGCGGCGCTCGGGATCTTTGGCCAGGCAGCGCATGATCGCTTCCTCGAGCGCGACCGCCATCTCGACCCGACGCGACAGCGCCGGCGGACGCCGGCTGCGATGACTCTGCTGCACCTCGGCCGGGTTCCCCCAGAACGGCGGCGCGCCCGCCAGCATCTCGTAGAAGATCGCACCCAGCGCGTAGACGTCGCTGCGCACGTCGAGCTCCGTCCGCCCCTCGCACTGCTCGGGGGACATGTACTCGGGCGTCCCGGCCGGCGCCTCCTCCTTGGTCGACTCGACCCGATCGGCGCCCGAGCCCACGTTCCGGACCAGCCCGAAGTCGAACAGCTTGACGCCCCCCTGCTCGTCGACGAACAGGTTCTCCGGCTTCAGATCGCAGTGGACGAAGCCCCGGCCGTGCGCCGTCTCCACCGCCGCCAGAATGGCCAGCGACGTCTTCGCGAACTCGTCGAGCGACATCGCGCCCTCGAGGGAGACCAGCCGTTCGGCCAGCAGCGGCGCCTGCACGAACTCGAGCACCACGTAGACCGAGCCGTCGTCGAGCACGCCGCGCTCGTACACCGCCGGGACGTGCGGCACGCCGACCGTGGAGAGCGCGTGCGCCTCGCGCATGAGGCTCTCACCGGCGGAGACGTTGTCGGCGCGCGCCACCTTGATCGCCACCGGCTGCCCGTCCGAGAGGCGCTCGGCCAGGAAGACGGCGCCGAAGCCGCCCTGCCCCAGCGTGCGGCGCACCCGGAAGATCGGGAGATCGGGCGTGGGGACCACGAACGGCGTCGTGTCGTCCGGCTGCTCGGTCACCGGCGGGGGCGCCCCGTGCGCGGCGCAGACGGGCGCGGCATCCCGCAACCGCCGGCCGCAGCTCGGACACCGGATCATCGCACCGCTCGTTTTACCGCGAACATCACCCCTTTACCCACCTCGTCGCATGTTGTGCGAGGGTTGTCCTTCCACCGTGGCAACTTCATCGACGGGCGGGGCCCCGGGCTTGACGCCGCTCCCCATCGACGCGGTCGTTCCCGAGATCGTGGCCGCGGCCGAGGCCGAGGGCGCGGTCGTCGTCGAGGCGCCGCCCGGGGCCGGCAAGACGACGCGCGTGCCGCCCGCGCTGCTGGCGGCACGGCTGCCGGCAACCGGGGAGATCTGGGTGCTCGAGCCGCGCCGGCTCCCCGCCCGGCTGGCCGCCGCTCGGGTGGCGGCCGAGCTGGGGGAGAAGGTCGGCGACACTGTCGGCTACAGCGTCCGCTTCGAGGACGTCGGCGGTCCGCGGACCCGCCTCCGCTTCCTGACCGAGGGGCTGTTCCTGCGGCGCCTGCTCGGCGATCCGCGGCTCTCGGGGGTGGCGGCGGTCGTCCTGGACGAGCTGCACGAGCGCCACGTGGCGACCGACCTGGCGCTGGCCTGGCTGCGCCGCCTGCGCGAGGGGGCCCGGCCCGATCTGGCGGTGGTGGCGATGTCGGCCACGCTGGCGGCCGAGCCGGTGCGGGCCTTTCTGGCCGGCGAGCGGCGGCGGGCCACGACCGTGCGCAGTGAAGGGCGGATGTTCGAGGTGGCGATCGAGCACCTGTCGGTCGCCGAGGCGGCGCAGGAGCGTCCCCTCGAGCGCCGGGTCTCGGCCGCGGTCCGCCAGGTCCTGCGCGAGGAGCGCGACGGCGACGTGCTGGTGTTTCTCCCCGGCGCAGGGGAGATCCGCCGCGCCCAGACGGCGCTCGCCGAGCTGCCGCAGGCCGGCGAGCTGGCGATCCTGCCGCTGCACGGCGAGATGCCGCTCGAGGAGCAGACCCGGGCCGTGCGGCCGGCGGGCCGGCGCAAGGTGGTGCTGGCCACCAACGTCGCCGAGTCGTCGATCACCATCGACGGGATCGTCGCGGTCGTCGACGCGGGGCTGGCGCGGGTGGCGGCCCACTCGCCCTGGACCGGGCTGCCGACGCTGGCGCTGGCCAAGGTGAGCCGCGCCGCCGCCGAGCAGCGCGCCGGGCGCGCCGGGCGGACGCGGCCAGGGCGCGCGCTCCGACTCTACACGCAGCACGACTTCGATCAGCGCCCGGCGTTCGAGGTCCCCGAGCTGGCGCGCGCCGATCTGGCCGACACCGTGATGACGCTGGCCGCGCTGGGCGTCAGCGATCCCGACGCGCTGGCCTGGCTCGAGCCGCCGCCGGCCGCAGCCTGGGGCGCGGCGCGCGAGCTGCTCGGCCGGCTGGGCGCGCTCACGGACGGCGGCGCCCTCACCGACGTCGGGCGCCGGATGGTCCGCTTTCCGGCCCACCCGCGGCTCGCCCGGCTGGTCGTCGAGGGAGAGGCTCGCGGCGCGGGCGAGGCCGCGGCGCTCGCCGCCGCCTTGATCTCGGAACGAGACATCCGCGCCGGCGCGCGCGCCTCGTTCGGCGCCGGCGGCGCCGGGCCGGTCGATCGGGGGGCGGACCTCGGCGATCTGGTCGATCTCTACCGCGACGCGCAGCGCGACGGCGCGGGTGGGAGACGGTCCGACGCGCTCCGCCGCCTCGAGCTCGATCCGCGCGCCGTCGAGGAGGTCGGGCGCGCGCGCCGTCAACTGGCGTCGGGCCTGGCCCGCGGCGGCGCGCGGTCCGCCCCTGGCGCCGAGGCGGACGCGCTGCGCCTGGCCGTGCTGACCGCCTTCCCCGATCGGGTGGCACGACGCCGCGAGCCCGGGGGAAAGACCGCGCTCCTGGCGGGCGGCGGCAGCGCCGAGCTGGGCCTCGAGCAGACCGGCGACTGGCTGGTGGCGATCGACGTGGAGGACCGCCGCGGCGGACGGGGCGGCGCCGGCGGGATGTCCGCGCGCGTCCCCGCGCTACGCCTCACCTCCCGGATCGAGCCGGAGTGGCTGCTGGATCTGTTCCCCGAACGGATCGCGGAGATCGATCGGCGCGCCTTCGACCCGCGCACCGAGCGCGTCGAGCGCGCCTCCGGCCTCGAGTTCGGCGCGCTGGCGCTCGACGTCCGCACCGAGCCGGCGCCCGCGGACGACGAGACGGCGCGGCTCCTGGCGGAGGCGGCGCTCGCCCGCGGGCTCGAGCGCTTGCCGGGTGGCGACGAGATCCCCGCGCTCCTGCGCCGGGTCTCGTTCGCGCGGCAGGCCGCCCCCGAGGCGCCGCTCCCCACGCTGGGCCAGGACGCCGTCGCCGACCTGGTGCGCCTGGCGTGCGTCGGGCGGACCAGCTTCGCCGAGCTCGGCACGCCCGGCGCCGATCTGGGCGCGGCGGTGCTGGCCGCGTTGCCGCCCGAGGCGCGCCGCGCGCTCGACACCCTGGCCCCCACCCACCTCACGCTCTCGGGCGGCCGGCGGGTGCCGATCCATTACGACGACGCGGCGCCGCCCTGGATCGAGTCGCGCCTGCAGGACTTCTTCGGCACCCGCGCCGCGCCGGCGATCGGCGGGGGCCGCGTGCCGCTCACCGTCCACCTGCTGGCCCCGAACGGGCGCGCCGTGCAGGTCACGCGGGATCTCGCCGGCTTCTGGACCCAGCACTACCCCGCGCTCCGCCGCGAGCTCGGGCGCCGGTACCCGAAGCACGCCTGGCCGGAGGATGGCGCCACCGCCCGCCCACCAGCACCACCCCCACCCCGCCGACGTTAGCCGCTCTCGCGCGAAGCGCGAGAGTGCGGCTATTTTTTGAGACCGCCCCTGGGGCGGGATCGCGCCGACGCCGCTGGCCGCGCCTATACTCACGGCGATGCGGACGGAAGACCCCGACCTCTCGCGTCGCGCCTGCGGCGCCCGGCGCGAGCGCCTGGCCAAGCTGCTCGGTAAGCGGCCGGCGCTGATCGCGGCGGGGCTGCCGCGCGCGCGCAACTACCCCGCCAACCTCTATCCGTTCCGCGCCAGCAGCCACTTTCTGTATCTCGTCGGCCTCCCCCTGCGCGGCGCGATGGCGGTCTATGACGGCGACGCTTTCACGCTCTATCTCCCCGAGCCCGATCCCGACCACGTCCTGTGGGAGGGCCCGGCGCCCACGTTCGAGGAGATCGCCGAATCGACCGGCTGCCCGGTGCGGCCGATTGGCCGGCTCGCGGCCAGCGTGCGCGGGCGGGCGGTCGCCACGCTGGCGCCGCCGGACGCGGCGACCTGCTTCGAGCTCGGACGGCTCCTCAACCGTGAGATCCGGCCCGGCGTCGTCGACGTGCTCGACGCGCCGCTGGCCGAGGCGATGATCGCGCTGCGCCTCCAGCACGACGAGGCGGCCGTGGCCGAGCTGCGGTGCGCCGCCGAGGCAACGGCCGCGGCGCACCGCGCGGGGATGGCCGCCACGCGCCCCGGGATCGCGGCGGCAGCCGTCCGGGCGGCGATGGAGGCCGCGCTGATGGCGCGCGGCATGGGGTGCGCCTACCCGTCCATCGTCACACCGCACGGCGAGATCCTGCACAGCGAACGCTACGACCTGCCGCTCGAGGCCGGCGATCTGCTGCTGGCGGACGTGGGGGCCGAGACCCCGGGCGGCTGGGCAGGCGACGTCACCCGGACCTGGCCGGTGTCGGGCCGCTTCTCGCCCACCCAGCGCGACTTTTACCAACTGGTGCTGGAGGCGCAGCGCCGGGCGATCGCGGCGGTCGGTCCCGGCACGCGTTACCGCAACGTCCACGTGCTGGCCTGCCAGACGCTGGCCGCAGGCCTAGTCGATCTGGGCATCCTCCGGGGCGACCCCATCGCCCTGGCCGCGGATGGCGTGGTCGCGCTGCTGTTCCCACACGGGATCGGGCACCTCATCGGGCTCGACGTCCACGACATGGAGGACCTGGGCGACAGAGCCGGCTACGCGCCCGGGCGCGAGCGGGCGAAGGAGTTCGGGCTGCGTGCGCTGCGGCTCGACCGGGACCTCGTGCCGGGGATGGCCGTCACCATCGAGCCCGGCCTGTATCAGGTCCCTTCGATCCTGGCCGACCCCGCGCTGACGAAGGTCGCGGGTGACCGGCTCGACCGCAAGAAGCTTGCCGCCTTCGCCGACGTGCGGGGGATCCGGATCGAGGACGACGTCCTGGTCACCGAGACGGGCCGGCAGGTGCTGACCGACGGGATCCCGAAGGCGGTCGACGCGGTCGAGGCCGCGATCGGCGCCGCGGGCTGACCGGGGTCACTGGCCCGGATTGGGCGTGGTCGCCTGGACCGGCGGGGGCTGCGGCACCTGCGACTCCGGCGACGGGAACGAGTTCGTGGGCGGCGCCGTGGTGTTGCGCGGAAACGTCGGGTTGGGCGGCGTCATGGGCGGCTGCTGGCCGACCGAGGCCGGCGGCGCCTGGGCGGGCGCGCTCGCCTGACCGAACGAGTCCACGCCCACGACGTTCGGGCGATGCTCGCCGCTGGCCGGTGCCTCGGGCGCCGGTGCCTGGGCGGCGGGCGGGGTCGCCTCCGCCGCCGCGGGCGCCTCTGCGGCGGCCGCCGCAGGTGCCTGGGCGGCAGGCGGCGGGGATGCGAAGGCCGGCGCCGGGGCTTCCGGGCCCGGAGGCTGCGGCGGCGCGGCCGGGGTCGGCGCTTCGGCGGGCGTGGGGGCCGGTGACTCGCTGGCGGCCTCCTGACCCGGCTGCTGCGCCGACGCCCCCGCGGGCAGAGGAATGAAGGTGGGGCCTGTCGGCGCAGGGGCCGTCGGCGCCGCGGGTGCGGTCGTCCCGGTCGGCGGGGGCGGTGTCAGCGGACCCATCTCCGGCGCGAGCGCCGACCTCTCGGCGGGCGCGCCCGGGGCCGTCTCCGCAGCGGGTGGGGCTGGGACCGCAGGCGCTGTCAGTGGCGCCGTTTCCGGGGCGGCGGTGGGCGCCGCGGCTGGCGGCGCGGCCGTCACCGGCCGGCTGGTCGGGGTGGCGCTGGGCGGCGGCGACGCGCTCGGTCCAGGCGCAAACGGCGGCGTGGCGGTCGATGGGACCGGAATCGCGGGCCGGGGCGACGCGAACGGGAGATCGGAGGTCATCACCGTCGCGCTGCCCGGCGGCACGGCGGCCGGGGTGGCGTCGGTCCGGGGCACCTCGGCCATCTTCCTGTTGGCCTCCGCGCGCTTGGCCTCTGCCGCGCGCGTCGCCTCGGCCTGCTTGGCCTCGACCGCGGCGCGCTTGCGGGCGTTCACCGCCTGGTTGCTTCGCGGATCGAACTGCGGCGGATCAGTCGCCTTGCGAACATAATCCGCGGCGGGAGCTGATTCGTCTGGACCGTTCGCGCGCGGGAGTGCTGAAATGGAGCCCGGTGAATCGTCGTCCGCGTGCGCGAGCGCCGGAAGGCCGAAGGTGATCGCGGTGAATGCACCCGCGACGACCGAGCTGAAGAAAATCGCCGTTCGAAGACACTGACGAACCGCACGTCCGAGCATCTCGTCCCTCTCCTCGTTTTTAGCCGCAGCCTTTCGTTACGCCGCTCGAGCTGAACGTCGCTTCGTTCGATCTCTCGCTTGTCTTTCAATGTAGGCCCGTGAACGCACCGGGTGAGCCCCTTGCGGTCGCGGACGTCGTTGGCAGGTTTCGAGGAGGTCCCCGTGGAGAAGTTGCAACCGCAGAAGTTGCCCGGTCTCATCCGCGATTTGCGGGCCGAGCTGCGGCGCCCGGACCGTCGGCCACGCGCTCAGCTGTACGAGCTGGCGCGGCGCCGCATCGAGGCGCCGCACGAGATTCTCGAGTGGGCCAAGAGCGACCGCCGCTGGTCCTTCACCCTGGCCGAGATTATGACGGGGACGCTCACCCGTCCGCGCGATCTGGCGACCGGGCTGGTCGTGGCGATCGCGGACGAGCTGGAAGAAGAGAGCGAGATGCTCGACGACGGCTCGGAGTGGCAGCACTCGCCGATCGAGTGAGCGCGCTCGATCGCCTGCG
>Ga0070734_10000882_pt1 | contig 51330 bp, 32 predicted proteins | sample Coa_R1_8_FD_66444 | JGI IMG/M metagenome (GOLD analysis project Ga0070734, IMG submission 66444) | Surface soil microbial communities from Centralia Pennsylvania, which are recovering from an underground coalmine fire - Coalmine... | ecosystem: Environmental > Terrestrial > Soil > Unclassified ...
TCGGGGAGCGCGGGCACGTTCACGATTCCTCCCTATGTCCTTCAGGCGCTTCCCGCCGGCAGTTCCGCCGGACTGGTTCTCTCCTCGCAGGCGGAGGGCTCATTCACAGCGACGGGGCTGAGTGCGGGAACCATTAAAACGCACGCCGACATGTCCGGATTCGGCTACGGCTGGGGTTCGGGCAGTTTCATATTGAAATAGGCGGCAGACGCAGAATTGGTGACGCTTCCGAGTGGAAACGGCGCCGTGCGCGGTCCGGGATTACCGGCGGAACGCCGTGCCGCGATTTGCAAGGCGCTCGCCTCAGTGCCCGACTTCCGCATTGACTTGAGCCGCCAAGCCGCTCCGTGCCGCTGCAGCCGCGGGGGCGACGGTGTTGGCCCGGCAGAGTCGATTCAATGCCCAACTGCGAAATGGCGAAAGAAATCGGCCTTGCCCGGCCTCTCGGGGAGAAGGCGCTAGTTGGCGGACGGAACTCTTTCCAGGCGGTCGATCACCAGCGCGTCTGTGGGAGCCCTCTTCTGATCCACCTTCAACCTGAGATGCTCTAGAAAACGCCAATTTGTGCGGGGGTTTACAATGGCTCGGTGTCCGATGCCCTCAAAGATGCGTTGGCGTTGCTCCCTTCGGTTGTTTGCGCGTCCGTGGTATTCGTTGCCTCGTTCGCGATTTCCGGCGAATTGTGGTTCAACCTCGCGGCGGGAGCCGGCGTGTTCGCGCTCTCGATGTGGTTCCTGCTGCGCCATTCCCGGTCGCGCATCGCGATTACTCTAGCAGCCACCATTTGCCTGATCGCCGCCGTTCTCGCCCCCACGATTCTCGATCGCCTGCAAACCAAGCCAGCGCCGGCGCCGGACGACCTCGTCCATCAGATCGCGGGCGTCGCAATCCCGATCCGCACAGTGGATGCCGGTAGCGGTTTCGCCGACCTCGAACCGCTTCAGCAGATCTGGAAAGGAACGCGCGTGGTGGCTCTCGGCGAAGCTACCCACGGAACCAGCGAGTTCTTTCGCATGAAACATCGTTTGACCGAGTTCCTGGTGACGCAGATGGGTTTCCGGCACTTCGCGATGGAGTTGGATCCAGACTCAGCGAACGAAATCGAAGCCTACATTCAGGGGAGGATCAGCAACAATCCCGTGATCAAGCTCTCCTGGCCATGGCAGACCGTCGAAGTGGCGGCCATGGTCGATTGGATGCGCAAGTACAACCAGCCGGCCACCACGACCGATCGCCTGCACTTTCACGGCATCGACTACCAGGGCGACCGTCGCGATTTCCGCATGGCCCGAAACACCCTCGACCTGCTCAATGACTTGGGTCCGGAAGATCGCGTGATTCTGTGGGCGCACAACGCTCACATCTCCAGAGAAACGGGTTGGATGGGTTCGTATTTGAAGTCCTCACTGCAGAACCAGATCTACCTTACCGGGTTCGAGTTCGATCGCGGCCGTTTCACTTCGCGGATGGAATGGATTCGCACCTATACCGCGGAACCGGCGGACAGCCGATTTTATGCCGATGCGCTCAACCGGACTGGGGCGCCGCTTCTTTTTCTCGACTTTCGGACCATGATGGCAATCCCCACTCTGGACGCCTGGCTCAACCAGCCCCACCTCGCGCACCACCTGCAGGAGGCACATGGACTGCTGCGGCTCCGTCCCGGGTGGGTCCGTGACGACGAAAGTTGGCCCTCATTGTATGATGGCGTGGTCTACATCGACCAGAGCACGCCCGCAAGACAGATGTAGATTCGGAGGTGCCTCGGTGGATTGGATGACGAGACTGCATGAGCCGTTCTTCCGGAGCCGGAACGACGTGGAGAACTATCTCAGCCAGGAACTTCGCGCGGCCGTTCCTGAAGGCTGGGAATTCCGGCGCGCGGGCGAAGAGCTCAACTGGACGATTCGGAAACAGGGCAGCACTTTTCCGCAGGAGAGCTACGCGGTGCGCGTGACGGTCGGTCTCGACCTGGTGATCTTATACCACGGCAACAGCGATGCTGGACCTTTCGGCCTCCGTCAAGTGCTGAATAGCGCCATGGTGATCGACAGTGTCCTGTTGCGCGCGTTCAGCCTCCGCCAGTGCCTCGCGAAAATGTTCGCCGAGTGCGAGCCAAATGTCTACGGCCTGACGTGAGAACTCATCGTGACGCAGCACGCGAAGCGGCTCGATGGGGCGCGGCTCGACGGGCCGGAAGGCGGATCTCTGCATGGAACTCGTGATCCAGCCGGGATCGCTGGAAGAGAGCAGTCAACCATTTCCAAGAGTCAGCATCTTCCCCGGCTCGTCCCATCGAGCGTTCGACATCACTCTTGACGTAACACCTGCACGGGTTCGATCGACGCGGCTCTTCGCGCGGGAACGAAAGCTGCGATGATCCCCGCTGAGAGCAGCATGCCGGCAGTAGCAGCGAAGGTCAGAGTATCGGCCGGTTTCACACCGAACAGCACCAGCGATACCGCGCGCCCGGCGGCGAACGCGAACGGCAATCCCAGCATCAATCCGAAGATCACCAGGAGCAGTGCGTCACCCAACGCCATCCACAGCACGCTACGGCGCCGCGCTCCCAAAGCGATGCGGATCCCGATCTCTCTCGCGCGACGGGCCATGCCGTACGCCACCACGCCGTACAGACCGATCGACGCCAGGGCCAGTGCCAGCACGCCGAAGAAGCCACCCACCGTGGCCAGCAGACGATCCTGAAAAATGGATTCATCGATGTGTTGCCGGATGGTCCGCGGCGGGGAGATCTCGATACCCGGCCCAAGGCGCGCTATTTCTCGCGAGATCAACCGCGAAGTCTCCTCGGCGGGCAGATGCGAGCGCACAAGAATGTCGCCCCATCGCGGCGGGTCTTGTGAGATCGGCAGATACACGGTCGGTACAATCTTGGCTCGCAATCCGTGATGCGGAATGTCGGGAACTACTCCAGCGATATAGGTAGGATCGATCTTCTTATTGTCGAAGCTGATCACCCGGTCCAACGGATGGGCATCGCCACCCAAGATGTTCCGCACGAACATCTGATTGACAAGCGCCACCTTGCGCGTACCGGCGTAGTCGTTGCGGTCGAATTCGCGGCCTGCGACCAGCGGGCAATCTAGAATCTGAAAATAGCGGGGCGCGATTTTCTGCACGTTGACCCAGATAGGCTCTTTATCGCCGGAAGGCGACCCGGGCACAAGGACACTAGAGCTAGAGGTGCCGCTGAGGAACGGTCCGGGGAAGGCATAACTGACGATCGCGACACCGGGCGAACTCTCCAACTGCGCGAACAGCCGTGCTCGTGCACCTTGGATCTGCTCGGTCTTCCAGGCGGTCGGAAATTCGATCGCCGCCGATACCACGCTCTGATCGCGGAAGCCCAGATTCATGGATCGCAATTGGATCAGGCTGTGACCGAACAGGCCGGCCAGTGCCACCAGCGTGACCGAGAAGGCCACCTGTGCGACCACCAGCGCCTTGCGCACCCGCGACTGCCTGCCACCGGTTTGACCATTTCCCGATTTGATGGCATCTGCAGGATCCACCGCCGTGGAGCGCAAGGCCGGCATCAGTCCGAAGAGAAGCACCGACACCAATGAGATTCCCACAGTGAAGGCCAGGACCACCGCATTCGGGGATTGCGAAAACGGATCGCCCGATGCGGCCGGCAGAAACCGCAAGATGCCGTGGTCGCCCCAAATCGCCAGTAGAACGCCCAGCAGACAACCTGCGGTCGCAAGCAGGAGACCCTCCATCAATGCCTGAGTGACCAGACGGCCGCGGGTGGCTCCTAAAGAAAGGCGCACGGCGATCTCCTTCCGCCGGGCAGCTCCCCGCGCGAGCATCAGGTTGGCCACATTGGCGCATGCCGCGAGCAGAACCAGAGCGACCGCCGCCATCAGGACGCCCAGGGGCTGGCCGAACTGATCGCGCAATCCGGAGAGACCGGAGCCTCCCTGGCGCACTTCGATCTGCTGCGCCATCGCCAGTCTGCGAAACGCGACGTTGGAGTTCGACCCGTAAATCGCGTTCAGATGCTGTTTCAGCAGCACATCCAGGGCGGCCTGAATCTGCTGCCGCGGCACTCCCGGCCGCCGGCGCGCCATGATCCACACCCAGTACATGCCGGGCTCCATGATGTCGCTCCGCGTCATCATCGCTGGAACCCACAGGTCGGGCTGATGGTCCAGTTCCACGCCGCGAAAACCACGGGCCGCCACCCCGATCACAGTCAATGGCATGCCATCTACCTCGATGGTCTGCCCAAGCACCCCCGGATCACGGTTGAAGCGGCGGCGCCAGAAGTCGTTACTCAGGACAGCCAAAGGATGCGCGTGCGGCGTCCGGTTGTCGTCCTCGGTGAGCAAACGCCCGATCGATGGTGCGACGCCAAGTACGTTGAAGTAGTTTCCTGTGACGAACTCTCGCTGCAGGGTTTCGGTCTGAGCGCCCTCGCCATAACGGAATACCACCTTGTCCAGGCCGCTTCGTGCCACCGCTCCTGAAAACAAGTCGCTCCGCTTCTGGATGTCGAGATACAGCGGATACGAAGCAAAGCCGACTCCCCAGGCGCCCGTGCGGTACAACGATACCAACTCCTCGGGGTGGGTCACGGGCAGCATGCGCAGCATCAGCGTCTGGAACAGGGAAAAGATCGCGGTGTTGGCGCCGATCCCCAAAGCCAGCGACAGCACCGCCGCGGCCGTGAATCCGGGGCTGCGCTGGAGCCCGCGCAAAGCGTACCGAAAGTCGCGGCCGGCCATTTCGATCCATCGAATCCCGCGAGCCTCGCGATAGAGTTCCTCGGTGCGAGCGATTCCCCCGAATTCGCGGCGGGCCGCGTTTCGCGCCGCCTCGGCATCCATACCTTGCCGCTGGAACTCTTCTTCCTGCATCGCCAGATGAGCTTGAATTTCGTCGCTCAGTTCGCGGTCGAGCCGCCGCAACTGGAAGAGCGCGCAAAATCGCTGCCAGATCGTATGCATCGTCTACTCCGTCTCCGCCAGCCGGACGAATCGCTCCATGATCGCGACCGTACGCGCCCAATCCTCGGACTCCTTCTCCACCTGATTGAGCCCTTTACGAGTGATCTCGTAATACTTGGCCCGGCGGTTGGAGTCCGAGGTGCCCCATTTGGATCGAACCCAGCCGCGTTGTTCCAGGCGGAGAAGTGCCGGGTAGAGCGTTCCCTGATTGAGATCCAGGGCGCCTTGGGAGATCTGCTGAATCCTCTTGGCCAGGCCGAAGCCGTGCTGCGGCCCCATGTTTTGCAGCGTTCGCAACACCATCAGGTCCAGCGTGCCTTGCAGAATGTCGGACTTCGCGTCTTCTTTAGACATCCAAAAGAAGTATGGCGGTTCTTCCTTTAGAATGTCAACAGGTGCTGAGCGTGGTTTAGCTTCTGTTAAACGCCGCCATATGATACCTTCAGCCGATGAACACCGCGGCTGCCGAATTCCTGAAAGCCCGCGACTATCTGCTCGCGCATCGCGCCGACTATGAGATCGCCCGGCGCGACTTTCGCTGGCCGAAGCTGCACCATTTCAATTGGGCCCTCGACTACTTCGACGAGATCGCCCGAGAGAACAACCGCGCTGCCCTGTGGATCGTGGAGGAGAACGGAACCGAGATCCGCCTCAGTTTCGCGGAGCTTTCCGCTCGCTCTAACCGGGTGGCCAATTTTTTGCGCAATGCGGGCGTCCGCCGTGGCGACCGCATCCTGGTGATGTTGGGGAATGAGTGCGCGTTGTGGGAAACGCTACTCGCCGCCATGAAACTGGGAGCCGTAGTGATCCCAACCACGGGTTTGCTCGGCCCCGAAGATCTGCGGGACCGGGTAGAGCGCGGGCATGTCGCTCACGTGGTCGCTGCGGCGGCACACGCGGAAAAGATCGACCAGTCAATGCCGAGGGAAGGCGTCTCGAGAATTTCCGTTAGCGGAGCGGTGCCGGGCTGGCTGAGCTTCGACGACGCCTCCGCGCACTCCTCGCATTTCGAGCCCGACGGTCCGACACTCGCCAACGATCTGCTGCTCCTGTACTTCACCTCGGGCACCACCGCGAAGCCCAAGCTGGTGCCGCACACTCACCAAAGCTATCCGGTAGGCCATCTCTCCACCATGTATTGGATCGGGCTTCAGCCGGACTCCGTGCACTGGAACATCAGCTCTCCCGGTTGGGCCAAGCACGCCTACAGCTCATTCTTCGCACCTTTGAACGCGGGCGCGACGGTGTTCTGTTACAACTATTCCCGCTTCCGTGCCAGGAGCGTCCTGGAAATGCTGGGCAGCAAAGGTGTCACCTCGCTCTGCGCGCCTCCTACCGTGTGGCGCATGCTCATTCAGGAAAAACTTGCGGACTACCCGGTAAAATTACGCGAGGCAGTCAGCGCCGGTGAGCCGCTGAATCCCGAGGTGATCGACCAGGTGCGCATCGCGTGGGGAATCGTGGTGCGCGACGCCTACGGCCAAACCGAAACTACGGTAATGATCGGCAATCCCCCCGGCCAGCCAATCAAGCCGGGGTCGATGGGACGGCCTATGCCAGGCTATCCCATGACGCTGGCCGGCGACGGCGAGATCTTGGTGGATCTATCAGTCCGCCCCGCTGGACTGATGTCGGGGTATGTGGACGACACCGGAGCGGTGCCCGCGCCGCCACACAGCGGTTTCTATCGAACCGGCGACATCGCCATACGTGATGAAGAGGGCTACTACACATATGTGGGGCGTTCGGACGATGTCTTCAAAGCGTCGGATTATCGCATCAGCCCTTTCGAACTGGAGAGCGCGCTGATCGAGCATCCCGCAGTAGCGGAAGCCGCCATAGTTCCGTACCCCGACGCCGTGCGCGGATTCGTGCCGAAGGCGTACCTCGTTCTCGCCGAAGGTTTCGTCCCTTGCGGAGAACTCGCGAACGAGATCTTCCTCTTTATCCGGCAGAAGCTGGCGCCTTACAAGCGGATTCGCCGTCTGGAGTTCGCAGAACTTCCCAAGACTGTATCCGGAAAGATCCGGCGCGTGGAACTGCGCAAGAGCGGGCAGGCGCGTGCCGCAACCCGCGGACCGATGGAGTTTTTGGAGGAGGACTTCCAGTAAGCGGTACACTCGCTCTTGTGGATTACTCGGTAGCGCTCGAATCGATCGCAAGGAGCTTGCCAGGACTGCCCGAACCGGCACTCGATAGTTCATTGATCGCCTTCGACGCACTCGTCGCCCTCTCCGATAACCAGCACCGGCCCGCCGCCGCGCAGTTTTTGCGCGAGGCCTCCGCACTCTGTCAGGACCGTGCTTGTGCGGCGAGGCTCTTGCGGGCCGCGGAGGACGTAACCGCGGGCCGTCCCTGTGCGCTCACACCAGAAGGATTGACCGGACAGCAGGCGTCTGCTGCGCAGACCATGTCGATGGAGGTGTGGCAGCAACGCCCTGACCTTCAGGACGAACCGCCGCCCAGGGAAGAGGAAGCACCATCGCTCGACGCGCTGGAATCAATATGGGATCGCGTGGAAGACTGCCTGTGCGCGGCCGAAGACGAAGACGAGGGCAACGACCTTCTGGAGGCCGTCCGAGAGGATGTAGAAGAGGCCAAGGCGTGGCTGTCCTCGGAAGACGATCGCGGTCCGGCGCCACCGTACGCCAGCGAGAATCAGGTGGCGGAGTTCTTCGGCCCGCATAGCGAGATGTCCGTTTGGATGCGCGAACTGTTCGCCGGCATGTCCAAAATGCCGTAGAGTCAGGCTCCCGCGCACTATCCCCGCTTCGAGAGGAAGTGGTCCGGACCCGCTCCGAGGGGGACCGCGCCGACCTGTCGCAAGAGCCCCAACTGATCGAGATTGTTCCAGCTCTCGGCGATTTTTCCATCGGCAATGCGGGCGAAGAGCATTCCGGAAAATCGCACTATCTCGCCAGTTGGCGGAACACCCAAACCCTCACCCATGTGCGTGCCTTCCACCTGTATGTGAGCCGCCACCATGTCGCCTTCCGCGATCAGATGTTCCACCGTCACGCGCAAATCCGGCAGGCTGGAACGCAGATTCTGGTAGAAAACCTTGAACCCGATTGCTCCATGAACCGCCACTGGGGTCTCCCCGAGCCCTATGCCCACCGAGTCCGGCGCCCGCAATTCTTCGATCACTTCTTCGCGACCCTGATTCCACACCTCTTCGAACCAGCGGCGGATCAGAGCTTTGTTTTCGGTAGTACGAGCGGGGCCCATGCGAATCAATCTATCATAGAGGGAAACCACTCACAGAAACTGGGAGCCGCATTGAGACTCGGCGTCGTATTGTTCCAACTGGGAGGGCCTGATTCCCTAGAAGCGATCGAGCCCTTCCTCTATAATCTGTTTTGCGATCCGGACATCATCGATTTTCCGTTCGCCCGAATCGCCCGCCAGCCGTTGGCACGCCTGATTTCTTCCCGACGGGCCAAACACGTGGCGCACCACTACGCGGAGATCGGGGGCAAAAGCCCCATCTTGGGATTCACTTTAAACCAAGCGGCGGCTCTGGAGGCGGTGTTGCGTCGAGATTGCGATGCGATGGTCGCGGTGGCCATGCGGTATTGGAAACCCTTCACCGATGAGGCGATTCAACGCCTGGAGCGGCACCGCGCCGATCAGGTGGTGTTGCTGCCGTTGTATCCGCAGTATTCCAGGACGACTACCGGCAGCAGCCTGAACGAGTGGACGCGGCGCTTTCGCCCCAACGGATGGGCGCCTCGTATTCATGTGGTGAAGGAATTCTATCGGGACTCGGCCTACCTGGATGCGGTGGTCGAAGCGGTGGAGCGCTCGATGACGGGCTTTGAAGACCCTCACGACGTGGACGTAGTCTTCAGCGCACATAGCTTGCCGGTATCTGTGGTGGAAAACGGCGATCCCTATCAGAAGCAGATCGAAGAAACCACCAGCCTGGTTTGGAGCCGCGGCGCCTGGCCGGGCCGTTGCCACATCTGCTATCAGAGCAAGGTGGGGGCGTCGAAGTGGCTGCGTCCTTCCATGCACGAGACCGTGAAGCGGTTGGCTGCCGAAGGACGCAAGCACGTCCTCGTGGTTCCGATATCTTTTGTGTCCGACCATGTGGAGACCCTGCACGAGATCGACATCGAACATCGCGAGCAGGCGCGCAGTTTGGGAATATCCGATTACCGCATGGTTCCCGGGTTGAACGACTCACCGGCCTTCATCGAAGCTTTGGCCGGTCTGGTGAGGCGATCCCTGTCGGATCCGGACAGGCACTGAAGTTCGAAGTCGGGCGCAGGTAAACTGGAACGTAGTTATGCCTGAAAACAATCCCCGATTCCTGGGGGTCACACCCTACTTGCATTACGACGATGTGGCGGCGATGATCGAGTGGCTCACTCGCGTCTTCGGCTTCGTCGAACGAGGCCGCTGGATCGACAATCAGGGCGTCTTGCGAAATGCCGAACTCTATGCGGGCGACACCGAGGTTTGGCTCGACGGCGATCCCGAATACTGGAATCAGCGGCAGCGACGACCCGAGGAATGGATCGGTGTCTGGGTGGAAGATGTCGACGCCATGCTCGAGCGCGTGAAGGCGGCCGGCATCGAAGTGGAAGCCCCTGAGAACAAGTTCTACGCGGTCCGCACGTTTCAAGTGGTCGACCCGGAAGGCTACACGTGGGGCTTCCTTCAGCGTGCACCGTTCGTCGCTCGCTTCGACGCCTAGCCTTGACGCCTTATGAGATCCTGAAGGTATGGCGGACCGAACTCAGGCGGTTCCCGGGAATGTGGAGGGGTCGTTCTTCGTCGACACCACTTGTATCGATTGCGACACTTGCAGGCAATTGGCGCCAGCGACGTTCGCCGATAACGGCGATTTCTCCTTCGTACACAATCAGCCGCGCGATGCCGGCGAAATGCGCGCCGCTTTGCATGCCTTGGTTGCCTGCCCAACCGGATCGATCGGCACCGACGACAAGAGTTCCATTCCTCTGGCCGTTGGCGATTTTCCGCTGCCCCTGGCTTCCGGCGTCTGGTATTGCGGATTCAACTCTCGCAAATCGTTCGGGGGCAACAGCTACTTCGTAGAACATGAAGACGGCAACTGGCTGATCGATTCGCCTCGTTTCGTGGAACACCTGGCGCGCCGCCTCGCGGAAAAAGGCGGCATTCGGTACATCTTTCTAACGCATCGCGACGATGTTGCCGACGCGGCGAAGTGGGCGGAGCGATTTGGTTCCACTCGCATCATCCATCGCCTGGAGTTGGCGTCGCAGCCGGATGCGGAGCGCGTCCTCGAGGGTTTCGCGCCCATCCAACTAGCGCCGGATTTCCTGGTGATCCCAACGCCGGGCCACACACGCGGGCACTGCGCGCTGCACTATCGGAACGAGTTTCTGTTCGCCGGAGACCACGTCTGGTGGAGCCGCACGCGGGAACGCCTGTCAGCATCGCGCGATGTCTGCTGGCACTCATGGAGCGAACAGCTCAAGTCAGTGTCGTTGTTGCGAGACTATTCGTTCGAGTGGGTGCTGCCTGGGCACGGAGAGCGAGCATACTTCCAGCGCGAGGAGATGCGCCGGCAGGTCGAGAAGTTGATAGAAGCATTGCACACCGGCTGACTAAGGGGTGGCGCGAACACTTCTGTTTGCCGTCCCCACACTCTCCAGAAACCTCGAATGTGTCGCGGCAGAAGCTGCATCGACGCGCGACGGTGGGCTACTGGATCAACGCCATGGACGGGCAGCTGTTTTGTTATATCGAGCAGCCCGTGGATCATGGCTTGGTGGTGGCGGTGCGGAAAGACATAGTGCCGTGCCTGATGGCGAATGTGGAGATGCGTGCGGAGCACCGGGAGCGGATTAAGGTCAACCCGCAGGTGTCTTGACAAGCGGGCTCATCGCCTTGCCAAGGCGCCGGGAACGTGATAGAGTGACAGCCGGCACACTTACTCGTAACTTACTGAATGGGTGAATTATGACCCTCCGGACCATCAGGATTCTCTCGCTTCTCTATCTCTCCCTAGTATCGGCTGCAGGTCAGGCTATCCTACAGGGAATTCCCAATCCATCCTCCCCTGGGCAGAGCGTCACATTGATTGCTTTCAATGTGTCCGTTTCGGGCGAGGTCTACTTCTTCGACATCACCAGCGGAACCACCTATTTAGGGCAGGCACCAGCGGTGCAGGGAACCGCGACCTTGCTGTACACATTTCAGGCTCCAGGTAAGTTTACACTGCTTGCGTGTAATACTTTTGATCCGACGGATCCGAACGCCACGTGCACGAACTATAGCCAGAATGTGGTAACCAATGCCACGGTCACTTTGTCTGCTATGCCCACCGATTTTGGTCCGTTCGCGGGGCAGCCGGTCACTTTGACAGCGACCGTGGCATTCCCGAACGTTCCCAACCCGCCGGGAACCATCACCTTTGCGGATGGTGCCACACCCTTGAGTACGGGACCCGTTCGTCTTTCCGCGGGATCGGCCAGCCTCGTCACGACATTTAGCGCTGGAACTCACAATCTCACAGCCACGTGGGACGGCGGAGGCCTCTTTCCAGTCGCCACTGCGTCGTTCACTCTCGTGGTGAACCAGCGGTTCATGACACCGACCACGACCCGTCTTTCTGTGTCAAGTGCAACCTCCCACGTGGGACAACCGACAGTACTTACTGGATCCGTCTCCCCCTCGTCCGCAACAGGTACGGTCACATTCATGGACGGTGGAAACAGTGTGGGGACCGCTGCGTTAACTGCAGGCACCGCCGTCCTGGTTACTTCCGGCCTCTCCGTAGGAACTCACTCACTGACGGCATCTTACAGCGGCGATAGTAATTTCGCGGGCAGCGCCTCATCGCCCGTCACGGTTATCGTCTTCGCTCAGTCTTGTGGTGCAGACCTGGCAGGCGGCAAACCCGCCACCCAAAGCAGCACGCTTCCCGGGTTCCCGTCAGCCATCGCCTCAGCAGCAGCGGATTGTAATACCGACGGCTCGTTCTACGATAACTCCGTAAGTTCCACCAACCTGGAAGCTAGTCCCTGGTGGCAGGTCGACTTGGGCGTTTCCTCCTCCATCAACTCGATCGTCATCTGGAACCGTACCGACTGTTGCAGTTCCCGGCTCAGCGACTACTGGGTGTTCGTCTCGGACACGCCGTTCAACACTACCGATACTCCCGCCACGCTACAGTTTCGGCCGGGAACGTTTTCGAGTCATCAAACCTCAGCGCCCAATCCGTCAGCTAGCATCTCGGTTACTGCTCAGGGCCGCTACGTCCGAGTGCAATTGAGCGGTACGGATTACTTAAGCCTTGCCGAAGTTCAGGTTTTCAGCGTGCCCGTTCCTGGTACGACCGATCTCGCCCAAGGCAAGCCAGCCAGTCAGAGCAGTACCTTTCCTGGCGCTCCCTCCGCGGTCGCCGCGGTCGACGGCAATCCCGATGGCAACTACTTCGATGGATCGGTAACGGCTACCAACTTCGATACCAATGCGTGGTGGCAAGTGGATTTGGGATCGTCGACGGCTATCGGCTCCATCAAGATCTGGAATCGCACGGATTGCTGCGGCGACCGCCTCAGCGACTATTGGGTCTTCGTTTCCGATACGCCTTTTCTTACCACGGACACGCCGGGCACTCTCCAGCCCCGCACCGGTACCTGGAGCAGCCATCAGACCTCCAGTCCCAGTCCGGCCACGACGATCACGGCACCCACGCAGGGCCGCTATGTGCGCGTACAGTTGACTTCGACCAATTACCTGAGCCTTGCGGAGGTGCAGGTGTTCCCGCCATCGCCGAGCACGAACTTGAGCTTGGGCAAGCCCGCGATGCAGAGCAGCACGTTAGCTGGCCACTCTTCAGCCGTTGCTTCGGCGGGAGTGGACGGCGAACCCGGCGGCGCATTTTACGACGGCGTGGTGACGGCTACCAATCTCGAATCGAACCCATGGTGGGAAGTGGACCTCGGAGCGCCTGCTGACGTCAGTTCCGTGGTCCTCTGGAATCGAACGGACTGCTGTGCTTCCCGTCTGGGCGATTATTGGCTGTTTGTCTCGAATACGCCGTTCAGTCCGGCCGATACACCCGAAACACTGCGCACTCGCTCCGGCACCTTCAGCAGCCATCAGACGGTGGCTCCCAGCCCTTCGATCTCGATTCCGGTCGGCACCCAGGGACGCTTCGTCCGCGTTCAACTCAGCGGCACTGACTATCTGAGCCTTGCCGAGGTGCAGGTACTCGGCACCCCGGCGTCGTCGGAGATCACCAATCTGGCTCGCGGGAAGCACGCGACCCAGAGCAGCGTTCTGCGGGGGAGTCCGGCGAGAACAGCCGATGCCGCGGTGGATGGCGATGCGGATGGCCGGATCGCTCACGGATCCGTAGCCGCCACTCAGACCGAACCGAATCCGTGGTGGCAAGTGGATCTGGGCGCTTCGAAGAAGGTCGATTCCCTCGTGATTTGGAATCGCACCGACCCCGCATTCACCCATCCAGCCGAGTATTGCGTCTTCGTGTCCGATACGCCCTTCGATCCCGGTGACACTCCGGCCAACTTGCAATTGCGGACAGGCACCTGGAGCGCGCGGGTGAACGGTACGGGCCGATCCGCGATCGTACCGGTGCAGGCGCAGGGCCGGTACGTGCGGATTCAACTGGAGGGAGTGACTCACCTGCACCTCGCCGAGGTGCAGGTGATCGGTCAATGAGTAGTTATTAATTCCCGGCGGTCACTTTGGCGGAAGTAGTCCGGTGGAACAGAAGTGGGGCATACTCCGCCAGATACTTCCGCCACACCGTATAGTTGTGTACTCCATCGGTAGGGTGGAAGATGTGCTTCACCTGATACTTCGTTAGTAACTCGGACAGGTTCTTGGAACGAGGGAACAACGAGTCCTGCTGCCCGCAGCCGATCCAGAGCGTCTTGAGCTTCTCGTTGGTTCCCTTGGGATCTTTCAACAGCGCGGCGTAGCGCGTCTCGAAATCCCCTGGAATCGCACCCGAGAACGATGCGACGGCGCTAAACAGATCCAGGTGGCCCAACCCGATGCGAAGGGACTGGCCGCCGCCCATCGAGAGGCCTGCAATCGCCCGATTCTCACGGCCCGCCGCTACGCGATAGCGGGCCTCCACAGTGGGGATGACATCCTGTAGCAAGTATGTTTCGAAAAGTGCGTCATTCGTTACGCCTCCCGCGGGAACCGGAACGCCGAACGGAGTCGCGTGGCCGAATGGCATCACCACGATCATCGGCTCGGCCTTGCCGTCCGCCAGCAGATTGTCGAGTACGAAGTTGGCATTCCCGGCCATGGTCCAGCCCGCCGCGGTGTCGTTCGAACCATGCAGCAGGTACAGCACCGGATACTTCCGCGCAGTCTTGTCGTAATTGGGCGGAGTATAGATCCAGATCGCCCGAGTCTCTCCCGAAATCGCCTTGGACTTCTCCCAGTTGATCTCGACGGTGCCATGCGGAACGTCGCGCGGCTCCCAGAAGGCCGCGTCTTCTGCCACTTCGACCATGCTCGCCGAGGTTCGGGCACGCAGCTTGATTCGCGGATTCACAGGATCGGGGATCGAGACTCCATCTACGTTGAACGAGTAAATATAGATGCTCGGTTCAAAAGGTCCCAGGGTCACACTCCACACGCCTCGTTCATCCTTCGTCAATTTGGGCGCGGGTGTTGTTCCGAGCCAGTCTCCGGTGAGGGTTACTTCCGACGCTTTCGGCGCGTAGATGCGAAAAGTGACGTGATGGTCCGGCGAAGCCTCGGGCGATTGCAATGTCTGGTCGATCGGCTGTTCGCGCTTCGGCGCCTGCGCCCACGCCGCCGCCACAACGGCCGTCAGTAAAAGCATTCGATGCATCAGTGTGCCTCCTGAAAAACTCTCTGTGCGAATTCCGCGAGTGACTTCCGCCAAACCTTCCATTCGTGGACGCCTGCTGTCGGGTACCACACATACCGGATTTGGTGCTGCTTGAATTGATCCGTCAGGTCGAGTTGGCCCGGGTATCGCGGATCCTCCGTCCCGCAGCTCAGAAAGAGGAGCCGCAACTTGCGGTTGATATCGTCGGGGTGGTCCAGAAATCCTGGCAGGTACGCGTTCAGGTGGAATTCCGTGTCACTGACCAGGCCCGAGCTGAATTCGCCCACCCACGCGAACAGGTCCAGGTGCCGCAAACCAATCGTAAAGGCCTGCCCACCGCCCATGGATAGGCCTGTGATCGCGCGATTCTCGCGTCCCGGCGCCACGCGGTACGTGCGGTCAATCATCGGGATGATATCGGTGAGCAGTTCCTGGGTGAGCAGCTCGATTCCCTCGGGCGAGCTGCCGCCCGCCCAACTGCCGTCGGTATCGCCGTTGGGCATCACGATGATCATCGGCGCCGCCTTGTGCTGTGCGATGAGGTTGTCGAGGATGACTCCCGCGCGCCCCGTGTCGCTCCAGTTTTCTTCGTTATCGCCGCTGCCGTGGCGCAGATAGAGCACCGGGAAACGGCGGCTCGGCTCGCTGTCGTATTGCGGCGGTGTGTAGACATAGAGCTTGCGTAAATGCTTCAGCGGAGTGGACGGGTAGGTCAGAATGTGAAGGGCGCCGTGCGGCACCGATTGCAATTCGTCGAAGCGCGGTGGATTGCCGGGCACTTCCACAATACTGGCGTCGATCGCGCGGCCGTTCTTGAGGTTGGGATTTCCGGGGTCGAGAATCCGCACGCCGTCCACCACGAAGTTGTATTGGTAGATCTCCGGCTCGACGGGTCCGACCGTGATGCTCCAGACGCCAGCGTCGTCCTTCGACATGAGTTTGCTGCCGGAGAACGACAGGCTGACCTTTACCGCCTCGGGAGCTCGCAGGCGAAAGACGATGGTACGGTCGGGGCGAACCTCGGGAGAGACCAGCCGCGGAGCGGCCGAAACGCCACCGTTCGAGTGATAGGTATTCTTCGGCCGGGGCGTGTCCTGCGCTGCGAGCAGGCCGGCGAACAACAAGGTCGCGCAAAGCTGCTTCTTCATGGCTGCCCTAAATCATATCGCCTCGGGGACCTTATCATTTCGTGGCGCTATTGATGCGAGGGCGCGGTGGCGCCTCCCGCGACGCCGATCTTCACCGAGTGGGCGATCTTGTCCTTGCTGCCTTCCGGGATATCGACCACCACTCGCGTGCCGGGCTTCAAATCGGCGGCCGCGGCCTTCTGGTCGTTCTTAGTGATCTCGGTCTTCTCGTTCAAACGGACATCCACGTTGCCCTTGGCGGTCTTCACGGTCAGAACGTTGTTGGCGACCGTGACCACGGTCCCGATGACGTGGTCGAATCCTCCATGAGCGAAGAGCTGCAGGCAAAGCGCCAGCAGGCCGATGCAGAGTGCCGCCCGGCGGGCCAGGCGATTAGTGGTGATGATGCGGTTGCGGTTCATCCGTACTCTCTCCTTTTAAGAACTTCTCTTCTTCCTCTTCTTCGCGGAATTCGTCCGGACTCTTGGGGTTCATCTTCTCCATCTGCTTGCGCTCTTCGAGCGTGACTTCGGGCAGATGGCGGATAAAGTGGACCAGTTTCCAGGAGTCCTCCTCGTCGTGTGCGTTGCCGCCCCACGACGGCATGCCGGTCAGGCGAATGCCATTTTGAACGATGTAAAACAGCTCGCCATCCGTCAATCGCTGCGTGTCCGAACGTCGCATATCGGGCGCGGGCGGATACAGATGCTTGCCCATCGCGATCTCGCCGCTGCCGTCATTCGCATGGCAGGAGGCGCAATGATCGGCCCAATGCGCTCGGGCGTCGGCGAGGACTTCCGGCGTCTGGGCGATGGGATTCCGGCGCTCCTTTGCACCGTCAGGGATTGCGGCGGCGCGGCTCCTTCGGCTGATCCACCCTTCCATCGCCATCGGTTCTTCCCGGGTGCTCCAGCCATGCGCACGTGAAGAAATCCAGTAGCCTGCCAGGATTTCGATCGCCAGCAACGACACCGCGCCGAGCAGGAACCAACCGAGTTTCTTCATGCGAGCCACCGATTTGATTCATTCAGCATACTAAACGTGATCAGCGCGGCCGTGAAGTGCATCATTGGGGGGCGAGCCGGCCCTCACCTTCGGAGTCGCAAAGGCGCGGAGGCAAAGCGCGGAGAAGGCCGACGGGAGCACAATGAGGACATTTCCCCGATTAGTCGCGAGGCGCCCGCGCATTTGGCGTGTTCCTACGGGTGACGGTAAGAGGTCGGCCACAGATCGCAACCAGGTAAGATACTGGTGCTATTGGCGAGCGAGGGCGGACCCCGCCTGGAGTTTCTCGACCTGGCAACGAAATCGATTCGTTCCCTCACGCCGCGGGCGAAGTCGCCGGATATGACGATTCAGGCGCGGCAACCTGAGCATGGCGGAACGCGCGCGGGAACATCGGGCCCAAATACTGGCACACCGGTCGATAAATCGCCTGTTCCACGATCTCCTCCTCTGTCTGGAGGGCGATGAATGCGTTGGGGAACAGGCCGCCCAGTACGACGAACAACACACCTGCTGTCAGGATCCAGCGCTCGCGCGGCAGGGCATCCGCCATCACCGTGAAGCCCGTTCGACGCTTGCCCAGGAACAGGCGCGTGAACAGGCGAAATATGCTCACTGCATTCATTGCGGTTGCCAGCGGCAGCAGCAGCCCCGTTTGTGGGTGAGATGCAAGCGTTCCGTGAATGAGCAGGTCTTGCGAGCAGAAGCTCAGCGTCCCCGGCAGCCCGACCAGGGCCAGCCCGAAAACAACGAAGAACACGGCCAGCCGCGGAGCGTGCTCAGACAGACCAAGGTGCGTGCTGGCGGTGAGATTCTCGCCGAAACGAACCTCCAGCAACCGCAAAATTCCAAACAGGCCCATGGTGGATACGGTCACCACGAACCAGTGGACCAGCGCACCGGTAATTCCTTCCGGGGTTCCGCTCTCCAGCCCAGCCAGAATGCAGGCCGACTGGCTGAGCGCCACGAAGGCCAGCAGGCGGCGAGGCGAGTTCTCCGTCAGCGCACGAATGGCAACGTAGAGAGCAGTGGCCAGGGCGAGATACGAGAGCACGGGAAAAAGATCCTTCGCCGGGTGCGGAAAGAGCGGCATGATCAGCTTGGCAACGAGCAGTGCTCCCAGGTGGCCGTTCAATAGAAGCGCAGTGGGAATGGCCGGACCGCCCTCAGCGGCGTCCGCCACCCAGGCATGAGCGGGGCAGATTCCCTTGCGGAAGACCACCGCGAGTACGAGAAGAATGAAGACCGACGTCCCGCCAGGGCCCAGGCCCTTCAGGTGATCGATCGACATGTCGTGACCGCCCGCGGCAATCCGGCCGGTAGCGGCCGCGAGTGCGACGCAAGAGATTAGCAGGCCCACACGCGGTCGCCACGTGGCTGAGCCGAACCACTGCTCGCGGCAGAAAGGCACGGTTGTCAGTACCCAGGCGGCCAACAGAACCAGGAGATTCTTGGCGGAATAGGCCAGCAGCGTAGATCCGAGAAGAAAGAGGATTCCGGCAATCGTCCCGGGAGTGCAGTCACGCCGCGGAAGCACCAGTGTGGCTCCCAGCGTGAGGCACGAGAACAGCAGCATTAATGCTTCATTCAGGGACACAGTGGCAGGTGTGCCTCGCAGCAGAGCTCCGCTCGCCACCGCGGATAGCAACGCTGCGACGAAGCCAATCACGCGTGCGTTCTTCCGAACGAGCGCCGCCAGGGCGGCAGCGAGCCACGGTACGACGATCGCCGTTGCGGTGAGAATCAGCGGACGGGAAGGCATCAGGCGCGCCCTTGCTGCCGCGTGGAAACATGACCCAAGCCAAGGCCGTCGAGCCTTGTGAAGATCCCGGAAAGGCGCAGCACCGGTTGAATCAGCCAACGGTCGAGGATGGTATCGAGATGGCCGCGGTCCAGCGCCCAGCGGTAGAGCCATAATTGAAGGCGCTCGGGGAACATTTCCTCCAGGTGCCTGCCGGTTGGGGACAATTCGCCGCCGACCGCGGACTGCATCTGGTGATAGTCGTGAAGCATCGATGGGGCACGCAGGAACTGTAAGGTACGCACTGTGGCGTGTCCGAGAATGTGCGCCACGGCAATGGATTTCCAGCCAACCCCAATCTCGACGAACACGATACCCACCTGCGTCAACGATGCGTAGGCGAGCGACGTCTTGGCGTCGGCGCTGGCACGGCCGGTGATGGTCCCGTACAACGCTGTGGCCAGGCCGATGAGGACCACCGCAAGGGAGGCCAGACGAGACTCGGCGAGCATCGGCTGAACGCGGAGCAGCAGATAGGCGCCGGCATGAATCGAGATGGCGCCGTAGAATATGGCGCTGGATGGCGTAGGCCCCTCCATGGCGCGTGGCAGCCATCCGGAGAAGGGAACTTGCGCCGCCTTTCCAGCGGCCGCCAGCAGCAGAAGCATGCAGGCGATGAGCGCCCGCGACCCAGTCAGCTTGGGAAGACCGCCCACAAACACGGTGGTATTCGCCCAGTGATAGATGACGAACACACCCACCAGCAGCCCAATATCGCAGGCACGGTATACCGCGTAGACGCGAAGTCCGTTCTCCACGGGAGACGGCCTCTGCTGGAAGAAACCGATCAGCAAGACAGAAGTGATGCCGACGATCTCCCATCCACCCACCAGCAGGTCGAAGGAACCGGCAGCGAAGGCCAGCAACGATCCGAACGCGAACAGATTCAGCAACAGGAAGAATCTCAAAAAGCCGCGGTCGCGATGGAGGTACGTTACAGAGAACTGGCCGATCAGTCCGGACAACAGGACTGTCATGATCAGGAACGGCAGCGAGAGGCGATCCGCCATCAGTACGAGCGGGAAGTGGTAGTCGTGAACGGCAAACCAATTGCCGAAAGTCACTACTACCGGGAGGCTTCGGGTCGGCGCGAGTGCCCGGATAATCATTACGAGCGCGAGAGCGCAGGCAGAAAAGGTCACGCCTGTAGTTCTCGATAGGATCCGTTCAGCCGGCGCCCATCCGAGAAGCCACAGCAACGCGAACACAACGAAGACCATGCCGGGCGCAAACACCACAAAGACCAGTGCGGCTTGGTAAAGGCTCACGGTTATCGGCCTCCCGCGCAGGGTTGAATCCACGCCATCGGGAGATGCTCGAGTTTTCCGCGATACCACTCGGCGGAAGAAGCTACTACCGGCAGGCGTTCCACGTGCTCCGTAAATTCCTCGAAACCGCTGTCCCGATGTACGTTCACGCGCCCAGTTTCCGGGTCGATCGTGGCAATCCGAATCCAGCGATTCTCCACCAACTGCTTCAAGGAGGCGCTCGCATTGACGACGTGCATCAATCGTTCCGGTGTGGTTTCGATGACGAACAGCATACGCACGGGTTCGTGGATCTCGACCATTTGCCAGGGCAATCCGGTGCGCAGGTCGCTGGCGTGTCCGTCCATGACGCCAACAAGACCGGTGACGTTATGCGGGAGTTTGGTGCCGCAGCCGTATCGATCGTTGTCCACGAAGGAGAAGTAGTATTCCAGACTGATGCCTGCGCAGACCGGAACAGCGGCTGACAGAAGTGAGGCGAGGCTCTGATTGCCGGAGTCTTGATCCGCGTCGTAGGAAACCAGAAACGATCGACGGTCGAGGAATAGGCCGCGTGTGAGGCTGCGGCGGCCAACGATGCAAACGGCATTGGTGCAATGCCCATACTCAGGCCGCGGTTCGGCCAGGTGTTCACTGCGTTCTTCTACATGCCGGAGAGCGGCGTCGGGCCGCACATCGGCGGGACAAGATTCGAATCGGCGGGCTCGCTCGTGGGCGTTACGGGCACGGGCACTGTCGAGCGACTCGCGGATACGTTCGAGGTCAGCGCGATGCGTTTCGGGCAGCGATTCCAGGTCGTATAATTCCACTTCGTCGCTGCAGGTGTCGTGATAACCGCCGATGAACCAGGTGTCCGGCGGAATGTCGATGGCTCTGTTCCGCAGCCGGTCACGCACTTCGGAGCGGTTCGCCATGGCCGCGAAGATGCGGGCATTGGGGCCGCCCCGGCGCCCGCCGCACGCCCCACAATCGTGCGCCGATTCGTGTGGATTGTTCAGGCTGCTGGATCCGTGGCCGAGAATCAACACGAGGCGAGCGAAACGGCTGGTCAGGCCTGCAGGGCCCAAAACGCTGGCCACTCTTTCCGTCTTCTCCTCTGCGGCGAATCCCGTCAAGAGGCCGGTCATGGCGCCTTGGGATTGCGCGGTGTTCCGCATCAGGGTCAGTTCGGTGCGAGGCTCGGGCAGGAACGCCTTGTTGATCCACTCGCGCAGTTGAGCGTAGCGCCTGGGTGCCAGCAGATTGCCGATCAGAGGAACAGCCGAAAGCAGTCCGAGCACGGTGGTCGAGAGCCAACCACGCATCAACGTCCGTGACGACACGAAGGAATTTCGCATCAGCAGTCCGAGAAACCGCCTGCGAAGGCGGCGCTGCTCCAGCAACTCGTTGTCTTCGGTTGTCGGCTGTTCGACGACTGCGTGGAGGGGCTTCACGACCACCGGGCAGAACGCGGCGCTGTGCGGGTCGTCAATACCCCTATAGTCGATCGCGACGCCAAAGTAGCCGGCCGAACTGAGGGTTTCGACTTCCGGGTCGACTTCTTCGAGCGCGCGGCGCATAGATTCCTCGCGCTCGTCAATGCAGAAGAACACCTGCGCAGCGAGAGTAGCCGGGAGACTGGACAATCCGCGGTAACTCCGATGGCTCGCCAAGCCGCGCAGGATCTGGCGTTCGTGCCAGCGTTCATAGGCGAGATGGAGGATGCGGCGCCGTTCCAGGCCGTTGCACGCCTTCACTTCGCTCACCAACGCCGCCCAATCAGCATCGGAGCACCGATCGAGTTCGTCAGCGGAAAGCGACAGAACGCGCGCGGCATCATAGATGCGGGCCGCGCGGCTCATCCGCCGGTTCTCCTGGGTCTTCAGCGGGCTTTCCTGGACGGTCTCAGCGGCGCCCATGCGCGAGGCTACCCGCGCCATGGTCAATCTTACTGCGAGGAAATCCAGGAGCGAGCACGGTACGGATTCATGCGGCGCGAGGGTGGGATCTTCTTCGAGTCTCCGCATCAACCCCGGCCAACCAGGCAGCGCCAGCAACTCAGATTGAAGGACGCTTTCCCAATCGCCTTCCCGGAAACAGGAGGCGTCGAGGTAGTCAAACACAGTGTCGGTCGCGGAGAAGGACAGGTATTCCTGTCGCCGGAATTCTTCGTCCAGACCGATCAGGTACTTGGGAAAGATCCCGCAGGGTTGGGACAGCAGCGTCCGGACGCTTTGGTAGAAGCCCTTTTCGCGATTCGGCATAGGCCAGTAGGCCGTACCTTGATCGAGAAACACAGAGCACAGCCGGATCAGCCAGGGGTGGATGATCTCGTCCACGGGACGTGGGTCGGCAGGTTCCTCCTCATGCGCCACGGTGCGTGTAAAACAGGTGTCGAACAATCTACGCAGGGCTGTCTGGCGAAAATCTCTGGCCAGGTCGCCCTGCTCGAGCCGCCACTGAATCGTAGCGGCGTCAAACTCGCGAACTCCTGGGACGATCATGGCTCTGCGAAGCGAGCGGCGGCTCAACTGGGGAAAGATGAGCACGTCCGGCTCGCTGTTGAGCACCAGGTCGATATCGCCCACGCCGATGCGCCCGCGCGCCAACTCGGCTCGGTACGCCGCTTCGGCCATGTACGGTTCGGTGCCGAATATCTGCGACGCATCGAGGACAGCTCGTTCGAAGGGCAAATTCTCGAACGAATGCAGAGTGTTGTGGTGGACGAAGACTCCGATCGGGCCTTGCATCGGAAGCAGATGTGCAGCGTGGTCAATGGCGCGGAGCAGGCGGTCCTGTCGCTCCATGGTAGATCCCCTGCGATGTGATTCGGCGTCGCGAGGGTCAGTCTGCGAAAAGGGCGAAAGGAACCCGTCCCTCATCGACGGTGCCCTTCTGCTTCCATTTCGTCCAACATCTGAACCGATTCGTGAAGCTGTGCCTGAAAATATTGCTTCATCAGATCGAGCACTTTGATCAGAACTTTGTGCCGGAGCGAGTAAAACACCTGGTTCCCTTGTTTGCGTGTGTTGACGACTTGCCGGCTCCGCAGGATCGCCAAATGTTGGGAAACGTTGGCCTGCTCCACGCCCAAGCGCTCCTGAATGGCGCCGGCCGCCATCTCGCCGTCACGCAGAACTTCCAATATGGCGATGCGGGTGGGGTGCGCGAGCGCTTGAAAGATATTCGCCTTAAACTCCCGCAGCGAGTTCTGCATAGATCAAGTATATTCGATTAAACGAATATACTCAATTTCTTTGGAGGAGTGGAACCAGCATGAGCCCTGCGCCACTTCTGCCACGGAGGCTCCCCAGCTTGCAGACGGCGTCACTGCGCGCGTTTGCGCTTCGACTTGGCAGGTGTGCGGCCCCGCTTTGCCTTTTGCGCCATGACAAAGCGGCGCGCTCCGCCGAGGAGATCGCGCAGCGCCTCGGGATGAACACGGGATAAGCGCACCAGCACGCAAGGATAGCCCTGGTAGTGATCCTGCAGATAGTACACATCCGGATCCGCCGAGATCAGTTCGTCGCGATGTTCGAAGTCCATGCGGACGACCAGGGTTCCCGGCTCCGCTAATTTGTGACTCGCCAGGCTGGTGAAGAACTGCCCGCCCACTTTGAAAGCGGGCGCTCCGTACGTGGTGCCTTCCTCGACTTCCGGAAAGCTCAAGGCAATCTCGCGAACCGTGTCAAACGTGGCGCTCATGGCCGTGACCGTTTCCCAATTCGCCAGTATCCCTCAATCCGGCCGCCTCAATCCAGCCGCGTTTGCTTAACGCTCCGGGACACAGGTACGATAGAGGTCTCCAGCAAGATCTCGCGGCCGCGTACGCCGCAAGGACCAAGTCATATGTGGATAGTCCGGCTGGCCCTTGGCCGCCCATACACCTTCGTCGTGATGGCGATTCTCATCGCAATCCTCGGAGGCGCCGCCATCGTCAGCATGCCCGTCGATATCTTTCCTTATATCGACATCCCCGTCGTCAGCGTTCTGTGGGTGTACTCCGGCCTCTCGCCCGAGGAGATGGAAAAGCGCGTGGTGACGGGCTTCGAGCGGAGCCTCACCTCCAACGTTAATGACATTGAACACATCGAGTCGCAGTCGTACTCGGGTTACGCGGTCGTCAAGATTTACTTCCATCCCAACGTGAAAGTCGACATGGCCGTCGCCCAGACTACGGCGACCATGCAGACCGCGCTCCGGCAAATGCCGCCGGGAATGTTTCCGGCCAACATTCTCAAGTACGATGCCTCGAGCGTGCCGATTCTGCAACTCGGCCTTTCCAGCAAGACCCTGCGCGAGCAGGAGATCTTCGATATCGGCAACAACTTCATCCGCACGCCGCTCGGCACGGTACAGGGCGCTTCGGTCTCGTATCCGTTCGGCGGAAAACAGCGCGCAGTCATGGTGGATTTAAATCTGGAAGACCTGTACGCCAAGCAACTCTCGCCGATCGACGTCTCGAACGCCCTGAACCTGCAGAATCTGATTCTTCCCGCGGGCACCGCCAAACTTGCGCGAACCGAGTACCAGGTGCAAGTCAACAGCAGCCCGATCGAGATGAAGGATCTGAACGATCTGCCCATCAAGACCGTGAACGGCGCGACGGTATACATCAAGGATGTGGCCCAGGTGCGCGACGGCTTTCAGGTGCAGAACAACATTGTTCGCACCAATGGCTCGCGCGGGGTCTTGATTACCGTGACTCGCAATGGAAAGGCCTCTACGCTCTCCATCGTCAACGCGGTCAAGGCTGAGCTGCCCCGGATCCTCGCCAATGTGCCGCCGGAATTGAACGTTACCGCTTTGGCGGATCAGTCGGTGTTCGTGCGCGCCTCCATCGAAGGAGTCTTGCGCGAGGCGCTGATCGCCGCGGGGCTCACCGGGCTGATGATTCTGCTGTTTCTGGGAAGCTGGCGCAGCACGCTGATTGTATGCATCTCGATCCCGCTTTCAATTCTTACGTCGCTATGCTTTTTGAGCCTCCTGGGCGAGACCATCAACGTGATGACGCTGGGCGGACTGGCACTGGCGGTCGGAATTCTGGTGGACGATGCCACGGTGGAAATTGAGAATACCCATCGCAACATCGCGATGAAGAAGCCGCTGGTCACGGCGGTGCTGGATGGCGCGTCACAGATCGCCGTGCCCACCTTCGTCGCCACGATTTCAATCTGCATCGTCTTCGTGCCCGTCCTGCTGCTCACCGGGACGGCGCGATACCTGTTTACACCGCTGGCGATGGCCGTGGTGTTCGCCATGCTGGCATCGTATCTGCTCTCGCGTACGCTGGTTCCCACCATGATGGCGTACCTGTTGGAATCGGAAATGGCATCGACGAAGCGGCGGATGAGCCTTTTCGAGCGCGGGCATCATCTCTTCAATCACGTGTTCGAGGCGCTGCGCTTCCGGTACATGGGCCTGCTGGATTGGGCGCTGCACCACAGAGGACGCACGCTGGCGGCGTTCGGGCTGTTCTTTGGCGCCTCGCTTTTCCTGGGGTTTTTGGTGGGCGAGGACTTTTTCCCAGCCGTGGATTCCGGCCAGATGCGGCTGCATGCGCGCGGTCCCGCAGGCATGCGGATCGAGGAGACGGAGGTGCGCTTTTCGGACCTGGAGCGCGAGATTCGCTCGGTGATTCCGCCTGAGGAACTCGACATGGTGATCGACAATATCGGGATTCCGAACAGTTGGCCGGCGATTGCGCAGGGCGATATTCCGACGATCTCCAGCGCCGATGGCGAGATTCTGATTTCGCTGAACAAGGAGAAGCACGCTCCGACCCGCGATTACGAGGTCGCGTTGCGAAAACGGCTGCGGGAACATTTTCCGGACATGACGTTCTTCTTCCAGCCGGCCAATATCACCAGCCAGATTCTGAATTTCGGACTGCCCGCCCCCATCGACTTACAGGTTGTCGGGCGCAACGCCGAGGCCAATTACAAAATTGCGCAGAAAATGGCGCAGCGCATCGCGCACATTCCGGGAGCGGCCGACGTGCATATTCACCAGGTGGCCGACCAGCCGGTGATTCGGCTCAACGTGGATCGTGCGAAGGCTTCGCAGATGGGGCTGACCGAGCGTGATGTCACCAGCAGCATGCTGATTTCGCTGAGCGGAAACGGAACCGTGGCGCCGAGTTTCTGGATGAACTGGAACAACGGCGTGAACTACAACGTCGGCGTGCAGACGCCGCAGTATCGGCTCGATTCGCTGGACGCTCTTCTGCGCACGCCGATTTCCGCCAGCACTAACGCGGTCAACAGCACGACAGCGGGCTCCCAGGGAGGCGCCTCGACGGCGGGACTGAATTCCGTGGGCGCGTCTCCGAGCGGCTCCTCGCAGGCATACGGCAATCCGGGAGCCGCGGCCAGCAGCACCCAGATGCTCTCGAACCTGGCATCTGTGCAGCGCTCGTACATGCCCGTAATTGTCAATCACTACAACGTGTGGCCGGTGTTCGATGTCTTCGCCAACGTAGACCGGCGCGACTTGGGAGGAGTGGGCGCGGAGGTGACGAAGATCATGCGCGAGGAGGAGGCCCACCTGCCGCGCGGCACCTCGTTCACACTGCGGGGACAGGTGGACACAATGCGCTCCTCGTTTTTCCGCCTGGGCCTGGGACTCGTGTTCGCGGTGGTTCTGGTCTACTTGCTCATGACTGTGAATTTCCAATCGTGGCTTGATCCGTTCATCATTCTGATGGCGCTTCCCGGCGCGACGGCGGGCATTTTGTGGGTACTGTTTCTCACCGGCACTTCGTTCAGTGTGCCTTCGATGATGGGCGCGATGATGTGCATCGGTGTGGCAACGGCCAACAGTATTTTGATCGTGACGTTCGCCAACGACGAAAGGGCCACCGTGCTCTCGGCACAGGAGGCCATGCTGAATGCGGGCTTCGCGCGTGTCCGGCCGGTTCTGATGACGGCCACCGCGATGATCCTCGGAATGGTCCCGATGGCGTTGGGGATGGGCGAAGGCGGCGAGCAGAATGCCCCACTGGGACGGGCGGTGATCGGCGGATTGGTCTTCGCGACCGTCACCACGCTGTTCGTGGTTCCCATTATCTATACTTATCTGCGCACCAAGCCCCCGGTGGATCATGAGCGTAGACTGGAAGAGCTGAACACCCGATGAGGCACACCGAACCCGATCAACCCGGCCTCTCCGATCTGTTGCGGGAGAACCAGGATCTCAAACGGCAGATCCAGGAATTGAAGGGCAACGGCCACGGCGGATCGCATGCCGCGTCGTCGCCGGCGGTGTGGCGGCCTTCCGCCATCACCATCTGGGCGATTTTCCTGGTGGCGTTTGTCGCTGTCCTGTTGGCATTCTTTGTCGGGTACCGGCCCCTGGAGAAGCGGCGCGGCATCATTGAAGGCGAAGCCCACGATCAGGAACGGGCTCTCAGGCGAGTGGAGGTGATTGAGGTCCGGCGCGACTCCAGCCAGAACGCCATCGAACTGCCAGGCAACATACAGGCGATCACCGAGGCGCCGATCCTCGCCCGGGCCGATGGTTATCTGCTGAAGCGCATGGTGGATATCGGCGATCGGGTGCGTGCCGACCAACCGGTGGCGGAGATCGAGGCGCCGGAGATGGATGAGCAGATCCGGCAGGCGAAGGCGACGGTGCAGCAGGCACAGGCGGCCGTGGACCAGGCGGCGGCGAATTATGAGCGGGGCCAGGCAGACGAAGACCTTGCCAAGGTGACCGCGGCGCGGTGGACCGCGCTTTTGGCCAAAGGCGCGGTTTCGCGGCAGGAGACGGATCGGTACCAATCGGAATACCGTGCGCTGACCGCAGCCACCAAGGCCTTGGAGAAGGCGCTGGCGATGCAGCGGAGCAACGTGGCTGCGGCCGAAGCGAACCTTTCGCGGCTGGATAAGGTGCAGGGCTATCGGCTGGTCAAGGCGCCTTTCGACGGCGTGATCACGCTGCGCAATGTGGATGTGGGCGCCCTGGTGACTGCCGGCAATACGTTGCTCTTCCGGGTTGCGCAGATCAGCACGCTGCGGACTTATGTGAATGTTCCGCAAGCAAATGCCAGCGAGGTACGGGTGGGGCAGACGGCGAAGCTCAGCGTCTCGAACCTGCCGGGACGCGAGTTCCCCGGCACGGTGGCCCGCACCGCCAGTTCGCTCGATCCTGCGAGCCGCACACTGCTGGTGGAGGTGCACGTGCCGAATCCCGATGGCGCCCTGCTCCCCGGCATGTACGCCCGCGTAGATGTGATGGGGACGCGTTCCAATGCCCCGCTGCGAATCCCCAGCGACGCGCTGATCGCTCGCGGAGAAGGTACGGAAGTGGCCGTGGTGCGTGAGGGTAAGGTCCATTTGCAGAAGATCGAGGTGGGCCGGGACTACGGGGACAGGCTGGAAGTCGTTGGCGGCCTGCGCGAGGGTGAGACCATTATTGCCAATCCTGGCGATGTGGTGCGGGAAGGCTTGGAAGTACAGGCAGTGCCGGCCGGCAAGTGACGGAACGTCCCGCAACAAGTGCAAAGCTCGTGGTAATGTGAATTAATTCGATGGTCCAACCAGATCCTAAAATGCGGCGTCACGTGGCATTTCTGGCCGGTACCTGTGCGATTCTTGCTTTGCTGGCGGGCAGCAAAATGCGTGGTGCCGACCAGCCTGCTGACGCAATCCCCGTTTTCAAACAGTACTGCTTCACCTGCCATGGCAATGGCGTCGCCACCGCAGGCGTGAGCCTGGAAAAACTCACCGCCGGCGCGTCTGTCGCGGACACATACCAAACCTGGGAACGCGTGATCGCGGCGCTCGAACAGAAGCGCATGCCTCCGAAGGGCTTGCCGCAACCCAGCGATCAACAGCGCGAGCAGGCGGTTGCTTGGGTGCAATCCCAGCTCAATGCGTATGTCAAAGCACATGCGGGCGACCCCGGACACGTCACCGTGCGCCGCCTCACGAGCGGCGAGTACAACTACGCCATCCACGACCTGACGGGCCTCGATATCGACCTCGGCATCGACGCTTCGAATGATTCTGTCGGCGGCGAAGGTTTCACCAACTTCGGCGATGTGCAGTTCATGCAGGGAGCCAACTTGCAGCGCTACCTGGAGGCAGCCAAAATGGTTGCGGATCGTGCGGTCATAGGCGCCGGTCCGCTGCAGTTCTACGTCGACCCCGGTAAGACGGGGTTCGAGATGTCGGCCATCCATCGGATCAAGGACATCGACGCGGCCTACGGTTTCCGCACGGTTTCGGGTGAAGGTGGATTTTCGTTCGGTCTGGAACGATATACGAAAGCGATCTTTGCCGCCTGGGAATACCAGCATCGTGCCGCTTTAGGACAGCCCAACGCTACATTCGCCAGCCTGGCCGCTCCTGAGGGCATCACGGGGCGGTTCGTGCAACATATTTATACGGTGATGAACCGCCGCGACCTGGCATACCCGTCGTCGGAAATGGCTGCCCGATTCCACAAGCTGCCCGCGCCCGGCGCCGATCGAACTGCCAGTCTGGCGGCCGCACGGACTGCAAGCGAGGAGTTGCAGAAGTACATCACCACGTGGCCCGGTTGGTTGTTCGCTCGCGGAGACGCAGCCTACGGCGGAGCTGGGGATGAGAGCCCGCTGATCATCAACGAGAAGTCCCTGAAGGTCGAGGGGGCACATCATTTCCTGTATAATCGTGGCGGCCGCGGCGCGCCTCCAGGACGCGGTTCCGCCGGTGGCCGCGGCGCTACTCCCGCGCCGGCGGTGGGTCGACTCTATCTCTTCGCATCGCCGGTGAATCCCAGCGCGAAGGGCAAGCCAGTGGTAGTCTGGCGCAACCCGATGGTCAGCTTCAGGCAGGGTGGACTGAGGGGCGGAGCTGCCACCGCAGCGGTTAACGCGAATGGCGCGGACGATCCGAATGCGGCTGCAAAACCTCCCGCCGCGGATGCCGCTGGAGCGGGTGCGGGCGCGAATCCGGCACCGGCGCGCGGTCGGGGACCTGCCGCTCCCCGCATTCCCTTGCGCACCGTGGTCACCGAAGCGTGCGCCAAGAAGTTGAATTTCGGAGTGAGCCCGGATGGTGCGACGATCGGCCCCGACGACTTCGCCTCCGATCAGGCGTCAACCGCGATTGAAGTGAATTTGCCGGCGGGTTTCACGGTTTTCGATTTTCAGGCCGATGCCGAAGTCGGCGCTGACCGAGATCAGGTCTTCCGCGTGATCATCACCGACCGGGAAGACGGCAGCTCGCGCGGTATCCCACTGCGCGCGATTCTGGGCGACCCAAACAGCAAAGGGTACCTGGCATTCAAGGCTGGCGTGCTTCAACTGGCCGATATCCTGCCGCCTAACTCAAACGCTGAGCCGACACCCGCCGATAAGGATCCGCCCCCCGAACCGTTCGACGCCACCTACAACACGCCCGAGCACGATGCTTTCGATAACGACGTGAAGTATGTGCGCGACGATCACTTCATTTACCAGAACATTCTGGACGATGCCACGCGGGCCAAGGTCGACCAGGCTTGGAACGACGTCTACACGTCGTTTGAGTATCACGATCATTATCTAAAGCTGATTGCGGAGCACTATCAGGTCGATCTGAAGGGCAAGCACATCGGCGAATTGTCGAAGGCCGATTTCGATGCGATGCCCGCGGAGGCGCGGAAATATGCGCTGGGGCTGAGGGCGACTTACGACTCCGCGCGTGCCGCCGAGATGGCAGCTCGTCCGCGGCACATCGCAGACTGCCTCGAGTTCGCCAGCCGCGCATGGCGCAAGCCCCTGACGGAGCGCGACAAAGCCAGCCTCCGGGCCTTCTATCAAAAGGCGCTTGCCGAAGATCCCGATCACACTCGCGCCATCAAGACGCTGATCGCGCGCATTCTGGTGGCTCCGGAGTTTCTGTATAAGCTGGAGCAGTCTTCAGCCACCAGCGCGGCGTTGGTGAGGCCAATTGCCGCCATCGCGCCGGCGCTCAAACCGCTCAGTGGTTTTGAAGTCGCGAGCCGGTTGAGCTTCTTTATCTGGTCGTCGATTCCGGATGACGAATTGCGGCGCGCCGCGGCGGCAGGAGAATTGAACGATCCGCAGCACATCCGCAAGCAGGCAGCCCGCATGTTGGCGGACCCGAAGGCTCGGCGGATGGCGACGGAGTTCTTCGGACAATGGCTGGGATTCTACCAGTTCGACCGTTTCAAGGGCGTAGACACCAGCCGCTTCCCTGAATTCACGCAGGAAGTGAAATCGGCGATGTACGACGAAGCGGTTTCGTTCTTCGAGTACATCGTCCGCAACGATCGCCCTTCGAGCGAACTCCTCACGGCTGACTACACTTTCCTGAATGCTCCCCTGGCGAAATACTATGGCATCTCGAAAACGGTGAAGTCGAAGAATGAAGTGGAAAAGGTAGATGGCGCTAACGAGTTCAATCGCGGCGGTCTGCTGCGCCTGGGCGCGATTCTGACGGCCACCTCCGCCCCGTTGCGAACCAGTCCCGTGCGGCGCGGCGATTGGGTGCTGCGGCGTATTCTCGGGATTGCGGTGCCGCCTCCTCCCGCGGATGCCGGTTCGATCCCCGCCGATGACAAGCTCTTCGGCGGCATGTCAGTGCGCGAACGCCTGCAGGTGCACAAGCGCAATGCGACCTGCGCCACATGCCACACCCGCATCGACCCGTTGGGCTTTCCCCTCGAGCACTATGACTCGACGGGCCGGTGGCGCGAAAAATATTCCGATGGCAAGCCGATCGACGATTTCGGCACTTTGACCGACGACAACAAGATCACGGGAATATCAGGTTTGCTGGATTATCTTCACACCAGGCAGGCCGATCAGGTACAGCGCACGCTCGCGCACAAGCTGGTGGGTTACGCACTCGGCCGTACGTTGCTGCTCTCCGACCAGCCGCTGGTAGACAGCCTGGTCGCGGCTGGCGGTGGGGCAGGATTCTCGCAGCTTGTCGGCGACATCGTCACCAGCAAGCAGTTTCGCAACCGCGCCGTGCAAGAGGACGCTTCGGCGCCTGCGGCTGAGCATCGCGCCAGTGCACAACTTCCCATCAGATCTCAGGCATCCGAAGCAGGCAGGTAGAATCATGAACAGACCAGAGAATCATTCGAGGCGTCATTTTTTGCGAGCAGCCGGTGTGGCGCTTGCGTTGCCGTGGATGGAGTCGCTGCCCCTGATGGGCGCTACGGACGACGCCACAGTCGCGGCCAACAAGCCGCCCCTGCGGTTCGCCACGATTTACTGGTCGAACGGCATCAAGCCGGCGCATTGGTGGGCCAAGGGAAGCGGCGCCTCGATGGAATTCGGGCAGAGCGCCGCGCCGCTGACCCCATACGCCAATGATGTCGTCTTTGTCAAAGGACTCTTCAACGAGCAGGCGTTCACCAATCCCAGCCCGCACCAGGGCCGAAATGCCAATCTGCTCTCAGGTGCGCGTATCAGTTCTGAACCCAGCGATATCCGTTGCGGCACCTCGATGGACCAGGTGCTCTCGCGCGAGATCGGCAGCCAGACAGCGGTGCCGAGCATGGCACTGGGAATCGAGCCCAACGAACTGCGCCTGGAAGACGGCCTCTCGATGATCTACGCCTCCAACATCTCCTGGGAGACGCCGACTCGTCCCGCGACCAAGGAGATCTACCCGGCGCGAGTATTCGACCAGTTGGTGGATGATGGCAAAGGGCGCAAACTGGACCGCAGCATCCTGGATGCCGTGCTTCAGGAGACCCGCGACCTGCAACCGAAGATCAGCAGCGGCGACCGCAAAAAGCTCGACGAGTACCTGGAGTCGGTGCGCTCCATTGAAAAGCGCATCGATACGGCGGCCAAACAGGAGCGCATCGAGGGCTGGCGTCCGACGCTGACCCAGCCGAACATGCCGCGTCCGGCGAACGAGATTCCACAGAACGTTCCCGACCACATGAAGTTGATGCTGGATCTGATCGTGCTGGCATTCCAGATGGACAAAACGCGCATTGCCACCTGCATGCTCAATAACGATCTGTCGCAGATGAATTTCAAGTTTTTGGAAGGCTGCCACGGAGCATTGCATTTGGACCTCACGCACAACGGGCATGTGCCCGAGCTGGAGGCGATGTACCTGAAGTCGAATCAGTACCACGTGAAGCAGTTCACGTATCTGATTCAGCGGCTGAAAGACATCGATGAAGGCGGACAGTCGCTGTTCGACAGCTCGATTCTGATGTTCACTTCGAGCCTGTATGATGGTGACGCGCACGGCGCCGATCAGTTGCCCATCGTGCTCTCCGGCGGCGCCAGGGGCACGTTGAAGGGTGGCCGCATGGTCGACTTTCTGGATAAGGGCAACGACAATCGCCGGGCGTGCAGCCTGTACCTCTCGGTCATGGATCAGATGGGCGTGAAGCTCGATCGATTCGGGGATACGGACAAGCGTCTGCCTGGCATTTTCTCCTGACTAGGGCCGCGTCCTTAACAGCCCACGCCAGATGGCGCTGTGCCGCCGGCGTCTGACACGGTGGGTCCTTCCATCTTCACTGCGTTCCGGGTTTTCGGATGGAGCACGAGCGAACTGCGGGCGCTCTACTGCGAAATGGCTCCCTGCGCCGAGTGCCGAAGGGTGGTACTGGTAGTCGAGCGCTTTCCCAGCGCTAAGGCCCCCATGCAGCAGCAGAATCATTCTTTGATCGATTCCCGGCCCGATCCGCGCACGTATGAGTGTCGCGGGTTTCGCCCGCCGCAGAAAGAGGAACGACATGAGAATTCAGACGAAAGTGAAGGCCGGCTATCAGACTGGTGGCAGTGGCGCCGGGCGTGTTACCAATTGATCATCAACCAAAACGAGACACTGGCACGCTAGCGTTTAAACACCGCCTTCAATGCCGCCTCCGAAGTCACAATCTGGCGGCGGCGTTGGCGGCCACAGCAACCCAACGGGGGGCCCTGACCGGAATGGAGAGCCCCCTCATTCTGAAATTTGCATTCGACACTCGAAACCCGAGAACGGTATCGCAGCGATGTCGTCGAGCGCGCGTGAGCGGCTCATTCGGCCTCCCAACGTAGGCCCTCGCGGTGCCATCGTCAGAGTTCGCTATCGCTGAGACTGTATTTCGCTTTCAAGGCCCCGAGCGCGGCTCCCAGAGCGTCCTCAGGCGCCTTGTAGGCCCTTAGCAGGACATCGAGCCTTCCAATTCCATCGGGGTACGTGTCTCCGGCGTAGGCCCTACTTTGCCGGTATTCGACAAACTGAGTTCCGGACTGCTCCAACAGCGCCCGCATATCCTGCAGTAGCCTCTGGCGGCGTGTCAGTTGGGTGATCAACGGGTTGCGAACACTCCGTGTATATTCTTCTTTGAGCACCTGGCCGTCAACCGCCTGACGCACCTGGCTCAATTGGGTACTGGCTGCCACGGTGGATTTTGCCAGTTCAGCTGCGACGGCGGCGTTTTGATCCAATTCAACGCCACGGCCTGCACCGTTTGCAGTGATCCCGCCGCACCAGGCACGAGCGCTGCTCACGAGGTCTTTCTCAAGAGCATCAGCGGCGGCAAAGTTAGATTTCTTCTCTGTGAGCACCTTGGCGAACTGAACCGCCTCGATCCTCTCTTGTTTCCCGCATCCGGCGCACAACGCCGCAGCAACCAACAGCAAACAATTTCCCGAGTTGCAGATCTTCATTTCTGTTGCCTTTCAGCGACCCAAGTATAAGTTGTTTCTCCAGGCGTGTCTATCACACTGCGCCACATCACGTGCGCCACATCACGGGCTTGGCTGAAGCGCTAGGACTGCGAAATCTTCCAAGTATGAAGAAACGCTCCATCGGCTTGAGGCCGAGCCTGCTTTTTCTCTTCTGAACCGCCAAGGCAGACCATTCGGGTCGTGGTTCAGTCACTTTCCAATTCGGCGAATCTGGAAACATCGGTTTGTAGCAGGATGCTCGAGGCCAACAGGCTCCTGTACAGAGGTCGTGGAATTGGATGGAAACAACGAGAGCATAGGCAATGCCGAACGTGACCGTTCGTGACGAGGTTTCCGGTTCAAATGCCCAGGGCCGAGAGGAGGTGATGGTTGGACACGTTTGGAGCAGACTTCGCGTCGAAGCAGCCGGCACCTGAAGGGAACGAGAGCCCTGCCGAGGTGATGGGAGGGCGCTCGGATGGCTATGAGTGAACTCCGCCCGCCGCATCAAAGCTGTTCGGGACTGGCAGCCGAACAGCTAGCGTACCCGAAGCTACGATCTATCGCTGGGCTGCTGTTCTCGACCTGGTTCCAAGACTGAAACGCCTCTCCTGGTCAGGTGGCGACACCCGAATGGGAGCCAAGCCAGAGAAGGCGCCAGCACCATCACCAACGTTCCCGGTTCCGGCGTCCCGCTGACGGCTCCGAAGGCGACATTGTCCAGGCCGCGGGTTTCAAATCCAAGAGTACCTAAGGTTGCCGGCGCTCACCCAGAGCAAATGAATGCGGCTGTGAGAGTTTGCGGAACAGGATCATCATCGAGAACAACTGGAGTGGCGGGTTGTCCCCGAGGATGTGGCACTCCTCGTCCGAATGACGCGTTGAATCCGGAAAGCGGGCGCATCCAAGGTCGCACTGAAAGCGATGGTAGGCCCCTACGATATGGGCCAGTGAATTAGCCCTGATTCGTAGCGTCGCGTGCCTCGTCATGCGCGCGCTTGACGCTTTCAGCCAATTGCGCGGCGGTGTACGGCTTCTGCAAGAAACCGCTCAATCCGATTCCACCGAACTTGCTGATCGCGTCGGCCTTATCGTATCCGCTGCTCAAGATCACCTTCACCCCCGGCCTGATTCGCTGGAGGCGCTGAAAGGTCTGTTCGCCGTTCATGATCGGCATGGTGAGATCCAGCAGCACCAGCGAAATCTCTTCGGGCGCTTTGGAAAACAGCTCCGCCGCGATTTGCCCGTTCTCTGCCAGCACCACGCGATATCCCCTGCTTTCCAACGTGTTCCTGGCAATCCGCCGCACGATCTCCTCATCGTCGACCACCAGAATCGTACCGGCCCCGGAAGCCTCTTGCTCTGGTTGCACCGTCGAGCAATTTGCGGATTGTGCGGGGAAGAGGACCCGAAACGTACTGCCTCTGCCAGGGACACTTTCCACTTTCAGTGCACCATTGTGTCCCCGCACGATCCCAAGTACTGCGGCAAGTCCCAACCCCCGGCCCATGAATTTGGTGGTAAAGAACGGGTCGAAAATCTTGCAAAGCGTGGCTTCGTCGATGCCGCAGCCGGTATCTCGCACCTCAACGTATACGTATTCTCCGGGATGCGCATTCTCGCAGCCCATCGCCGTCTTCAGATAGGCGTCGTCGACTGGTGTTTTCCCGGTCTCCACGACGACCAGGCCGTCCGTCTCCGGACCGATCGCCTCGGCCGCGTTGATGATCAGGTTCATCACGATCTGCTGGACCTGCGATGGATCGGCTTCGATATGCGGGAGGCTGTCCGCCGGATTGAGCATCAAGTGGACGTTCTTCGATATGGATGTCCGGATCAGCGAACTGATTTGCCGTACCAGGTCGGAGAGATTAACGCTTTGGATGGCAAAGCGCCCTTTTCCCGAATAGGCCAACAACTGGCGAACCAGATCGGCTGCCCGTTCGCTGGCCTGGATCGCGTCTTCCAGGTAGGCCCGGCGCGGGCTGACCCGCGGCTCGTTTTCGACGGCAAGGCTGATGTTGCCGATGATTCCGGTGAGAAGATTGTTGAAGTCGTGCGCGATGCCTCCGGCCAGAATTCCGAGGCTTTCGAGTTTTTGGGTCTGCCGCATGCGCTCCTCGGTCCGCTGCTCGTCGGCGAGGCGATCGCGCACTTCGTATTGACGCCTCCGCTGGCGCAGGGCGGAGGCCACGGCGCTGGTCAGAGTCTGCATACGGACTGGCCGTTCCAGCAGGGTGATGTTGCAGCCTTGTTCCACCAGCTTGGTGATGGTCGGATCCGAGCCTCGGCGGCTGGTCATCGCAATGAGCGGGAGATCCGACCACGCCGGCTGTTCTCGCAGAGCCATCAGCAGAACGGAAGCGGCTCCCGAGCGCAATGCCTCCTCCGCCAGGAGCGCGGCCGCGGCATCTCTCTGCAGCCGGGCTGCAAAAGATTCCATATCGGCGCACATCTCGGCGGAAATTCTGGCGCGTTGCAATGCCTCGCAGATCAGAAAGGCATCGCGTCCCGTGGGCGCCAGTACCAGGACGTGGTCACTCACCTCGGGTACCGTCACGATCTTCCGATAGCATTTGACGGTCGCTGCCGGTGAATACCGGAACACCGGTCAGGATGCCTTGGAACTGGAACAGCGGGTGCCCGATCTTGATTCCGGTGGAGGTGAAGCGCATTTCGCGAATGGTCCGTTCATGGCCACCTCGCCGTTTCTTGATCACAGAGAGGGCCTGTTTCACCTGCCCGCCGGCTTCGAAATATCGCAGGACAATTACCGTGTCCGCGAGATACGTGATATCCACGGGCGCTTGCATCGACTGACCCAGCAGACCGAACTGAGCGACGATCAGAATCGTCATCACGCCCTGAGTTGCGAGGTAGGTCAATAGCTCATGCATGTGCATCAAGAGGTAGCGTTCGCTCGGCATCGCATTGAGATAGCCGTTCAGGCTATCGATCACGACCATGGAAGTGTCATGCCTCGCGACCGCGTCGCGCACGGTTTGCGAAAATTCGCCCGGGGACATCTCGGCGGGGTCGACCTGCTGAACCACCAGGTGGCCGCTGGCTAGATACGGCTCCAGATTCATCCCGAACCCGGCGGCTCGCTCCAGGAATGTGTCGCGGCTCTCTTCGAAAAGGTAGCAGGCGGCCCGTTCTCCGGCCTCGACGGCGCGGTACGCGTATAACGTTGCCAGGCTCGATTTTCCGCAACCCGACGGGCCGATCATTACCGTGCTGGTACTGCGATCTAACCCGCCTTCCAGCAACTTGTCGAGTTCGGCAATGCCGCTGGAGAATCGTCCATTCTTCAGGGGCCGGGAGGCTCTCTCGTGAGCCAGGCGCGGGTAGATTTCCAGCCCGCCGGTGACGATCGAGAAGTCGTGGAAGCCGTCGCGGAATTTCACCCCGCGCATTTTGATGACGCTCGCGCGCCGCCGCGAAGAGCCATATTCGGCCGGTACTCTTTCCAGCAACAGAACGCCGTGTACGATGCTGCGGATCTGCGGTTCCGTTTGATAGCCGACATCGTCCAGCAGCAACGCGGTGCATTGCCGGTCGGCCAAAAACTGCTTGACGCCCAGCATTTCGCGGCGGAATCGCAGGGGATCTTCCGCTAAGAGCCGCAATTCCGATAATGAATCGAATACCACCCGCGAAGGGCGGATGTCTTCGATGCGGCGGCGAATCTGGCTGGTGGTGTAGCTGAGTTCCACTTCCCCGGGATGAAAGACCGTGTATTGCGTTTCCGGTTTAAACTGATCTTCCAGTTTTTCGAGCTCATAGAGTTCGATACCGTCCAGGGACCACCCATGCGAGTCCGCCACCAGTTGCAATTCTTCCCGGTTCTCAGAGAGCGAGATGCACAAGCCGGTTTCGCCTCGCTGACGGCCCTCGAGCAGAAACTGAAGTCCCAATGTAGTCTTTCCACTGCCGGGATGTCCTTCGATCAGGTAAATGCGATTGCGCGGGAAGCCTCCGCCAAGGATGTAATCCAATCCTTTGATTCCGGTTGTCGCTCGATTGCCCGCCGATAAGTCGACTCCGTTTGAATTGTTCTCAGGTCTGCTTGACATCGCTCTTCCTCCATTGCAGCCGCACAAGTGGCGGCACGGCCGGCCGGCCTGAAACATGGTTCAGACAACGTGTGGGTCGCCTGGCCGTGACTCAATTGCTTCGTAGGGATCAAGGCCAACGGAACTTCGGAGGCCAGGCAATTACGGAACCAGCAAATTTCTTGCCAATCCGGACGGAATCAGACGAATAGCTCGACGGGGCCAATCGCTTTGGGCGGGTGGTTTATTTGGCCGGCACCATGCTGGTCACCTGTCGCGTCTCCACGGTCACGGGACCGAGCAGCCCCGAAGGGATCAACGGGGACGAGGCCTTGAATTTGGTGATGTTGGTTCGCGTGGTGCGCTTCTCAAGAGGTAACAACTCGTCGCCGATCAGCCGGTTCGGCCATAGGTTGGTCACTTCTACCCGCAGTTCATTCAGTCCGGGCCTGGCAGCGCTACCTAGCGCGACTCGGAACGGCTTCTTCCAAAGAATACCGAGATCCTGCCCGTTGACTCGCACTCCGGCGATTTCGCGGACTTCGCCGAGATCCAGGTAGAGAGGCTGCGACACATCCAGGCGATCGGGCAATCGAAATCGCGTCGAATAGGTCGCGGTCCCGGAATAGTAGTGGATTCCCGGATCCGCGCTCTGGGTCCACGAAGTGAGCTGGTCGAAAGAGACTCTCTCCGGCGCGCCCCAGCCGGGTGTAAATTCGACCGACCAGGGGCCGGGGACTGCAACGGGTGGCGGGAGGGTGTCGATGTCTGCCGCCACAATCCTGTCATTGTTCAGAGTGGCGGTGTATCTCCCCGGCGAGCGGGCTTCGATTTCGACCGACCCGTTTGCGGACACACGTAGCGCCGGATCCGGGCCCTTCCAGGAGGTCCGAGTCAAGTGTGTCCCAGCGAGCTGCCGCAGCACCACGATCGTGCTGCCATGCGACTCCAGATGCAGACGCACCCTGGTCCTCCCATCGCCGAGCGTCATGTAGACGGGTAGCGCCTCCACTCGTCCATTCTCGGCGATCCACCTCTCGGGCGATTTGCCGGCAACCCGCAGCGTCACGTCAGCATCAATGGCCTCCGCGCGGGTGTTGCGTGTGAAGTAGATGTCGGCGGCTCCCGATCTCCTATGGATGTAGTCAAGCCCCGTGCCCTCAAAATCGGGCGGCGCTTTTAACATCTCGAGAACTGCACGCGCCGATTGTCCACAGTAAACCGTGCCCTTGCCGAAACTGTGCTGTTGCACGCCGTTCTTCCCGCACTCGCCCCAGACTTCGCCGGCGATCGCGTTGATCTCCTCATCGCCGGCCAAGCCGGTAGCAGAACGAGGCCGCGGACCCAGAACAGATGCGCCCTCCGATACCAGCTTGCGGATGGCGTGAAGTGCGTCGACCGATATCGATGTCCGATCCGGCAGCACCAGCAGACGGTAAGTCACGCCTTCGGGCAGAACGAGCTCGCCATTACGGGCTGAAACGCGGTGAGTCAGCACGAACTCATCGGTGGCATCGTAATCGTAACCGGGAAGAATTTTCGCAGGATCGGATGCCTTGAGCTGCACGAAGTTCGGCACCTGGTCGCCGTAATAATAGAGGATGTCGGCCACCGGGCGCCCCTGCTGCATCAGGAACTGGACCCGATTGATGTAGCTTGCGAACGCCCCGGCCTGCCGCCACCAGGTGACGTTGGGGTTGAGATGCGTCCCGGCAAAATATTCCTGGCCGGGCAGCCCCATGGACTTGGGCGATGAAGTGAAGGTATGCCAGATGAGGCGGTTCATGCCTTCTGTAATCGCCTGGTCGAAAGCGGGCTGCAGAGTGGCAGGAGTTTCCTCCCATTGCGGCCCAATGCTGGTCATGCCCTCGGCGGCCACAATCGTCTTGCCATAAGTGTGCGCGGCGCTGGACGCCTCCTTGAGAAAGAATCGCTCCTCATCCTTCACGCGATGTGTCGGCGAGGGAGCCCAATACTCGGTCTGTGGAAAGGCGCTGACTCCCAGCGTTTCGAGAGCATCGATCGGCGCGCCGTGAGGTCCGCCGGACTCCGGATGGATTCCGAGCCCATACTGCGACGCCAACTCCGCGAATGGCCGATAGTGTCCGCTTACAATCAGGTCGCCCACAGTCCTGCGCAGATCGTTGAGAAAGCGGCCGCTGCTCTGGCGGTCGTTCACGATGCGCCCGGCCACTACCGGAAGATAGGGCAGCAGATCGTAGCCGCGGCGAGTGCGGAACTCGTCCCGGAATCGGGGCGTCCAGTTCAGTCCGCCCAGTTCCCAACTGTCGGTCACCAGGTATTTCAAGGAGCGGCCCAGGTACGGACGCGCGATTTCCAGAAGCGGGGCCACGTTGCGCTTCCAGTAATCCTCAAATATGGAGCGGTCCATGTAATCGATCGCCAATCCCTGCCACTGATTGCTGGACGTGGAGACCTTCGCACCGCTCGCCGTGTATCCCAGCCGCAGGATCTCCCATGTGCCCGCCGGGGCGGACCACAAAAATTTCCCGTCCGGCATCATGTATTTGGTCACGTCGCGGACGTCGCTGAGGAACGTGTCTTCTTCGCCTTCGACGGCGGGGAAGTCTTCGAGTAGCGGTGCGGTTGGAGGCATGGACATGCCCGTCTCCACTGCGGCCGATTTGGCTGCGAGCTGGCGGATGGGCTGCCGATTGCCGGGCAGATCGGCGCCATGGCGGAGCGGGTAAGCCAGCACCGCGATATCGCGATAGAATCCGGTGGGGCCGGCGGGAGGACCAGGCAATTCTTGCTTGATTTCGAGTGGTCCGTCGACAGTGATTCGCGACCACGTGAGAAGCTTCGCCCCCTGTTCGGGAGTCACGCCGGGTCCTCCCAGATTCCACCCACTTTCGATATTCAGGCTGATTTCCAGGTCGAGCCTCGCCGCCTCGCGCAAAGCGTGAAGGTACAAGTCGCGCCATTCCGAAGTGCCGAACATCGGACCGGCCGTGGCGGTCCGGTTGCCCTGCTGCCCCGACCCGTCAGCGTCCACCAGAATGGCGCCGCCGTAGCCTTTGGCCTTCATTTCCTCCAGGTCGCGGGTGATGGCGGCGCGGTCGGTATTGCCGTTCAACCACCACCAGTAGCATCGCAAGCGAGCGGCGAGCGGCGGATTCTGAAAGCCATCGCGCAGGTCATCGGGATTCGGCGCGCTCAGGATTGGCACCGCGAGCGCCGCCAGCAGGACCAGACCGCCTGCCAGAAGCAGGCGGCGGCCGTGGGGAAAAGAGGTCATCAGATCTGCCGCTCTAAGACTAAGACTAATGCCAATCGCACGTAAGCGCTCCTGTCTGCGATGCCGTGAAAGAAATCGCCCGCAAGCGGGAGCGGCAACGGAATCGACTGCCCCGCCACTGAAGGTGCAGGACTGGCCGGCGGCAGACGATTCCCGCCAGGCGATTCCCCCTGCGCTCCCGAATTCCTGCCAGCTTCTGACAGTCGCGGCACGCAGCCTTTACCTCGCGTCTGCAAGGATTTAGCGAGCCGCGACCATATGGAGGCGAACCTGCCGCACCCTTCTTCCGCACACTGTTAGAAGTTCAACTTGAGAGCCAGTTCGACGATGCGCGGGTCGTTGACCTGTCCAATGCCGATCACGCCGGTGGTGGTGTTGGGTCCGCCGAATACAGGCGTATTTGCCAGATTGTAAGCGTTAGCGCGAATTTGTACTTTAACGCGTTCGTGCACCTGGAAGGTCTTGAACAAAGAGAAGTCCATAGTCGTCGGCACTTCCGTGCGGACGCCGGGGAGCACAGTGCTCAAAGTGCGCAGCGTGTAGGGCGGCGCCGTAATGAAGGCTACCGGCTGGTTGGCGTCGATGCAGTTCTGGCGCACGCCTGAGGTATTCAGCGTGCAGGTGTTGAACCACTGTTGATAGGAGGGGTTGCTGAGCTTGGGGTTGACGCCGGTGGAGTAGACGCTACCCGGCGAGCTCACCAGCGACCCGTTCAGATAGCGGATGATGCCGTTGGCTTCCCAGCCCCCCAGCACATTGTGCAGGAGTCCCTTGCTGTTGGCGAAGATGGGGAGCATATAAGTCATGCTGAAGGTGACAACCTGGCTTGGTTCGCCGGCCTGGACGCGGGCCAGCATGGTCCAGTCATCCTGATCGTTGAGATAGCTGGTCTGCTGCATGATCTTGTCCCACGTATAGCTCAGCCTTCCTTGCAGGCCGGCGCTGAGACGCTTTTCCACCGAGATCTGCAGCGAGTTGTAGAGGCTGCTCCCGATCGGATTCGTCGATTCGGTGATGCCACCAAATTCCGGGTACGGAACCTGCAAAGATTGGTAGGCTACGGTGCTGTTGTTCAGGCTGGACCCGGGGATTTTGCCTGCCATCGGGTTCGTCACCTGCCCCAGTAAGGTGGTACTTGGAACTGGAATCGGATTACCGGGAAGAGCGTAGAAGCTGCGCGGCAGGAAGTTGATGGCCTTCGATACTGAGAGCTGCGACGCATAATTGCCTGCGAAGGCAACCTCCAACAATGTGTTCTTGGGCAGTTGCTGCTGCACCGCGAGCGAATAGTTGTAGACCTTGGGGATGGTGCGGTCCGGGTCGGCGAACGTGAAGCCCTGCCCCAGTTGGGTCGCCAGGCCCAGGGTGCTTCCCGTGGCGGGGATGATGCCGGTAGGGAACGGATTGCTCAGCCCGTTGACCGGGGTGAGATTGCTGTCGTTGGAAACGATCATGCCCGTATTCGCGCTGAAGCCGGTGTTTCCGCCGGTCTGGAAGGTGACGGAGTAGTTCGTGCCGAAGCCCCCGCGCAGCACCGTCTTATCGAAAAGTCGGTACGACGCGCCGATGCGCGGCCCCCAGTTGTTCAAATCCTTCACGAACGGGAAGCGATGGTTGCTGTCGGTGAACAGCAGGCCACCTTTCAGCGCCAGGCCGGTTACTTGGGACTGTAGCGGGTTGGTATCGGTGAAGTCGAAGCCCGCGTTCTGGCGGTTGTATCGTTCGGTCATGGGCGATTCGTACTCCCAACGCAGACCCAGGTTCAAGGTCAGACGGGGAGTGATACGCCAGTCGTCCTGGATGAAGAAACCCTCGTAGATCTGTTGGAACGCCGAGGCGATAGTGACACTGTACCCGCCGGCCGACGGCCAGCCGAGCAGCAACGACGCAAATGCATTGCCCGCGGTAGCGCTGCCCGACTGGGCGTTCTGCTGCGTGAATCCCGCGCTGAAGCTGAACGGATTGAGATTCGATACCGGCGTGTTGTTGTTAGCCTTCATGATGTACAACTCGCCTCCCACTTTGAGGCTGTGGCTGCCAACGGTTTTGTTGAGCGTGGCCGAGAACGAATGGTCGAAGGTAGTGGTGTATTGACTGGTGGTCGGGGTGCCGGTACCGGCATTGCCGATGGTTCCGGTGAAGCCCGAGATATTCAGCCCGGGGTAGTTCATGTGAGGCAACTGCGAGACCACTTGTTGCGAGAATCCAAGCTTGGTGATGTCGTAGTTGTCGCCGTAGAGTCCGACCTGGAACGGGTGGAAAATGAACCCGTACTTCACGTCCAACACGGTGCTGGCCGACAGGGTGCTGGTCCAGTCGACACTGCCTCCGTGATTGTTGCGGAAGTGGAGATAGCCAGGACTGGCCGCGGGATTGGCCCAGCCGTACGTCGGAAAGAGTTGGTGCCGCACGTTAGAGAAGCCCATCATGCTCAACCGGTTCTTCTCGTTGATCTGATGGTCCACGCGCGATGCAATGGAATGATACTGGTCCTGTTGGGAGTTTGGACTGACTACGAAGTTATTGAATCCACCCGTAGTTCCGGCCAGGTTGGGCAGAGGATAGTCATTGATCAGGGCCTGTCCGACTGGGTTGATGCGGTTCTTGGGGATGAGATTCCCGGAGAACGGCTGACGCAGATACTGTCCGTTGGTGAGGGTGGTGGTCAACGGGTCGTAAATAATGACTGGTGCGCCGGTGGAGTTAACCAGCGTCGAGAAATCTCCGGTGCGCTCCGCCTGTGTCGGATAGGATGCGGTGTAGGGCAACGGGCTGGCATTGCGGATCCACTCAATGTTCAACATGAAAAAGGTCTTGTCTTTGCCGTTGTAGATCTTGGGCAGGTACACCGGCCCGTCGATCACGAAGCCCGGCTGGTTCCATCGCATGACGCCGCGCGGATTGTTGGCTGCGTTGCCGGCGAAGCTGTTGGCGTTTAGCTTGTCGTTGCGGAAGAACTCGTATAACGAGCCATGCAGCGTGTTGGTGCCGCCTTTGAGTACCGCGTTCACCACCGTACCGCTGCTGTGGCCGTATTGTGCATCGTACGTGTGGGTCTGGACGGTGACTTCCTCCACCGAATCCGGTGACGGAACGAACCCCACGTAAATCGCTGCAGACGCTCGTTCTTCGGGTGCGTTCGGGATGCCGTTCAGCATGATCTGGTACTGGCTGCCGATGCCTTCGGACGACATTTGCGCCGAAGCGCCGTCATAAGGGCGTCCGGCCGCCGTTCCTTGCGAGGTCGTGTCCAGCGACGAGTACATGCCGGTCGCGAGGTCTGCCAGCATGTAAGTGTTGCGGCCCATCAAGGGAAGGTCCCGTGCCTCAGTAGTATTGATGGTCTGGCCCATCGAGGCAGTCGCGGTTCGGAGCTGATCGGCTTGCGCCGAAACTGTGACGCTTTCGGTGGCGGTGCCGACTTCCAGCTTCAGGTCGGCCTGCACTCGGTCGCCAGCGTGGACCTCGAGGTTGTCGTGGACTGCCTGCTTGAACCCCTGGAGGGTCGCCGTCACTTTGTAGGTGCCGGGCACCAAAAAGGGAATGGTGTAAACTCCGGCCTCGTTGGTACCGGCCGAAGCGGTCACGGAAGTATCGACATTACGCGCTTCCACCTGAACGTTCGGGACGGCGCCGCCCGAACTGTCCTTCACCGTGCCGGTGATGGTGCCTCGAAATTCCTGCCCGGGTGCCGGGACAGCCAGGAACCAGAGTCCCGCCAGCAGAGTGGCTTGGACGACTTTTTGAAACGTCAACGCGGACATAACCTCTCCTAAAAGCCAATTACGGATACCCTTGTCATAGAACGGTGCTCCCCCAACCGGTAGTGCGCATGGCGTTTCTTGACGTTTGCGAACAGTTTGGTGGTGTTACAATCTGATTGATCTCGCGATGGTTGCGTCCGAACCCCCGGTTACGGAAAGTGAGAAGCGAGAGGCCCTGGAAGCGGCCTTAAGCAGTCGGGCGTTTGCCCGTTCTACGCAGTTGCGCGCACTGCTCCGCTACATTTGTGAACGGGAGTTGTCGGGACAGTCTGCGGACCTCAACGAATACCAGATCGCGGTGGATGTCCTGGGCAGGCGTAAAGATTTCAACCTGACCGACGATTCCACCGTTCGGAATCGGGCTTACGAGTTACGGCAACGACTGGAGAAGTATTACGCCAGTGAGAACGTGTCGGCGGCGGTGCAGATTCAGATCCCCCGCGGCGGGTATGTCCCGTATTACACGCGGCATCAGGCCTCGACTACCGAGTTGCATCCCACCCGCCTCCCGACAGAGATAGCGGCACCTTCCCCTCCGGTCCTGGCTCCCCGTCGTTCATATCGCGGTGTGGCCGCGGCATTGATGTTTCTGCTTCTGGGGGTGGTCGCGGGCTGGTATTTTGCGCGGCCGCATCCGCCTTCCGTTCTGAAAGAAGCTTGGGGCCCGCTGGCGGATCCTGGAGACGAGATGCTGATCTCGATCGCCACCAGCCTGCACATGATCGTGCGGCCTCACATCGCGGAGCACCCGTGGCGTTTACCTGCGCCGCCGAAAGTGCAGGATCTCTACGGCCCCACACGGCCTTTAGACCCCGGAACCCCGCTCTACATGGAGCCCGCGCAACTTTCCGTTCCGCTGGCGGAACTGGCAGCGGCGGCAACTCTCAGCAACACCCGGACGGCCTTCGGCGGAGCCTACCAGATTCTCCCTGAATCGGAATCTCCAGTGGCGGCGTTGCGCGGACGGAATGCGATCCTGCTCGCTACCGGCACCCACAGCGAGGCGGCCCGCACGCTCCTGCGCAACCTGCCTCTAACCATCGACTACAATGCCGCCGATCGCTTCTGCGTGCTCGATCAGCGGAAGCCCGTGGGTCAGAACGAGTTATTCGTCGCTCAGCCAACCGGACAGCCGGTGCCTTCGACACTCTACGGTCTGTTGAGTGTGCTCACCTGGCCCGAATCCGGCGGAAGGGTCAAACGAACTGTAATCATCTCGGGCACTGGTTCTGCTGGAGTGCAGGCGGCCGCGGAGTTTTTCTCCTCCCCGGCGCACATGCGCGAACTTCAGGATCGCTTGCACGGGTTTCCACCGGCTTACCAGGTGGTGGTGAGCTGCAAGACGTCGGGGCTTAGGCTGATTTCGTATGAGTATGCAGCGCACGAAGTCGGGACGACGCATTAGAGAAAAACGCTCTCTCACGAGCCGCGCGCGTAAGCAAGCGACCACTAATCAGAGGGCGGTGACGCTACCTTACGGTCGCGGCTCGTAAGACAACCTTATTCGCGAGCCCCGCGCGCGTAAGCAAGCGACCACTCACCTTTCAGGCATCTTTACTTCAAGTCGATCTGCAACACCTGAATCGCAAATGCGGGCATCGAGTGATGTAACTGATTACTCAGTCCACGCAAGGCGCTTTCTACAGGCACTACTTTGGTGGGCTGATCGATGGTGTTGGTGCTTTGGGTGTCGTTGGCGCTCAGCGTGATCAATTTGCCCGACTTCACGGCAGCCTGCCCTTCCAGTCGCAGATCGACCGTCACAGGTGACGACGACGCGTTCACCAGTTTCACGAACAGCCGATGATTCTGTGTGCTCCTGGTGACCGAGTAGAAGAATCTGGCGGGTGCCCCTTCGAACTTCGAGTCCAGAACCGCGTCACCCACGTTGCTCGCGAACATCGCCTGGGCATAGTAACTGGGAGAGCCGTAACTACTCAGTGCGTTGTAGCCGATAAGGTCAGACTCCCACTGCATGCCGCCCGGATTGACGTTCACCAGCAGCGGTGCATAGCACGACATGATGACGATATCGCTGTTCCGCTCCATTCCCGTCATCCACGCCGCGTCGCCGAGGGCCGCTCCGAAATTCGGTGTCGGCGCTCCTTCCCTCGTGGCCCATTCGCCGACGAAGATTTTGGGCCCGTTGCGATCGGTCTTGTCGTAATGGGCGACATCGCTGAAGAACTCCGGAGCCCTGCGATAGAAATGGTCATCGATGACGTCGGGCTGGATGCTCTTCACCGGTGCGGTCGCGATGATCTGCAGTTCGGGATACTTCGCCTTGATCGCGCGATGGAATTGAGAGTATCGTCCATCGTAACTTTCCGACCGGTCAAACTGATCCTCGTTGCCGACTTCTACGTACTTCAGGGGGAAGGGCTTCGGGTGGCCGTTCGCCGCGCGGACAGCGCCCCATTTGGTATCCACGCCGCCAGTCACATACTCCAGTTCGTCGAGGGCGTCACTGACATAGGGCTCCAGGTCTGGACCGGGGTTGACATGTTCCTGCTGCAGGGAATAGCCGGCGTAAACGGCAAGGAGGGGCTGCATATTCAGATCCTCGCACCACTCCAGAAACTCCAGAAGTCCCATGCCATCGGTCGAATAGTAGCGCCACGGGCCCTGATGGCCGCTGCGATCCACCAGTGGCCCGATGGTCTTCTTCCACTGGAAACGATCGGCAATATGATCGCCCTCCAGGTAATTGCCGCCTGGAAACCGCAAAAAGGCAGGATGCATTGCCGCCAGTTTTTCCATCAGGTCGGCGCGGTTTCCGTTCGGCCGGTCGTGATATGTCGGCGGAAAGAGCGAGACTAAGTCGAGCCAGAGAGTGACGGGATGCTCCACCAGTAACTCCAGGTGATGATGCGACGAACTCGGTATCGATCCGGTTTTCAAAGTGAATTCGTGACGGGCCCAGGAAGATCCAACACCGGAAACCGTGGCCGACGCCACTGTCTTGCCGCTATCGCTATTCACCAGTCGGGCGGTGACGGCCAGGGGAGCGGAGGAGTCGGTTTTTGCGTAGAACGAGCCGCGATAGGTGGTGTCCGGACGCAGCGCCATCCCCCAATACCCCTCGTTCAAAACCCCGGCGGGGTTCTGCGCATCGGCCTGCGAGACTTCAAGCCGCATACTCGTCTTCAGAGCTTCACTCGGGCCGGTCTCCCGGTCGGTTCGGGTACGGGCCTTCGCGCTACCCTTCTCGACCACCAGCCAATACAGGATCCCGCTCCAATCGCTGCGGAAAGTCCGGTTCCGGACCATCTCCGCGTACATGCCGCCATCATAGGAGTAGTTGATCTCTTCGGTCATCAGGCCGTACAGCGTGGGGCTGACTTTCGCGGTCGTTTTGTCGACTTGGATGGTCAGGATCTGCGCGGCGGCGGATCCGGAAAGAAGAGATGCCAGGATCGCTCCTGCAAGTGTTTTGCGCATAGAATCGTCTGAAACTGATGCTCACAATCATAACAAGGACAGGCGTGTAAGCGTTTTCTGTTTTGCAGCGGAAGCGTGCCGCAAAGATTGGGAGCATACTAGGTAACAGAGTGAATCGTAGAACCTTGCTCCAATCGGCTGCCATGGTGCCATTCCTGGAAGAGCCATTCCTCGCGCAAGACCAACCGGCGGCGAGCAATTCCGGGACTCCCGCGGGACCGCCGCTGTACCCGCAGATCAACGCCTTTCGACAGGTGATTTCCCTCGACGGCTTCTGGGACTTTCTGCCCGATCCGGACGAGAAAGGCCGGGCTCAAGGGTGGTCCAAGGGCTTCGAGACTGGCCAACCGTTAGCAGTTCCGGGCAGTTGGAACGAACAACTCGAGGACATTCGCGATTACCTGGGCACCGCCTGGTACCAGACGCGCTTCGAGATTCCGGAAGGCTTCGCCGCTAATCGCCAGGTGTGGATCCGGTTCGGCTCGGTGAACTATCTGGCGGAGGTTTGGCTCAATGGCGAACTCCTCGGCGAGCATGAAGGCGGCCACCTGCCGTTTCAATTCGAGGTGGCGAAACGGCTGCGGCCGGAGAACCTGCTCACGGTGCGGGTGGATGGGCAACTGGCGCCGGACCGCGTTCCTCCCGGCCGCGTAAAGAGCGACCCCAAGGACACATTTTCCAACCAGCAGTTCCCCGACTCCACCTTCGATTTCTTTCCGTTCGCGGGCATTCATCGATCAGTGCTCCTCTACTCCACGCCGCAGGAGTCGCTTACCGATCTGACCGTGCGGACTACCATCTCCGGCCAGGAAGGGCGCGTTTCGGTGCGAGTCTCCGGGACTGCCGGCGGGCCTGCCGCGGTACGTCTCACGCTGTCCGGCCACGGATCGCCGATTCACGGGGAAGCTCCTTTCGCCGGAGGATCCGCGGATGTCGAGCTTCGCGTGCCCGATGCCGCGCTGTGGGAGCCCGGGCATCCGAATCTCTACCGCCTCACCGCGGAATTGCTCAAGGGCGGACAGGCAGCCGATCGCTACTCGCTGAACGTCGGCATCCGGACCATCGAGGTGCGCGGCGAGTCCTTGTTGTTGAACGGCAAACCGGTCTACCTGACGGGGTTCGGCCGCCATGAGGATTTCCCTGTCGCCGGGCGCGGAATCGTTCCGCCTGTAATCACCAAGGACTACGCGTTGATGCGCTGGATGGGCGCGAATTCGTTCCGCACGTCGCACTATCCATACTCCGAGCAGATGATGGATATGGCCGACCGACTGGGCATCCTGGTGATCGATGAGATTCCGGCAGTAGGCCTGTTCTTTGCCGAGCCGGGTCTGGAGAAGCGGAGCACGCTCTGTCACCAGTACCTGCGCGAACTGGTGGCACGCGACAAGAATCATCCGGCCGTGATCATGTGGAGCGTGGCCAATGAGCCGCATTCCACCAGGCCTCCGGCCAAGCCGTTTTTCCGCGGAATGTACGACCTCGCGAAGTCTCTCGACAATACCCGGCCTGCGACTCTGGTGAATCTCGCCGGAGTTGCGGAAGAAGCTTGGGAGTTCGTGGATGTGGTGTGCATCAACCGCTACTACGGCTGGTACAGCGAGCCCGGCAGGCTGCCTGAGGGAGTGGCGAAGCTCTCGGCGGAGTTGGACAAGTTGCAGAGTGCGTACCACAAGCCGGTGATCATTACCGAATTCGGCGCGGACGCGGTCGCCGGCCACCACGCGCAGCCTCCCGAGATGTTTTCCGAGGAGTATCAGGCGGAGTTGATTGCCCGCTACCATGATCTGTTTCGCAGCAAACCGTTCGTAGTGGGCGAGCATGTCTGGAATCTTTGCGATTTCAAGACGGGCCAAGGCACGCACCGCGTCGGCGCCTTGAATCTCAAAGGCGTGTTCACGCGCGACCGGCGTCCGAAACTGGCGGCCCATACGCTGCGCAAGCTCTGGTCTTCGAAGTCTTGAGGGCGCGTCTCCGCCCTCTGATGAGCGATGTCCCAATCGCTCCGAAAATCACTCCCTCACGGTCGTGGCTCGTTGCGAGCCGCGCGCGTAAGCAAGCGATGTCCAATCGCTCCGAAAATCACTCCCTCACGGTCGTGGCTCGTTGCGAGCCGCGCGCGTAAGCAAGCGATGTCCCAATCGCTCCGAAAATCACTCCCTCACGGTCGTGGCTCGTTGCGAGCCGCGCG